>Ga0073928_10003373_pt1 | contig 25385 bp, 23 predicted proteins | sample PaiPotPPA55metaG_FD_76969 | JGI IMG/M metagenome (GOLD analysis project Ga0073928, IMG submission 76969) | Iron sulfur acid spring bacterial and archeal communities from Banff, Canada, to study Microbial Dark Matter (Phase II) - Paint Pots PPA... ...
GCGCCGCGCGATACGGGTCTCGGTCCCAACTACGTTGACTTCGACATGCGATTGAGCTGGCGGCACAAGTTGGGCGAAAAGACCACCATGATCCTGACGGCAGAAGGATTCAATCTGGCGAACCGCACGAACTTTGCCAGTGTGAACAACGAGGTGAATCCTCTGTTCGGCATTCAGACGGGACCAACTGTATGCCCCGTCCCAGGGCAGTGCGCCACAGGTAATACTTCGTTTAACGTGCACGGTCTCCGGTCCGGGACCATACTGCCGGACGGGTCGACGGTCGGCCCCAGCACGCCACTGGCTTTCACTTCGGCGTTCCCGAAGCGCCAGATCCAGCTCGGTGTGCGTTTCCAGTTTTAATTTGCTCTGACATGCTGGGGCCAGCAGGACTCTCCCCCGAGTCCGTTGGTCCCCAGCATGAAGAAGTCGCGCGTGCGGCTTAACGCCTCAGGTTCCATCTACGTTCGCGGCGAACGGAACAACGTGTATCGGAACAAACGTTATTCCAGCTCGAGCGAAATTTTGCAGTTGGGCCGAACAGATGCCAACGGAAACTGCGAACGCTACCAGCGTTAAACAACTCTTCGACCTCACGGGGCGCGTGGCGATTGTCACCGGCGGAGGGGTTGGGCTGGGGCGGCAAATGGCGGAAGGTCTGGCGGAAATGGGCGCGAACCTCGTCCTCTGCGCCCGCAAAAAAGAGCGCTGCGAACGGGCCGCGGAGGAACTGAAGCGACCCGGCATCAAGACCCTGGCGCTGAGTTGTGACGTCAAAAATCCGGCGAGCATTCAAGCGGTGGTCGATGCTGCGATGTCGCAGTTCGGCCGCATCGATATCCTGATCAACAACGCCGGAACGTCGTGGGGAGCGCCTGTGGAGGAAATGAAGATCGAACACTGGAACAAAGTGATCGAGACGAACCTCACCGGTACGTTTCTTTTTTCACAGGCCGTGGGCAAAGTGATGATCGGGCAGCGCCGAGGGAAAATCATCAATATCGCGTCGGTGGCGGGTTTGCGCGGCTCATCACCGGAATTCCAGGCGATCGGATATCAAGCGAGCAAGGGTGGCGTCATCATCTTCACGAAGGATCTTGCGTGCAAGTGGGCGATGCACAACATCCACGTGAATGCCATCGCTCCCGGCTGGTTTCCCACGGACATGTCCGGAGTTCTGATCGAACGGAACAAGGAATCCTTGAGAAAGACGATTCCCCTGAATCGTTTCGGAAACGAGCATGATTTGAAGGGTGCGGCAGCATTCCTGGCTTCCGACGCCTCGGATTTTGTTACCGGCCACGTGCTGGTAGTCGACGGAGGGCAATCCGCTTGATCGGGGATTCAACGCGATGAATATTCCGCTCACGCCGCTACGGTTCCTGCGCTACGCGCAGACGCAGTTCTCCGGGAAAACGGGTGTGGTTTGCGGAGACGATCGTTTTACCTACGGGCAATTCGCGGCACGCGTGAGCCAACTTGCAGGCGCGCTGCGGGCTGGAGGAGTGAAGTCCGGCGATCGCGCGGCCTTCCTCAGCACGAATTGCCACCGGCTTCTCGAAGGTTATTTCGGCGTACTTGATGCGGGCGCCGTTCTGCTTCCGCTGAATATCCGCCTGGCTAACAGCGAACTCGCGTTTGTCTTGAATGATGCGGGCGTGAAGATTCTGTTCCTGCAACAAGACTTCCTCGGAGCGGTCGAGTCGTTTCGTAAAGACGTTCCCACGATTGAGAAATTTATCCTTCTCGACGGACAGCCAAAGGCGAACTGGCTTTCCCCAGAGAATTATGAAGAGACTCTCGCCGCGGCCACACCGTATCGGTCGGACATTATGGAAGTTGATGAAGACGCTCTGGCGGAACTTTTCTATACCAGTGGGACAAGCGCCACGCCTAAAGGTGTGATGCTCACGCACCGGAATATTTACCTTCATGCATTGAGCGTCGGCCTCGCGTTTAATACCGGGCAGCAGTCCGTGGAGCTGCACACCATTCCACTGTTCCACGCGAACGGTTGGGGCGTTGCGCACTCACTTACGCTTCTGGGCGGCAAACACGTGATGATTCAGCGTTTCAATACCGAAGAAGTTTTTCGGCTGATCGAGAAAGAAAAAGTGGACGCGTGCAGCCTTGTTCCGACGATGGCGACGGCGCTGGTCAACTGCCCGCAGCGGCCGAAATACGATTTGAGCAGCCTCACGCGCGTGGTGATTGGTGGAGCCGCGTCGTCTCCCACTCTCGTGCGCGAGGTGGAAGAAAAATTGAAGTGTACGTGCATCTCGGGCTATGGATTGACGGAAACTTCGCCGATGCTCTCCACCTCGCATATGAAGCAAGGGCTGCAATGGGAAGGCGATCAGCGCCACTCGAATCTTTCGATGGCGGGATATGCGGCTCCTTCGATGGAGGTTCGCGTGGTGGACGCGGAAGGCAACGACGTGGCTCACGACGGCACCTCGATCGGCGAAATCGTCGCGCGCACGGACGGCGTGATGAAGGGTTATTGGCAGCAGCCGGAAGCCAGCGCCGAGGCGCTTCGCGGCGGATGGTTTCACACCGGCGATATGGCGACGATCAACGAGGATGGCTACTTGCTGATTGTGGATCGGAAGAAGGACATCATTGTCAGCGGCGGTGAAAACATTTCTTCACTGGAAGTAGAGAAGGCGCTGGTCGCGCATCCGCACGTGTACGAAGTGGCCGTGGTTCCGGTGCCGGACCAGCGCTGGGGCGAAGTTCCTAAGGCGCTTGTGGTGCTGAAACCCGGCGCGAGCGCTACCGAGGAAGAGCTCATCGAATTCTGCCGCTCTCGAATCTCCCACTACAAGGCGCCGCGGTCGGTGGAATTCTTCGAGAGTTTACCGAAAACCGGCACCGGGAAAATATTGAAGCGAGATTTGAGAAGGAAATATTGGCAGGGTGAGACGATTCGCGCGGAAATGCCTGTCCCGAAAGGAAAACAGTAGCTGGCTTTGTCGACGAAGCATTCGCCGCTGAATGCGTGAAGCAATTCCATGCGGCGGCACTGTGAAAGTAAAGGAGTTTTTGAATGGATCTGAATCTCACTACGGAAGAACAACAGTTCCGCGACGAATTACGCGCGTGGCTGGAAGCCAATTCTCCCCAGGACTGGGACCAGTGGCGAGAGAAGCCCATCGAGGAGTCGTTCGAGTATTTGCGGGCCTGGCAGCGCAAGCTCTATGAAGGAGGCTGGGCCGCTGTTTCCTGGCCCAAGGAGTACGGAGGGCGTGGCGCGAGCCTGATGCAACAGGCGATATTTTGGGAGGAAATGGCGCGCGTTGAAGCGCCGCCAATGGTTAATTCGCTTGGTCTCGGGCTAATCGGTCCGACGATCATCGCGTACGGCACCGACGCGCAGAAGAAGCGATTTGTCCCCAAGATTCTTAGCGCCGAGGAAATTTGGTGCCAGGGATTTTCCGAGCCGAATGCCGGCTCCGACCTTGCGGCTCTTCAAACCGAAGCGCGTCTTGATGGCGATCACTACATCGTCAACGGGCAGAAAGTCTGGACCAGCTACGGCTGGGTGGGGAATTGGTGCGAGGTCGTGGTGCGCACCGATGCAGAGGTGGCCAAGCACAAAGGGCTCACCGTTCTGCTGGTTGACATGAAATCGAAGGGTTTCGAGGTGCGCCCTTTGCGTCAGATGACGGGCGAGAGTGAGTTCAACGAGTTGTTCTTCCGCGACGTGCGCGTTCCGGTGGAAAACGTTCTTGGCAAAGTGAATGACGGCTGGAACGTCGCCGTGAGCACGCTTATGCACGAACGCGGTTCTTACGGCGCGCGCCTTCACCTTCTTTTCAAGCGCAGCATTAACCGGCTGATCGAACTCTCTCGCACGTTTCAAAAAAATGGGCATGCGGCTGCGCAGGATCCGCTTACGCGTCAGAAGCTCGCGCAATGCTACGCCGAAATTGAAATCATGCGATGGAACCAGATGCGCGCCTTCAGCCGAATCAGCGCAACCGGTATTCCAGGCCCGGAAGGCTCGATTCAGAAAATTTTCTGGAGCGAACTGAACCAGCGCGTCCAGCAAATCGCGCAGGAAATGATGGGTCCTTACGGCCAACTCCTCGCCGACGACAGCCACGCCGTTGATAAGGGAATCTGGGCCTACGGCTACCTGCGCACGCGCGGGAACACCATCGAAGCCGGCACGTCGGAAGTGCAGCGCAACATCATCGGGCACTTCGTGCTGGGATTGCCCAGAAGCTACTAAGGGGATACGCCATGCAATTCGGATTGAGCGAAAGCCAGGAATTTCTCAAAGACAGCGCACGCAAATTCTTCGCGGGCGAATGTCCGATCGCAGAGGTTCGCCGTCTGATGGATACCGACACTGCTTACGACGCGAGCCTGTGGTCAAAAATCGTTGACCAAGGTTACACCGGCATCATCTTTCCAGAAGAATACGGCGGTGTTGGTCTTGGCAAAGTGGAGTTGATTCTCCTGATGGAAGAAGCAGGGCGCGCTCTCCTTCCCGGCCCGCTTTTCTCCACAGTCGCGCTGGCAGGCGTCGTGATTGATGCGGTGGCGGGCCCCGAAAAAAAGAAGAAATACCTTGCGCCGATTTGCCGCGGAGATGCGCGCTCTACAGTTGCGGTCCTGGAAGCATCCGCGAATTGGGACCCTGCTGCAATCCAAATAGCGGGCGCCAGTGGAAAGCTCACGGGAGAAAAACTCTTTGTTCCGGATGCGGCGGTGGCGGACTTCATCGTCGTGGTAGCGCGAGACGGCGTCTTTGTCGTGGATGCCAAAACTAGCGGCATGAAGATCTCGCCGATGAAGGGTATGGACTTGGGACGCAAGCTCTACACGATACAATTCAACAACACGCCGGCGGAAAAGTTGGGCGATGCGGCGGCGCTGTCCCGCGCGTTCGACATTTCCACGGCTGCCCTGGTTGCCGAAATGGTAGGGGGCATGCAACGCACGCTCGAGGTTTCCGTGGACTACGCAAAAATGCGAAAGCAGTTCGGCAAGCCGATTGGAATGTTCCAGGCCGTACAACATCAGTGCGCGGACATGTATCTCGAAACTGAAAGTTCCCGCTCGGCAGCTTATTACGCCGCATGGGCGCTCGAAGAAAATGCTCCCGACGCTTCCGTTGCGGTCTCGATCGCCAAAATGTACGCGAGCGATGCTTGCCGGACCGTCGGCAATCGCGGAATTCAGATTCACGGCGGCATGGGTTTCACGTGGGAGAACGATCTCCATCTATACTACCGGCGCGCCAAATCGTCGGAAACGATGTTCGGCGACGCGACCTTCCATCGCGAACGCATCGCCCGCCAGGTGATTGACAGCGGCGCGAATTTCGCCAAGAGCGCCTGACAGTTTCAAACAAGAGAGCCATCCATCATGAGCGACCTGATTCAAGTCACGAAAGACAACGGCATCGCCGTCATCACCATCAACAATCCGCCGGTTAACGCGCTGAGTCCCGGCGTGCCCGAAGGAATTGCCGCAGCGATCGAGCAGATCGACAAAGATGCCAGCGTTCAGGCAGCCGTGCTCATCGGCGGCGGGCGTACATTCGTCGCCGGCGCAGACATCAAGGAATTTGGAAAAATAACGTCCGGAAAGAGCGGCAACACGATGGACCTGCCGGCCCTTCTACTGCGGATTGAGGACTGCCGCAAGCCGGTCGTGGTAGCTATCCATGGAACCGCTTTCGGTGGTGGCCTCGAGCTTGCCATGGCCGGACACTATCGCGTAATCGCTCCCGGCTCGCAAGTTGGTCAGCCGGAAGTGAAGCTGGGAATTATTCCCGGTGCGGCTGGGACCCAGCGTCTCCCGCGCCTCGCAGGCGTCGCCAAAGCTGTCGAGATGTGCGCAGAAGGGAATCCGGTCAAAGCCGAAGATGCGGTGAAGGCCGGTATTGCAGACCGAATGATCGACGGCGACTTGCTTGCCGGCGCTGTTGCATTTGCTCGCGAAGTAGCCGCAAAGCCTGCCCGGAAAACTCGCGAGCGCAACGAAAAGCTCGGCACGCCAGAGCAAAACGCTCCCATCTTCGCGGCGGCTCGCGACAGGGCTCGCAAGAAGCAGCGCAACATGACGGCGCCGCTCGCGGCCATCGACGCGATCGAGGCGTCCGTCAGGCTCCCGTTCGATGAAGGATGCCAGTACGAACGCAAACTCTTCATGGAATGCCTGTTCTCGAGCCAGTCTAAATCGTTGATTCACGTTTTCTTCGGTGAACGCGAAGTTGCCAAGATTCCGGACGTCCCGAAAGATACACCGATCATCCCGGTGAACAGCGTCGCGGTGGTCGGCGCTGGAACGATGGGCGGTGGCATCGCAATGGTGTTTGCCAACGCGGGCATCCCGGTGCTGCTGAAAGAGGCCGACCAAGCCGCGCTCGATCGCGGGCTCGCAAACATCCAAAAGAACTACGCGAGCTCCGTGAAACGCGGCCGTTTCACGCAGCAATTTGTGGATGAGCGCCTCAAACTCATTCAGCCAACCCTCGACTACGAACGCTTCTCGAATGTGGACATGGTCGTTGAAGCCGTGTTCGAAGGAATGGCCCTCAAGAAGCAAGTTTTCGGGGAACTCGATCGCATCTGCAAGCCCGGCTCAATTCTGGCGAGCAACACCTCCACGCTGAGCATCGACGAAATCGCCGCCACCACCGCGCGGCCGCAGTTCGTGATCGGTACTCATTTTTTCAGTCCTGCCAATGTGATGAAGTTGCTTGAAATCGTGCGCGGCAAAGCCACCAGCAAGGAAGTGATTGCCACCTGCATGCAGCTGTCGAAGAGACTTGGCAAGATCGGCGTGCTCGTTGGAAATTGCCGCGGGTTCGTCGGGAACCGGATGTTTCATGGGTACGTTCGCGAATCAGTGTTCCTTGTGGAAGAAGGCGCAAGCGTGGAGGCCGTAGACGCCGCGCTCTACGATTTCGGAATGGCGATGGGCCCTCTCGCCGTTGGAGATCTCGCGGGCCTCGATGTCGGTTGGCGCATTCGCAAGGAATACCGTCACCTCGAAAAACCCGGCGTCCGCCAAGCGTTCGCCGGCGACCAGCTCTGCGAGCTGGGGCGCTACGGCCAAAAAACGAACGCCGGCTGGTACAAATACGATGAGAACCGCCGCGCGATTCCGGATCCCGAAGTCGCAACCATGGTACGCAAATGGTCAGCGGAGGCAGGCATCACGCAGCGACAAATCGCAGCTGATGAAATCGTCGATCGCTGCGTGTATTCTCTGGTCAACGAAGGCGCGCGCATTCTAGAAGAAGGTTACGCCCTGCGCGCCGTCGATATTGACATCATCTACCTCAACGGCTACGGATTTCCAGCGTATCGCGGCGGGCCGATGTGGTATGCCGACACCGTCGGCCTGAAGAAAGTCTACGATCGCATTTGCGAATTGCACAAACAGCACGGCGAGTTGTGGGAGCCCGCTCCCTTACTGAAACAGCTCGCCGGGCAGGGAAAGTCGTTCGCCGATTTCAAGAAAGAGCAAGGCGCTAGTGCATAGCGCGCAAAAATTGTCGTGAGCCGAGTTTTTCTCACGCGGCACGGGCAGGCTTCTTTCCTTCAGCCGGACTATGACAGGCTTTCGGCCATCGGCGAAGTTCAGGCTCGCCAACTTGGTGAATACTGGGTTCAGCGAAAATTGATTTTTCGTCGCGTCGGTGTTGGCCCCCGCGTTCGACAGGTGGAAACTGCGCGCCTCGTCGGCGAGGCGTACCAAAAAGCCGGCGTCCAGTTTCCGGAGCCGGTCATAATGCCGGAATTCGACGAATACCAGGGCGATGCCGTTCTCGCAAAGAGCCTGCCCGAGCTTCTCGAAAACGACAAAGAAATTCAGATGCTCCATGCGGCATTTCAAAATTCGTCCAATACGAGGGAACTTCACAGAAATTTCCAGAAGCTCTTCGCGAAAATCATCGGCGATTGGGTCGCCGGTGGCATTGTCGTTCCCGGCGTAGAGACCTGGCTCGAATTCTGCGCGCGCGTGAACTTAGGAATCTCGCAATTCGTCTCCCAATCGAGATCTGGCGAACAATCGGTAATATTCACCTCGGGAGGCCCGATCGCCGTCGCAATGCAGCGCGCCTTGGATCTTTCGCCGCAGAATACGCTCCAGGTAACCTGGATGTCGCGAAACTGTTCCTACAGCGAGTTTATTTTCTCCAGCGACCGCTTTACACTGAGCACCTTCAACGCCTTTCCGCATCTGGACGATCCCACGATGCTCACGTATCGCTGAAGGAGGCGCGCAAAGCACCGTGCAAGATCCGCAAGATCATCCGGCTCCGGTACGGCCCGGCGAAGAACTCGATCTCGCCCGCCTCGAACCGTTCTTGCTGCGCCATTTTCCGGATGCATCCGGACCGGTCTCCGTCGAGCAATTCCCAAGCGGCCATTCGAACTTGACGTATCTCGTGCGCCTCGGCGATCGCGAATTCGTACTGCGGCGACCGCCTTTCGGCAGCAAAGTGAAGTCCGCGCATGACATGAGCCGCGAATACCGCGTGCTCTCAAAGCTGCATCCCGCTTATTCGCCTGCGCCGCAAGTGGTTTTGTATTCCGACGATGAGTCGATCTTGGGCGTGCCGTTTTATCTCATGGATCGAATTCGTGGGATCATCATTCGCAGAAGCCTTCCCCGCGATTTTCCGTTTGCCGAAGAAACGGCGCGCCGCCTCAGCGAATCATTTATCGACAACCTTGCGCGCCTGCACTCGCTCGATTACGCGCAGATCGGGTTCGGCGATTTGGGAAAGCCTGAGGGGTATCTTGAGCGACAGGTGCGCGGCTGGATCGCGCGCTACTCCGGTTCGCGGACCCACGAACTGCCGGAAGTTGCGAGTATTTCCGCCTGGCTCAAAGAAAACATGCCTGCATCAACCGCTGCGACTCTTATTCACAACGACTACAAATATGACAACGTCGTGCTCGATCCGGCGGACATAACCAAAATCGTCGGAGTGCTGGACTGGGAGATGGCCACAATCGGCGATCCGCTCACCGATCTTGGCACAACGCTTGCCTACTGGGTGGATGCGCGGGATCCCGAAGAGCTGCAGCGATTGCGTTGGTGCCCTTCGAACAATCCCGGCAGCTTAACCCGCTCTCAGTTGCTCGAGCGGTACGCGCGCGCGACCGGCCGCGACGTGTCCGGCATGGTTTTCTATCTCGCGTTCGCGCGATTCAAAATTGCCGTCATCGTCCAGCAAATTTATTACCGGTATCATCAGGGGCTCACGAAGGACGCTCGATTTGCGACCATGCCTGAATTGATCCAGACGCTGTTGCGGGCCTCTCTACGGGGAATTGAAAACGGAGCCATCTAATCACCAGTAGTAACGAACGATTGTTTCCGCGACGCAGCACGGTTTCTCGCCGCCTTCCGATTCCATGGAAACGGCGAAAACAGCTTCCACGCAATCCGGAAGTTCCTTGAAGGTTTGAAGGCTCACACGCGCGCGGATTTTAGCGCCGGAACGAACCGGAGAGGGGAATCGCACGCGGTTCGAGCCGTAATTGATCGCCATGCGGAGTCCGCCTTTTACGTGGAGGGCCTGCTTCATGAAGTAACTCAGCAATGAAAGTGTTAGGAATCCGTGCGCGATGGTAGTGCCAAACGGCGATTCACGCTGCGAGCGTTCTACGTCGAGGTGAATCCACTGGCGGTCTTCGGTTGCTTCGGCAAATTGCTGAATACGGTCCTGTGTCACCGCGAACCAATCCGTGACGGCGATCTCGCGGCCTGCAAAGTCCTTCAAAGAGTTTGGTGTTTCGATGATGAGCGGTGGCATTAAGTGTTGTCAGTGCCAGGCTACTGGAGAAGATCGGGTTCGTCGCGAGTGATCCGTGCGAGCAACGGTTGAAACTGGAACCATCCCGCCAGGTGGCTGCCTACTTGCTCTTTCGTCGCGAGCGCGTTGGCATGATCGATCTTCACTGGCGCGCCCGCCGCTTCCGCGAGCAGCTGCGCCTGGCAACTTCGGTCCATGGTTATGAACCACCACGCCGCTTCTTCCACGCAATGGCCCACGGTGATTAACCCGTGATTTCGCAGGATTGCGGCCTTGTTCTGTCCAAGAGCTTGCGCGATCCGCTCGCCTTCCGAGGTTTCATAGACCACGCCGGTGAAATCTGCGAACAATCCATGGTCCTCGTAAAACGCGCAGGCATCCTGCGTGATTGGATCGAGCAGCCGCCCGAGCGTCGCCCAGGATTTCCCGTACATCGAATGTGCGTGCGCCGCCGCAATCACATCGGGACGCGCTGCGTGCACCTGCGAGTGGATGGCAAATGCCGCGCCGTTCACCGGATACTTTCCTTCGACCACTTCGCCGCGATGATTCACCAGAATCAGATCCGACGCACGAATTTGCCCGAAGTGCATTCCGAACGGGTTCACCCAGAAATGGTCGAGACGTTCCGGATCGCGCGCGGTGATGTGTCCCGCCACCCCTTCGTCGAATCCGAAGCGAGAAAAAAGCCTGAATGACGCGGCCAGCATGCGCTTGCGATGCAAACGCTCTTCTGCGGCGGTTGCGAACGTCGGCGGTCGTGGGACGTTCAATACGTTTGTTGGTGCTCCTGCCATGTGACCCTCCGTTTGTGGCGCCTTCGGAATTATTCTCGCGCCGAATGCGTCCGGGGCTTTCCCCATTTCGCCAGCTCGTGCTTGGCGATTGCTTCCGCGTGAACTTCGTCTGGCCCGTCGGCCAGCCGCAACGTGCGCACTCCGGCCCACGCGGCCGCGAGAAAAGTGTCTTGTGAAACGCCGGCGCCGCCGTGCGCTTGAATTGCACGGTCTAGAACTTGTAGCGTTATATTCGGTGCGATTACTTTAATCATCGCAATCTCGGCGCGGGCCGCCTTGTTTCCCACAGTGTCCATCATGTGCGCCGCCTTCAGCGTCAGAAGCCGTGCCTGTTCGATTTCCATGCGCGACTTCGCAATGTCTGCGCGGATTGTTCCTTGCTCCGCAAGCGGCTTGCCAAACGCAGTGCGCGCCTGCACGCGTTTGCACATGGTTTCCAGCGCCCGCTCGGCCACGCCGATGCAACGCATGCAATGATGAATGCGCCCAGGGCCCAGACGCCCTTGCGCGATCTCAAATCCGCGGCCTTCTCCGAGCAGCATGTTCGAGACGGGAACGCGAACATTCTCAAACGCCACCTCGCCGTGGCCATGTGGGGCGTGGTCGTAGCCATACACTGAAAGCAATCGCACCACTTTCACTCCCGGCGTTGCCATTGGCACCAACAACATTGACTGCTGCTTGTGCGGCGCAGCTGACGGGTCGGTCTTGCCCATGAAGATGATGATTTTGCAGCGCGGGTCTCCTGCGCCCGAGGTCCACCACTTCCGCGCATTGATTGCGTACTCGTTACCTTGGCGAACCACGCTTGCTTCGATGTTAGTCGCATCCGACGACGCCACAGCGGGTTCGGTCATCGCAAAGCATGACCGGATTTCGCCCGCGAGCAGCGGCTTGAGCCACTTTTCTTTCTGCTCCGGCGTGCCGTAGCGCGCGATCACTTCCATGTTGCCGGTGTCCGGCGCGGAGCAATTGAACACTTCGGGTGCGATCATGCTTCGTCCCATCGTCTCGCATAGCGGCGCGTATTCGAAATTCGTTAGTCCGGCGCCGTGCGCGTCGTTTGGCAGGAATAGGTTCCACAGGCCCGCGGCGCGCGCTTTTTTCTTTAGCTCTTCGATGGTGCGCGTGGGCGCCCAACGGTCTCCTTCGATCTCTTCTTGGACGCGCTCCTCGTTTGGATAGATGTGTTCGTCCATGAAGGACTGCAACCGCCGCTGCAAGTCCTTCACTTTGTCGGTGAATTCAAAGCTCACGCGCCTTCCTTATTTGCCTTGGAAATTCGGCGCGCGCTTTTCGAGGAAGTGCGCGACGCCTTCTTTGAAGTCTTCCGAGAGCAGGCTGGCGATCATCTCGTGCTCGGAAATTTCGAAAGTTTCGCCGAGAGTCTGAAACATGGCGTCGTACACCTGACGCTTGATCACGCGCATCGACCGCGGACTTACTCCCGATGCGAGATCGCGGGCATATGCGCGCACCTTATCCGCGAAAACATCCTGAGGATAGACCTGATTCACCAATCCCATTCTTAACGCCTCGGCCGCATCAATCATCCGCGCGGAAAACAGCAGGTCGAGCGCGTTCGGAACTCCCACGAGCCGCGGCAGCATCCACGCCATTCCGTATTCCGCGATCAGACCTCGCCTCGCGAACGCCGTGCCGAATCGCGCCGCGTCCGACGCAAACCGCAGGTCGCAGTAGAGTGAGATAACGAGACCCAATCCCACGACGGGTCCGTTAATCGCCGCGATCACCGGCTTACTGACCGCAGGGAAGTAGGAATATTTTCGTTGGAAGTCGGGCCGCACGCCTTTCAGTTTGCGGACGTTCGTGTTTTTCAGAGCCTGAGCGCGGCGCCTCTTATCGAGCCCTTGCTTGGCGACGCTGCTTAGTAGCGAAATGTCGGCGCCGGCGCAGAACCCACGGCCGGCTCCCGTCAAGATGATTACGCGAATGTCGTTGTCGCGCTCGGCTTCTCCCATGGCCGCACGCACTTCGCACTCCATCACTGCCGTCCACGCATTTAACTTGTCTGGACGATTCAGCGTTATTGTCGCCACACGGTCGGCGACATTGTAGAGGGTCTCTTGGCTTGGCATAGTGCGCGCGATTATATACAATGCCCGCCGCGTTAGTCACTCTCATCTGTATGCGACTATCAACACTTGATCCCGCAACCGATTGCCGAGGACGCCAGCGCTAGGATGGGCGAAGAGCAATGAGCAACACAAATCACAAATTCGAACTCGCAGCGCGTCCCGTGGGTTTGCCGAAACGAAGCGATTGGACCTACAAGGAAGAGCCGGTCCGCGACCCCGGCGATGGCGAGCTCCTCGTAAAGATTCTGTACATCTCGCTCGATCCCGCCATGCGCGGTTGGATGAACGAGGGCAAATCGTACATTGCTCCGGTGGGGATTGGCGAAGTAATGCGCGCCGGCGCGCTCGGCCGCGTCATCGCCTCCAAAAATTCCAAGTTCGCCGTCGGCGACCATCTCTATGGGGGGTTCGGCGTTCAAGAATTCGCCATATCGAACGGCAGCGGCGTTACGAAAGTGGACCCAGGCGCGTTTCCTCTGCCGGTCTACCTTGGCACACTTGGGGCGCCCGGGATGACGGCTTATTTCGGTTTGCTGGATATCGGCCAGCCGAAGCCTGGCAACGCTGTGGTCGTTTCAGGCGCAGCCGGAGCGGTTGGCACGGTCGTAGGGCAAATCGCAAAAATAAAAGGATGCACTGTGGTCGGCATCGCAGGCGGCGCGGACAAGTGTAATTACCTCGTGAAAGATCTCGGCTTCGATGCCGCTATCGATTACAAGTCCGAAGACGTCCGCAAATCTCTGCAGAAGCATTGCCCCAAGGGCATTGACGTTTATTTCGATAATGTCGGCGGCGAGATTCTCGACGCCGCACTCACGCAGCTGGCGCGCGGCGCGCGAATCGTGATTTGCGGCGCCATCTCGCAGTACAACAACACCACGCCAATCAAAGGGCCTTCCAACTATCTTTCGCTGCTGGTCAATCGCGCCAGCATGAAAGGAATGGTCGTATTTGACTACGCGGACCGCTACGGCGAGGCCGCGCGCGAAATGGCGGGCTGGATCAAAACGGGCAAACTCAAATCGCGCGAGCATATCGTCGAAGGCCTCGAAACATTTCCAGATACGTTGCTGAAGCTATACAAGGGCGAAAATACTGGAAAGCTCGTGCTCAAGGTCGCCGAAGCATAAGACCGATTGCCCTGGTGTCGTTGCCGGGGCCCACGAGCCAAATAAGGAACTCCGATGCCCTTCGTTGAAAATCAAGGCGTCAAGATCTATTGGGAAGAGCAGGGACAAGGCGCGCCCATCCTGCTCATCATGGGGCTTGGCTGGACGTCCGACCTCTGGTTTCGCTCCCGTCCGGCTCTCGCGAAGCGTTACCGCACGATCCTTTTCGATAACCGCGGAGTGGGGCGCAGCGATGTCCCTCCGGGACCGTATTCGATAGCCCAGATGGCCTCCGATGCCGCCGCCGTTCTCGATGCCGCGCGAGTCGACAGCGCGCACATCTTTGGCGTATCCATGGGAGGAATGATCGCGCAGGAATTTGCGCTTCAATATCCACAGCGCGTGCGCTCGCTGATCCTCGGTTGCACGGCGCCGGGCGGCACCGAAGCCGTACGCGCAGAACCCGAGGTGCTTCAAATTCTAATGCTTCGAGGTGTAGATCCTGAGACGGCCGCAAAAGCGATCTCGCCTTACATTTATCACGCAGCCACGCCGGCGGAGCGGATCGAGGAAGACATGGTCCTCCGCCGCAAGTGGTTTCCAACCGCCGACGCCTACTTCGCGCAATTGCAGGGAATCATGGCGTGGGAAGCATACAGCCGCCTCCCGCAAATTTCGGCGCACACTCTCGTGATTCATGGTGACGCCGACCAGCTCGTCCCCACCGCGAACGCCCGGCTAATCGCCGCGCGAATCCCCGGCGCAAAGCTCGTGATAATTCCTCGCGCAGGCCACATCCTCGCAACCGACCAGCAAGAAGCGGTGAATCATGCGGTTCTCGATTTTCTGGCCGTACAAGCGAATCGGCAGCAGCCCATGCGCGGATAGACCCCCGGTGAGGAGTTTGCTCGCGCAACTGCTTCTTCCGCCGTCATTTACTACCGCTCGATTCTTCTGTCATTTCCAGCATCCAATTTGTAGTGTTCCGCGTATCATTAGAGAGGGATATAGCAGGAGATTTGCACGAATGCTCACTAAACGAGCGCCCGATCTAAAGTATTCCGACGTCACTCCCAAAGGCCTGTATATGGGCCGGCGGAATTTCCTGCTCGGCTTGCTGGTAACCACCGCCGCTGTCGCCGGCTGGAAGAAGTATGCCTACCTGCTGGACGGCCCGGGCACCGGCTCGGTCCCGACTAAGATCACCGGTGTTACAAAGTGGCCCTACAGCACCACCGAAGCGGCCACTTCCGAAAACGACGTCACGCATTACAACAATTACTACGAATTCGGCACCGGGAAAGAAGAGCCCGCCCAGAACGCCAGGAATTTCATCACCACTCCGTGGACCGTCTCCGTCGAAGGCGAAGTAAAAAAGCCGCGCAAATTCTCGATGGACGAAATCATGAAGCTCGCGCCGCTCGAGGAGCGCATCTACCGCCATCGCTGCGTTGAAGCGTGGTCGATCGTGGTTCCCTGGATCGGTTTCCCGTTCAGCACGATTGCAAATCTAGTCGAGCCAACCTCGAAAGCGAAATACGTCGCGTTTGAAAGTTATTTCGATCGCAAACAGATGCCGCTTTCCGGATCCGCCGGAATCGAACTCCCGTATGTCGAAGGCCTGCGGCTCGATGAAGCCATGAATCCGCTCGCGCTCGTCACCGTCGGCATGTACGGCGAGACGCTTCCCAATCAGGACGGCGCGCCGGTGCGCATGGTCATCCCCTGGAAGTACGGTTTCAAAAGCATCAAATCAATTGTAAAAATTCGCTTTGTAGAAAAACAGCCGCCCACCACCTGGAATATCGCGAACGCTCACGAATACGGTTTCTATTCCAACGTGAATCCCGCCGTCGATCACCCGCGCTGGAGTCAGGCCAAAGAACGCCGCCTCGGAGAATTTCTCCGCCGCCCCACGCTCATGTTCAATGGTTACGGGGATCAGGTCGCAAGCCTCTACGACGGCATGGACCTGCGCAAGAATTACTGAGCCGAAATCGCGTGAATTCCATCCTGACAAGCAAGTGGACCAAAGTAGCTGTGTTCCTTCTCTGCCTCGCGCCTCTTTTCGTGCTCGTCTGGCGCGCCCTGCACCACGATCTCAGCGCGAATCCAATCGAGTTCATCACCCACTTCTCCGGTGATTGGACGATGCGCTTCCTGATCATCACGCTCGCAGTTACGCCGCTGCGAAAAATTCTACGCCTTCCGCAGCTCATCCGCTTTCGCCGCATGCTCGGCCTTTTCGCATTCTTCTACGCCTGCCTGCATTTCAGCACCTGGATCGGCCTCGACAAATTCTTCGACTTCGCCGAAATGTGGAAAGACGTTCAGAAGCGCCGCTTCATCACCGTGGGTTTCCTCGGTTTCGTCCTGATGATTCCTCTCGCGATCACCTCCACCGCCGGTTGGATTCGCCGCCTTGGCGGCAGACGCTGGCAGTTGCTCCATCGCGCGATTTATTTCAGTGCCATCGCCGGCGTGATCCACTATTACTGGCTCGTGAAATCCGACCACCGCAAGCCGCTGCAATACGCATTCCTGGTTGGCATTTTGTTGGCGTGGCGCCTCGGCTCGTGGATTTATGGACGCAAGCAGCCGCTCGCCGTTCGCGCCGCTCAACGGGACGAACCCACTACCGCCGAATCCGCCTAGCCTGTCTGCGTGCGGCGGCACCCCATAATTCGCTTAAATGCGGCGCATAAGAAATTGCTGATTGCTATAAATGCACCGCCAGAGAACAATTAAGCTGCGTGTAAATGTGCGCGTAAGTGTCGTGCGCTTCAAAAAATGCCACGAAAACTCAAATCTCGGCTCGCAATCGAAGAGCTGGCCAACAGCATCACGCACGGCATCGGCCTAGCGCTGAGTATTGCCGGTTTCGTCGTCCTGCTTGTGTTGGCCTCCGTGCGCGGCACCGCCTGGCACATCGTCAGCTGTGCCATTTACGGGACCACGCTTATCTGCGTCTATACGGCATCGACGCTTTACCACGGGATTCCGCTGCCCCACTTCCGGCGTATCCTCAAAATACTTGATCACTCCGCCATCTATCTATTGATTGCTGGAACTTATACGCCGTTTCTGTTGGTAAATTTACGTGGAGCTTGGGGCTGGTCGTTGCTGGGTGTCGTCTGGGGACTCGCGGCTGCGGGAATTGTCTTCAAAGTCTGGTTCGTCGATCGCTTTCAGTTTCTTTCCGCCGCAATTTACATAGCCATGGGCTGGCTCGCGCTGATTGCCGTGAAGCCGCTTTTCGCAGCGATTCCAACCGCCGGATTGATCTGGCTGGTCGCGGGCGGACTGCTCTACACAATCGGCGTCCTGTTTTTTGCGTCGAAGCGCGTGCCTTACAATCACGCCATCTGGCACATCTTTGTCATGGCCGGAAGCATCTGCCACTTTCTTGCCGTGTTGTACTCGGTCGTCCCGCCAGCGAAAGCCTAGCCGCCCGACGCTTTCGCCGGCGCTATCGCTTCGCCCCGCTCCCGCCGGCAGGCACGAACTTCTGAATGCGCTTTGCGTTATCCACTTCGCCCGTATATAGATTTCCTGCCGAATCCGAAGCGATCTGATGCACCCAATGAAATTGCCCCGCATTCCTCCCGCTGTGTCCGGTCTTTCCCAGCACGCTGCCGTCGCTGCGCCGCAGCGTCCAGAACACATTGTTCTCGCCGTCCACCAGGAACATGTACTTCTGCTCCGCATCGCTCGAAAACGCAAAAGCCCACGCGGATCCCTGTCCCAGCGTTTCCTTGCGCACAAAGAATTCCTTCACGAACTTCCCTTGCTTTGTAAAAACCTGAATCCGGTCGTTGGTGCGGTCGCACACGTACACAAGCCCGTCGTTCGAAATGCGCACGCAATGGACTGGATTTCGAAACTGCTGGTCTGCCTCGCTCGCCGGGTTATACGCTCCCGGATCGGCGTCGCTTGGCACATTCCCGTACGCACCCCACATCCGCTTGTACGCACCCGTCTTCGAATCGAACACAATGAGCCGCTTGTTCCCGTAGCCGTCGGCTACGAATGCCTCGTGCGCCTCCTCATCGACCTCGATTCCAGCAGGCCGCCCGAGCATCGTCGTGTCCGCGCTGTTCACCGGCGCCGTTGAAGGGTGGCCGATCTGAAGAATGAACTTCCCGTCGTTCGTAAACTTCAGGATCTGCCGGTCGCCCGGCGCGTTTCCGCCGATCCACACGCTGCCGTCCTTCTCAACCCAGATGCCGTGCTCTGTAGTGGGCCAATCGTAGCCCTGGCCCGGCCCACCCCACGACTTCAGCAGGTTACCCTCGCGGTCGAACTCCAGCACGGGCGGTGCCGCCACGCAGCACTCCGAGCGCGGCGGATTCTGTGCCGCGCCCAGCTCATCCACGGTATCCGACCCCGGGCGTTGAAGCACCCAGATGTGATTCTCGCGGTCCACCGTTAGCCCTCCCACCTGCCCGATAATCCAGTTGTTCGGCAACTGTTTCGGCCACGATGGATCGACCTTGTAGGCCGGCGCATCTTGTGCCCGCGCAACGCCGCCCGCCCCCATCCACAGCCCAGCCGAAATCACCAGGGCCGCTGCCCAGCTTTTCGCATGTCGCATCAGATTTTCCTTTGAGGGAGTTGCTGAATCGCGCTGAGTTTAGGTATCGAGAAACGTATTGTCAAGCAAGCCTTAGCCTGTGCGACTGCCCAATGTTCGACCGCGATCAAAAAAGAGGCCCCGGCGTGAAAAGCTGGGGCCTCGGTGTTCGTCGTTCAGTGCGCCTGCTTACTTCCCTTGCGTGCGCCCGTTGTGCTTCTTGTTGTAGATATTCCGTGACGCTCGATTCTGTTGCCTGTTCACCAGCGCTTTGTCCGCCTTCGACAGCTTGCCGCCATTCTCTTCGCGCATTCCGTTGACTTCCCGGTTGATGCCCTGTTGCTGCTTTTCGAGCTTGGTGGTTTCGCCGGCCGTCAATTGTCCGCTCTTGACACCCTGCGCGATACGGTCCTGTTGATTTTCCTGGCGCTGGCCGACTTCGCCCTTGAAGTTGTCGGTCCGGCCATTGTGCTTGTCGTTGTAAATCTGGTTCGACAAGTGGTTTTGCTGGTTGTTCAACTTTTCGCGGTCGGCGGCGGTTAGATGACCGTCGTCCGCCGCGCGCATATTGCGCTCTTCTTTGTTCAGGCCCGTTTCTTTCGTTTCGAGATTCTTCGTCTCGCCCGGAGTCAGCTGGCCGCTCTTGATTCCTTGCGCGATGCGATCTTGCTGGTTTTCTTTGCGTTCCTGGATCGTCGGCGGCTTGTTCGCGTCTGCCGTGCCGCTTGACGTCGAGCTGCCTGTCGATTGTGCGAACGCTGCTGGTACGCAGAACGCTATAAGGGCCGCACCGCTCAATATTAGTTTGCTCTTCATGATCTGTTGCCTCCCCGTCGTTTGATTCGAACTGCCATCACAAAATGCCGGCCCCGCGTTTCCGTGGAAGCCGGACAATCGGTGAAACACCCGTAGCAGTCAATAGTTGCGCCTCGAAATTCACGCCTTTGCAACTGAATGGAAACACGACGCTTATGCTTTCGCACTTGCCGCCCCAAGTATCCGGAATAAAACCGGTGCCACTCCAGTTACGCAATCAAAGGGGGCAATGCCCTTGGCGGAATCCTGCAATTTGGCGGAGTCGGAAGCCATTCGGTTGGCCCAGCAGGGCGATCCTGCCGCTTTCGAATGCCTCTATCGCCTGCATAGTCGGCGAGTCTACTCCCTCTGTATGCGCATGGTTGGCGGCAATCTGGCGCTGGCCGAAGATCTAACGCAGGATGCATTTCTTCAGTTGTTTCGAAAGATCCGAAGTTTTCGCGGCGAATCCGCTTTCTCCACTTGGCTGCACCGGCTCACCGTAAATATCGTCCTCATGCGCCTCCGCAGGAAGTCCCACGTCGTCGCGTCCATCGAGGAGATGAAGGAATGCGACGACCAGGCACAAGGCCATCATTGGGAGCCCGGCGCACGGGACCTCCATCTCGCAGGCGTGGTCGACCGCCTGACCCTCGATCGCGCGATTGCACAGCTGCCGCCCGGTTCCCGGGCCATGTTCGTTCTCCATGACGTCGAAGGCTTCGAACACGATGAGATCGCCAGGTTTCGCGGGTGCTCGGTTGGAAATTCGAAATCTCAATTGCACAAGGCGCGGCTGCGCCTTCGTGAGCTTTTGCAAGAATCCGCAAGCAACGCTGCGCGCCCGCAGCAAGCGTCGGAACCTGCGCCTGCTGTAATCCAGGTCGATCTCCCAGCAGCGGCGCCGCAACCGTCCCTGTCGCCAGCTGTGAGAGCAAAAGAAGCTCGGGCGCCTTCGCCGAGCGCCCGCCCCGAGCTTCGCAACCTGCTTCCCTCACGCGCCCACTGACAACGCACGCAATGACCGGGGCGCGATCACGATGCGTCGCGTTCCACCTGTGACCTGAATCATTCGTCTGATGACTTCTTAGAAAGAATACCTCTTGAAATTCCCCCGCCTTCGTGCCAGCATAATTCTGGCTAAATGTCGGCACACGACAAAGTCGATGTAAGAGGGCAAGGACGCCGAACTCACCGCGGCGGGACGGCCCCACTTGTCCGCCCGCGCGGGGCACCGGCTCGGTCCATTTCTAGTCGGGGAGAAACTCAGGGGTCGTCACGCCGCCGCCGAATTGTGCGCTCGCCGGTGGAGAAGTATCGAGGCGAATTCATCGATTTCCGAGCGATTCTAATCGACAGAGAATGCCTATTAGAATCTACGCTAAACTGCTTGGAATCAGCGATATGCAAATTTCTAACCGTCGCTGAATCGCGAAGTTCGCTTCCCAACTGTTCGCAGGTAACTGTTCCAAATGTAGCCTCCCGAACAGGTCCCGCTCCTCTGGGCATCAGAGTAAACTATGACGAATCAGGCCGGACTGCCGATAGGGCCGGTAAGCCAGGTGAAAATGTTCAGCGCCTAGCGGCTTCCGTGCGAGAGATCGGGATTCACGATCGAACTAATTTCTCCCAGAGGTGCAATTCTTGAACTCTCGGACCAGCGTACTCATGCGAACCATGATGGTAGTCGGGCTGTGCATCGCCAACGCCGCATGCCAGAGCGGCGGTGGCATGGGCATGATTACAGCGCCCTCGATTTCGACGCAACCACAATCCCAGTCCGTCATGGTCGGGCAGACTGCTACTTTCACCGCCGCAGCCAGTGGCACAGCTCCGCTTACCTTTCAGTGGCAGAAAAACATGGCGAACATCACCATGAATGCCAATTCCGCCACCTACACGACACCTGCAGCCCAGGCGGGTGACGATGGCGCCATGTTTCGAGTGATCGTCAGCAACTCCGCGGGAAGCGCCACCAGCAATGCGGCGACTCTGTCGGTCACGTCGACCACAAAACCGGCCATCACGACGCAGCCCGCGAACCAGAGCGTGACGGTGGGAGCGACGGCGACATTTACCGTCGTTGCCAGTGGAACTGCGCCGCTCACGTATCAGTGGATACAGGGCAGCACGAATATCCCGAATTCAAATTCCCCCAGTTTCACAACACCTGCCGCGACGGCGGCTGACAACGGTGAAACGTTCAAGGTGATGGTCTCGAACTCAGCCGGGTCGGTCACGAGCACTCCCGCTACGCTCACCGTTACTTCGGTGTCGACCGGTTCGGCCAACGTTCTTACCTATCACAACGACAACGCCCGCACGGGGCAAAACCTGAGCGAGACGACGCTGACCACCGCGAATGTGACGGCCGCTACCTTTGGCAAGATTGGATTCTTTTCGACGCTCAAAGGCAACGCCAGCACGGCGCTCGTCGATGCGGAACCTCTATACGTTTCGAATCTCACAGTAGCCGGCGCGTCGCATAACGTTTTATTCGTGGCCACCGAACACGACTCCGTTTTTGCGTTCGACGCGGATACGGGTGCGCAACTCTGGAAGACGTCGCTGCTCGCCGCCAACGAGACCACGAGCGATGCCCGAAATTGTGGTCAGGTCGCTCCAGAAATCGGAATCACATCTACTCCCGTGATCGATTTGAAAGCCGGTCCACACGGAACAATTTTCGCCGTGGCAATGTCGAAAAATGGATCGAATTATTTCCAACGCTTGCACGCGCTCGACCTCACGACGGGTAGCGAGATCGGCACACCGACCGTGATTCAAGCGACGTTTCCCCTTCCGGGCCATGCCGGACAGGTGGCGACGTTCGATCCTAAGCAATACAAAGAACGCTCGGCGCTGCTTCTTCTGAACGGCGTTATCTACACAACGTGGGCTTCGCACTGCGATATCGGTCCGTACCAGGGCTGGATCATGGGATATAGCGAATCCACGCTTCAGCAGGCCAGCGTGCTCAACATCACGCCGAACGGCAGTCTCGGCGCGTTTTGGGGAGCCGGCGCGGGCCCGGCCGCGGATTCGGACGGGAATTTTTACGTCCTGAGTGGCAACGGCACGTTCGACGATACGCTCGATTCGAACTCATTTCCGGTTAACGCGGATTTTGGCAATGGCTTTCTAAAAATATCAACGGCCGGCAACGTACTGGCCGTAGCCGATTATTTCGACATGCATGACACAGATAGCGAGACAAGCCACGATAGCGACCTTGGTTCAGGTGGATCAATGATTCTTCCGGACAACATCGCGGACAACACGGGAAATCACTGGAACCTTGCCGTGGGTGCGGGCAAAGACGGCAGGATTTATGTTGTGAATCGCGGCATGATGGGAAAATTTAATACGAGCAACGACAACGCAATCTACCAGGAGTTGGATGGCGCATTGCCCGGTGGTGTCTGGTCCACTTCGGCTTACTTCAACGGCACCGTTTACTATGGGTCCGTCGGAAGCCCGCTCCAAGCGTTCACAATTTCAAACGCAAAGCTCTCAGTTGCTCCGAATCATACCTCAACGGCGTTCGGTTACCCGGGTGCGACGCCCAGCATCTCGGCGAACGGTACGTCCAACGGAATCGTCTGGGCGATGGAGAATGCCACGGCCGAGCTGCATGCCTATGATGCGACGAACTTGGCGACGGAACTTTACAACAGCAATCAAGCGGCAAACGGTCGCGATCACTACCCGACGAATGGGAACTGCAAGTTCGTGACTCCCGTGATCGCAAATGGAAAGGTTTTCGTACCGACGGCAACGGGTGTCGCTGTCTTCGGCTTGCTATCGCCGTAAATAAGCTTTCCAGGCTGCGATCGAACGCTACTAATGCGGTTTCGCGGACGCTGCGTTGGGCGGCGCATCGCCCTGAACGTCAGGGTGCATTCCAGTCTCGTCGTTGTCCTCTCCCGCGCCAAGAGTACGGATGCACAAATCCGTGCCCGTGAGGCTGCACTGGTAAATTTGCCACGCAGGCACATCTTGTGGGCGAACTGTGTAGAACCCCTCTTCCATCGCGGCGGTGTCACGATCGTTCGTCATCACGTAAGGATTGCCGAGGCGAGCGCGGATGCGGAATTGCTGCGTGGCTGGTTCATAGTTGCCGTAGCTGAAACAGTACTCGATGCAAGCCCGGTCGACGATGTGCTGGATCAGCACGCGCGACCCGGGGAACGTGACGATCGTTGCCATCACGCGTTGACCCCGGGGTATCGTGCGCACCAGCCGCTCGACGGTCGCCTCCATCCGATTTATTACCGCAGTATCGTGATAGAGAAACGAAAAGAAGACGGCAGCGATCGCTCCAAAACCCAGCACATGCCATCGCCGCGGGCGCGCGGCTCCGAGCAGACAGCAAAACAATACAGCGGTGATCGACGTGAGGCGTTCGGTCAGAAGGGCCACGGGGGCAGGATATTGCGGTAGATGAATTCCATCCGGAAGCGCCACAACAGCGACCGCGAGCACCAAGAGAAGCTCCGCCGGAAGCCGGTAATCTTTCCAGAAGGCCAAGTTGAGTCGCCGATGGACCGCATCCGTTGCGACCACGATCAGGACGAATAATCCGGCGGCTGTCGCCGGGATTCGATAGCGTGCGCCAAATAATAAAAGTTGGTCGGCTCCGGTGAACGTATAGAGCGGTTCGTCGGGCGGATCCATGATGAAATAGTGTGCTAAACAGAAGTGTAAGGCGACCAGCATCCCGATTGCCGCCAATAGCACGCTGATTCGAAAGCGAGGGGGGATGATTTCCCACAGGGCCAAATAAACCGCAATGCCGACCAGCCATATTGCTCCGAGGGGATGAGCCAGAGAAGCCAGTGGTGCGAGCGCGAGAGAAACAAGACGTTCGCGTGCAGAGCCTCTCCAGAAAATCGCGATACCGAAGAACGAAAGGCCTAGCGAAATGTAATAGTTGAAAAAGCCTAGCTCGAACGTCCAGCCGTAGGAAATCATGGCCAACAACGGCACGAGAAACCAGGGGGCGCGCCGCGCGGCTGCGCAGACGAGCGCGAAAGCTCCCCAGAAAAAAACGAGTACGGCGAGCGAGACTGCGATTTTTTCAGCGACGCGCAAGTCGAAAATCGAGCCGAGTCCGGACAACAAGGAATCGAACAACACGTTGTTCCACTGGCGTGCGATCCATAGTCCAGGCGCTTCGCCACGCTGTATCAACTGCGCGAGCCAGGCGTTGTAGAGGTGGCTGCCCAAATCGCCCGCTTCGATATTCCGGTGCCAGAAGCAAGGAGTTAGTACCGCGGCGGAGATGGCAAGGAATTTCAGGGCGTGTTGGTGAAAAAAAGCAAAAGATGGCGGGATGACAGGAGTTCTCGGGTACGAATCGGTCCGAAGTTCGTGATTGGTTTCGATCTTCGTGGAATCTGTCGAATCGGACGAAGGCGGCAACGTTTGCGTCTCTACCCCGCAGGTTGGATTGACTCGCTGCCCGCAAACATATCACGACCCCGCGCTGGAAAGAGGTCGAAGACCTTTACGACGGCGCGAAATAGCACGTGGCATCGGCCTCGCCGGACAGCGCCTGTACGGGAGAAAAATAAAAGATAGGACGAGACTTCTTCGGCGTTGCAATGGAATCGACGGAAGCAGGAGAAGGCTGCGGCGTGCGAATCGGCTAAGAGTCTGAGTCTTGCTCGGGTTTTGGCGCGTACGGATACTTCGGGTGCTTGGGAGCGTGGGAAGTGCGGTACGCGTCCAATTCCTCGTTAGAAAGGCGGAAATGATTTTTCGCAGGGTGATTTTCAGCCGCGGCGAGCTCGCTGTGGAGCTTGTGCGAACAGATGTCCGGCGCGTCCTGATAACGGACCCGTCGCGAATCGAATGCTTCGTTCGGTATTGCCAACGTGAATTCTTCAGGTTCCGTTGAAGGATGACGTACGGTAAAAGTGTATTCGCGGAAGAGCGGTTTGGATTGGAAGCCGACGAATTGTACGATGATGTTTGCGCTCATGAGTTCCGAATGGTGCCCGAAAAAAAAGGCGAGCCGGCGGTCGCCGGCTCGCCCAAATTAACTACAGGCTGGTGACGTTCGCTGCCTGCAGGCCCTTGGGGCCGCGGGTCACTTCGAATTCAACCGCCTGGCCTTCGTTCAGCGATTTGTAGCCCTCCGCCTGAATCGCGGAAAAGTGGACAAAAACGTCCTCGCCGGACTGGCGCTGGATGAACCCAAAACCCTTGCTTGCA
>Ga0073928_10003374_pt1 | contig 25383 bp, 14 predicted proteins | sample PaiPotPPA55metaG_FD_76969 | JGI IMG/M metagenome (GOLD analysis project Ga0073928, IMG submission 76969) | Iron sulfur acid spring bacterial and archeal communities from Banff, Canada, to study Microbial Dark Matter (Phase II) - Paint Pots PPA... ...
CCCCCGCGCACGCTTCACGTCCCACGCCTCAATGACCACCCTCCTCATCGCCACTCGCAACGCGCACAAGGCCGCCGAAATCCGGGCCATCCTCGAGTCCGGCTTTCGTTATCTTACCCTCGACGACTTTCCCAACGCACCCGAGGTCATCGAGGACTTGCCCACATTTGCCGGCAACGCCACGAAAAAGGCCGTCGTGCTCGCCAAGTGGCTCTGTGTTTCGCGATCCGCGGCTCGCGTTCCACATCACGCTTTCGTTCTCGCCGACGATTCCGGCCTCGAAGTCGATGCCTTGGACGGCGCGCCGGGCGTCCATTCGGCGCGCTTCGCGGCGCTTGGCACAAGGAGGCCCGGCAATGCGTCTGATGCTGACAACATCGCCAAGCTCCTTCGTTTGCTCGGTCCCTTGCCGGCCGAGAGACGGACCGCCCGTTTTCGCTGCGTCCTCGCCCTCACCCCCGTTCTCGAAGAAACGCGCGGCAACGCTTCGCCTGTTTGCCTCGCGGACGAGGCCGAACTCCAAACCGAGCTCTTCGAAGGCATCTGCGAAGGACGGATTGGCTTTGCACCCCGTGGACAAGGCGGGTTCGGATACGATCCGCTTTTCGTTCCCTCCGGCTCAGAGCAGACCTTTGCCGAACTGAGCGAGGGGACAAAGAACCAATTGAGCCATCGCGCCCTGGCCCTTGCCAAATTGAAGCAACGCCTCTCTGCGTTCTGAGAGCGCCTGGGAAACGGGAAAGTAGCTCCAATGCGGCTGGATCAATAAATGCTTGCTTGACGCATGGCAGCGATTTATCATCGCGCGTGTAGTCCGGTTGCCGGGAAGCACGATGCCGGAAAGGTTGTGCGTAGCGCGGGACGGAACGCGGCGCTGATGCGAAAGGCGACGTAGGCCAAAGATGCCAGGATGTGCCTCGAAACGCACAGTACCCTTGGTCGGAAATCGGAGTATTCTGAACTTGTGAAAGCAACCAACGAACGACTGGTTCAAGAAGCAGTTGTCCGAAGCGCATCTCCCAATTGTTCCTCTCATGGCGCCGGCGGTTCCACGCAGACCGCGTTCACGCTGATCGAGTTGCTGGTCGTCATCGCCATCATCGCCATTCTGGCGGCGATGTTGCTGCCCGCTCTCGCCAAATCCAAACAAAAGGCGCAGGGCATCGGGTGCCTGAACAACTCGAAGCAACTCACGCTTGCGTGGCGCATGTACACCGAAGACAACCTTGATACTTTGCTCTTTTCGTACGGCTCGCTCGCAACAGATCAGCCTTACGTGTGGTCGGGCCCGGCGGGCCCTCCCTGGGACGAAAGCACCACTCCTACCAGTCAGGGCAACTGGGATCTCGTGAACACCATCGAGAAAAGCCCGATGTGGCCGTACTGCGCCAAATCGCCCGCCATCTGGCATTGCCCGGCGGATATGTCGTACGGGATTAACGCCTTGGGCCAGCGCGTGAGCCGACCGCGAAGTTATTCCATGAGCAACTGGGTGGGCGGCAATGGGGATTCCCCCCAAACCCAGTACCGGGGCTTTTGGGGTTTGAGCGCGAACTATGTGGTTTTCCGCAAGCTCTCCGCCATGGTGCAGCCGGGGCCTTCCAAGACGTTTGTGCTGCTGGACGAGAATCCGATCAGCATCAATGACGGTTACTTCGTCGTGCAAATGGACGGTTATACCGGCGCTCCGAACGCCGCGGAAGAGGTCGTTGATTATCCCGCCAGCTATCACAACCACGCCTGCGGTTTTTCGTTCGGTGACGGTCATTCGGAAATTCACAAGTGGCTGGATGGTCATGTCTTCAACCTGCCTAACCCGATAACGATTTCGGCTGCTCCCAACAGCCTGGATGTATTCTGGATGCAGGATCATTCGACCCGCGCGCAATGAGCGCGCGGCTCTTCGCGGTTCGAGTGTCTTGAAATCACCATCGGTTCTCGCTGTGCGCCCGAGCAAGGCCTGGATGGGAGCAGTGCCGAGGAACTCAAGCCCGCCCCAACGCGCGGAAGGGAACCGAAACCTGGGCGGGTCCGCAGGGCCGCAAAATTGGAGTCTCCTTACGTCGTCTGCTACAAATAATCGAATCACGATTGGAGTTTGACGTAATTTCCGAAATCCCCACAGTAACGGCGGATGAGCAAACGCTTTTACATCACGACCGCCATCGACTACGTCAACGGCCAGCCGCACCTCGGCCACGCCTATGAAAAGGTCATTGCGGATGTCATTGCGCGCTCGCGGCGCGGCTTCGGCCAGCCGGCGTTCTTTCTGACCGGCCTCGACGAACACGGCCAGAAAGTCCAGCAAGCCGCCCTGGCCGAAGGCAAAACGCCGCAGGCCTATTGCGACGAACTTGCGGTCGACTGGATATCGTTTGCCAAAAAACTCGAATTGACGAACGACGATTTTGTCCGCACGACCGAGCCGCGCCACAAGGAGGTCGTGCAGGCCGTGCTCTCGAAGCTCCATGCGGAAGGCCAATTCTACAAGGAAATCTATCGCGGGTTTTATTCGACCCGTGAGGAAACCTTTTTGACGGAGAAAGACCGCTTGCCCGACGGCACATTCGATCCTGCGTGGGGCGAGGTCACGGAATTGGAGGAGGAGAACTATTATTTCAAACTCAAGGATCACCAGGCGTGGTTGATCGATTATCTGGAGAAGAACCCCATCTTCGTGCAGCCCGACCGCCGGCGCAACGAAGTGCTCGGATTCCTCAAGAGCCAGCCGCTCGAGGACTTGTGCATCAGCCGGCCCATCGCGCGCTTGAACTGGGGCATTCCCCTGCCCTTCGATCCCGCCTTCGTCACTTATGTCTGGTTCGATGCTCTCACCAATTACATCACTGTCCCCGCCTCGCACGGCGACGAAACCGTTTTGTCGGCTCTTGGTGATTCGAAAATCAAAAATCAAGAATCAAAATTGATCCTCTGGCCTGCCGATGTTCACGTCGTTGGCAAGGACATCGTGAAGTTTCACGCCGTTTATTGGCCCATCATACTCAAGGCGCTGGGAGCGCCGCTGCCAAAACAAATCCTCGTCCACGGCTGGTGGCAAAAAGACGGCCAGCGCATCAGCAAGAGCACCGGTAATGTCGTGGACCCCGTCGCCGTCATCAACGAATGGGGCGCCGATGCGTTCCGCTTTTATGTTTTGCGCGAACTGGACATCGGGCCGGACGGCAACTGGACCGAAGCGGGATTCCGCGCCCGGTACAACTCGGAACTCAAGAATGGGCTCGGCAACCTCGTCAACCGCTCGCTCTCCATGCTCAAGCGGTACCGCGATGGGGCCGTCCCGCCGCGCTCGAACGAACTCGCGCCCGAGGCCGAAAAGGTGGCGGCCGAGACGCGCGCTTTGCTCGAACAGAACCAGCTTCAGGCCGCGCTGCAGTCCATTTGGTCGCTCGTGAACCGCGCCAACCAGTACGTGGACCAGACCGCTCCGTTCAAACTGGCCAAGGACCCTTCCCAGGCCGGACGATTGGACGAAGTTCTCTACAACCTAACCGAGGTCTGCCGCGTTCTCGCTGTGTTGCTCTCGCCTTTTTTGCCGGAGACCGCAGTGAAGATTTATGGGCAGCTTGGTTTGCCCGGCACGCCGGACAATTTTTCCGACGCCCACTGGGGCGGACTCGCCGCCGGCCACACCATCGGAGCCCCTGCCCCGCTCTTCCCGCCGAAGGAGTGATGAAGAGCCGGGCAGAACGACTTGCGACTGAGGAACCACTTCGATTCGCGCATCCCGCCCTGCCACTTCGAATCGCCCATCCATCCCAGAGAGGCTCTTTGGAAGTTCGTTCCATTTGTAGCAGCCGACGAGAGGAGGCTCTGATCGGTTCCGGACGCCAATATATTTTGAGTCTCCTCACGTCGGCTGCTACAATCTTCGAATACGCGCAAACTGCGACTTGCGCCTTCCTTCTTTCCGTTTCCTCACTATTCGGTCAGTCGGCGCTTCACGCACAAACCCTCGCCATGCCTCCTCGCGCCACCAACGCCCCGAGCGGCACCGAGATGATCCAAAGGCTCGTTCCTCTGTCACTGTTCGACCGCGAGAGCGAAATCTTTTTCCAAATCACTTCGGGCAACGTCCCGAATTTCCTGCGGAGGCTCTGTGCAGTCACAATTACCAACGTGTTCGCCGGTCATACGAACACGGCCACATTCTACGCCGCGCCTGATTACCTGGCGGTTGGTTCCGACGACGACTACTTCCGGGTTGCGCTCTCGCCCGGCACGGCGCAACGGCTCGCCGACGCTTTGGAGTGCTCTTTGCCGACGCCAAAAATGGCGGACGAAATCTACGCCGCAGCCGAAGTGAAGCTTGCGCCGCTGCCGATTCCACCCAGCCCTGCCATGACGACGGTGCAGGTCTTCAGCAACCACAACGCCCTGGTACGCGACCAAAGAGTGGAGCAATTGGCGGCGCACCCTCTTGGCGCACTCGTCGCGGGACACCAGAAGGACGTGGTCATTTGCGCGAGACTCGCGGCGTCGCCCGGCAAGGTGGCGATTTATGGCTGGCACCAGACCAATGGCGTGCCGATTCAAAACTTGTATCTGGGACACACTGCGGCGTGGGTCGATTACAGCCAGTGCATTCGTCTCGTGCAGCGCAAGATGATTGTCAATAGCGTGGACACGACGGTGGCCGACGTACTGGCGGACCCGGGCCTGGCAGGCTTGCTCAGTGACGAAGGCGTGATTGACAATCCCCGCTATCCAACCAACGCGCTGCCGGCGCCAACGGCAAACTCGAACTCCCCAATCTTCGCCGCGCGACCCGAAACCGGCTCCACGGGCTTTGCCGGCTTCCACCAGAGCGCCAATGGGCAAGAGCGCGTCGCCTCGTTCGTGCTCGAACCGGAAGTCAAAGTCCTTCTCAACGCCCCGCCACAGTCGGACTTCGCCGCCGGAAAAAAAGTGCTTCTCGTTTTCTATGCGCTGCCCAACGGCAACACCATTGCGCAGACCGTCGGCCGGCTCATGCAGCCCGGCCTTGACTGGCATTTCGACATCCAACACATCGGTGCGCAGACGCGGTTTCTGCGCGAACTCCTCCCCGGCCGCGCCATCGCGGTCGCCTATCTCGAAAGCGCACAGAAAAGCTGGCCGGCCTGGCGAAAAGCCCACGGCGACAAACGGATTCCCGAACTGATTGCCGGCATCAAGCGGATCTTCTCCGGTCAGGATGTGGAAATCGTCCTCAGCGGCCATAGCGGCGGCGGCAGCCTGATTTTCGGTTACTTGAACGCGGTGGAGAAAATCCCGGACGATGTGGCGCGAATCGCATTCCTGGACAGTAATTATGACTATGACCGCGCGCTCGGCCACGAAGATAAGCTCGCCCAATGGCTTAAAAGCTCGAATGGCCATTATCTCTGCGTGCTGGCTTACGATGACGCTTCGGCTTTGCTGAATGGCAAACCGTTCGTCAGTGCGGCGGGCGGGACGTGGGGCCGCAGCCAGGCCATGCAGCGCGATCTGGCGGCGGATCTATCCTTCGCCAGCCGGACCAATGCGGAGTTCGAGTATTTCTCCGCGCTCGACAGGCGCGCGCAATTCATTCTCAAGGAGAATCCCGAGCGGAAGATCTTCCACACCGTGCAAGTCGAGCGGAATGGCTTCATCCACGCGCTCGTCGCCGGAACGACGAACGAAAGTAAAGGGTATCAATATTTCGGCGATCGGGCGTATTCAAAGTGGATTACGCCCGGAGATTGAATCCCGGCATCTGCCCCATCGGATTAGCGATGTCCACCGCCGCCGTGAAAGCCGCCACCGGCGCGAATGCCGCCGCCATGGAAGCCGCCACCGCCACCGCGGAAGCCGCCGCCGCCATGATAATGTCCGCCGAAGCCGAACCCAAAGTTAACGACCGGGCCGTAGCCGTAATAACCGCCGTAGTAATACGGGTAACTGTAAGGATAGCCACCATAATAGTACGGGGAACCGTAATAGGCGTACGCGCTTTGGTCAGAGGGAATCGTGTAAACCGTGGATGGGGCGGATTGGACGCCGGCAGGGGGAGCCTGATCGTAGCCTGGAGCATAGCCGGGTGCCGGGGCCGAATACGCATTCGGGTCTACGGCTGGCGCGGCGTTTTGAGCCGCCGCGGACTGAGCGGCAGCCTGCGCCGCAGCTTCCGCCGCGACGCGTCTGCGCTGATCCAGCATAGCGCTCACCACACGGTCCGAAACACCCTGGCTTTTCAGATAAACGATTTCGTTAGGGCCCAGATTATAGGCCGTTCCGGTGTTTTGGATATAATTGATGATAATCTCCTCGCCGATGTGGGCGCGCCAAAGCTTGAGGATCTCGTCCACCCCGTACGGAAGCCGCGCGGGCGCGGCCTCGGCGCTGACGGCGGTCGTGGTTGTTAGCGTGGTAGTGGCCTCCGTTTGCGGGCCGCTGAGGATGAGGGGTTGGGCGGTGGTGGTCTGGCCGGCATCCCCTGCCAAACTGTGGCCAACCGCAAGAAGACTGAATGCGCCTGCGGCAGCCAGCAGGCGAGACTGGGAAATCAAGGCTTTCATAATGTAACGGTTAATTGGTTCTACGTATTACCATCGCCCGGAAAGGCCCTCCGGTCAAGCCGGCGGTGGTCTTGCCAAATCACGATGGCGTGCATCACTAACGGATTTGACGCGGACGACGGGGTTGGCATTCAAAGGCCTGGCGCCTTAATCCCGAACAGGATAATCGCCTCTGAGGTGAAGTGGAGCATATTGGCAATCGGTTATTGCTTCGAACCGGCCAGAACTTCGATTTTGGAAAGCATCTCTTCCAGCGCGGCCCGCGAAAGCAACTTTCCACCGACGACGACGGCGTTGATCTTCCGAGTGTTGCCGATATCGGCGAGCGGATCGGCATCAAGGAGAATCAGGTCGCCGAGCTTGCCCTTTTCGATGGTCCCGAGATCCTTTTCGCGACCCATAAATTTGGCGGCGTTGAGTGTGGCCGCCTGGATCGCTTGCATGGGCGTGAGGCCGGCCTGAACGAGCAGGCCCAATTCGTCGTGAAGGCTGAAGCCCGGAAAGCAGTAGGGGTTGAGCGTGTCGGTCCCCGCCAGGATGCCGACACCGGCCCGCTGCATAGCGCCCACGATCTCGAGCTCCTTCTGATAAACGCTCTTGCCCAATGCGGTGTCCTCGGGAGTTCTGTTCTTGAGCCGGTCGTCCCCGGCGGGGTCCCAACCGGATCTGAGCCCGCGCGGCATATACTTCAGTCGCGCATCGTTGGTGATGGATGGTTCGTTAATGCAGGCCATGTTGCGCAGAACGGTGAGCGTGGGGCAGTGCCAGGTTTGATTTTTCTTGAACTCTGCAAAGAGCGCGTCCGCCTTGGCCGGGCTGTAGGTTTCCAGCGCCGATCGATTTATGCGACGCAACACGGGAAGAATGCTCCTGGGAGAGTTTGTGGCGATGACTCCTTCCAGCGTCTCTTGCGCGGAACTCAATAGTTCCGCCTCTCGACTGGAACAGGCGGGGAGCACGCCTGTGAGATGCTCAATCGACTTCTGGCCTGCCGCCGATGCCTCCTCCACGGAGATAGAAATAGGAACATGACCTTCGAAGGGAATCCCCTGCTTCCTGGCCTCGTCTGCGATGGCGAAGTAAGCCTCGCGCGGTAGAAATGAGTACACCTTTATGAAATCGGCTCCGGCTTGCCGGGACTTGGTCACGGCCAGCCGGCCTTCGGCAGCGTTGCCGGCGGTCATTGAGCCCGGCCAGAAAGCCTTTGGCCCGTCCACAATCGTGCTGGCGATGAGCAAGCGCGGACCCAGCAAAGATCCCTCCTCGATTTGCTTTCGCCACTCGTGATGCAGCGCGGAGCCCCACATGATCCGAATACCAGTGACGCCGTTCGCAATAAACAGCGGCAAGTAATCACTGTCGTACCAATGGACGTGCATGTCCCAAAGCCCGGGGATTAGAAATTTGCCGGAGGCGTCGGCGATGACCGCGTTAGTGGGCGGATGGACGAGGGAGCTTGGGCCGACGGTGCTGATGCGGCCATCCGTGATGACAACCGTGAAGTCCGGGCGGGCAGGGGCACCGGTCGCATCGATCACGGTGGCGTGTGTCAAGGCCAAGGGGCTGTTGGTTTCGCCAAGGGATTGATAGGTGACCATGAAGCAGAGCAGCAACGGAAGAAGTAATTGGGAACGGCGTTGGGCCGGTACTGCCGCGAAATGCCGAACAGACGAGTTCATGTGGCGTGAGACTCGAAGGATTATTCGCCGATGTCAAACCGACAAACTGACGCTGTGCCGCTTCCGGTTGCATTTCGCTACTGCCAGCGGAGGCGGCTCTGCGCGAAAGCGCCAGCGGCAGCGCCAGCATGACGGAGGCACGCTGAAAGCTTTCGAGCGCCTCGCATTCGGCAACGTGCTGCGGCTGGTCTTTCAGACACAGCCGCGCTCCGAACACACTGTCGTTGGTGGTGGTTGCAGAATTCACCCTTCGGCGGTTCAGCAGGCATTGCGGGCCACATAATTTCGGTGCGGGGTGTCGAAATCGTGGACGGTTTCCCCGAGCCGTTCCGCGCTGTAGATGTTGCGGGTCCTTTCGACCTCCTTTTCGGTGGTTCTGCGAATGCGTTCCGGGTCGCACGAACTGCCCAGCTCGCGGGCCGAGTCGTCGCGGTACTTTTGAAGAACGTGAATTTGACGGGCGAGGCGGCATAGGATGGTAATCGCGCGGGAATTTTTCTCGGGCTCGCTGGCGAGTTGCCGCTGTGTCTCGGTCTTGAGGAAAAACTGGGAAAGATTCGTGGCGGCGAGCTGAAGTCCGACCTCCGGAAGCATGGTGGCGTCGTTGCGGCGCAGGTGCTCCGCCAGATTGTCCTGCAGCAGGCGGGTTTCGACCGCGCGGTCCTGTTCGAGCCGCCATTCGTCGTAGCCGCCGTTGATTTTCCAATTCGAGATATTACGCGCGATGACGCGAATGCCGTGTTCGCCGAGCGCCTCGACGATCTTGACGTACGGAATGTTATTGCGGAGCATTCGATTCACCATGTCGCGCTCGAGATAGGGGAGCCGGGCGATTTTGCCGTTGCGCACGCGCTTGGGCGCCGGGAGGAGTTCCAACTGGGGAGGAGCCGGGGTTGCATTGGATGCGGTGGATTCGATTTGAGCTTCGGCGTTCATGTCGATTTGCTGATTTGTGTGGTTCATGGATTTTTTGTTTTGTTGGTTCAGCCGTGCTCGTCAGGATTTTTCCGGGCGAATCCCGGTGTCGCTCCGACCAAGGCGCGGTTGGTTGTTGTATGTGAGAGAAAAACAATTTTTGGCTTCCGTGACCTTCCGTAGGCTTCCGCAGGCTTCCGGGAGATGTTGCCGACTGCGCCCTCGCGGGCCGGGTGGGCAGGATGTACCGGAGCGCAATTTTGCGGCAACACCGTACCAACAGAAGCGAACCCGAAGGCCAAAAGATGACACACGAACCGCGCGTAGCGTTTGGAGTGCCCCGAAAGATTTCGGGGCTGTCGAAGCGGCAGAGTCTTCTCCAAAGCGGCGGCAAGCCGCACGCACTCCATACGCTTCGCGAAATCCGTTGGGCGGCGGCGGTGCCGACAAAGTGCGCCGGATGATCGATCCGTCATCCGATGAGGCGCATTGAATTGCGCTGCTGCATTTAGCTTCACGCGGCCACTCTCGCACGGCAGGGCCAATTTTGATAAGTGCATCCATTGTGGACAATGAAAGCCGGAACGCGGCAGGCAGAGGCGATTTGTCAATCAACTTCCTGGCTGGTGTCGAGTATCCCAAGCCCGGCGGGTCGGAGAGGAAGGATGAATTAGAGTCTCGTTACCTCGACTGCTACAAAGACCATGGGGGATTTACTGTAGTTGCTGAGGCAGCGAGGGCTTTCAAATCAACGCGGGCCATGGCTATGTATTGGCGATGAAACACGATTTGAGGACAGACCTTGAGCGGGCGGGAGCGTTGGCGTTCGAACGGGTTTGCGGACGGCGAGAATTCATCGAAGGGTTTCATCGCTTGAGTAAAGCGGCCAAGGAGCGACCAGACGAGGAAGCACTGAAAAAGCTGTATGGCTGGATGTTTGTGCCGCTGTCGATTTGGCCTGTCGATGTGAAAGGCGCGGGTCTGCACGTGCTGGGACGCATGGCGCGGGGACGCGCGTTGACCCGAGCCGAAAGATTGATTTGCGGGCTTTTGCCGGAAGCGCCAGGGGCGGATGTATGTAACGTCATTGCGGAACATGAGCATGGCGTGAAGGCGGGAAGTTACGAACAGTTGATTGCGGCGCAGCATAAGTTTGATCTGATCGAGCAGGAACTGGCGCAATCGCCGGGATTGATGGAGGATTGGCAAAAAATCAAGGCGACGTTCGAAGTGGAGGATTATCGCAATGCGAAAGGCATCATTCGGCGGCGGCTTGGCCTGGAGCGCAATTTCCGGCCGCCGGACTGGAAGTTTTCCTGGAAGACGGAGCAACAGCGATTTCAAAACGTGTTCGACTTGTTTTGTCATCGTTGGGACCTCTACGGGATGGAGCGGGACCGCCCGCTCCTGCTCAAGCTGACGGTGAACGTGACGCCCTACGGGACCATCATCATGGTGCCGAGGTTTTGGAGCTTCGACCCGAGGCGGGATTTGAAATGGAAGGCGATCACCCGGCTGCACCGCGCGCGCAACACCCTCAAGCAAGGAGTGAAATTAAGCGCGAACCGGGCGGAGCGGCTGCAGGAGGCAGAGCGCGCGCGGCGGCTTTGGACGGAAGCGACCAAAGCGGGGTTGAAAGGCGACCGGCGCGATCAATGGGTGATGGGGAGCCTGGGCTGGGATGCCCGCACGAGCGAGTCGCGATTACGGCGGCTGCTGGCATCGGGGCGGGCAGGCCGGAGTTGATTGCTTAGAGCGTGTCTGAAAACTTGTAGCAGCCGACGTGAGTCGGCTCACTTTCTCTCCCAGAACACAGAAATTAGAGCCAGCTCACGCTGGCTGCTACTGATAAAACGACTTTTCAAACACGCTCTTAAGGGGATAATACACACATTTCAGCCGTCAAGAGGCACTGTGCCGGCAAACGCACAGTTGACGGAACGAAAAAGCGGAGCAGGTTTGAACCCGCGAAGCATACCGGCAAATATGATGAAACCACAACGAAAGGACTGCCATGAAACTACTATCCAAAATCCAAATCCTGTGTCTTGGCCTTGCATTTCTTGAAGCGACTGCGTCCGGGAATGTGGGAGAGTTGCTGACTTTCGATGATATACCGGCCAGCGGGGGTCTCGGGCCGAATCCCATTGTCCCGAACGGCTACGGCGGCCTGAACTGGAATAATTTTGCCGTCATCGATGGATTGGAAGTGGACCCATCTTATGGTTATTACAGGGGAGTGGTTTCCTCGCCTAATGTGGCCTTCAATCTATTTGGGAACCCCGCCTCCATTTCGGCTTCCAGCGGTTTGTTCGATTTGGACTCTGCCTATCTCACCTCAGCGTTGAGCAGTGTCCCGACGCAGCATATCCAGGTTGAAGGTTTCCGTGGGGCGACGATGCTCTACGACATTAGTTATACGGTGAACAACAGTGGTCCCACTTTGATCAATTTCGACTACCTCGGAATCAACAGTGTCACTTTCACATCGGGCGCGCAGCAGTTCGCAATCGACAATCTAACGGTCACCATTCCTGAACCGGGCGCTTGCGCGCTCGTGGCCGTCGCCGTGGTGTTGGGTGGCTTGGCTGCGCGGCGCGGAAGGAATGTTCTGGTCTTGGAGACTGTTTGAAAAATGGTAGCCGCCGACGTGAGGAGGCGGACGAAAGCCAATTCGCGCCCGAAATCCGCCTCCTCACGTCGGCGGCTACGAGAGTGCGGCAGGAATGAACTTCGATTATAGCAAGCGCGGTTATCTGTTGCCGAAGGGTTGCAAGGACCTGATTGACGTCCTCAATCAACAAGCCCCGACAATCCCCAGCTTCGCTGCGGTCGTGACGGCGTCGAACTATTGCGTCAAGGCTTGGCAGCATGTAATGTACGGATCGCTCGCTGTATATCAATTGTTAGGTCTAAGCCAAATCAAATGGCCATTCTTCGATTATCGCTTGCTGTCGTCAGCCTGGGTCTAGCTCTGTTTTGTGGTTGGGAAACCTACCTGATTCACCATTGGAACAGCCCTCCAAAAAACTGGTTGTTTGCAGGCCCACTGAATGTTTGCGGATTCATCGTGTCTCCCGGCTTGGCGATAGCTGAGCTGGGATTGTTCGCGATACTGTTGTTACTGCTTTCTGCTTATGCGTTTTTTGGCTTTGAATCGGACAATTAACCAGATCAGTGCACTGCACGCCGCGCGTCCGACGTGCTTTTGCTGGCTTGGCTTCTCCACATCGTTCGGCGCAAAGCCAGGACGCTTGCGCCAGATGCCGGCGGTTCATTCGACATTTGAGCGAGCGCTGCATCCTGTCTGGAATCCTGCCAAGTCGGCGTTTGTGCTAAGCGCGACGAAATTCCGACCGCCTTTCCGCCAATAACTCGACGCACCGAACGGTTCTCATTGCAACTTTCCTGCCTTGCTGAAAGACTCCCGCCCATGAAGATGTTGTTTTCGAACCGACTGCTCGGTCTGTCGCTGCTCGTTACCTTCGCCTCTCCGCTCTACGCGGACCCGGCGGCGGAAAGCACCGCCAAACCCGATGCCAAGGCCGAAGCCAAGACCGAAACCAAGTTCTTCGAAGAGCCCCCGCTGTCCGTTACCGCCCATTCAATCACTATCGGTGGCAAGACGCTGAAGTACCACGCCACCGCCGGCTATATCGTTCTCGCGGAGGAGGAAGGGAAGCCGCTGGTCCCGCAAGCGGGCCAGAAGCCGGCGCCCGAGGCCAAAGCCGAGACCAAGCCGGAGGCCGAGCCCGGCAAAACCAAGGAAGGCCTCAAACCCAAGGCCAAGGTGTTTTTCGTCGCCTACACGCTCGATGACGCGGGGGACCCTTCGACCCGCCCGCTGACCTTCGCCTTCAACGGCGGCCCCGGTTCCTCTTCCGTGTGGCTGCACATGGCCTCGGTGGCGCCCCGACGCGCGAGCCTCACCGACGACGGCGAGGCGCCCCCGCCGCCTTATCAACTCACCGATAACGAATCGACCTGGCTCGATCGGACGGACCTGGTGTTTATCGACCCGGTGTCGACCGGTTACAGCCGCCCCGTGGCCAAGGAGGATCCCGGTCAATACCACGGGCTCAAGGAAGACATCGCCAGCGTCGGCGATTTCATCCGGCTTTACACTTCACGCAACACTCGCTGGCTTTCTCCAAAGTTCATCCTGGGCGAAAGCTATGGCACCACGCGGGCCGCCGGCCTGTCGGAATACCTCCAAAACCGCTACGGCCTGTATTTCAACGGGATTATTCTGGTTTCCTCGGCGCTCAATTTTCAGGCCCTCGAATTCACGCCGCAGAATACCGAACCTTATGTGCAATTCCTGCCGAGCTACGCGGCCAGCGCCTGGTATCACAAGAAACTTCCGGCCGATCTCCAGTCGAAAAGCCTCAACGAAGTCGTCGCGGCCGTTCGGACCTTTGCGGCGAGCGACTACGCCCCTGCCCTGTCGCGAGGCGACGCTCTCCCGGCCGCCGAAAAAACGCGCCTGGCGGGGGAACTCAGCCGGTTCACCGGATTGCCTGCCGGCGAAATCCTGCAATGGAAACTCCGCATCAAAGACACCCAGTTCTTCACCCATCTCCTCCGCGCGGAAGGAAAAATGCTGGGCCGTTTGGATGCGCGATTCAGCGGCTACCGCTACGAGCCCGGCGCGGACGCCATCGGCGACCAGGATCAGGAATATGATCCGAGCAGCGAGGCCGTCAATGGCCCGCTCGGCGCCGCTTTCAACGATTATATCCGGCGCGAGCTTCGGTTCGACAGCGACATTCCTTATGAACTCGAAACCGATGTCGGTCCTTGGAATTTCGGGGATGCCGGCAATGGATTTCCCAACACAGCCGAGGACCTCCGCAAAGCGATGACACGCAATCCCTACCTCAAAGTCTGGGTGACTTGCAGTTACTACGATCTGGCGACTCCGTTCTTCGGCGCGGAAAACGTCGTCGCCGCGATGAATCTCGAACCGGCCATCCGCGCGAACCTGCGGTTTTCCTACTATGAATCCGGGCACATGCTTTACATCCACAAACCATCGCGGGTGAAGTTCAAGGCCGACTTCGAAGGATTTCTAAAAGACGCCATCAATCAGCAGCCCGTCCACACCGCCGCGCGAGGCGGATGATGAGTTTGGAAGGACGAGATTGTGGCGATTGGCGCGGCCCCAAGACTGCGAGCGTCAATGAATCGTTGACTTTGTCTCACAGGTGGTGATCCTCCCGCTGATGTCCGCGCCTGAACGAAAGCGTTGCGATTATTCAACGCTCCACTTCGACTTCCCACGACGCGCGCTTTGCGTCTTGATCGCGATCGTTTTCGCGGGCGGCTTTGCCCGAGCTGAGAATGTTCCATATTCCAAGCCCGAATTTGGCGATCAAAATCGAAAACAGAAAATCGAGGCTGCGTTGCCGGAAGTGGACAAACTCTTCCGTGACTTCGCCCGGGCAGAGCACTTTCCGGGCATGGTTTATGGGATAATTCTGGATGGTAGATTGGTCCATTCCCGCGCCATCGGCTTCGCGGACCTCAAGCGGAAGATTCCCGCCGCTTCCGATACGGCGTTTCGGATCGCCTCCATGACGAAGAGCTTCGTCTCGATGGCTGTTTTCAAATTGCGGGATGAAGGCAAGCTCTCGCTGGATGACCCGGTCGAAAAATACCTTCCGGAGTTTCGCAACGTCCGGGCTCCGACATCCGATTCGCCGCCCGTCACCGTTCGCAATCTCATGACCATGACCACCGGGCTGCCGGAGGATAATCCCTGGGGCGACCGGCAGTTGGCGATCAGCCAGGAAGCTCTGAAGAAGTTTGTGAGCGGCGGCCTGTCGTTTTCGAACCCGACGGGCCAGCAATACGAATACAGCAACCTGGGATTCGTGCTTCTCGGCCAGGTCGTCTCGATGGCTTCGGGGATGCCGTTTCAGCAATACATTGCGACCCATATTCTGGGGCCGCTCGGAATGACGAACACACATTGGGAATTCGCTGAAATTGCGGCTGATAAACTGGCGCTCGGTTATCGTTGGGAGCACGGTGTCTGGTCCCTTGAACCGATGCTGCACGATGGCGAAGGAGCCGCGTGTGGCGGTCTGATCACGACGCTGGATGACTTTGCGAAATATGTCCAATTCCACCTGAACGCGTGGCCGGCCCGAGACGATCCAGACCTGGGGCCCGTTCGTCGCGGCACCGTACGGGAAATGCACCGGCCTTTCGTGATATCCAAGATGGCGCCGAAGGAGATGCTCCTGGACGGCGTGACTCCGAATCCAATGGTTTCGTTCTACGGTTATGGCCTGGGCTGGTCCGTCGACAGTCGCCAAATCATCACGCTGACGCATAGCGGGGGACTTCCCGGGTTCGGCAGCCATTATCGGTTTCTCCCTGATTACGGTCTTGCCGTCATTGCTTTCGCCAACCGCACGTACGCCCCCGTCGGCCAGCCGTGCAACAAGGCGATCAACATCCTGCTCGCCCAAAGCGGCATTCGGCCTCGCGCCATCGTCGTCTCGTCGATCCTCCAGGCCCGAGCCCGCCAGCTTGGGGAATTAGTCAAGTCGTGGGATTTGCGTTTGAGCGATGAGATAGTCGCGGAGAATTTCTTCCTGGATAAGTCACGGGAAGATTGGGTCAGGACGTCGGGGGAAACTCTGGCAAAAGCAGGCAAGATCAAGTCTGTGGGCGGGGTCATCCCCGAAAACCAATTGCGCGGCACCTTCCCCATATTCGGCGAAAAAGGCCGCGTCGATGTTCATTTTACACTTACTCCCGAAAGCGTACCCAAGGTCCAGGAACTCGACCTGATGTTCATTCCGGTTCGATAATCGATTATCGCTTTTGAGAACCTAATCGAACAGATGGGCTCAAAGATCCAGATTCTGCATCAGGGTCGACCGAGCTAATCTGAGGGAACATGAAACGACTGCTTCTCTCAGGTTTATTGGCCAGCGGACTTGCCAGCCCCAGTTCTCATTCGTGGGCCGGGACCCAGCCGAACTCAGCAGGAACCGCCGCCGTGCCCGCCGTCGATTTCCTTAATTCCATTGGCGTTTGCACCCACATTGCCCAAGGCATTGATAACCCAACGAATGTTGCCGACTGCCTGAGCTATGCCGGCATCCGCAACCTTCGTGATGATGGGTCTTCCAGCGCCGCAACCATCGAAAAGTGGCTTCACGTGCATGACGTGTGCGGGGTGAAGGTCTGTCTACTGCCGATAAATGGGGACGTCGCCAGATCGATCTCGGCTTACGAATCGCTGGCGGCGGCAGGCGCCCTGCTGGCGGCGGAAGGTCCCAATGAGCCGAACAATTTTCCCGTTACTTATGGCGGCGCCAAGTCGTCGGGCACGAACTTTCTGCCGGTGGCCCGGTTCCAGAGAGACCTATACCGCGCCGTAAAATCCGATCCCAGGCTGGCGGGCATTCCTGTTATCGCTGCGAGCGAAGCGGGCGGCTCCGAGCCGAACAACTGCGGCCTCCAATTTTTGACGATTCCTGCCGGGGCCGGCACGTTGATGCCGGAGGGCACGGTCTATGCCGATTACGCGAACACTCATAATTACGTTTGCGACCATTTATCAACTGTTTGCGACAACAACGCCTGGGGGCGCCGAGGATCCCGCAACGAATGGCCGCTGGGACGGAATGTACGTCGAGTATGGCCATACATGGTGGTCTCCCGGCTACAACGGTTATTCGGTCAGCCAGCTTCCGACGCTGCCGAGAGTTACCACCGAGACTGGTTGGACAACCCGTGGGAACAACTCCATTTCGGAAAATCAACAGGCCAGGCTTTTTTCGAACCTTTATTTGGCCGCGTTCAAGCGAGGCTGGAGTTACACCTTCATTTACATGCTGCGCGACGATCCCGGCCAGGGTTATTGGGGCCTTTTCAATACTGATTACACGGCTAAACGTTCAGCAATTTGTCTCCACAATTTGACGACAATTTTGGCTGACAAAACCGCCGCACCGCCGGCGTCCCTCGATTATTCGATTCCAGGCGAGCCGGCGACAGTGCATGATCTGCTGCTTCGAAAGAGCAATGGCGCATTCGAACTGGCCGTGTGGGGTGAACTGGCGAGTGGCTCAAACGACGTCACTGTCAATCTTGGCGCAACCTTTGCGAACGTGCACGTGTACGACCCGACGGTCGGAACCTCCGCGTTGCAGACTCTGCGCAATACCGCCTCGATTCGTCTGACCGTAAGCGATCATCCGTTAATCGTCGAAATCTCAGCAACCGGAGACATTCGCGAAACCGGACACTAGCGAAGCACGCGAACAGAGAGCGGACGGCCACCAATTGCATTTCCAACGCTCCGGAATCACTCGGCAAAATCAATCGGTCCTTGGCTGAGCAAGGATCGTGCAGAACGAAATTCATCATCAGCTTGTTCTCTGGCTGGCCACTCTGCGAGAAAGGGACAGGTGGTTGATCTGCGCCGCAGACGGCATTAATCCTGGGCCAGCAGATCTACTTCCCGGCCTCGGCAACGAGTTCGATCACGGCGCTCTCGAATTCCTTGCGACAGGGCGGGATGAGGCCTTGACTGGCAAGTGTAGCGCCATCAACCAATTGATTTTCCTGCGCCAGCGCGGAAGCGCAATCGATAAGATTGAGTTCATGCACACGGTAACGCCGCTGAGGGTCAAGGCCGCCAATCTTCACCGGTTGGTCGCCGTTGGCTTTCAGCTGATATACGAACAAGACCGCGCGCGTCCCATCGGCGGATACGTAGTCCAACGCCGCGCGCGGCCCTTCGTAGGGGGATTCCAGCCGGTACAGATCGCCCTGCTGGACCAAATCGCGCAGGTCCCGCTTGTAAAGCGCAATCGCCGCCGCGATGGTCCGGCGCTGCTCGGGCGTCAATTTGCGCACGTCCATATCCAGGCCCAATGCGCCGCTCATCGCGACATCGAGGGTGAATTTGAGCGGGCGATTGCCCGTCCGGGTGACGTGGTCGCAAAGTGCCAGCGCAGGGAAGAAATGGCTAAAGCCCCATTGAATAAACACGCGGCTGCGCGGGTCGGTGTTGTCACTCGGCCAGAAGCAATCGAAGTATTTGAGCGCGCCGTAATCCGCGCGGCCGGAGCCGCCGGAGCAGAGCATGGCCATCACCTGTGGATATTTCCCGGCCGCGCGCGCCATAATATCGTAGAGCGCGAAGTTGTAGTCGATGAGCAGGTGGGACTGTTCGCCGGGCGGCAGGTAGGTCGAACCGGGCTGGGTGACATACCGGTTGGCGTCCCATTTCATGTAGCCGATGGCCGGGTTCGAGCCGAGGGTGTCGTCGATGACCTTCCAGGCGAACTCGCGCACCTCGGGCCGGCTCAAATCGAGATCGAGCTGGTTGCGGCTCAGTTCCAATTCGCGATGGGGCTGGCGAATGGCCCATTCGGGATGTTGTTCGAAGAGATCGCTGGCGGGGTTGACCATCTCCGGCTCCAACCAGATGCCGAAATTGAGCCCGCGGCGGTTCGCTTCCCTGGCGAGGTGGGACAGCCCATCCGGCAATTTGTTGGTGTTGACCTGCCAGTCGCCCAGGCCGGCATGGTCGTCGTTGCGCGGATGATGGTTGCCGAACCAGCCGTCATCCAGGAGAAACGTTTCGGCGCCAATTTCGCGCGCGCCGTCGAACAGGGAAACAATGGTTGGTTCGTCGAATTGGAACCCGGTGGCCTCCCAGTTGTTGAGCAGGACGGGACGAGGTTTGTCCCCATCGCGAATGCCATAACGCCGCGCCCAACGGTGGAAATTGCGGCTGACCTGGCCTTTGCCATGATCGCTCCAGGTCCACAGCATCGCCGGCGTAGTAAACGTCCGTCCGGGTCGCAAATGGTATTGCGAACCGAAGGGGTTGATGCCGCACAACGCGCGCAAACGGTTGTTCCAGTCCACCTCGAACGCGAGTTGGAAACTGCCCGACCATTCGAGCGAACCGCCATAGACCTCGCCGGACTCTTCTTTCGCCGGGCCGTCCACCGCCAGCAGAAAGGACGGGATGCGGAAGCGGCTGGCACGCACGCCAATCTTGGAATCGAGGATTTTGAGGCCCGGCCCGAGCCGTTCCTCCGCAAGCATCGCTTCGCGCGAGTAATCCCCGTGAAACTGGCTCAGCCAATAATCCTTCGTCCCCAGGACGGGCGCCGACGAGGCGAAGCGGAACAGTGTCACGGGGCCGTCCTCCGCCTGCCGGATTTCCGCCCATTGTTCGAGCATGTCTTCGTTGTGATAGGCTTTGAGGCAGAGCGTGACGAAGAACGGATAAAACCGGTCCTTCAATTCGATGCGGGTCAGCGAGACATCGTCATCGATTTTGGTTGTTTCGTGCCTCACATAGTCCAGGTCGGCTGAGGTGTTCCCATCGGCGTGGGTCACTTCGAGTGCCGGTTCGCAAATGAAGCCGTCGCCCGAGGGCGGATGGAACTCGGTCTCGCGGCTCGGCGCCTGTTCGGGAAAGGCTGCCTCGCCACCCGTGCGTCCATATCTCAGTTGGTAGAGTCGCCTGTCGTCACCAATAAACAACGTCAGGGACGAACGGGCGGTGGAGATGCTAATGAGGCGCGACTCCATCGGTGGCGCAACGGCGTCCGCGCCGCGGAGAAGTTGCACTGGCCCGCTGGATAGCACCAGGAGCCATGAACAATGGACCGAAAGGGAACTTATCAATGACCGAATTGATGTTTTCATGTTGCGGAAGAGTTCGTCGAATTCGGGGCCAAACGGAATAACTTTGCCTGTTTGGAATTCAAATGCGCCCCGAAGGAACCGTGGGCGAGTTGGCAATCTCCGCTCCATAAGTCGGTCGCGGCATACGTGCCTGCTCCGAGGCCGGCCCGGCCAAGATCGATTGTCGGGTTCACGGCATTCGTGGCGAAGTTGAAGACAGCGAGGAGCCAGTCCGCCCCGTCCCGTCTTACGAAGACATTCGAAGCCCGCCTGCCCGTGTTGCCTTCCACGGGCGTGAATGGCCGCCCGGCGCGCGCGACCGAATTTATCGCGGCGTTCGTCAGGCAGGCTTGCGCAAAATCCTGCCCCGCTGAGGAAGACAAATCGTCTCCGTCCAGAAAGATGCCCGTGACTGCGCCGCTGACCAGCCGGCTCTGGTTTTCATTTACATCCCCGCCGGCGAACACCAATTGATCGGGATCGATATACTCATATAAACGGCCGCTCATCCACCACCCGTAGTTCACCGATTGCATTTCATATTCGGCGTCCGCGATGGAATAGAACGCATCGCAGGAAATGCGCCGGGCGTGCGCGTACTGGTAGGGAAAAATGGGCGCGATCGATTCGTCGATGAACATCCGGCCGCCGATCTGCCGAAGCAGGTAGCGCATCCCCTGGTTGTAAGCCTGGATGCCGGTCGTGACGTTGGTGTCGAAATGGACGCCTTCCAGGGCTCCGTGCGAAAGAAAATCGAGCTTCAGGTAGTCGAATCCACTGGCGACGAAAAGATTCGCGTAGTAATCGATCAATTGCCTGGTGCCGGGATGCGTCGGGTCAATGGCCAATGCGCCATCATTTGTCTCGTAGTTTCCGGTTCCATCACGCAGAAGGATGTCGCTGTATTCATACTTATTGGCAGCGCCTTCCACGAACGTGCTGGCGGCACGGGCGGCCCCGCCCCAATACGCGAAGGGTCCCCAGTAAATCCCGGCCTTTTGGCCATTGCCATGGCAGTGATCGGCAAACGCCGACAACTGCGAGTCGTCCAGATTCTTCCAGTACGAATCGAGGTTCACATAGACGGTGCCGTCATTCTGGAAGTTGTTGGATTGCAAGTTCGTCTTGATGAAATCGGAGACGGCAATGGCCTTCGAATAGCTGAGGTTCTTCTGAATCACTCCCCAACTGTTCCAGCCAAAGGGGACTCCATTCGTCCAGGTGAGCCTGGTGGCCAGCGCGGCATTGGCATCCGCGAACTCTTCGAGCGTGTTCCGCCAATCGCTGCCGAAACCCACGAACACGGTGGGCGAGGAAATGGTGTTGCCCACCACTGCCCCATGCGGCATCACATCCCACGTGGCATTGGCAGCCGTCGCGCCGCCAAACACATTCAAGACATCCAGTTTATGCCTGGAGCCGGAGAAATGGATGCCCGTCTTCCAGGTGTCGTGCGTCACCGAACCGACCACCAATCCAACGCGGGTGGTATTGTCATAAAACGCGCACACTTCATAGCTGGTGCCGGTGCCGTCGATTGGCATGGCGTCGTACCGCACGAAGTGGTCGTTATCGAAAGGAACGCACAGCGCGCGTGCGTCATCGTAACTGCCGATATCGACTCCGCCAGGAGCCTCCATGACAACCGGCGCCATCGAACTCGAACTCAGGCCGATGCCGTCCATTTCGACGCGGGTCAAGAAGCTGTTATCCTGGTCCAGGATGAAATACTGTTTCATGGCTGCCGGCGAGCCGGCGGTGGAGGTGATCACGACCTGGTTGTTGCTGGCGACGGCCCAGGCGTGACTGGAGTAGTCCAGGCTCTTGACCAATCTTGTGCCCAACCTGGCGCTGCTATAGAACCTGGAAATCTTCCGGGAGTTGCGCCAAAAGAAATCCGCGGTGCCGGCCTGCAAGTCATATTCCACACGAACAGCGGCGTTGGACATTGCCAGGACATGACCGGCTTGCCGAAACATCGGCACGCCAGCCAAAGCCGGCGTCGCAAGGAAGAACCCGACGAATATTCCCAGGGCTCCGGCGACAAGTGGTTGTTCATTTGAGCGGCTGTTCATGCGACTGGATCACTAGAGCGCCTGAATCGAAAAGAATTGCTCCGGAACGGTGATGGCATTGCTGATGGTGAAATTGCCGCTCCCATCAAAAAGATTGGTGGTCAGGATGGTCCACTGGCTGAAGGGCAGCGCCGTATTCGTCGATTGCAGCACGCGAAATGAATAGCCCGCCGTTCCATTAGAGCCGGTGAATATGAAATTGGCTCCAATTCGGGCAACGTCCTGGATCACCGGCCGGGGAAGAACCGAGACTCCTAGTGTTCCGCTGGCATTCAACTGGTTCGTATTCCACCTCAAACCCTGGCCAGGTTGGGCGGGCACAATGGCGGAAAAGGAGCCTGTATAGTTCGTGGCGCTGAAAAGCTTGAAACTGTTACCCACGGCGGGAATGCCTGCCGTTAATGCCAGGCTTAAGGTGCCGCCATAACCGATACTGCCGCCGGCCAGCACTGTGTTCGTGCCTGCAGCCAGCGTTATGGCGGTCGTGCCCCGCAAGGTCACCGCGTTGCTGACGGTAAGAACGCCTGCCCCGGAAGCGCCCGGCGACACTGTTGCGGCAGTGCTCACGTTCAGGTTGCCGTTGATTGCGCCGGTGCCTTGCAGCACCTGGCCGCTGGCCAAGGTCAGGGTACCGTCTGTGCGTCCGCTGGCATCCAGAACGGTTGCTGCGGCCACCATTATCGTCGAACTATCGGAAATCGATCCGGAGCCAATCAACAACAGCTTCCCTGCATTTACCAGAGTCGAACCTGTGTAACTATTTGGGGCCGCCAGCCTCAGCGGCGAATTACCTAGTTTGATCAAATTCCCCGGACCGCCCATGGCGTTACTGAGTGTCAATGAAGTGCCGCCAACAGCGAAGTTGCAGTTCCCTGGGCCTCCGGAGGCGTTAGTGCTCAATGTGATCGACGAAATGGCAACGCTCGTGCCGCCGCCGTTCTGGATGGTTCCCCCGTCGTAGAGCACCACGTTCTTGATCAACAGCGCGTTCTGACTGCCATTGTTGTAGAAGATCAGCGAGGCATTGGAGAATACGTTGACTGTATTCGTGGGATTGCCCAGGGTGGTTGTTCCCTTGTCCCCAAGCGTCGCCCCGGACAGGATGTTGATATTCGCCAGATTCGTGTCGGCTTTCAGATTCATCCACTCGTAATAGATTCCTCCGGGGACACCAAGAATGGTTACGTCGAACGATTTGCCACCGGTACTCAATACCGCGCCCGCGCTTCCGCCCAGGTCCCAACGCGTAGGGCCGCCGAAGGTCGTATCACCGGCGAGCGTCAGGAGCGCCGACAATCCACCCACGGAATCATAGGCCGGCCCGCCGCTGTTGATGACCGCTCCATTGCCACTCGCCCCAGTCCCGGAGCTCACCACGGGTTGCAGGCCGAGGCTGTAGCCGTTGAGATCGAGCGTTCCTCCATTGGCAATCGTCACAACGCCGTTGGTGGCTCCCAACGCGGAGGCTGTGCCGATCTTTACGGTCCCTGCCCGAATGCTCAGGCCACCCGTGAAACTGTTCGCCGTGCTCAGCGTCAGCATGCTCGCGCCCTTCTTGACGAAATTGCCGCCGCCACTGATCGTTCCCGCTCCACTGATCGTGAAATTATTCATGCTGGAATCGTTCGTCACCGCGCCGGGTGTCACCGACACACTCGAAGCAATCGTCACGTTGGTCACCACGCCGGTCGTATCGTCAAACAACACACTGTCGCCGGGATAAAACTGATCCGCCGCGCCGCTGCCCACGTTGAACCAGTTGGAACTGGTGACGTCCCACGCGCCGCTGGAAGTCGAATTCCACCGCAACTCCGCCGCCGCGCTGCGGCCGACCACCAGAATGACCGCGGTGCTGTTTGTAAAACTGCTGCTGCTTCCGGTGATGCTCAGCGGGTAACTGCCGGAAGGCACGGTGTTGGATGTCGTCAGGGTCAGAATGGACGAACCGGTGCCGCTCAGCGTCGGCGGATTGAAACCGCCCCCCGCTCCCGCAGGCAGACCGCTCACACTCAGCGCGATAGTACCGCCGAAGCACGCACTGGCAAAGACGGTCACGGCGATGTTCGTACTGCCTCCACTGTTCACGCTTTGCTGGGGTGGGGTCGCGGACACCGAAAAAACGGGAGTACTGACCAACTGGAAGAGTTTCGACTGTTTCGCACCCAATTGCGTGATCAGGCTGTTGCCGGTGACGGCCGACAAAGCCCCGCTCCACAAATCAATCGCCCCGCAAGTTCCGGCGGGTATTCCCGCCCGGTTGAGATCGTTGGTTTCGGTCACTGCGCTCGAGCCGAAGTTGAATACGGCCATGTACCAGTTCGTTCCGATCTGACCGACGTAGGCATCGGTGGCACTCGTGCCAGTGTTGCCTTCGATCGGCCGAAAAGTCTGCCCGGCGCGCGCTACCGCGTTGATGGCCGCATTGGTCAGGCAGGTCAGCGCCAGGCTCTGTGCCGTGGCCGAAGTCAGGGCGTCGCTGTTCAGAAAAACCGTTCCCGAGACGACGCCACTGATCAGGCGGCTTTGGTTTTCGTACGCGGTTGCGCCGGTGAATTCCATCAAATCGGGGTCGTTGTACTGGTACAACCGTCCGCTGATCCACCAGCCGTAATTCGCCGACTGCATTTCATATTCGGTTTCGCCGATGGTATTCGCGGTGTCGCAGGCGACGCGCCGGCTGTGCGCGTAGTTGTATGGAAAAATCGGGGCGATGGACTCGCTAATATACATGGTGCCGGCGAGTTGGTGAACCAGGTACTGCATGCCCTGGTTATAGGCCTGGATGCCGGTCGTCGCGTTGGCGGCGTAATGAACGCCCTCCAAGGCGCCATGAGAAAGAAAATCCAACTTGATGTAGTCAAAGCCGTAATCAAGGAATCGATTCACATAGTAATTGATCCGCTGCTGGGTGCCCGGGTGCGTGGGGTCCAGGGCAATGGCGCCATCGTTGGTTTCGAGAATCCCGCCGCTGGTCCGCAAGGCGACATCGCTGTAGAGATAACTGGAGCCTTCCACGATGGAGTTGCTAATATTCGTGGCGGAACCCCACCAAACAAAGGGTCCCCAGTAGATGCCAGCCTTCTGCCCGTTGCCATGGCAGTGACTCACAAAATCCTGCAATTGCGAATCACTAAGATTGTCCCAGTAGGAATCCAGGTTCACATAAACCACGCCCCGGTCATCGAAATTGTTGGTTTGCAGACTGCTTTTCAGGAAATCGGATACTCCTATGGCATCCGCATAATTGATCCCCGTTCCATAGGCATACCAACTGTTCCAGCCAAAGGGGACGCCGTTGGTCCAGGCGAGTTTTGGAACCTGGAGGGCGTTCTCATTGGCGTAGTTCTCCAGTGTCGTCCGCCAATCGTTCCCGAAACCCACGAACACGGTCGGGGAGGAAATGGTGTTGCCCACCACTGCCCCATGCGGCATCACGTCCCAGGTCGCCGTAGGGGAAGTCGCGCCGCCGAACACGTTCATGGCGTTGAGTTTGTTGTTGGA
>Ga0073928_10003375_pt1 | contig 25382 bp, 24 predicted proteins | sample PaiPotPPA55metaG_FD_76969 | JGI IMG/M metagenome (GOLD analysis project Ga0073928, IMG submission 76969) | Iron sulfur acid spring bacterial and archeal communities from Banff, Canada, to study Microbial Dark Matter (Phase II) - Paint Pots PPA... ...
GACCTCCACTTCATCGTACTTGCGGGCATCGAGTTGGGACGGTTCACCGAGTCTCAGCGCCTTGACCTGACGGGCGAGGCCTGCAACCTGCCGGATCAGCAGGCCGGAGAGTCCAAACGCAAGCCAGAAGGCCAGCAGTGCAAACACGCCCGTGCCGATCATCAGGGCATCAATCACCTGCTTAAAACGCTGTTCATAGGTACTGAAATCGTAGATCCGATAGACCCGCGTGTCGCCGAAGTGCGCAACCCCCACGTGGATTTCGCGGCCATCCACGATGATCTCGTGGGTGCCTTCGCTCAAATCCCTGACCGTCTCGGGCAGCGGCGACATTGCGCGACCGCCAGTCCAGACATGGCCACCAAGTCGCGGGTCGACGGGCGGCACGAGCGTCGGTTCTGATCCCCAGCTCTGAAGGAGACTCGCCATGTCGTCGGCGATCAATGCTGTGATGAGCCGTTCCTCCTGCGCTTCCGCGAGCGCTTTTACGCCGAGAGCTTGGCCCACAAGCAACAGGATGGTCAGCGCGGAAAAAACCAGCGCAACCTTGAGGCGAAGGCTAGAGCGGGCGCGCATTGTCCACCGCGAGTCGGTAGCCGAGACCGTGGACAGTCTCGATCAGATCGTCCTCGCCGTTGGCGGTCAGCGCGCGTCGCAACGTGTACACGTGCGCACGCAGCGTATCGCTGTCCGGCAACTGCTCGCCCCAGACTTCGGTTTCAAGCTCGGCTCGGCCAAATACGCGACCCGGTGCCTGCATCAGGATGCGCAACAGATGCAGACATTTTGGTGGCAGCTTGATCGGACGGCCAGCGCGCTCGACGGCGAGGGTTGTCAGATCGAAACGGATGCCGGCGCAAGACAGGGTCGCTTTCGTCACCCGCCCTCTATAGCGTTTAATCAGCGCACCGAGCCGTGCGCCCACTTCCTTGAGAGAGAACGGCTTGATGAGGTAGTCGTCCGCGCCTTGCCCAAAACCTTGGAGCTTGTCATCCAGCGTATCTCTTGCGGTCAGCATCAGAATCGGCGTATCGCGATGCGCCTCTTCGCGTAACTTGCCACACAGCGTCAGACCGTCCATGCCCGGTAACGACAGATCAAGCAAGATCGCGTCCCAGTGCTGGGATACGGCGAGATGCAGCCCCATCACGCCGTCTGATGCAAGGTCCACCTCATAGCCGCCGCTTTCCAAGTAGTCGTACAGGTTGGTCGCGATGGCTGTGTCGTCTTCGATAATCAATACCTTCATCGAGGGATTTTCCGGGCGAGTGGGCAGCGTCGCAAGGTAATCATCGCGGTGCAGAAACCCCGACATGGTACCGCCAAACAAGGTCGACCTTCATCACCTGCGTCGGAGAGCCCCCACCTCCGACAGCCGCCGCTCATTCGCACCCGGGCGTCGACAGAAGACGAAAAGTGGCCACAAATGACCAAACAGTCATGTCGCCACAATGCAATAGTAACTTCGTGGCGACTAATATTGCGAGCGATCCCCACGGAAGCGCTACATCTATCTCTTGCTGGCTGACCGCGATGTAGAGATAGTTGCCGACCGAGGGGTGCATGCGAAGGTCGACGCGGGCGACTGGAAGTCGACTTGCCGAACGATGGAAGCGGAGTTTCACCGCTCAAAATACGAGGCCGGCGTCGTGAAGAGCATTGGTGATGCAACGGAGCATCTTAAAAAGCACTTTCCGACTTCTGTCAGAGGCCTCGAAGGGTACCGATGTTCGTTATGTACCCAGCGCGCAGCTCGAGCGCGACGCCTTGAGTAGCTAAGCCTAGAAAAGGAGGTGCGTCGCTCGCCAGCGTTCTGATTTCCGAATATCGAATGCTCACGCGTGCTGAAGGAAGGCCCTCATCCTGCGTTCTTTAATATCCTCGATTCGCGTCCACCCTACCCTTAATCAATCCGCCGGTCTGGTGACACCGAATATTGTCAAGCAGCACATATGCAGCCGTTTCTGGTTGGGTCATGCTCGCGATATGCGGTGTTATAAGAATTCCCGGATGCTCCCAGAACGCGTGATTTTTCGGTAAGGGCTCGGTTGAAACGACGTCCAGGACGGCACTTGATATCTGTCCGCTTTCAAGCGCGTCAAGAAGGTCGTTGTCCACTAGATGAGCACCGCGCCCGACATTGATCACGGTCGCACCTCTTGGCATCGCGTCAAAACTACGCCGATTGAGGATGCCTCGTGTTTCCGGCGTCAAGGGCAATAGACAAACGAGAATGTCGCAGACGGAGAGGAAGTCATAAAACTGTTCCAAACCAACGAAACAGCTGACGCCTTCGATCACTTGCTGCGAACGACTCCATCCCGCCAGGGGAAAGCCGAAGTTTCTTAGGCGCTCGAGTGCCGAACGACCTAGCACCCCAAGACCCATGACGCCGATCCGTCGTTGCGAAGCGGGCACCAGCCGAATCTGCTTCCATTGTCTGCGCCGTTGATCACCGATGTAGTTAATCAAATGACGGTGAGTTGCAAGAATCGACATGACAACATATTGGACCATTCCTTCCACAAGGTTCGGCTCAATCATTCGGACGAGCGGAATCTGGGGCGGCAGTGAGCGCAGATCGAACTGATCAACCCCTGCCCCCACCGAAAAGATGACCTGCAAGTTCGGAAGGAGCGCAAGGAAATCGTCGGGAGGTTGCCATGCGACCAGATAACGGACCGCTGCCGGGTCTCCGATATCTGGCCAGATGCGAAACGGTAAGTCGGGAGCGCACTCGGCGAAGATCGCTTGCCAGATGAGGCCGCGTTCCGGGTCGGCCTTGTAGAGGATAGTCATATTGTTGCTCAGGTTCAGCTAATTTCTGATGGCACAGGCAATTGAATACTCGCGAGAGCGGGTCCATGCCGATCAATGGCCCGCGGCCCAGCGGTTCAGATCCGCCGCGGATTGCTTGCCGTTGAAGCTATCGATCACGCGTGCGCCGATAAGTGGACCGAACTTGAACATCTGTCCGTCACAGTTCGTGACCACCACGGTGCGTCCCTGTGCTTCCACGCGGAAGCGCCCACTCGCGTCCATCACGTAGTATCCAACCTGCATGCGAACCGGCTTGTATTGATCGGCCTGCCGAAGAAACGGGGAAAAGTGACTGATGACCTCATGACCTTCGGATGCCTCGGCCTGGAATCCATCACTGGGTCGCCCTCGCCTCCTGTGACTGCCGGAGCCGAATTTCAGTCCCGTTCCTTGCGTGGGGGAGATTGCGTAGTTGTCGCCGGGGCCGAGATCCGTGAGGCAGGGGCCGTTGCGCCAGGCGTCGAGGTATTCTTCCGGAGGCTCCACGTAGCACACAGCCTGCCGGAAGGTCGGTATTCCTGCATAGTCGGGAAAGAGCTCGGGAAGCCAGGCGCCAGCGGCAACGACCACGAGATCGCCCGATACGATCGACCCATCGTCCAATTCGACTTCGCCGCGCACGGGATCAACCCGCACCGCTTTGCTATGAACCCGATTGTCGATGCCCCTGGCCGAGACCCAGCGGGCCAGGTCATCGACAATGCGACTGGCAAAAAGCGCACCTCCCGCTGGCGACAGAAGTCCCCAACTCTCTTTGGGCAAGCTTAATTGAGGACATGTCCGTTCAACGGCTTCTCGATCGAGCACTTCATGCGGGATGCCTAGCCTGCGAAACGTCGATAGGCTCCGGGCCGTGTAGTCTTCGACCGTCAGAGAAATGCCCATCGTCCCGGTATTGGAGAAATGCCGGACACCGAGATCGTCCCATAGACGATCCCACGCATCGAATGCGTCGCCCACCATCCGGGTATAGCCCTGTGCGTCACCATATTGATAGCGGATCATTCGATGCTGGTCGTAGGACGCCGCGTTCGGGTTCGCGATCGCGCCCTGCTCGATAAGAGTGACCTCGTGTCCGCTCAGCAATGCGGCACGCGACACGGAGAGGCCAACGACTCCTGCTCCTACAACGACAACACGGCCCATAAGAAAGGCACTCCCAGTATGTATTCGATCAACCGCTTTTCATGTTTCGAGGGGTCAAGCGACAATGATGTTGCGGCACGTGTTGCGCGTCGCATTCACGGTCTTCACACTCGTCGGCGATGGGGCCAAAACCAAAAAACCGGTCTACTCGCGGTCCGATGCATAGACAGTTTCGGTTCGAGCCACGATCTCATCACGAGCAAGACCGCGAAGTTAACGATCAGATAGAGCAAGCCAGCCAAAGTGAAGACCTCAATAACCGCGAACGTCTCGCTCATCAAGCGCTTTGCCAGGCCGGTGATTTCGAGAACCGTAACGGTCGATGCGAGACTGGACTCCTTGACAATGACAGTGATTTCGTTCGTATATGCCGGGAGCGCCAGGCGAAACGCGAGGGGAAACCTGATGCGCCGGAAGCATAGCCAGTTCGACATCCCGCATGCACGAGCCGCCTCGATCTCACCGGCAGGAATCCCCATGAGGCCACCCCTGAGAATTTCCGATGTATAGGCTGCCGTATTCAGCGTGATGGCGAGCGTTGCGCAGTTAAATCCGTCGCTGAAAAACCACCAGAAGGTTGTCTGGTCCCTGAGAAACTGCAACTGCCCCAGCCCGAAATAGATAATGAAAATCTGCACTAGCAGCGGAGTGCCGCGAAACACCATGCTATAGAGCAGGGCAAATGCAGCGAGGCTACGGTTCGACGACAGTCTGGCGAGAGCGAAGCCAAGGCCCAATGGAAACCCGATGACGATCGCCACGAGGCCTATTTCTAGCGTCGTTGCGAGCCCCTTGAGGAGCACGGGGATGGCACGTTGAATGAGTTCGACGTCCATGGTTAAACTGCCCTCACGCCGCGATTCAGGTTGCGCTCGACCAGACCGAAGGCCGCTTGGCTAAATAGGGTGATCACGAAGAACACCACTGCCGCGATGACAAAGAAGATCAGCGGTTGCCGGGTTGTGCCCGCGCCGATGTAGGCGACGCGTATGAGCTCTGCCAATCCTGTCACCGAAACGAGCGATGTATCCTTGATCGTCGCCTGCCAGACGTTGCTGATACCGGGTAATGCGTAGCGGAACATCTGTGGACCAATGATTCGCGTATAGAGCTTGCGCGTTTGCATCCCGACAGCCCGGGCGGCCTCGATCTGCCCCGGATGAATCGCGTCGAGCGCACCGCGAAATACCTCGGCCGCGTAGGCGGCCGCAATTGCTCCCACCGAGACCACTCCGACGATGAACGAGTACGCACTTTGAAACTCGTCGGCGTAGCCGAAGAAGGTACCGACTCTCGCCACGAATTCGACTGATCCGAAGAAGATCAAGTACACCACTAGCAGCCCTGGCACGCTCCGTACGATTACCGTATACACATCGACCACTTGCGACGCGACAGGAACTCGGGCCCACTTCGCCGCGGCCAGCAATAGTCCAAACATCATCCCAAGACCCATTCCGAGCACACCGACCATCACGGTGACGGCGCTCCCGCGAAGAATGGACAAGCCCCATCCGTCCTCCCATAGCAAGCGTGAAAGAGCAATGCCCATGATGGCTCCAGAGATAAGTTACTTGCACGTCAGCGAGAAATCGTCGTTGAACCACTTCTCGCTCATCGTTTTCATTTGACCGCTCTTGATGATGCCGCAGAGTGCGACGTCAATTTTTTTCGTCAGGTCCTGATTGTCCTTGCGGATACCAACACCCATTCCATGACCTAGTGTGGACGGATCATCAGTGGCTACAACCTTGACAGGAACCTGTTCGAAATTCGCCCCTTCTGGCTTTTTCAGGTAATCGGTCCAGGAAGAACCGTCATCGAACGCGGCATCGAAGCGCCTTGCGCTCAAGTCGCTCTCCATCTGAGTCAACGAATCGTAGCTCTTGATCGTTGCATCGGGAATGTTCTTCGCGATAAATCGCGAGTAGGTCGTGCCTGTTACGACGCCAATGGATTTCCCCTTCAGCGCAGTGAGGAGCGGAGGCAGTGAAGTGAGCTTCGCGAGGGGCGATCCCTTGGGCACGATGAAATATTGTGGTGCCGAGGCGTAGGGGATCGAGTAGCCGATCTTCTTTTTTCGCTCCTCGGTGATTCCGAGACCCGAGATGATGATGTCGAAGCGCTTCGCATCGAGTGCCGGGATCAATGTATCGAAAGCCTGCACGACAAATTTGCAGGTGACATCGAGCTTTGCACAAATCGCCCGCGCAACATCCGCGTCAAAGCCCGTGACGTTGCCGGTCGCGTCGGCCATGCTGTACGGAGGTGCGTCGCCCTCGGTTCCGACGGTCAAGGTCCCTTGTGCGGCCATACCGGAAGTGGAAATGGCGGCGAACATCAGGCCCAGCAGACAACTTAAGAGTTTTCCTTTCGACATTTCCATTCTCCAAATTGTTCGGGCGGCCACGATTGGTCGCCCTTAATTGCATCAAACGAAAAGCTGATTGCCTGCGATGAGCCTGCGACGAAATCAGAACTGTTGCCGCAGGAACTTCCTTGTCTGGTCCGACTCCGGCTGATCGAACAGCCGGTCGGGCGTTCCCTCTTCCTCCACGCGTCCCTGATGCAGGAACACAACCTTGTCCGATACCTCGCGAGCGAAGCGCATTTCGTGCGTGACGAGAAGCATCGTGCGGCCCTCCTCGACCAAACCTCGGATGACACGTAGTACCTCGCCAACGAGTTCCGGGTCGAGTGCGGACGTCGGTTCATCGAAGAGCATGACTTTCGGCTGCATGGCAAGCGTGCGAGCGATCGCGGCCCGCTGTTGCTGGCCGCCCGAAAGCCGGCTGGGATAGTGGTTCAGCTTGTCGGAAAGTCCGACTTTTTCCAGCAAGTGCAACGCGTGGTCGATTGCTTCCTTCCGTGGCTTTTGAAGCACGTGAATCGGGGCCTCGATCACGTTTTGCAACACGGTGAGATGCGACCACAGGTTAAAGCTCTGAAACACCATGCCCGCGGTTCGGCGAATGCGCTCGATCTGGTGCCGGTCCGCAGGCCCATTTCGCCCGTGACTTCCCGATCGCATCCTGACCACCTCGCCGCAGATCTCGATCTCGCCCGCATCTGGCGTCTCAAGCAGATTGATACAGCGCAATGCCGTACTCTTTCCCGATCCTGACGCCCCGATGATCGAGATGACGTCTCCCTGATTTGCCGTCAGATCGATACCCTTCAGGACAGGGACGTCCCCATAGCTCTTCGTCAGCCCGCGGACGGCGACGGCGGGTTGAGCACGCTTCGCGCCCGACGCTCTCTCACTCGCGCTCGAGCAGTCGACCGTTGGACTGTCCAGCGGGGCCTGCTCGATGGGACAGAAGCTTTCTGGACTGTGTCCAACGCCGGGATAGTGTGCGACCCGTTTAAGAATCGATCCAGCGACAGCGTCTGAAGCGAACATCTCGTCTGACATGAAAGTACTCCCGGAAGAGACGGTAGACAGCGATGGGTTCAGAACCGCAAGCCGTCGCGGACCAGTTCGTCAGTCACCTGTTTGATGGCGGCGGCCGTAATCTCCATCATTTCGTCGACCTCGCTCTCCGTCATGATCAGCGGCGGCGCAAAGCCGAGGATGTCTCCATGAGGCATCGCTCGCGCGATCAGTTGCCGATCGCGGGCCGCCTTGGATATCCGTGCGCCGACTTTCAAAGCAGGATCAAACCGCAGCTTATTGTCGCGATCGGCTACGAACTCGACGGCTGCGAGCATGCCCACGCCACGCACCTCTCCAACGATCGGGAGGTGAGCGAAGCGCTCGTGCATGCGTGCCTGAAGATAGGCGCCTGTCGAGGCGGCCTTCTCGACGAGGTTCTCCCGCTCGACAATGTCGAGAACTGCATTAGCGGTTGCAGCACCAATCGGATGACCTGAGTACGTGTAGCCGTGGGAGAACGCACCTACGCGTTCTGCGCCATCCTCCATCACCGCATAAATTTTTTCGCTGACGATCGAGGCCGACAGGGGGAAGTACGCCGAGGTCAATCCCTTCGCGACGGTAACGAGATCAGGCACGATCCCGTACATGTCGCAGCCAAAGGGCGTTCCGATACGGCCGAATCCGCAAATCACCTCGTCGGCGATGAGCAGGATGTCGTATTTGCGCAGTACCGCTTGAATTGCGGGCCAGTAACCCTTCGGCGGCGGTGTAATACCACCGGTACCCAACACGGGCTCGGCGATGAAAGCAGCTACGGTATCCGGGTCTTCCGCGAGGATCAGTGCTTCGAGTTCCTGTGCGCGCCGCAAGGAAAAGGCTTCCTCGGTTTCGTCGGGCACTGCGCCCCAGTAATGGTGCGGCACACCGGTATGCAGGATTCCAGGGAACGGCAAGTCCATGTGGTCATGATAAAAGCTCATTCCCGTCATGGACCCGGATACCACCGTGCAGCCGTGATAACCACGCTCTCGGGAAATGATTTTTTTCTTCCTCGGCCGGCCTAACAAATTGTTGTAGTACCAAACCAGCTTAGCCTGAGTCTCGTTGGCATCTGATCCGGAAAGTCCATAAAACACCTTACTCATGTTTCCTGGTGCCATCTTCACCAGCCGGCTCGATAGTCTCGCCAACTCCTCTGTCGTGTGCGCGGCGTAACTGTGGTAGTAGGCAAGCTTGTTTGCTTGCCGTGTAATGGCGTCCGCGACTTCGGTGCGCCCATAGCCCACGTTGACGCAATATAAGCCGCCGAATCCGTCGATGTACTCCCGTCCGGTCGAGTCCTTGATCTTTACCCCTTGGGCGGTTTCGATGATGGTCGGGTCGCCCAACGTACCGTTGGCAAAGTCCTTCAGGTTTGTAAAAGGATGCAAGACACTCGCGCGGTCCAGCTCGGCTATGCTGCTACTGAACGTCATTTCTAATTCTCCGATGATCTACCCGGCCAGATTGCCGAGGCAGGCGTATTTGAGTTTCATGTCGTCATCGACACCGTGGCTCGATCCGCTACGAGAGAGCCCGTGCGGAGAACGGCCTGATAGCGCAACCGCTTCAGGACGTTCAGGAAAGACCAAGCACGCTAGCGCTTCACAAATGAAGAAATTGGGGTAGTCGACAGAATTCACATGAGTTAGATTAGCTGGGCAATAAAGTGTAAAGCTGCGACAAAATTCATCCTGACGCAGTATTCAGGTGTAGTTAACAGAGATTCGCAGTTAACCTGCGTTGGCAATAATGGCGAACATTGACCAGATTGACGCGCGCATTCTTAACGCCGTGCAAGCGAACAACCGCCTTACATCGGATGAGCTCGCCGCAGAGGTAAACCTGTCCTCGACAGCCGTACAACGTCGATTGAAGAGGCTTCGTGCGGAAGGTGTGATCAAGGCGGACGTTTCCGTCATCGAACCGAAAGCGGTCGGCCGGCACATCTCGATGTTTGTGCTGGTGTCGCTTGAGCGAGAGCGCGCGGACATCGTCGACCGCTTTAAAGAATCGATACGTACGACGCCCGAAGTGATGAACGGGTACTACGTAACGGGAGAGTCGGATTTCGCGTTGGTCGTTACCGCGAAAGACATGGAGGACTACGAGAAATTCACCCGCCGTTTTTTTTATGAAAACCCGGACATCAAGGGTTTCAAAACGATGGTCATCATGGACCGGGTAAAGGTCGGATTTTCTATCCCGATCAGCGTAGCCGACGACTCCGACTAGGGCAAAAACCGACCAATCAGTAGCCTGCTGCCCAGCGGCTGAGATCGGACGAAGCTTGTCGTCCTACCAGGCACCCAAGCACCCGCTCTCCAACAAGCGGTCCGAACTTGAACATCTGTCCGTCGCAATTCGTCACCAAGGTTGTCCGGCCCTGCTGCTCGATGCGAAAGCGCCGGCTCTCGTCTCTGACGTAATATCCGACCTGTATCCGCAGTGGACGGTAGTGCTCGGCCTGCCGAAGGAATGGCGCAAAAATAGCAAGTATCTGAGCGCCCTCTTCAGCGAGATCGGACTGAAAACCATCGCTGGGTTTGCCCAAGCGCCGATGGCTTCCCGAACCGAACTTCAGACCGTTTCCGTCGGTCGGCGGAAGCGCATAGTTGCCGCCCGGGCCGAGGTCGCTGATGCATGGCCCATGGAGCCATGCGGCTGCATACGCCTCTGGTGGCTCGACGTAACATAGCGCCTGACGATAAGACGGCACATCTGAAGCATCCAACGAGAGCTCCCCGAGCCACGCGCCGGCGGCGATCACCAGATGATCACCCTGAATCGACGAACCATCTTCGAGTATCACCGACGCATTGGCCCGGTCAACCTTGATCACTTTGGTGTGCGGCCGCATATCGATCGTTTTCCCCGCGAGCCATTGGGCAAGCTCTTCCACGATACGGCCGGCGTAGAGCGGCCCGCCGGTAGCGGCCAGCAGCCCCCAGGCGCCGTCAGGCAATGTCAGTTGTGGGCAGAGCCGCTCCACGCCGTCACTGTCGAGCACTTGATGCGAGATGCCGAGCTTCTGAAATGTTTTGAGACTTTTTGTTGTCGAGTCATCAGGTGACAGCGAGATCGCAAGTGCCCCGCTGTTGCGGAACAACTTCAGGCCAAGGTCTGCCCACAGCCGGTCCCACGCGCCGAACGCATCGCCGACCATGCGTGTGTAGCCTTCCGCTGCGCCATACTGATGGCGGATCATACGATGCTGATCGTACGACGCGGAATGGGGATTCGGGATCGGTCCCTGATCGACCAAGGTGACGCGATAACCCTCCTTCACGGCCGCACGCGATACTGATAAGCCGACGACACCGGCTCCAACTACGACGAGATGTTTCATGGATTGCATTCGGTACTTAAGTTGTCAAAGCGTTGCACGTTTTCATAGCGGTCACTGAATATCGACTTCGATCCATTCGTGCCGGGTGCTCTGATTGGTCATTGACTGCTTACGTAAAACCGTCAGCGCCGCGTCGATGACAAGTACGTTCGAGTCAGTACGTCCACAACATTCTTCGATCGCGTATGTGAAAAAGCCCCGATCCAGCGCGTCGTAAGCAGTCGCGAGCACGCAGTCGTTGATATCGAAGCCGGCGAGATGCACCTCGTCGATTGCGTTTTCCGCGAGAAAGCGTGCTACGTCTTCGCCTTGTGTACCCTTGAAGATCGACCGCACAGTCTTCGCGATGTGGAGCAACGGCTTGCGTCGTGCGGCGACCGCCTGTTCGATACCGGCATCGGCAGGACCGGCTGCTTCGGCCGACAACGACCATCGCAACTGCCGGACGAACATGGAGTCCTCCGGCGCAGAAAAAACCGCGATGACGTATGCATCATAAGTCGATCGATCGATGTAGCGACGCAACGTATCGAGCACTTCATGCGCGCCACTGCTGCTGAGCGTAGCGGTCTGGACGTCGATGATCAGCAGCGCGCGCCGTGCGCCCGCTGTCGGGAAGTGGATCTTCATGAGACCGAGTGGCGTTCAATAGATGAAACCGGTTCAGCGTCTTCGCCGATCACCCGACGCAGGAAGTCACGTGTGCGAGGCTCTTTCGGCGCGCCCAGGACTTGGCGCGCGGAACCCTCCTCCACTATCTTGCCGCCATGGAGAAACCAGACGCGATCGGCCACCTGCTTCGCAAACTGCATCTCGTGCGTGACGATCACCATGGTCATGCCATCGTTTGCGAGCGACCGCATGACGCTCAGGACCTCACCAACGAGTTCGGGATCGAGCGCCGAAGTTGGTTCGTCAAACAGCATGATTTTCGGCGACATGGCAAGCGAGCGCGCTATCGCAACACGTTGTTGCTGGCCACCGGACAACTGTCTGGGATATGCATGCAGCTTGGTCACGAGGCCAACTTTGCCAAGCAGTTCTTCAGCCAGACGCCTAGCTTCTGACTTCGGCTGACCGTTGACGTGAACCGGGCCTTCCATCACATTTTCGAGCGCGGTGCGATGCGGAAACAGGTTGAACCGCTGGAACACCATTCCGACCTGCTTGCGCAATGCGTTGGCGTTCTTGCCCCGCGAATCAACGCGGCTACCCAGCACGTCGATACTGCCCTCGTCATAGGTCTCCAGCCCGTTAATGCAGCGCAGCAGGGTCGACTTACCAGACCCGGACGGTCCGATCAGACAGACGACTTCGCCGGCCGCGACGCGGGCCGACACACCCTGAAGGACGGGATTTGCGCCGAAGCTCTTGTACACATCGGTGATCTCGATCATGAGTGGCAGTTCCGTTCAGGTCATCTCGTGCTTGCCGAAACGGCGCTCGAGGATTTTGGTGACGCGCATCATCGGCAGGCTCATCGCCAGATAGAACACCGCGACCATGGTGTAGACCGTCGTGTTCTGGAACGTCGACGCCGCGATCAGCTGACCCTGCCGCGTCATCTCGGCCACCGCGATAGTGGACGCAATTGCCGAATCCTTGAGCATCATCACGAGCGTGCTGCTGTAGGGCGGTAACGCCACGCGAAACGCCTGGGGCAAGACCACACGGATCATGGCCTTGATCCGTCCCATGCCGATCGACTGCGCCGCTTCCATCTGACCTGGGTCGACTGCTTCGATCCCGGACCTGAACACTTCGGCCACGTAAGTGGAGTAACCGAAACCTAGACCAATGATGCTCGCCTGCAACGAGGTCAGGCGAATACCGACATCGGGAAACACGAAATAGATATAGAAAAGCAGCACGATCATCGGTAGTCCGCGGACCACGTTGATGATAGACGACGCGACCAGCGAAACCGGCTTGTAACGCGAGCGCTTCAGCATGGCCCACACGAAGCCCAGTGGCGTGCTGATAATAAGCGCGCCCACCGTGATCATGACCGTGACGACCGCTCCATCGAGCAGGATTGGCGTGTACTCGACGATGTTGTTCCAGACCATGCTTTCCCGTTCGCGTTATGCAGTTGAAGACCGGTTGCTCGTGCAGACGCCCGACACGTTCAATGCAAACCCCATTTGTTCAAAATCGCTGCAAGCGAACCATCGGCCTTCATCTGGGAGATGCCGGCATTAATCTTGTCGAGCAATACCTTGTTACCTTTCTGAACCGCGATGGCGACGCCGGCGGTATCGAGCGGCTGATAGGCCTCGTCGACGTGTACACCCGGCATACCACCCTTCGCCGCGAGCGCCTTCAGCAACGGGTAGTCCTGAAACGCGCCCTTGATGCGGCCGTTCGCGAGGTCATGAAGCATGTCCGACGTGGTGTCGTAATACTTTACTTCCTTGAAGATGCCCAGTGCCTTCAGCTTGTCGCCGTAGGTCGTGCCCGCCGGCGCGCCGACCGTCTCGCCCTTCAGGTCCTGCGCGCTCTTGTAGTCGGTCTTGTCGGTATCCGCCACGACCAGACCTTCTCCGAATGAATAGACGATGTCGGCAAAATCCACGACTTCAGCGCGTTTGGGCGTAGGCGTCATAGCCGACACGATGATGTCGATCTTTCCCGACACCGCCGATTGGATCAATGCCGCGAACGGGATCGCATCGAACTGGACATCGAAACCTTGGCGCTTGCCGATCTCTCGAATCAGATCCGGCATGACGCCTTGAAGCGTCTTGCTCTTCACGTCGAGGAACGTCATCGGGGCACTGGTGGGGGGCGAACCAGCGGTCAGCGTCTGTGCTGCGAAGACCGCGTTGTGGCCCGCGATCCCTAACGACAGGACTACGCCCGCGAGCGCCGATCGATGCCACTTGCGAAGATTGAAGGATTTGAGAGAACGAGCGACAACCGACGGCATAAGGAACTCCTCAACTTGCACATTGAATGGAGAGACGGCAACCGGCGGTGCCGGCGATACGCTGTTACGACAGTACAGATCCGAGCCAGGACGAACGAGATGAAACTGCGGCGCCGATACACGTCGGCGTCTTGGAAATAACGCTACGGGTTGGGTTCAAAAAATCACGATTTCGTTCAATTTATTGAAACAGGCTGAAAATTCCATGTCAAGCACCGATTCAAATTCGCGATATTTCGCCAGTTTTAAGGGATGTGAAAGTAAACGTGGCTTGACCTGACCATTTTCGAGGGTTCAAGATATTGAATCTGGAGACATTTCCGTTTCCGATCTTTCGAGAGGTCAGCGTGCCGGTTACCGCGAACATCTTTTCATCCGACTTCAGCGAGAAGCCCTATTGGTGGAACGACTGGCACCCGCACGACGCCTCGCTCGCCGAGGTCCCGAAAGAAGCCGACGTAGCTATCGTCGGCGCAGGCTATGCGGGCCTTACTTGTGCGCTGGAACTGCGCAAGGCGGGCCTGGACGTCGTCGTGCTCGAAGCGGATGTGCCGGGCAGCGGCGCGAGCACAGTCAGCGGAGGACAGACATCCGGAGGCGCGAACGTCGGCAAGAAACCCACGGGACGCAGTCTCGACTCGGCGGCTGCGTCGGGACGCGAGATCGCGTTGCTTCAGGAGGCGGCCGAGGGCTATCGGATCTTTGAGCGGCTCGTTCAAGAGCACGAGATCGACTGCCTTTATCGGCGTAGCGGGCGGATTGTCGCGGCGTGGACGCACGAACATCTCGATGCATGGAAGATCAAGCTGGAGAAACTCAATCACTACACGGGGGCAGATGGCCACCTCATGTCGCCCGACGAGATGCGTAGCGAACTCAATTCTTCTATCTATGCTGGCGGTGTTTTGCTCAAGCATGCCGGACAGGTTCATCCTTCGCTCTTCTTCGCCGGTCTGCTCAAGGCGGCACGCTCTCTTGGCGTGACTGTCTGTTCCCACGCAGGCGTGACACATATCGCAAGGCGAGATGGCGGCTACCGTCTCGACACCGTGCGCGGCCCAGTGAAAGCGAAGCGCGTCGTGATCGCCACGAACGGATACACCGGCGAATTCATGCCGGACCTGCAACGCCGCGTGATTCCTGTCACGTCACACCAGATCGCGACCGAGGAGTTACCAGACGACTTGCGCAACAGCCTCATTCCGAACGATCGCGTCGTTGCTGAGACCAAGCGGGTCTCCAACTACTACCGCATGTCGCCCGACGGCAAGCGCATGCTGTTTGGCGGCCGTGCACGCTTCTTCAAGATGGACCGGCGCGAGTCGGCATCGGTTCTGCACGCTCAGCTCGTCGCACGCTTTCCGCAATTGCGCGACGTCAAGGTGGCGTATAGCTGGGGCGGATTCGTCGGCCTCACCTTCGACTTCCTGCCGCACTTGAATATGACCGAAGGAATGTATTACGCACTTGGCTGCAACGGCAGCGGTGTCACGATGATGACCTACCTCGGCTACAAGACGGCTCATTTGATCATCGACGGGCAGGCCGTCGAAACGAGCGCCTTTGGCCGGCCTCTTCCCTCGAATCCGTTATATCGGGGCAAGCCGTGGTTCATGCCACTGCTTGGCACTTACTATCAGGTCCGCGATGATCTGGAGAAGAGACGGGACCGGACATGAGCGAAAGCGAAGGCCGCGCGCAATTCGATCGCCCACCGGCATCGATAGTGCTGAACGATCCAGGCCTGTGGCACTCGTCCTGTTACGTGGACGGAGAGTGGCTTACCTTGGCCGGCCTGCGTTCGCGCGCGGTCGAGAACCCCGCCGACGGCAGCATCATTGGCTATGTCGATTTCCTGGAGCCCGAGCATGTGACGTATGCCATCGCGGCGGCGCATGCGGCCTTCGAACGCTGGCGCTGGACACCGGTGAACCGGCGCAGCGACTTGCTTCACGCGTGGGCGCGGGCGATGCTTGATCACCGCGTCGATCTCGCAACGATCATGTCGCTTGAACAGGGTAAGCCGCTGGCAGAGTCTCTCGACGAGATCGACTATGGTGCGAGCTTCGTGACCTGGTTCGCTGAGCAGGCAAAGCGCCTGAACGGCCGGACAATTCCCTCCCACATCGCCGACGCGCAACTCTCGACGATGATCGAGCCGGCCGGTGTCGCCGTCTTATTCACGCCTTGGAACGCACCAAGCGCAATGATCGCAAGAAAGGTCGCACCCGCGCTCGCAGTGGGCTGTACCGCGGTCGTCAAGCCGGCTCATGAAACGCCGTTTTCGGCCTTGGCTCTTGCACATCTCGCACATGAGGCAGGGATCCCTAAGGGCGTGTTCAATGTTGTCTTCGGCGAGCCTGACGCGACGATGCGGACGTTGATCTCCGATCAACGCGTACGATGCGTGAGCTTTACCGGCTCGACACGTGTGGGCAAACTGGTGCAGCAGGCGGCCGCCGCGGCTGGCATCCGCAAGATCGCCCTGGAACTGGGCGGCAATGCACCGATGATCGTGATGTCGGATGCCGATCTCGAACTTGCGACCGATATCGCCATCGCCATCAAGTTCGCCGTGTCGGGACAGAACTGCATTGCGGCGAACAGGATCTTTGTCGAGCGGCGGGTCTATGAAGATTTTCTCACGTTGTACGTGCGTAAGGCTGCGACGCTGTTGGTCGGCGCGGGTCTCGATCCGTCGACGCAAGTCGGGCCGCTCACGCAGTCGGCGCTCGTCGACGAGTCGTTTGAGCGTATCCGCGACGCAACCCGCAAGGGCGCGCGCGTGCTGCTAGGCGGCGAAGCGCATCGCTTGGGCGGAAACTTCATGCAGCCGACCATTATTGCGGATGTCACTGCGGACATGCGCGTCTATCGCGAGGAAAATTTCGCGCCCGTATCGGCAGTCGCGGCTTTCGACTCGCTGGAGGAAGTCATCGGCCTCGCGAACGACACCGAATATGGCCTCGCAGCATATGTGTGCGCCCGCGACATGGCAACGATCATGCAGCTCGTGCATCGCCTCGCGTTCGGCATGGTGGCCGTCAACACAGCAACGTTCACCGGCGCCCCCATACCTTTCGGCGGCGGCAAGGCATCGGGGCTCGGACGCGAAGGCGGCATCGAAGGCTTCGATCCGTTTGTCGAAATAAAGTATGTGTGCCTCGGCAACCTCGGCTTGCCGCAACCGCAAGATGCTTGCGAATCAAATGCCTCGTCCGACTGATGCCGTCATGGGTTATGCCAGAATCAGACAATTCACTTTTGGAACTACGTAGCATGAGCGTAACCAAGCAGCGACCGCGCGAATCCGCGTCGACGAAGATCCACGGCGAACCTCGCGCGCCCGGTGCTCCCGACAGCATCGAGCGGCCGAGCGCAAAATCCGAGACCGTCGGCCGTGTGAAGAAAGACAGCGGCACGTCAAAAGGGAAAGCGTCTGCGCCCGAGGCGACGGGCGGCTCCATGCCTCCTTCTTCGCCGCAGCACCGGACTTTCGGGGAAAAGTTGCGGTTTCATCGAGAATCGCGCAGCCTGAGCCTCAAAGAACTGGCGACTCGCGCGGGCATCTCGGTTGGTATCCTGAGTCAGGTCGAACGTGGCATCAACAGTCCCTCGCTTAGGACCCTGTCTAAAGTCCGAACCGCGTTGGGCTTACCCAGCAGCTTTTTCTTCGACGACGATCACCCACCGTCGAGCAATTCCGGCGAGGCTGAGTTCGTTTGCCGCGTCGCTGACCGCCCACAGCTTCATCTCGGACCCGATGCCCCGCACAAGGAGCTTCTGCACCACGGCAGTTCGCGCGTCTTCGAATTCATGACGATCGAATTGCCGCCGCACTACCAGTCCGGCTCGTCGAGTTATCCGTCGGAGAAAGGCGGTTATGTGCTCGAAGGAGAAGTCGTGATGACCGTCGGAGAAAAGACCACCACCTTGGGCGTCGGGGACAGTTTCCTCTTCGACGGCATTCTTCCGCACGATCTACGAAACCCAACAGATCAGGTCACTAAGCTCCTCTGGATTATCGCGAAGCTTCCAAACGATCTGCTACTTTGACTAACTCCAGCTATCAAGCTACGTGACAAGCCACACTGGTTCGCTCATCTACCATCCTCAGTATTGGCTCTTCGATCTCGCAGACCGGTGCTGAGAAGGGGCAGCGAGTATGGAATCGGCAGCCGGACGGCGGCGAACTGGGGCTCGGCGGGTCACCCGAAAGTAATTGCACATGGCGCGAACGTTCGATCTCGGGGTCGACCGACGGGGCTGCCTCCAGCAGGGCCTGTGTATAGGGATGGCGCGGTCGCGCAAAGAGTTCGGACGTAGGGCCAGTCTCAGCGATTTTACCCAGATACATCACGCTCACTCGCGTACAGACCAGGCGAATGATCGCCAGATCATGCGCAATCAACACGATTGAAAGATCCAGCTTCTTCTGCAAATCTGCGAAGAGGTTGAGAATCTGCGCCCGAATCGAAACGTCGAGGGCACTCAATGGCTCGTCGCAGATGAGGATACGAGGATCGAGCGCCAACGCGCGGGCGATTGCCACGCGCTGGCGCTGACCACCCGACAACGCGCGAGGCAGCCGATCAAGGCATGCCTCTGGCAAGCTCACGAGTTGAAGCAATTCCAGGATTCGTTCGCGGCGCTGAGAGGCAGATCCCAAACCGTGAATTTTCAGGGGTTCTTCAAGAGATTGCGAGATTGTTTGTCGACGACTTAGCGATGCCAACGGATCCTGGAAAATGAACTGGACATGCCGGCTGAAAGCAAGACGCTCCCGGCGCCAGTCATCGAGCTCCCGGCCATCAAACGTCACGCTGCCGCCCGTTGGCCGCTGAAGCCCGGCAATCGCGCGCGCAAGAGAAGTTTTGCCGCAGCCAGATTCGCCAACGATGCCGTGAAGCTCACCCTGCTGTATTTCCATATCGACACCGTCCACTGCACGCACCGGAGCGCCCCGAGAACTGGCGAAGTGCACTTGAAGCTGCTTGACCGTAATAGCCGCTGAGGCATTCATCTGATCGGCTCCTGGCAGTTTGACTGCATCACGAAACATGCAACCTTGTGTGTAGGCGTCGTCGACGTAACCGATGATAGGGGCGCCAAAGACGGACGAGCGAGAGCGCATGGAGGGGTGACAGCAAAGCAACGCGGCGCGAACCGGCATCCAGCTTCCAGGCTCGAAAGATCGGGCGGCGCTCCGGGGATTTCGGTCAGGCGCCCGCCGATCGGCGTATCCAGGTCGGGGATAGAGGAAAGCAAGCCCTGCGTATAGGGGTGGGTAGGCGTTTTGAGTACATCTGCGACCGCTCCTTCTTCGACAATGCGCCCCGCATACATGACGGCAACTCGATCCGCCATGCCTGCCACCACACCGATGTCGTGGGTGATAAGAACGATTGCGAGACCATCCTCTGCCTGGATCTGCTTGAGCAGCGCGAGGATCTGAGCCTGGACTGTTGCATCCAGAGCGGTGGTTGGTTCGTCGGCGAGGAGTATCTTCGGTCGGGACGCTAACGCCAATGCGATCATGGCGCGCTGGCGCATGCCGCCCGAGAATTCATGCGGATAACGCCAGTACCTGTCCTCCGGATCGGCGATACCAACCCGCCGCAGGTTCGATATGGCATCTGTCTTTGCGGCGACAGCGGAGAGGCCGGCGAAGCGCCGGGCCTGCTCGGCCAATTGCGGGCCGATGCGGCGCATCGGGTTGAGTGCACTCAACGGATCCTGAAAAACTACCCCAAAGTCGTTGCCTCTAACCGCCGCCCGATGTCGCCCACTCACAGCAAGAAGATCGCCTCGAGCCGTGAGCGCCTTACCGCGCAAATGAACCGCGATCCCTTCAGGGAGCAGCCCCAACGGGCCGAGCGTCATCACGGTCTTACCGCTTCCGCTCTCACCGACGATCGCCAGTGTTTCGCCAGGCTTAAGCGAAAAGGAACAGTCGTCGACGGCGCGGATCGTCCTCTTGTCCGTATACAGGTCGACGGTCAGTCGATCAACCTCGTAGATCGGCAGGGAGCGTGGCTCTTCAATCGTCGCTGGCATTACTGGACACCCCGTTTAACCGTCTCTTCTTCATCCGCTCTGGCTCGTATGCGTTTTAACAAGACGCGGCCTTTTATCGCTCGCGGCAACTTCTGCAAAGCGATCGCCTCACCAAGCACATTGAAACTGACCACAACGAGCGTCAACGCAAGACCCGGCAACAGAACCATGCTTGGCGAGTCTTCGAGGTAGTTCATGCCATCGACCAACATCTGGCCCCACTCTGGCGTCGGCGGTGTAACGCCGAGCCCCAGGAAGCTAAGGGTAGCGATGGACAGGACCAAGGCACCTGCGTCGGCGCTCGCGTAGACAAGCACCACGCCCAGTACAGACGGCAGAATATGCCGCGTGAAAACCCACCAATGACTGGCACCAATGACTCTGCAGGCTTCGATGTGCGGTTGATGGACTTCGCTTGCCACGACTGCGCGGCTCATCCGCGCGTAGTTCGCCCACCAAGCGAGTGTGAGGGCCGCGATCATCGACCAGTAACCGGGCCCAACGATGCCAATCAGCGCTAACGCAATGATCAAGCTTGGCAAGCTGAGCATGATGTCGATGACGCTGATCAGGACGAGGTCCACTTTGCCACCCACGTAACCGGCGATAGATCCAATCAGAATGCCGATTGCCAAAGCCGAGACCAGTACGATGGTCATTGCGGCCAGAGAGACGCGAGCCGCCAAGAGGAGACGGCTCAAGAGATCGCGTCCCAGATAATCGGTGCCAAGCCAATGTGCGAAGCTCGGTCCTTGCATGGCATCGGTGATCACCTGCATGCCTGGAGCGTACGGCGCCAGCACCGGTGCGAAGACCGCAACCAACACGAACAGCACGACGGGAATCAAGGCATAAGGGCTGATACCACCAAGCCGTTCCCTAAGTCGATTGATCATTTCACGCACTCTCGAATTGCGATCGGCGAATGCGTGGGTCGATCAACATACAGACCATGTCGACCAAGAGATTCACGAATACGAAAAACACGACAAACGTCATCAGAATCGCTTGCATCGCGGGGAAGTCCCTGAAACGGATAGAGTCGATGAAGAACGCGCCGATCCCCTGCCATGCAAAAACCGATTCAACAACAATTGCGCCAATGATCATCAACGCGAACTGCGCACCGAACGTCGTGAGAAAAGGCACCGCGAGGTTCGGCAAGGCCTCGTATACAAGCACTCCCGTGCGGCCGTAACCTTTGGCGAAACCGGTTGTGGCAAATGGGCGAGACATAAGCTCTTGCAGCGTTACGCGGACCACGCGACTCAGAACGCACGTCGGGAAAAGGCCTACCGTGACCCACGGCATCACCCAAGACAGCAATCCGGAGGTTCCAAAGGCGGGTAGCCAATGCAGCCTCACGGAGAACAAAAGCACGAGCAGAGCGCCAACGAAGAAATTTGGCGCCGACGCGCCGACAATCGCGAGCACCCGCAAGCTCCGATCAAGGACACCGCCGTCGCTTAACGCTCCAGCCACGCCTATCAGTAAAGGCATGAAGCATGCGACTACCCCTCCACCCAGCAGAAGCCGAATCGTCGTTGGAAGCCTTTGTGCAAACTCTTCCGTAATCGGGTGCCCCGTGCGCAGGGATTCGCCCAACCGCCCATCGGCCACGTTTCCCACCCAGTGAAAAAAACGGATATAAAGCGGGTCGTTCAGACCGAGGTCATGCTCGATCTTCTGGACCAACTCGTGAGTCGCCTTAGGACCCGCGGCTCGCTCCGCGAGGAAGTTAGCAGCATTGCCGGGAGCCGATGCAATTAACGCGAAGGTCAGCGCGCTCGCGACACCGACAAGGCAAATTGCCAGCGCGAGCCGCCGGTAAAATAGCTTAAGCATCGTGTCGACCTTCCTCAATATCCATGGTGCTGCGCCTCACGGATTAAGAGACAGGTTGGACACCGGCATGTCGTACTCTGTGGGCGGCAGAGCGAAGCCTTTAACGCGTTTGTTATAGGCCCACAACCGTTGCGGATAAACGAGCGGACAAATGGCAGCATTCTGATTCATCCAGTCATAGACATTCTGCACTTTGGCCTTTCTATCCTCTCCCGTTGCCGACAGGGCCGAGTTAATGACACCATCGAGTTCCTTCGACACAAATATTTTTCCGTCCGGGCCGCTGTCTGCAGTCGAAACGAACATTGTGGAAAGCGATCCCTGAGGATCGTACGGCGCTGCATAGGTGCTGAAGAAGGCAAGGTCGTAGTCGAATTTCTGCCGGCGATCGTGGTAGGTCGCGTCATCCAGTGAAGAGACGTTCACCGTAATGCCCAAGTCGGCAAGCTGGCCGAGGATCAGTTCGGAAAGTCGGCGAGCCCCCGGCAAAACCTGATCCGATGCGAGCAGGTTTAGGATCAGATCTTTTCCGTCCTTCCGCCTCACCGTCCCCGTTTTGATCCAACCGGATTGATCAAGCAACTTGTTGGCCGCTGTGACGTCCCGCACGGCCACAGGTTCGCGCCTGCCAGCATCTGGAATGGTCGATGGGAAGAGATTGCTCGCCGGGTCTGCATAGCCCTGATAAAGGATCTTTGCGATCGAGGCACGGTCAAGACCAAGACTGATCGCTCGCCTAACATTGGCGTCCGCGAGAGGACCGCGGGCGTTGTTGTACCCCAGCAAGACGGTTGACACGCCTGGCGCCGCAAACACACCGACTCCCGGGTCGGTAGCCAAAGCTTTCGCTCGATTCGGAAGAAGAGGCGCAACCCATTCGCCGCCGATTACATCGAGATCCCCCGCACGCAGCGCATTTACCCGCGAAAGCTCGTCGGGAACAACCGACAGCTCTATACGGCTGAAGGACGGTTTTGGACCCCAGTAGTAATCATTTCGGACAAGAACGGTCTCGCTCTTATCGTTTTGGACTACCTTCCACGGGCCTGTGCCGACCGGCGCGATCTGCTGCCCCTTCGCATCTACCGCCTTGGGCGAGATAAAGCGCACTGGACGCACAATGGAAAGTTCAGCCAAGGCAACCGGCGCCGGAGCTTTTAGAAAAAGCTTGAGTGTGTATGGACCGGTTACCTCCATGCGCTCGAAGTTTTCCGAAACGCCGATCCATGAGAAGTCGGTCTTGCCAATCCACCGCGCCAAATTCCATTGCGCTACCTTGGCGTCAAACGGCGTACCGTCGCTGAAGCGTACGTCTTTGCGCAACTGGAAAGTTATAGTTTTCCCATCGGATGAAACATCCCACGTCTCCGCGAGATCTGGCTCCAGCTTCCCACCCTTTCCGTAATGCACAAGGCCGTCGAACACCAGGCCGTATGAGCTCAACGCCGACTCGTTTTGAAGCAGGTCGAGGCTACCGGCCTCCTGCGCCAAAGCAACGTGCAACGTATTCGTATCTTTCGCTTCCACTGCTGTCACGCTCTGAAAGAACAGCAGAAGTGGAAGGCAGGCAACGCTGGCCTTGCGCAAACGAGTGTGCATCACGGTTTTCATATCGATTTAGCGCGGTAGTTGGGAGACGATCAGTTCAAGCCGCCAATACATTTCAGGTCACACGAAAAAGCCAATATCATTAGTCATACTAAATTACTAAGGATCATTCTTTGACCCAATAATCGCTTGGCGCTTCAATTGCAGCTGTTACCGACCTCCAAATTTATAGAAACCGGATTTTCTAGAAGCTATGCTTGAGTCCGGCCACAACGAGGATCTGTTTGTTTGTGGACGACGCCTGGTCTAACTCGGCAATCTCGGCGTTCTTTGCATCCCCAGCGGCTTGTTGGTAAATGCCGACGAGATATACCGAAGTTCGCCTGGAGAGAGAATAATTGGCACCGAATTCCGCTTGATGGTAACGCGGACGCTGGGTGCCCGACAGCAGATTGCTTTTGCCGTCCGTGTAGGTGTACGCGATCCCGAGCAGCAAGGCCGGTGTCAGTTGGTACTGGCCGTTGATCTCATAGTTGTCCAGGTGCAGGCTTGTTTGATCGAAGTACGAGAGTTTGACGTTTGAATAGACAGCGCCGAGTGTTGCTTTGCCAATTGCGTACGTGCCACCGGCGGCGATAACCGCATCGGAAGAAGCGGCAGCCCCAGATTGCGGACTCACGTAGAGGGTGCCACCGTAATCGCCGCTAACTGCGCCACCTGTATTGTTCGCCGCACCCGGATTGTTGAGCTTGAGATAGCCTAACGCGAGATTCAACGGACCATTCGCGTAAGAGGCTGATGCGGCATAAGCGCGGTTGTTCGAAAAGCCGGCGCCGTTCCCCACACTTGCTTGGTTGCTGAGTCCATACAACGCCTCAAACTGCAAGCCTGCGTATGTCGGACTGACGTATTTCACCGCGTTGTTGATTCTGAACGATCCGTCAAGGTTATCAGCGTCGCCAGGATGGGCCGCATAGTCCGTCGCCCATTCGTTTTGCGCTGAGAAGTTCGCAACGGTGTCGACCAAAGGGTCGTACTGACGGCCGAGCGTCAATGTCCCGTAGCGAGCGTCGGACAAACCAACGTAAGCCTGCCGGCCAAACTCGCGGCTGCCCTGACCCGAGCGCCCGCTGAAACCATTGAATCCTCCCTCCAGGGTGAACACAGCTTTCAACCCCTGTCCAAGATCCTCGGCACCCTTGAGCCCAAATCGATTGCCATACAGATTTGCAGTCGATGCCTGCACGGAATGTGCTCCGCCAATATTGTTCACATAGGCGATACCGTTATCGATGATGCCGTACAACGTGACGCTGCTTTGCGCATGTGCCGAACTTGCGATGCCGCCAAGTGCGGCGACTGCGAGGAGGTGCCGAGTTTGCATGAGAGGCCTTTAAAGATTGGCGAGGAAGGTTGTCAGGCCGGTCGGGCGACACCGTACTGAGACGACAGGTAACGGCGGATATGGTCCGGTGAATCGATAAAGCGAGTATTTCCGTGGAGGTGCACTTGCACTCCTTCGTCCACGGGCTTTCTACCCGCAGCCAGAACCAGAACGGGCGCTGACTGATTCTCCTGCCCGATCATCTCGACGATGGCAGCGCGCGGGCGAGGCGCATCGATATACTCGACTTCGATCTCGCTGCGAAGCTGCGGGAAAAAGCCGAGCAGACCTTCGACAGCAACGGAGTCGCCGCAATAGAACGGACCCTCAGATCCTTGAAAAAAGCCGGGACGAAGCATGAATAATTTGTCTTTCACTTTCTCTCTCACTACGGTTGAAGACTTTCGATGCATGCGGCCACCTTGCTCCCCGCATGGTCATCCGTGTTTGGGGCTCGCGGGAGCTACGCCCGGCGAAACGAGAACTTGCGCACGAGACGCTTCCATCCGATGGTGACGCCGGTGACACAGAATGCGAATCCGAGCGCGAGCAGGATCAGCATCAGCGGCTTCCAGATCACGTTGCTGGACAGGAACGGGAAGTCCAGCGTATGTAGGCCGAAATAGAGCCAGCGATAAGCCCGGCGACTCGTATCCATTACCTCGATGACCTTGCCCGTGACGGGGTTCACATACACGTCCGAGTTGCTGTCGTCATGTACTACGACGCGTACGCCATCCCCGCCGATTCCGTCGGTGCTGCGCAATCGAGCGTAGGTGTCGTCGAGTGGAATCGGCGTGGGCGCGTCGACCTTGATCCCGGGCCACGCGGCCCGCACGGCGGCCCAAATGTCCGAGTCGGCAAACGCGTTCGCAGGCGCGGCGGC
>Ga0073928_10003377_pt1 | contig 25374 bp, 20 predicted proteins | sample PaiPotPPA55metaG_FD_76969 | JGI IMG/M metagenome (GOLD analysis project Ga0073928, IMG submission 76969) | Iron sulfur acid spring bacterial and archeal communities from Banff, Canada, to study Microbial Dark Matter (Phase II) - Paint Pots PPA... ...
ACGGCGGCGAGGCCATGACCGAGATCGAGATTCCCTGGATCATCGCCGGGCCGGGTGTGCGCGCCGGCATCGAGCTGCGCGGGCCGGTAAACACCTTCGATACCGCCGCTACGATCGCACACATCCTGGGGCTGAAGCCGCCTGCCTGTTGGATCGGCCGCCCTGTGCTCGAAACGTTCGACGAGCGCGGGCGATAGAGATTACGTAATAGTCTCCCCCTCATCCACAGTCAAGGCCATGCCGCGGCTGTTATCGGAGCCTAGCCTAGCATAGTCACGCGGGTATCGCCGTTATCGAACAGCGCGAACGTCATGTTGATGCGAGAACCACGGCCAACCAGCGTTATCAATATTGTTAAAAGTGAAGTCGCCCTCGGGATCCATGCGCCACAGTATGTTCCCCGTGGCATTACCATCCTGGTAATCAATCTTCATAACCCAGTCCTGATTCCGCGAAGACCATATGATGTCATGGTCTGTGGCCAATAATAGAGGCTGTTGGCATGCAGACAGTCGTACGCTAAAGGCGCGATTCCCGTGTCCTGGAAGGAACGTGGGCGGGCAGCCGCGGGTGTTGACGCCACAAGTCTCTCCCAAAACGGCTGCCCGCTTGATGTTCAATTGGGGCGCCCCGCTGGCGTGTTCAAATGTGCCAAAATACCAAACCACCTGCCAGTTAGTATCCAGGACTATCCAGGACGATAATCATATCGCCGATGATGTCGACCGGAAGGCCGCTGGTGTCACCTTGGGTTCGAGGCGGGAATATCCTTTCTATGTCGACCAAAACCGCCGTCTCTCCGTTGGGTAGCGTCCGGATATCGTCATGATGAAACGCGCCGAGGCACGCCGCTCCAATCGGCGCGGGGTTGGCACGGCACTGCAAGGGCCCGCCTCGGCCCCTTTTGGCAAGTAGTTGCTGCTGAAGGATCCCGATGCGCGTTTCCCGGCTGACATTGCCCGCCAGGTCGACCTCATGCAGGACTTTGGTCGAACATGACGTTGACATAAACAAAGGACAAAACCGCCCTAACCGCACGACGCGCCGAAGGTGGCGCCGTCTTCGAGGTGGTGCCGTAGAAAGTTCGAGGGTGCGCCATGCGCCGCCCGACGATGCAGGAGGCGTCACAGAGAAGACCATCCTACATCTGGGATCGACCGACAGCCCGCGGACGTCGCCTTGCTCTCATGCTGTACCGGCTCGTTCCATGCTTCGTAGGTCGGTGGTGCCATACTGGTCCGCTCAGCCGGCGGGTTCCACAGCTTTGACCGTATTTCGCCACCTGACTACGGGGCGTCAGGGCGGCGCGAGAGGCTTGCCCCCTTCTGGCCGCGGCTGATTACGCCGGCGCGGGTTGGCCCGGAACGCACGTTCTTGCAGCGTATTGAATGTCAGGGCCTTGCAACGTAGGTGGCGCGCAGCCCCAAGGGCGAAGTGATCGGATGATGCCAAACCAGCGGCTTGTGTTTTTGGTGCTTTATATGCTCACTGGGTCGGGATCCAGGACAAGGAGGACTATTCCAATTCGTATGAAACCGGCAAGAAAGAACTTGGCGTACCTTAGCACGGTAGCGGCAGCGCTGTGTGCCCCGGCGTATGCCACGGTCACGATTACGGCCATCACGCCATCCGTGAATTCCCCGCAAGTGCTCGGCGCTCCCGTCACCTGGACGGTCTCGGCCGCCGATAGCAATCCCGGTCCGCTGACTTTCCAGTTCAACGTGGCGACACCCAAGGAGGCTTTAGCCCTGGCGTCGGACTTCAACGTGGGTACGCTCGCGAGCGGTACCTGGACCTCCCAGCCCTTCCCCTGGATCGCCACCCGGATCGAAGGAACTTACCAGATTCAGGTGGTCATCAAAGACTTCACTTCCGGCGAAACGGCCTCCCAGACCGTCAATTTTTCCAAGACTCCGCTGGCCATTGGCCGCACCCCGGTAGTGACCAAGACCACTAACCCGCTGATAGCGCTTTTCAGCGCGCCTTCCTGCGCGGCGGGAAGCGCCATGCGGGTGAGCTTTCAGGAATCATCGGGCGCCCATCGCGCGACTGTGACTCACTATCAAGTCTGCCATCCGCCCGGCACCATGAACTTCGAAATTGCCGGCATGTACCCCAAAACCACGTACAACATGTTCTCTCAGACCGATACGGCCGGCGCCAACACCAATGGACCCACAGTGATTTTCACGACCGGAGCCCTTCCCACCGATATTACTTTCCCCCCTTTTACGGTGATGGTTCCAGCCACTTCCCAAACGGATACGGCTCAACCGATCATCATGCAGAATCTACTGCAGTTCGAGGCGGTACCCATTTACCCCGCCGTGGCGACCGATTTGTCCGCCAATATCATTTGGTACTACAACCCGGCCCAGAGCATTTTCCTGACTCGTCCGCTCTTGGACGGGACCCTGCTCACCTTTCAAGACGGCCCCTCCTGGAACCCGCTGACGACTACCCTGCAGCTCTTCCGGCAGATTGACCTGGCCGGCAACATTATCAAGGAGACCAATATTGGCGTTCTCTCGCATCAACTGCTGGCCATGGGAGCGACCGACGCGCAGATGTGCAACACCGTTCCCCAAGCGCCGGCGCCGGTTGGCACGGCCTGCATGGGCGCTTTTCACCATGATGCCATCCAGACTCTGCCCGACGGCCAAACCGCGCTTTTGGCGGACATCGAAAAGCTCTTCCCGGCCGGCACCCAGGGCAACACCAGCGGTCTCCCGGTCGATATCATCGGAGATATCATTATCGTCCTCGACAGGAACTGGCAAGTGGTCTGGTATTTTGACACCTTTGAACACGACAGCGGCGCGCCGCAGCTCGACATCAACCGGGCGGCCGTGCTGGGGGAAACCTGCATGAGTTTCACGCTAGGCTGCCCGCCCTTGTTCCTGCTAGGCACTGGCATTGCGCCTTTAGCGAATGACTGGCTGCACGGCAATGATCTCTATTATTGGCCGATCGATAAAGATATCATCTTTTCCTCGCGCAACCAGGATTGGATCATGAAAGTGGACTATAACAATGGCACGGGCACAGGAGATATTTTGTGGCGCATGGGCCCCTGCGGTGACTTCACCTTCAACAACATCGAAGATAATTCTTGGCCGTGGTTTTCGCATCAGCACGATTTCGGTATAGAGAGCCTCGGGGCCGGCGCCGCCACGGTATTCGACAACGGCAATACCCGCTATTCCCAGCCGGGCCACTCCACCGGCTGTATCCAAGGTTTAGGCAGTGGCGACAGCCGCGGCATGGCCCTCACCATAGACGAGCCCACCCTGACGGTAACGCCGGTGTTAAGTGCGGACATGGGGGGCCAATCCTTCGGAGACGGCAGCGCCCAATTACTGTCCAATGGCAACTACTTCTACTTGTTGGCAGACACGTTTTTGCCCGGCACCATCAGCTTCGTCAGCTACAACATCGAACTGTTTCCGACTGGCGTGCAAAGTGCGGCGCAGGTTCTCAACATACTGGCGCCTCAAAATTACCGTGCGTGGCGGATGCCAAATCTGTATAATCCTCCTCTGACATAGGCAGTGATGATGTCCAGGCGAACGGTGGGGCGGCGTAGACCTGATTGTTGATCTGCTCGGGGCCTCGGCGGAGGGCCACGGCGGGTCCGAAATCGCACCCCACAGAGGCGCGCGTGCTCAGCCGGATCAATCGCCCCAGCGCCTCGCGGGCGTCAGGTCCTTTGGTCAGGTGCGAGCAGGCAGGCCGCCGGCCGCGCAGCGCCGCTCGCGCCCGCCGTGCGCGTGGTCGCACTCGCGGTCCTCGCGCCCGGTGTACCGCGGACCTCGGCGCCCGGCGGGTGCTAGTAAGTGGGGCGCGTTCCGCGCGGTGCACGGCGCATGGCCGCGACGGCCCCGGCTCAATCCCGGCCGCGCGCGATTGGACGGCGCGTTTCCGCCGTGGTCGCCCACTTCCTCAAAATGAATTAGCGCAAGCTGCGCTATCCGCAGGGGAAGTGCTGAAGACCAGGAGCGCGCTTTGTCCGGCCGGTGGTCCTCACGCCCGCCGTTCTGAGGACCACAGCGCCGGCGGTGCTTGACCGCGGGCGGCGTGCTGCACACGTTTACCGGAGGAGCGGACGGGGCGGTCCCCGCCGGCGGTGTGATTATGGACGCCGCGGGCAGTCTTTACGGCGCCACGAGTGGCGGCGGTCCGGCAACTGGGGCATTGTCTATAAGCTCACGCCTTAAGCGAGCCGACTAGATTGGAAAGTAAATTGCCGCGGCGAAGGAGTCCGGACTCTGTGCGTGAAGTAAACTGGCGATGTAGAATCAGTTTGGACTGACTATGTGAAGGGACCGTTCGGCGATGGGGCGAAATGGCGGAATCGTGATGTTCCTGGGGCTGGCCATGAGGTTGCACGGCGGTCCGCCGGATGGCGGGATCGCCCAGCGTGTCGAAGCGGTTCTCACGCGCATGACGCTGGACGAAAAGATCGGGCAGATGTCGCAATCCACGTCCATGAGCACTCTCACGGAATCTATCAGACAGCAAATCCGCGAGGGCCGATGGGGCTCGTTCCTGAACGCTGGAAGCCCGGCGGACCGGGCGGAGGCGCAGCGCATAGCCCTCCAGGAGAGCCGACTGGGAATCCCCCTGCTTTTCGGCCGCGATGTGATCCACGGCTACCACACGATCTTCCCCATTCCGCTGGGGCAGGCCGCCAGTTGGGATCCCGAGCTGATCGGGCTAGCCGCCCGTACTGCCGCAGTGGAGGCCGGCACGGAGGGAATCCGCTGGGTATTCGCCCCCATGGTGGACATTGCGCGCGACCCACGTTGGGGCCGCATCGCCGAGAGCCCCGGCGAGGACCCGTTCGTGGCCGGCGCTGTGGGTGCGGCGATGGTGCGCGGGTTTCAGGGCGCCTCGCTGCGTGATCCCTTCTCGGTGGCGGCGTCAGTCAAGCACTTCGTGGGTTATGGGGCGGCGGAAGCGGGCCGCGACTACAACAGCGCCTGGATTCCCGAGGTGCTGCTGCGGGACGTCTACCTGCCGCCCTTTCAGGCGTGCCTGGCTGCCGGAGCGGCCACACTGATGACCGCCTTCAATACGCTCAACGGCGCCCCCGCCACCGGCAATTCTTTTTTACTGCGCCGGATCTTGCGGGATGAATGGAAGTTCGCGGGCATGGTGGTCAGTGACTATGAAGCCGTGAGCAATCTCGTGCAGCATGGTTACGCAGACAATGACAAGGATGCAGCGCGCTTAGCTGTGAACGCGGGGGTCGATATGGAGATGGTCAGCACCACTTACCACGATCACCTGAAGTCCCTGATTGCGAGCCACCAGGTATCGATGCAGTCGATTGACCAGGCGGTGGCGAATGTGCTCCGGTTGAAATTCCGCCTGGGCCTGTTCGACCAGCCGATTCGCGCTCCTGCGCACTCCGCGGTCACGGCGCAGTCACGGGCGCTGGCCCTGCGCCTGGCCACTGAAAGCGCCGTGTTGTTGAAGAACGATGGGAACGTTCTGCCGCTTTCAGAATCGGTGGCTTCGATCGCGGTGATCGGGCCATTGGCCGACAGCCCCACGGATCAAATGGGCACCTGGGTCATGGATGGACGCCCGGAGGATGTAATTACGCCGCTCGAGGCCTTGCGGCAGACGCTGGGCGATGCCCGCGTGTTGTATGTGCGCGGACTGAAGAACAGCCGCGACACCGATAAGTCCGGTTTCCCCGCGGCGCTGAATGCGGCGCGAAAAGCCTCTGTGGTATTACTGTTCCTGGGTGAGGAGCAGATCCTGTCGGGTGAAGCGCGGTCGCGCGCCTTTCTCGACCTGCCGGGAGCGCAGGCGGACCTGGTAACTGAAATTGCCAAGTCCGGCAAGCCGCTGATCGCTATTATCCAGGCCGGGAGGCCGCTTACCTTTCACAGGACGGCATCCGAAGTTCAGGCGGTGCTGTGGGCCTGGCATCCGGGAACCATGGGCGGCCCGGCGATCGCCGATCTGCTGTTCGGCCGCGCGGTTCCATCGGGAAAACTGACCGTCACGTTTCCGCGCACCGTCGGCCAGGTCCCAATTTACTACGCACACCTCAACACCGGCCGCCCGGCCTCGCTGGCCGAACTGGGCATTCCGATGGGCAATCCCGCCAATCCGGCTGGCTACACTTCCAAGTATATCGATGTCGATTTCACGCCCGAGTATCCCTTCGGTTACGGCCTTTCGTACGCCGATTTCGAGTACTCGAGGTTACGCTTGAGCTCGCCGGTGCTCGCGCGCGATGGGGTGCTCACGGTTTCGGCGGATATCGCGAACCGCGGCCGGCAGGCGGCGGACGAGGTGGTTCAGCTCTATGTACACACGATGGCCGCCAGCGCGGTGCAACCGGTGCGGCTCCTGAAGGGCTTCCGCCGGATTTCGCTCAAGCCCGGCGAAACTCAAACCGTGTCTTTCACCATTCGGCCCGCCGATCTGCGATACCACAACCAGCAGATGCAACTGGTGGCCGAAACGGGGCGCTACCAGGTGTGGATCGCCCCGGATTCCGTGCGCGGCTTGCTGGGCGAGTTTACCCTCCGGTAGTGGCGGGCAGGGCAGCCAGTAACGTGACGGGGTACTCTTCCGCCAAGGCGGTTGCGGGCAGGCGCTCTTGCAGCAGCCGCTCGGTGGCCATCACCTGCGGCTCCGCGTGGAAGTATCGGCGCAGCGGATTATTAAACAGCAGGTTGACGATGGCCATCAGGCTCATGCCCTGATGATGGGCCATCCACATCCGCACCGGCTCGGCCCCCGAGCGCGAATAGTCGATGGCCTCGTAGAACCCATACCGGCCGGACCAGCCAAAATTCTCCATCAGGCGCAAATTGGCAGCGGCCGCGGCTGGGTCCACCGCGGTAGCCAAAAAGCTGGAGTAAGGCGAAATCACCAAGGTTTGCGAATCGTGCCTTTGCAGGGCCAATTCGGGGATGCCGAAGGCGCCGTAGCCGTACTCGTCGTGGGGCCCGCTCCGGTAGGCTGATTCGGATATCCCCCACGGCACGCCGCGCTTTCGCCCGTATTCGGCCTGGCAGAGCACCACGGCCTTCATGCTCTGATCGATAATGGTGTCCGGATAGGGCCGCATCCAGAGCAACGGCATCAAGTATTCGAACATCGTGCCGGTCCACGAAAGCAAAATCCGCTCGCCGCGGTAGAGGGTGTGGCCGCGGCCCAGACGAAACCACGATTCCTGCGGGATGTCGCCTTTGGCGATGGCGACAAAGCTGGCCATCCGTGCCTCTGAAGCCAGCAGGTTGTAGTTGGAGCTCTCCAGCTTTGCCGCACGAATGTCGTAGCCCACGGCCAGTAGTCTTCTGCGGCGCCGGTAGAGGGGCCGGAAATCCATGTCGCGGACCAGATTTTCGGAGATCTCCGCGATCGTGCGAAGCTCCGCTTCCAGGGTTCTGGGGACGCTGAGCTTTACCTTGCAATCCGACGCCATGGCGAGCGCCGCCTGCTTGAGCGTCCAAAGGCTGGCCGCCAGGTTGCCGCTGTCGACAGTCGATACAAACCACGGCTCAAGCGGTTCCAGCGTGCCGATGTCGTACCAGTTGTAGAGGTGGCCCCAGTGCTTGGGCAGCCGCACGATCTGATCCAAGGTTCGGCGGGTTTGGAATACGAACTCCGCCAGCGGCATGGCGCCCATGTGCATGGCCGCGATGCGGGCGTTCAGCAGCATGCCCAGGTTGGTGGGCGACAGGCGCAGGTCCACCGAGCCATCCTCGCGCACCGAATCAGGAATCAGCCAGTTGGTGGAGGCCGAACTCCAGTCGTGAAAGAACCGCCAGATGCGGTCGGCCGATTCGCGCATGAGCTGCATCTCTGCCTTGTCGAGCCGGCTTTTGCCCTCGCTGGGCCGCCGGTTCAGCCAGTTCGAGATAGGGCGCGAGAGTGCCCACAGCAGCAGAATTGGGGCAGCGAAGGGCAGGGCATCCGGCCGGAACCGCCACACCGCCAGCAGCATGGCCGCGGAGATCGCGGGGGTCCATGCGAGGTACACATCGACGGTGGCCTTGCGCCGCGAGGCGGCCTCCGCTTCGGCGGCGGTTTCCCACTCCAGCAATTTCGTGCGCGTCAGGACGACCCGGACTAGGGCGCGCAGGATGGCGTCGATCGAGATCAGCGCCTGGTGCAGTAGAAAGATCAGGCTGCACATGGTGACCAGAACGCCATCGCGGAAATTGCGGCAAGTTTCCAAAAGCCACGCGGGGACCGCGCGCCACTGGCGCGGCACGCCCAGCAACGCGAAGCCCAGTCCGGACAGGCACGGAATCGACCACATCAGGATGGCAGCCGCGGTCCAATACGCCGGCCCGCCGGGCAGCCAGAACCAGCCGGCCACCAGCAGCAAAACCAGCGCCGCATCGAGCACACTGCGCCGCAGGTTGTCCAGGATCTTCCACTCCGAGATCAGGCTGATGGGATTGTGAATCAGGCCGCCTTCGAAAGACGGCACTCGCGCGGCCATCCAACGCGCGATCTGCCAGTCGCCGCGCACCCAGCGGTGTTTGCGCCGGCTGTAGGCGCTGAAGTGGGAAGGGTAATCGTCGATCAGCTCGATATCGGTCACCAGCGCGGCCCGCGCGTAGGCGCCCTCGATCAGGTCGTGGCTGAGCAGCGTGTTGGTCGGAAAGCGCCGCTCCAAAACCTCCCGCATGACATCTACTTCGTAAATTCCCTTGCCGGTAAAGATGCCTTCGCCGAAAAGATCCTCGTAGACATCGGAAACGGCGCGCGTATAGATGTCAAAACCGGTCTGCCCCGAATAGAGAGCTGCCAGGCGGCTGCGCGAGGCGGATTGCACGCTGATGCCAATGCGCGGCTGCAGGATGCCATAACCCTCCACCACGATTCCTTGCATCGGGTCTATCACCGCCTGGTTCAGCGGATGGGCGATCGTGCCGATCAGGCGGGCGGCCGAGTCGCGCGGAAGTTGGGTGTCGGAGTCCAGCGTGATCACGTAGCGCACATCCGCCAGAAGATCGGTATCGCCCACCTTTACCGGAAACGAGTCGAACCCGCCGCGCAGGTATCGATTGAGATCCAGAAGCTTCCCACGCTTGCGCTCCCAACCCATCCAGCGGTCCTCGCACTCGTTATACGTGCGATGACGGTGGAGCAGGAAGAAGGGCCGCCGCCCATCCACCTGGTAGCGCGAATTCAGGCCTTCGATCAGGTGCGCACACAGTTCCACCAGGCGGTCACGTTGATCGTCGGGATGGTCGGAATCCAAGGTGTCCGTCAACAGCGCGAAATAAAGGTTCCGGTTCCCGTTGGCGAGGAAGCGTATCTCCAGGTCGAGCACCAGGTCGTGCACTTGGGCCTCGTCGCCGAACAGAGTGGGGACCGCCACCAGGGTGACGCAATCGTCCGGGATCCCCTCGGAAAAATCCAGCTTGGGCAGTACGCGCGGCGGGAGCAGGAAGGAAGTTAGGTTGTTCATGAAGTCCACGGCCGCCTGGGTCGCGGGCAGGGCCAGAAACAGCAGCGCGGCGACAGCCAGCGCGCCCCCATTCAACCTGAAGAGAATGCTGCACACGATCGCGAAGGTCAGCACCTCGATTCCCAGCAGGTAATAACTGGTGGGATACCGCAAAATTAGCCGCGGAATAAGCGTGCGCCATGGGGCCTGGTAGCCGATCTGTTCTTCCAGCAGCTTTCTTCCGTTGTCTATCAGGTAAAAACCCACGTGGGCGCGGCGGGCGGCAGCCCGCGCGTTTCCCGAGTCCGCGTGCGCCTGCGCGCACAACCGGATGGCCGCTTCGGCGACTTCGATTTCGCCGGTCTGGCTGTGGCGGGCGAGATCCGCCACCTCCTGGCAATAGCGGTTGCGGCTATCGAAGTCCATGCGCGCATAGGCTCCCGCCGGATCGCGCGCGAGCGCCTGGTTTACGCGGCTGGCCGTTTCGAAAAACTCGCGCCACAGCGTGTCGCCGACCCTTCTCAGGCTGTTGACCACAGCGGGCCACTCGCCGGGTCCGGCCGCCATGAGGCGATCCATCAGCTCCAGTTGCAGAGCGGGTTTCAAATTCCAGATTTCGCCGGTTTCGAGCGGCTCGGTTTCCTGGAAGCCCTCGAGAAACGCCAGCATCGTGGCTTCCTCGTAGCGCCATCGGGCGGCCTCCAGGTAGGCCCGCGCCAGCATCGAGACCCGCGGCATTCCGGCGCCCGAGGAATCCAGCACCACGGGCGCCTCGTCGCGCCGGGAGGAGGCGAATTCCCGCGTTTCTTTTTCGACGGAAAGAATCAGCCAGAAATTGTCCAGTACCCAGGCTGCGTTTTCTCCCCGAGGATTGGCCGCCGCCCGCGCAATCAGCTCCCGGACTCGGCGGCGATTGGGAGGCCGTGGGCGCTTGCGTGCGCGCGCCCAGCGCCCCGAATGAGAGCGGGCCAGCAACTCGCCCGCTTCCCGCGACTGTCGCTGGTCCCGTTCGTCCTCCTCCCGCCGCGTATCCTGGATGAGAACCTCACTGGCCTGTTTCATCGATAGCTCGCCGCCTGAATTTCGAACATGGCGGCGTACCGCCCGCCTAAAGAAATCAACTGGTGATGGCTTCCCTCTTCCGCAATCCGGCCGTTCTCCAAGACTACGATCCGGTCCGCCATCCGCACGGTGGAGAAGCGGTGCGAGATCAGCAGGGCCATCTTGCCCTCGGTCAATTCCGCGAAGTGTTGGAAGACCTCATATTCGGAACGCGCGTCCAGGCTGGCGGTGGGTTCGTCCAGAATCACCAACTGCGCATCGCGCACGTAGGCCCGCGCCAGCGCGATCTTCTGCCATTCGCCGCCCGAGAGGTCCACGCCACCGTCAAACCGCAACCCAAGCTGTTGGTCGTAGCCCTTCGGCAACCGGTCGATCACCTGGTCGGCCAGGCTCTGGTGCGCCGCCCGGACGATGGCCCCGTTGCGAGCCACTTCGATGCGCCCCACGGCGATGTTCTCTCGCGCCGTCATTTCGTAGCGCATGAAGTCTTGAAAGATCACGCTGATCTGGCTTTGGAGATCCTCGACGCTGTAATCCCGCAGGTCGGCGCCGTCCAGAAGAATACGTCCGCCGCTTGGGTCGTACAGCCGCGTGAGCAATTTCACTATCGTGGTCTTGCCTTGCCCGTTTTCACCGATCAGCGCCACGCGTTCGCCCGGCTCCAAGCGGAAATCGAACTGATCGAGAACATTGTGCCGGTTCCCGGGGTAGGCGAAGGTGACCTTGTCGAAAACAAAGCCGCTGCGAATGGGGCGCGGCGTTGGGATGGCGTCCGGTTTGGAGTGGACCTTCGGGCCTACCTCCAGGAACTCGACCAAGTCGGTGAGAAATAGCGCTTGATCGGCGATGCTGGAGAAGGTCGAAAACACATTTTGAATGTTGCTGCTGGTTCCGGCAATGGCGCCCGCCAGGAATTGCATTGTGCCCCACGTCATGGCGCCGGTCACCGTGCAATAAACCACATACGCGTAGGCGCCGTAATATCCGCAGGTGCTCAGCAGCGAGAGCGCCGCCCCGGCCCACAGGCGCCGCCCCGCCAGCCGGACATTCTGGTCGTAGATCTGATTGGCCAGTTGCTCATACTGGCCCACCAGGAAGCGGCTCAGTCCGAACAGCCGTAATTCCTTGGCGGATTCCTTGCTGGCGCCCAGCACGCGCAGGTAATCCAGCTTTCTTCGGACGGGTGTCTGGCGCATGTTCAGGGAGTACCCGATCAACGCGAAATGGCTTTCCCCTAAGAACGCCGGCAGTACCGCGGCCACCAGCACCACCAGAATCCACGGCGAGAACCACAGAATTCCGAGCGACAAGCTCACCGCCGCCATCATCTGCTGGCCCACCGAGCCGATCGCCTGTACCATCGCAACGCGGTCAGTGGCCTGCACCCGCGCGCGCTCCAGTTTGTCGTGGAAGGCCGGGTCTTCATAGGACGCCAGATCGAGCTTGGAGGCGTGCTCCATCACCATCAGGCTCACGTGGCGTGAGAAACGGTCGGCCAGAAGCGAATCAAAATATCCAATGGCGCGGCCCGCCACGCCGCCCACCGTAGCCAGCGCGAATTCCCCCCCCACCAGCCACCAGAAATGCGGCGGCAGAGGCCGGCCGCCGTAGTGCGCCTGCACCCCATCCAGGATCTTTTTCGAAATTGCCAGCATCGCCACGGGGATGAGCGCCGCTACCAGGCGGCAGGCCAATACCCCGCAGATCACCGGCGGGCCGGAACGCCAGACGATCCGAATAAGCGCCGGGATATGCCGCAGCGCCCGGAGACGCTGCTCCCAACTGCCTCTTAAGGTTGGAGCTTCGTTGGTCAAGCGTTCCCCCCTGCACCTGGAGTACCGTTTGCACTTGCCTATAGAAATCAATCAGGCGATTTATTGGAACCGCGTCCAACCCCTGAAGTTCTTACGCTTTGCGAGCTTGAGGAGTGTATGCTTCGAAGCCCGCCCGCTCCATACCGCGCCTGGCTTCCGGGTTTTTCATGAAGGTTTCCCAGACCATCCCGCTGCGGGCGTTTTCCGCCATTAAAATGGTGATGCCAGTGTCGATCCCAATCACATCGGTGTCGTACCACTTCTTCAACGGATTGAGGGCATCCACGAAGCCATAACGGCACCACGCCTCCGGATAGTTATCTTTGATATTCCGCAGCACGTCGAGGCATTCCTGAGGCAGAAACGGCAGCGACCCTCCGGCCGCGCACGGCACCACCGTCCCATCGATCGGGCCTACCTCAGGAGGTCCGCCCCACGCCACGTATCCGTGCTGCGAGTCCGAAGCCGTGATGCCCCACATCCTTTCGCTGTAGTCGGGAAACTGCTTCCCCAGCTCGATGCAGAAGCGCCGGTGAACCTCGGTCGCGACTACCGAGTTCTGAAAGTAGTCCGCGTAGCGGTCGCGCTTGTGCCGGAAATCAAACCATGCCTGGGAATATTGATGCACGAAGAGCGGTGCGAAGGCCCCGATGTAACGCATGCCCTCGTAATCGAACGTCACGCGTTTCCAGGCGTTCCAAGCTTCCGCCGGCAGAGGGTGGGATGACGATCCCAGGCCGAGCAGGTACAGCATCATCAACTCGCTGTACAGGTCCCAGCGGTACGGCAGAAATCCGCTTTCCGGCGTCCAGCCGTGCGGCAACAGCTCAGTATCTTCGGAAAGCCAGGTCCAGTCCACGCGATGGAAGATGGCCTCCGACAGCTCGTCGATCTCCTGGTTGTGAAAAAACCGGCGGCACGTCAGAGCACCGCACAGCAGGATGGCGGTATCCAGCGAGGATACCTCCGAATCCCACTGGCGCGCGCCGGTATTCATGTCAGCGAAGTGGAAGAAAAATCCCCGATGGTGCGGCAACTTCCTCCAGAGAAAGCGCAGCGCGATGAGTGCCCGATCGCGCGCCTGCGCATGCGGCAGGTAGCCGCGGCTCTGCGCAATGCACAAAGCGGTCAAACCGAAACCCGTGGCGGCGATGCTTGCCACGCCGCCGCGGTCTTTACCCCGCACCGTGAATCGGTCTCTCACCAAACCGGTCTGCGGGCTGGCTTGCTCGGTAAAATACAGGCATCCGGCACGTTGCAAATCGTCCAGGAATTTATCCTGCTCTTCGGAAAGGGGGGTTTGGGCGCCTCCTTCGGCCGCTCCAGACAGGAAGCTCAGGCTTCCGCATAAGGCCGCTCCCCGCAGGAGATCGCGGCGTGACATAATCTGCCGGCTCACCAGCTTCCACATCGCTCCTCATACCAATTCTACGGCGGCGCCAACTGTCCCATCTGTAAGAACCCGTACAGCGGGCCAAGGGCTGCTAGAATACATTCCGGGTGCAACGGAAACCGCTTGTCGAATTGTGGGTGGGGGGGGTTGGCGCTGTTGCGATCAGTGTCGCCACTCTGGTGTTGGTTGCCGGCCGTCCCAACTCGCTCCGTGGCGCCGTGATCGCAGCGGCTGAGGATCCCATGAAGCAACTGCCTATTGCGGGGGCGGAAATCACCGTGGTAGGAGGTCAGGACACCCCGCCTGTGCGTTCCGACGCGTCCGGTTTCTTCAGCCTGCCGATGTCGTGGCGCATGCGTGCAGGCCAACCTGTCGTACTGCAATTCCGCCATCCCGATTACGCCCCCCTCGACATGAGGTGTGAGGGCGCCAACCGGATGTACATCGCACGCCTAACGCCACTCGCAACCCCGCGCGGTCCTGAGATTGGCATCTCCGACGTGGTTGCCAAGTATTCGATAAACACTACAACCCTAGTGAACATCGGCAGCGCCGTCAAGACGTTCCAGGTAGTCAATACCGGAAACCGTCCTTGTGGGGACCACGAACCCTGCTCCCCGGATGGTCATTGGAGGGCGGCCATCGGTTCCGCTGTGATCGACGCCGGTCCCGGCAACGAGTTTCACAACGCGCGCGTGTCCTGCATCGCCGGACCGTGCCCGTTCACCCGAATCGAAGAGAATGTCAATCAGTCGCGTGCCAGCCGCACGTTGCGTGTTTCCGCCCTGGATTGGTCCGACACCGCCACCTTCCTGTTGGAGGCCGAAATCTACCGGCCAATCGTCAGCGACGCGCTCCGGCAATCGTATCCCATCATTTTCGAGCGGGCCTTGGCCTTCACGTTGCCCGCCGCCGCGGAAGGCATCAGCATCCAGGCCGAATTGAACCGCAACCTGATCGTGTCTCCTCTCGGCCCGCTATTACTGCTCAGCTGGGCGAAATGCCAACTTCTGATCAATCCGGATCATGGCAAAGTATGCCGCTGCGAGCTGAAGCCGGGATACCGCTTCGGCGGGACTGCCCTTTCGCAAATGTCCTGGCCAAACACGAGCGAAGTAACCTCAACCCATCGTCTATCATCGAAATCCGCGTTACCCTTTGGCATGGAGCCCGCGCCAGCCCGCGGATCGCCTCGGTCTCGACGGGACCGTTCACGCGGTAAAACAATCTTTGCCCCACTTCCTGGCGCGCCGCAGATCGCGCTCGAAAGCCGTTGAATTCCGATGACGATGCGTGCGGTGCAATGCCTTACGCGCGGTCCGTCGCTGAATCGGACGCCTCGCGTGCTATCCTCACCGTCAGCGTTTCACGACCGCGCATGAAATCGCGCACCTGCAACTGCACCGCTAGCACATCACGAGCGCGGTCCATGTGGACAAGCGATTCACCGAGCCGGTTCTGAAACGCGGCGCTGTTTCCGCGACTGGTACCGAATGGCTTGAAATCGAAGCGAATACCAGGTTCTGGTGGCCGATGGCGGCTGGCAGGCGGACGGATATCCAGGGCCATCAGATGCGCTCGCGCGGTTCGCGGAACGAGCGATAGCGCCTAAGATCCGCCGGCGTGTTCGCCTCCTTCATGGCAGCGATGGTTTCGGCGTTTGGCACCGAAACAGAGAAGGGAAGACCTCGGTGCAACTCAACTTGCTTCAGAAACAGCCCGATGGCTTCTGTCAGCGTGATCCCAAGCTTGGCAAACATGCGGTCGGCGGACTGTTTCAGCCTCGGATCGACGCGGGCGTGAATCATCTGAGTCTTGTGCGAGGCAGTTGGCATCAAGTCTGTTGTATCTCAATTGAGATCTCCGGGATGCTTACATTGTCCGAGAAGCCTAAGATGTAGACCGCTCAGTTGACCCACTCACCTCCATCCTCTTCGTCCTCTTCCTCGTCTTCCTCGCATGAACCCTCAGCCATCGCCATGGCATCCAGCGCGACCTCCGCGATTTCCTCGTCGTCAGAGTCGCTAAGATCTACCAGGATTACTCCCGCCTCAGCCGGGCGGATGCTGGCGACGGCGCCAATGGCCGCGAGCAGCAAGGGTTTCGGGGTGTCGGCGTCCTGGACGAGTGCCAAGACGTGAGACCAAGCCGCGGCCACCTCCCACTTGTCGGCCGCCAGCACAGCTTCAAAGTGAATCTCAGCGTCGGCACTCCCCAGTGCCTCCAATATCTGATCGTCAAACCCGCGCACCCAGCGCATGGAAAACACAGCCGTCAGCATCCAGTCCCGGTCGCCGCTGGAATACGCGGACCTGATCGCATCCTGGTGCCAGTCCTCGGGAGCGCGCACCGATGCTTCCAGAATTCGCCGCCGGACCTCCTTGGGAATGCCCTTGTCGGAATAAAGCTCCTGCAGCAATTCCTGGATGTTGCGAAACGTGAGCTCGGTAATCGGCACATCGTCCGGATCGTCGAATCCGAACGTGTCCGACTGTTCGAGCACCGGCCCAAGCGCAATGGCAGCCTCGGCGCGCAAGCGCTCTGGCTCGCCAGGATCGCGTACGATCGCCATTATAGAATCGGCCAACCCGTCGTTGATCACAACCATGTTGCCCGCCAGCTCGGCGGCGATGAGCCGGTCGGATTCAGTGGCGCGACGATCCCGCAGAATCTTCTGAAACGTCTTCCCGGCATCTCTCGGCCATTCCCAGGGAGGTGTGTCCTGCAGAGTCTTAAGGTCCATATGTCAATATAGTGTCGCACACCCGGCACCCAGGACTCAGCACCACCAAGCACCTGGGAGCCAGCGACCCAGGACCAGCATTACTCTTTCTTTGTAAAGACACGGTAGAGTGATCTGCGCTACCATTGCAGAAGCGCTCCAAGGGCACAAACAAACGAATGACTGAAATGCTGGTCGGCTTCCTCATCGCCGCCGGCGTCGGGCTGACCGGCGTAGGTGCGGGCTCCGTCATGGCCCCCATCCTCATGCTCTTCTTCAAACTGCCCCCCCCCGAAGCCGTCGGCACCACCCTGGCCTTCTCCACCATCACCAAACTGGTCATCGCCCCCGTCTACGTCTTCCGCAAACAGGTCCACTACCCCACCTTGCTGCTGCTGTGCTATGGCGGCGTCCCCGGCGTCCTGGTGGGCTTCTACATTATGGGGATGCTCGATATGCGACACCATGAGGGCGCTATCTACCTGGTGGTCGGGCTGCTGATCGCCGTCATGGCCCTCTATAATCTCTACCGCAGCGTCCGCCGCAGCGCCCACGCCCGCCACATGCAGGACCGCTCCGGCTGGCTGCCGTTCATCGCCGCCGGCATCGGCGCTGAAGTGGGTTTCTGCTCGGCCGGCGCGGGTGCCCTCGGCTCAGTCGCCCTTCTCAATCTCACTCGCCAATCTCTGCCCCGGGTGGTCGGTACCGACGTCCTGTTCGGCTTGGTGCTCTCCATTGTCGGCGGCGGCTTCCACTTGGCCGCCGGCCACTACGATTCGGCCATCCTCCTCCGCCTGACCATCGGTGGCGTCGTCGGCGCGCTCATCGGCGCCAACCTGCTCACCGTCTTGCCTGCCCGCCCCCTCCGCGTCGCCCTCTCCGCCTGGCTCGCCTGCCTCGGCATCCAGCTCTGCTGGCAAGCCTTTCACATCTAATTCTCTCTCTTAACCTGTTGAAAAAAAGGCTTGAACCAATCCTAACAGTAGGCTCCTACACAATGACGTGGCGCAGGCACTCGTGCCTGCTGGACCGGCACTCTTGCCGGTCCGGCGAGCGCAGCTCGCCTCACCGCCTGTCTTTTTTTGATGCACAAAACGCACAAAGCTCTAGCGAGCACAGCGCTTGCCCACTCAAAACAAAGCACTTGCGCAAAATTGGGTTCGTTCCGTCAAAAACGCCCCTGCCGCAGGCCGCAGTCATCCATGCTTGCGCTAAAATATACTTGACAATGTTATGCTAATATTTTATGATCGTTAGTGGATGATGTCGTCATCCACCAAACCTATGAAACAAGGAGCTTACAACACCATGTCCATCACCCATATCGATCCCCTGGCTAACCTGCGCATGTTCGAGGATGCCTTTACCCGCCTCCTGAGCGAGCCGCGCACCGGCCGCCCCTGGTCGCCGGCAGTGGACATCTTCGAAACCAAGGACGAACTGGTCTTCAAGGCCGACGTCCCTGAAGTCGATCTGAAGGATATCGACGTCCGCGTCGAGAACCAAACCCTCACCCTGGCCGGCGAGCGCAAGTTCCAGAGCGAGTCCGACGGCGACGGCTACCACCGCATCGAGCGCAGCTACGGCCAATTCACCCGCAGCTTCTCCGTGCCCCAGACCGTCGACACCGAGAAGATCGCCGCCGAGTACCACAACGGCGTCCTGACCGTGAAGCTGCCCAAGAAAGAGGCGGCCAAGCCCCGGCAGGTTAAGATCGCAGTCAAGGAGTAACTGCCTCAATATTCGGGCGGCGGCCCGTTACAGGCTCGCCGCCCGGCGATCCGCTTGTAAACGGCGCAACGGCGCAGGCCAGCGGATAACGACCGCTAGGTCTCCAGCTTCGCAAGCAGTCGAATGTCGTCCACGATGGCGGTCTGGTACCGCCCGCAGAATGCAATCACGTTCGCAGCGTAGGAATCCCGGTCGCGTGTGCAAGGCACATTCACACATTCGCCCCGGAGTTGACAGCGGTATACACGACCGGATCGTCATCGGCGTCGGAGAGCACCACCGGCAGGACTGGAATCGGCTCGACGAGGCAGGCTGAATTCCCTGCGATTTTGCGAGGCAGCCGCCTGGCCTTTTGAGCGGGAAGTCGCGCGGACGAGAATACCCGTGTCGAGCGTGACACTCACGGTTGGCTGTGGCGGGCACGATCGCACGCCTCGTCGATCAAGGCCTCGATCTCTTCATCCGGCACGTTGTCCGCGCGCCGCGAGAGCGTGTCCGCATTCCTCAGGTACTCATTGTAGGCGCGGGAGCGTTCATCGCCCGTGGGCGCATCTTTCAGGACGCGGGAGGGCTGACTATTCACGCCCTCGTCGTCCGCCAGGCGGCGCCCAATCAAGCCCTCAATCGCGAGCCGCTGATCGGGGGAGAGATCCTTAACCTTGTGCCACATGGTTTTACTGTGTGTGCAACCTTTTCTGCGTCGTTCGCTGCCGTTCTCTTACAGTATGACGCATCGCACGGCGGTCCGCGACCCGATTACCCCGAAATTTGCTTGTTGTTGAAACAGATCACAACCCAATAGGCGCTATCCCAAAGTGGTGGAGCTCTTCATCCCCATGGACTTAGCCTGGCTCAACCCACCGCCACCCACGAATTGACGATCACCTCTGTGGTAAGCCTATTTCAAGGATGGGAAACAGTCGGACCGCCTGATCGGTTCAATGTTCCCCCCGTCGGTCTTTGACAATTTGCTCGTGGCTACCCCGCCAGGCGACACAAGCGACACTAGGCGACACTTCCGGCGACACCTGTCGCCTGCCGATCACGCGCCGTATCTATTTTTAAATGAATCAGATACACTCTGCCATCCGGCCCTTCGGCGACAAAAGCGACACAAATAAAAAAAATCTCGCCATCGCCGGGCGCCACAGGCCCACAAACTCATTTAAGTATATGAAAACAGAGGCCAAATGGCTTTTCTCGTCCAGAAACGGAGCCTGCATCCAGGGTGCCCCATCGCCCATCAAACGATTGTGTATAATTGACAGTCATACACTAATATTTTATGATTGTAATAGCTTGAAGAAAGCAGGCCACCGTGATCCGCTTCGATAAGTTCACCCAAAAAGCTCAGGAAGCCCTCCAGCAGTCCCAGGAGATCGCCTCCAAGTCCGACAGCCAGGTGCTGTACCCGCTCCACCTGCTGGTCGCCCTCGCCCAGGAGCGCGAAGGCATCGTCCGCCCCGTTCTCGAAAAGATCGGCGTCCAACCCGACGCCATCACCAGCGAAGGCGAGCGCCTGCTCAAGGGCATCCCCAAAGTCAGCGGCGCTCCCCAACAGCCCGGCTTCTACGCCTCCCAGCCCATGAACGAAGTCCTCGAACGCGCCTTCGAAGAAGCCGAGCGCTTCAAGGATGAGTTCGTTTCCACCGAGCATCTGCTGCTCGCCATCTCCGCCCAGAAGCGCGACCCCGCCGCCCAGCTTCTCGAACGCGCCGGCGGCAATCACGAAGCCATCCTCAAAGCGTTGGTCTCCGTCCGCGGCACCCAGCGCGTCACCGATCCCAATCCCGAAACCAAATACCAGGCCCTCGAACGCTACGCCGTCGATCTCACCAAGCAAGCCCGCGACGGCAAGCTCGACCCGGTCATCGGACGCGAAGACGAAATCCGCCGCGTCATGCAGGTGTTGAGCCGCCGCACCAAGAACAACCCCGTGCTCATCGGCGAGCCCGGCGTCGGCAAGACCGCCATCGTCGAAGGTCTCGCCCAGCGCATCGTCAAGGGCGACGTGCCCGATCAACTGCGCAACAAGCGCCTGGTGGCCCTCGACCTCGCCTCCATGGTCGCCGGCACCAAGTTTCGCGGCGAGTTCGAAGACCGCCTCAAGGCTGTGCTCAAGGAAATCACCGAATCGAACGGCGAGATCATCTGCTTCATCGACGAGTTGCATACGCTGGTCGGCGCAGGCGGAGCCGAAGGCGCCATCGATGCTGCCAACATGCTGAAGCCCGCCCTGGCCCGCGGCGATCTGCGCTGCGTCGGCGCCACCACCCTCAACGAATATAAAAAAGTGGAAAAGGACGCCGCCCTGGCCCGCCGCTTCCAAACTGTCCTCGTCGGCGAGCCTAGCGTCGATGACACAGTGGCGATTCTGCGCGGCTTGAAAGAGAAATTCGAAATCCACCACGGCGTGCGCATCAAGGATTCCGCCATCGTCGCGGCCGCCCTGCTTTCGCAACGCTACATCACCGACCGCTTCCTCCCCGATAAAGCCATCGACCTGATCGATGAAGCTGGCGCCGCGCTGCGCCTCCAGATCGGCTCCATGCCCATCGAGATCGATCAGAAGGACCGCCGCATCACACATCTCGAAATCGAGCGCCAGGCGCTCGGCATGGAAAAGGACACCCTTTCGCGCGACCGCCTGCGCCACGTCGAAAGCGAGCTCGAGCAACTGCGCGGCGAAGTCGCCACCCTCAAGGAGCGCTGGAACCGCGAGAAGGGCGCGATCCAAGCCGTCCGCCAGCTCAAGGAAGAGCAGGAACAATTGCGCCAGGACGAAGAGAAGGCCACCCGCGCCGGCGATTGGGAAAAAGCCGCCCAGATCCGCTATGGGCGCCTCTCGCAAAACGAAAAAGACATACAGGCGGCTGAGCACGAGCTCGAAGCCGTGAAGGACTCCGCCTTGCTGAAAGAAGAAATTGACGATCAGGACATCGCCCGCATCGTCGCCAAGTCCACCGGCATCCCGGTCTCGCGCATGCTCGAAGGCGAGACGCAAAAGCTAGTTCAAATGGCCGAGCGCCTCAAGGAGCGCGTGGTCGGCCAGGACGAAGCCGTGCGCCTGGTCTCGAACGCCATCCTGCGCAATCGCGCCGGCCTGAGCGATCCCAACCGCCCCATCGGTAGCTTTATTTTCCTCGGCCCCACCGGCGTCGGCAAGACCGAACTCGTGCGCGCGTTGGCCGAATTTCTTTTCGACGACGAGAAGGCCATGATCCGCGTCGACATGTCCGAGTACATGGAGAAGCACACGGTCGCGCGCATGATCGGCGCCCCCCCCGGCTACATCGGCTACGAAGAGGGCGGCCAGCTCACCGAGCAGGTGCGCCGCCGTCCTTATTCTGTCGTCCTGTTCGATGAAATCGAGAAGGCGCACCCCGATGTCTTCAACGCCCTGCTGCAAATTCTCGACGACGGACACCTGACCGATGGCCAGGGCCGCAGGGTGAATTTCAAAAACACCGTCATCGTCATGACCTCCAACGTAGGCTCCGGCACCATCCGCGAAGGAGGTCCCATGGGCTTCTCCGTGCTCAACAAAAATTCGGCCAACGAGAACATGCGCACGCGCTTGCTCGAAGTTCTGCGCAGCACCTTTCGTCCCGAGTTCCTGAATCGCATCGACGACATCATCGTGTTCAACTCGCTGACTCGCGAGCACCTGTCCCTGATCGTCGATATCCAGTTGCGGCGCTTGGAAAAGATGCTGGCCGCCCGCGGCCTCCGCATCGAGCTGACTCCGGCCGCCCGCGAGCTCTTGATCCAGGAAGGCTACGATCCGCAATACGGCGCGCGGCCCATGCGGCGCGCGATCCAGCGCCTGATTCAGGATCCGCTGGCGTTGCGCCTGCTCAACGGCGACTTCGTCGATGGCGATACCATTGAAGTGGAGGCCGATGCCGCGGCCAAAACGTTGCGCTTCGAAAAGCGCACACCGGTCGCAGCCTGACGACCATGACCACTACCAATACCCTTAAGACCGTTCTCCTTCTGGGCCTGCTCAGCGCCATCCTGCTCTTCGCAGGACAGGCGCTAGGCGGCCGCCAGGGCCTTTACTTGGGCCTCGGCCTCGCGGTTCTGATGAATTTTTCCGGCTACTTCTTCTCCGAGAAGATCGCGCTGATGTCTTACAACGCGCAGCCGGTCAGTGAGACGGAGAATCCGGAAATCTACCGCCGCGTCGCGCCCATCGTGCAGGGATTGTGCCAGCGCATGGGCCTGCCGATGCCGCGCCTGTGGATCATCGATGAACCCAGCCCCAACGCCTTCGCCACCGGACGCAATCCGACCCACGCTTCGGTCGCCTTCACCACAGGCATTCTACAAATCATGGACGACCGCGAAATCGAAGGCGTCGTGGCCCACGAGCTGGGCCATGTGCTGAACCGCGATATTCTTATCAGCTCGGTGGCCGCGACGCTGGCTGCCGCCATCATGTTCCTCTCGCGCATGGCCTTCTTTTTCGGCGGCGCTCGCGACGATGACGACCGCGGCGGCGGAGGCAACGCCATAGCCAGCATCCTGATGCTGATCCTCGGTCCCATCGCAGCGATGTTGATTCAGATGGCCATCTCCCGCACCCGCGAGTACTCCGCCGACGCGGCTTCCGCCAAATATACCGGCACACCTCACGAGCTGATCTCCGCGCTGCAGAAACTGGATACGTACTCGAAGCGCATCCCCATGGACGCCAGCCCATCCACCGCTCACCTTTTCATCATAAAGCCCTTTACAGGACAGTGGTTCATGCAGCTATTTTCCACCCACCCGTCGACGGAAGACCGCATCGCCCGCCTGCGGCAGATGCGATAGGGACGGGGCTCGTTTCGAATTCATTCGTGGCCATGCTCCTGAAGGACGGGGTCGAATCGCTGCTCCGCGATGAAGGTGTGCACGTATGGGCGTTCGGACGTGATCAGGCCGGACATCAACGCAGTGTCGGTACGACCCTCAAGGAGCGCGTCCTAGAATCCGCGGCGGTGATCATCTTGCTTTCGAGGTTCACGCTCCAATCAGGAGCAACCCAGTGGATGGAGCTCGCGTATGCCGATGCTTTTGGGATTCCGGCGTTCATCCTGCTGCACCATTTGACCTTCGAGGACCTGAAGCGGGCGGAGCCAGGTGCTCCTCCATTGGTACAGGAAGGTCAGTGCACGCTTGCAGTGGATTGGCGTTCGTTGGAAAATGGTCTCAGGGCTTGTTGCGTCAAGGTCGTGCCCGAGCCCATTCTCTCAACGAGAAGTCGCAAGGGACTGGGCCGAAAAGGAGAGATCCGATGAGCGAAAAGAGAGTCTTCATATCGCACAGTACCGAGGATCAGCCGCTTGTCGAATCGGCCCTGAAGTGGCTGCAAGAATCGGAATTCCATTCGGCTCAGATCGACGACCCATCCAACTGGAGTGCCGACGGCGATGTGCGAAGCGCCATTGGCGATAAGATCCGGCAGGCGGATGCGGTGATGCTGTTGTGGTCTGATCGGGCTGCGAAATCAGCCTGGGTGCAATACGAGGTAGGGATGGCCCAGGCTCTGGGGGTACCCATCCGCGTAATGTTGGCGGCTGGGTCACGAGCGAAGCTGCCAACGGGCGTGGCCAAAAAAACGGTCATCAAACTCCAGCCGGTCAAACCCCGGTCGGATGGCGTCGCGCGCGCCCCGCATGCAATCGAAGAGGCTTCGCTATCTCCCGCTCTGGAAGGATTGACCCGGCAGTACCAAAGGATCGAAGAGCAGCTTCAAGAAGTGCGCGCCATGCTGGGAGGGACCTCCGGGACAGCGGCGGGCCGGACGCCCGGTGCGAATGGCAAGAACAGAAAACGGATGCTCAGTGAGGCTGGGCGAAAGCGCATTATCGCTGCGACGAAACGGCGTTGGGCCGACCGTCACAAGCGCAACGCGACGTCCGATTCCCTGACCTGACGGCCCCTGCTTCGACCCAACCCGTCACGCCGCCATGCTGGTCCAGATGGCCATCTCGCGCACCCGCAAGTACCCTTCGGCGAACCAACTTACGTTGCGGCATGGCTGCTCTTTCTCTACGGCGGTGATGAAATGAGACGGGGGGACGGCCGGGTGCGCTGCTTCCTTGCGAGCACGAGAAGCTCGGCGTTGATCAGCAACAGTTCGGCGGCGGCTTCTTTGAAGTGCCGGCCCGCCTCCACGCGCGGGCGAATCGCATCGATCCAATCCGCAGGAATGGTTTCGACACGTTTCTTACCACCCGCCATAAAGGTGAGGGTCCAGAGCGGATGGCCCTCATCGTCGGCGCAATGACAGGAGGGTTTTCCGCAACGGCGGTGGGAAAGCGCCAGAGAGCCTGGCAGGGCGTCGTCGGGGAGGCGGAAACGCGCCAAGAGCCGGCGCGCGCGGCGGCGCAGTGCGGCCGCCTCCGGGCCGCTTGGGGTGGGCAAGGCTGAACTTGACATATGATAGTAATAATACCATCAGGTGATAATGGGAACAAGAAGACCTTATGTGGCGCCGCGCCGACATCCCGTGCAGCGACCAAGGGTACCAGATATACTGGTGAATGGAACGCAATGAAGCTTCAAATCGACCTCGACATCCCAGAAGCCGTTGTCGATGAGCACCTGGTCGCGGAATTGACCGCCGCCTGCAAGGAGGAGGCAATTCTGCGCTTGTTCTCGGGGCGGCGGATTTCAGCCGCCGAGGCCGCCCGAATACTCGGGATCAAGCGCATCCAGTTCATGGACCTCGCCAAGCAACGCGGTGTTCCGTACATCGTATACACCGCGGAAGACTACCGCGAGGACATGGAAGATCTGAAGATGTTTGAACGACGAGCCGCCCTGACACCGAGTGGCCGCCAGTGACTGTCACCCGCGATCACTCCGCCTCGCGCGGAAAATCGCGCAGCATCTCAGCTCGGTTTTCGGCAATCTCCTCCGCCGTGGAAGCTGGGCCGTACTTGGCGAGCACACCGTAAAACGACTTCAGCGGACGGCTGGCTGGGTTCTTCCGACTCAGCTCTCGTTCCAGAAGCTTGCGCACGTAATCCTCGGGGCGCACCCCTTCTGACCCTGCAAGGGCGGTGAGTGGGCAGCTTCGAGTTCCATGGGAATCTCGATGGTCATACTCGTCTTCATGTTATTGTACCGGGTGCGGCTATTTTGGAACGACGGCCAACTGTCTATAAAATCAGATAGTTAGAGCGATTTGATCCATTGCGAGCGATGGCTTGCACCGGGGATATCG
>Ga0073928_10003378_pt1 | contig 25368 bp, 22 predicted proteins | sample PaiPotPPA55metaG_FD_76969 | JGI IMG/M metagenome (GOLD analysis project Ga0073928, IMG submission 76969) | Iron sulfur acid spring bacterial and archeal communities from Banff, Canada, to study Microbial Dark Matter (Phase II) - Paint Pots PPA... ...
CCTGGCTGAAAACGAATGTGGATTCGTTAGCGCGATTGGAATTGTGCTGTGGGCCGTAGTACTCCCAGCGAACACCATAGTTGATGGTCAAGCGGGGTAAGAGCTTGTAAGAATCCTGCGCATATGCCGCCCCTTCGTTGTATTGGTAGTTGCGACCGAAGCTAGGTGGCCCGACCGGTAGGGTAAGGGTACACGCGGGAGTCTGTATCAAAGCGCCCGTGTTCACATCCCTAACGCAAGGAAACTCCCCTTGGGGAAAGATAGCACCCTGGAACTGATGAATGTTTCCGGTAATCAGATTCGCAAGTCCGGTGTCCAAGCTCGTACCCAGGCCCTCAACCGCGTTTTCATAGGCCCCGAATGCTCGATTGTCGCGGAGCTGGAGGAATTGGCCGCCGAATTTGAACTGATGTTTGCCCTTCGTCCACGAGAGGTCATCATAAAACTGGTAAATGTTCTGTGGGCCTCCGAAGGGAATGGCGTTACCGGGGGTTGTCTCGCTGTAACCCGGGAAAATTAGGGTATTTTTAATTCCGTTAACCGTCACCGGCGGAGTGCTGGTGGCGGTGGTGTAAAGCGTTGGCTGGACGGGCTGCGCGCCAAGCGGCTGAAGCGATTTAAGCCGGTTATAGAGGATTTTCGCCGTGTCTAACACGGAAGCACTGAATACGTGCGAGAAGTTGAATTCAAAGTTCTGGTCGTAAGCGGTTGCGCCGGTGTTGTAGCCAACGTAAGGACTGTTCACGTTGGAGCCAAGGAAGTCGAACTCCTTGTACGAAGCGTACCTTCCAAAGATTGTCGTCTTGTCGCTGATGTTGTAGTCAACCCTGGCGACCTCTTCCCATGTGTTCTGCGGCGTACCGCCACCAGCATCACTGGGAACGTTAAAGGAAATCTCGTCGCAAACTAGGGTAGCGGGCTGGTTGGGTGAGCATGGGCCTGTGGCGAGAGTCTGAACGGTTCCCAGCTTTCCAGCTGCGGCAAAAAACGCTTGGCTGGCAGGAGCCAAAGACGAATAGGATGACGGGTCGATTACGGCGTAAGTAGTCGGGGCGACGCTGCGCACCCGAATCCACTCGGTGTTACTGAAAAAGAACAGCTTGTTCTTTATGATCGGGCCGCCGACTGCAAATCCGAAATTGTTGCGAGTAAATACGCCCTTCTTGATGACATTGGCGTCATTTTGATAGGTGTTAGAGGAGAGAGCCGAAACCCGATTGTACTCGTAGGCAGAACCGTGGAAGGCGTTGGTCCCAGACTTGGTGACAAGGTTCACCACGCCACCGGCGGCACGTCCGAACTCGGCTGTGAAACCGCTGGTAAGTACACTAAATTCCTGTACGGAATCAAGCGGTACAACCTGGCCTATTCCAGCGGTAAAGGCATCAACGTTTTCGCCGCCGTCAAGCAGGATGTCAGTTGAGGCCGAACGCTGTCCGTTAATTGCGTAACCGGCGCCACGCATGCTGCTGGTGTCCTCCGTTACATTGCCAGAGGTCCCCACCAAAGTATAAGGGTTGCGAGTGGGCGACGTCGGTAACAGATCTATTTCCTGCGAGGTGATAACCTGCGACAGGGTTTGGTTTACCGTATTGACCTGCGCGCCTTCGCTCGAAGCAGTCACTTCCACGACTGTGGTTTGGGCGCCGACTGTAAGTTGTAGTGATACGTCGTTACTGGACCCAGGCGCTATCGAAATCTGCTTGGTGACCTTTTGGAAGCCAGCAAGTTCGACCGCGACCTCGTAGGTATCAGCCTTAAGGCCGGGAACTGTGTAAATGCCCGCTCCGTTGGTTGTCGTCTCACGCGTTAAACCGTTGTTGATCGACTTGACCGTTACCTTGGCATCTTTCACGACGGCGCCAGAGGTGTCTGTAATCGTACCTGCTATTTGGCCGGCCTCTGTTTGGCCGACGGCACAAACCGAGCAGAGCACGAAAGCCAACGCCAGGATGGAAACCCACATCCTGCTGGCCGCAGTCATCATGTTGTGGCGGGTCACTGAACTGGAATTCATCAATTTTCTCCTTAAACAACGACTAAACTTGGGTCAAAGACTGTCAGAAAATACGCACTGACAAATCTAAAGAGACATCTGTGTCTGTCTAGGGACGGTGCAAGTGTCATTCCAAAACAGAACTCGAAAATTAGCACTATAATCATCGAGTTACAGACTGTCGCTGGTTACCTGATATTGAAAATAATAGACAAGACAAACTTGATATATGAAACACTGTAGAAAGACAACCGAGCTTCCTGTAGGCCGGGAGCTGGTTTCATAAATGGATTCTCTCCTCCGGCAGGGGATAGATTTGTTCAATTCAGGCGACTTCTTCGAGGCCCATGAGGTTCTCGAGGAGATTTGGCGCGGCGCTCCCGAAGGGGAAAAGAAGTTCTGGCAAGGATTGATTCAAATCGCGGTGGCATTTCATCATCGTTCTACAGGCAACACAATCGGGGCACTGTCACTGCTTAATCGCGCAATCCAGAATCTGTCCCCATATCCTGATATATATTGCGGAATACAACTTCGGGCCTTGAAGCTGTCATTAGAAAAGTGGCAACAGGCAATTTCCAAGAACGAAGCTGATTTTCATCTACCGACCATCCATCTCAACACGGATCCTATTCCCGATCAGAGCTAGCTTGATCGATCCTCACCCTTGCTAGAATTGATATTGAGTGCCGTCCTCTACAAAACCCCGAGCAGAAGAGGCGATAGATCGGAAGATAACAGCCGTTCCTTTGCTTGATCTGCATCGTCAATACGCCACGATCCGCGAAGAAATCACGCACGCAATCGAACGAGTCTGCGCCTCTCAACAATTCATTTTAGGAGGAGAAGTCGAGGCGCTCGAAAGTGAAATCGCGCGCTTTACGGGATCGTCTGCCGCGGTGGGTTGCGCGTCCGGAACGGATGCGCTTTGGCTGGCTTTAATGGCGTCGGGAATTGGGTCCGGCGACGCGGTAATCACGAGTCCATTCAGCTTTTTTGCTTCGGCAAGCGCCATCGTGCGGGTAGGGGCGCGTCCTATTTTTGTGGACGGGGATCACCGGACACTAAACCTTGATCCGGTTAAAGTTGAGGCGAGGCTTCGATCGAGTCCGAACTCATCGATCAAAGCGATACTGCCGGTTCACCTTTTTGGACAATGCGCCGACATGACGGCTCTCAGAAAAATTTCGGAAGAGTTTCAGCTACCCGTTGTCGAGGACGCAGCGCAAGCTCTCGGCGCGGCGTGGCAGAACAAACCGGCAGGGGCGCTGGGGTTGGTGGCCGCATTCAGTTTCTATCCCACCAAAAATCTAAGCGCATACGGCGAAGCAGGGATGGTAACCACGAGCAATATGGAAGTGGCCGAGCACATGAGGCGATTGCGAAATCATGGCAGTTCGCAGCGCTATCATCATGAAGAATTCGGCTGGAATGCACGCATGGACGCGATTCAGGCGGCAATTTTGCGGATCAAATTGCCACATCTCGAAAAATGGAATCAGCAACGGCACGACCGTGCCGCGACTTATCATCGTCTGTTCGCTGAAGCTGGTTTAATCTCGCCGATCGCATCAGAAAAAACCAGGGTGCAGCCGCTAGAAAATTCTATGCAGGGTGTTCACGTCTTTCACCAGTATGTTATCCGCGCTCAACGAAGAGATGAGTTGCGCGCATTTCTTGCTAAAAAAAATATCGGCACCGAAGTCTACTACCCGGTTCCCTTGCATCTTCAGCCGTGCTTCGCATATCTGGGATATCGCGAAGGTGACCTGCCAGTCGCGGAAAAGGCTGCGACTGAAGTTTTGGCCCTGCCAATGTTTCCCGAATTAACTGAAGATGAGCAAAAATACGTGGTAGCCAATATCGCGGATTTTTATTCTTGAGCCTCAAGCCGGCAGCTCTGCCGTTCCTACGAATGATGCTTTCCACGCTTTGATCTCGGCGCTTCTTTAACCTCTCCAGGAGCCAGCACCCTTCGAACAATTGGAGTGTTGAGCTTGTACTTTCGTTCGACGATCTTTCCACTGTCATCTTTCACCAACAATAGAAAAACCGGCAGAGTACCTTCTTTTTCGAAATTCTCTTGAGAAATTGTGACCGGCAAAACGCCATCCAAATTGTGCTCCCGGTAGGCCGTCTCGTAACGATGCCGCCTCACGTTCCACGTGAAAACACGAATCTGGTCGTAATCGAATGGAAGCCCGTCTTTCGGTTCACTGAACAGAACCAGATACTGCGGGACTTTCTTGTCTTGATCCGAGACTTGATTAAGAACGAAAAAGCCAATCAGCCGTTGCCCTTCCGCATATTGCGCGATTTCGAGCGGCACGTCGAGATCGACCATTCGCGCCAGCAGCCAACCGACTCTTCCCTGCTGATCGCGGATCAGCCACCAATCCTCCATTGCGACTGTAGGAGGCTTGGTCGTTTGGTTTGCCGGTTTGGTGGAAGTTACCTGGGCGGTCTTCTCTACGGTAGACCGCTTTAATATCTGAACTTTCGATCCCTGATTTAGCAGGTAGAGATGCTCAGTGTCGCGGCCCGGCGTAAGGTGAAGGTTGGTGTCGTTACGAGTTGTGCCAGCGGCCTGGACTGGATCGTTGTGCTCTTGCTGAGTGAGTTTCTGAAAGCCGTCATAGACCAATTGCGAAGTCAGGAATCGTTGCTCGATCCAACCTTCCTCGCCGGCGGCGTCGCGCACTTTTACAAAGCGCCGTTCCCGATCCAGCACTTCTACACGATCACCATTTTTTACTACTCCGGTCTTAAGAAAGACTGCGGATACGTGATCTCGTAGCGCCGCTTGCGGAACCGAGACGTACGCGATTTCGAGAACGCGCGCGCGATTACGCCCGCAGGCTGACAGGGAGAGGCATATCGCCACCATCAACAAGAACCAAAATGAAAGCGACCGCTCTCCAGTCTTCACAGGTTAAGTCAATATAGCGCACGAGGGCAGCGCAGGGTATGCAGGGGATCGATATCGACATGTCTTGATGGCGTGCGCGAAGCTCCTCGAGCACAAGAAAGAAACACGGGTGGATTTGCCCTACGGATTCACGGTTACTGTGGCCGCAGTTGGCCCTGACGATGGCGATGAGATGTTTCCAGACGTAGCGGTGATAATGGTTGTTTGTGGTGACGTCACGCTGGGAGCAGCCGTGAACAAGCCGTTGCTATCAATTGTTCCGGCGTTCGTGTTGGACGAAGCCCATGTCGCGCTGGATGTAATGTCCTCAGTTGTGCCGCCCGACGTTGTGGCCTTTGCGGTAAATTGTTGGGTACTGCCCTGATTCATTGTCGAATTTGTCGGTGTCACGGCGATCGAAGTTATGTTTCCCAGCTGAATCGTAATTGAGGTCGAACCGACTGTCGTGCCCGACTCAGCTGTGATGGTGGCCGTTCCGGGAGCTACTCCGGTCACAAGCCCAGTAGTACCGACGCTGGCAATAGTGGAGTCGGAGGTAGACCAGAAAGCACTGTTCGTCAGGGTCTTGATGGAACCGTCGTTATAAGTTCCGGTCGCCGTCATTTGCAGGGTACTGCCCTGCTGGATTGAGGGGGTCTGCGGGCCGACGGTTAAAGTTGATAACGTTGGATTCACGAAGAAGCCGGTGCACCCGGTCCCGGGTATGAGGACGAAAGCTACGACAAGTCCGCTAAAGAACTGAATTCCACGGTTTTGCCTCATGAACATGTTAGAGAATCCGACGTAAGTGTTCGATCTGTTCCTTATCCGTAAATAAATTGTAGCAGAGAAATTTCACGAAACGCCCTGCACGCGGACATGTACCAGAGTGCTCACCGCCAAGCTTTGGAACGGTCGAGGCCGCAGAGCTTGCAAAGAAAATTGGATCAAGAATCGAGGATAAAGGAGACTATCCGTCACGGTCCTGTGTACTAATTGGCGCGCTTCGCTTTCGCGATCCGTTCATCGATCAGCTTGCGGCCAGCGAATCCTTCAGTTGGATTGTGCCAGTGCGTGATTCCCGTCTCGCCAAGCTTCCAGCAGAGCAACACGGTGCTTCCGTCGACCTCGCACGGAAAGTCCAGCAGACCAATGTCGAGATCTTTCACCTGCACCCCAATGGCATCAATTTCAGCCATGGCATCCTTAACGCGGTGAATCGTCTTTTCGCGTTCCGCTTTCCGGCGGGCCATTTGTACAACATTCACCAGTAGGCCGCCGCTGAGGAACACACGATGCGCCAATTCTTGAAATTCAAGATCGACAGCTTCAATCAATTTCTTGCCATCGATGGAAACCCGCAAAAGCGATTCAAGAGTCGGCAAAAGGGATTGAGCTTCTTCGAGGGTAAAGGTTCGGTCGGACATATGGGTTATGGACTTATTCTAATGCATTTGGGGAACGCCGTCGTTGGTCGTTCGTCGTTGGCCGTTGGCTCGGCGCAGGCTTGTCCCAAAGCGCACTGCTCAAGTCCAAACCCCAAATTTCACGCGACGACTGCTCGCGGGCGATGGCGCCGCGCCACACTTACTGCAATTCCAACATGCGATCAAGTGCGACTTTCGCCCAGTACTTCACATCATCTTTCACCTTGATCTGGTTCACCACGTTTCCTTCGGTCAGATTCTCAAGAACCCAGCATAAATGCTGCGGCGAAATGCGGAACATGGTCGTGCAAAGGCATCCGGAATCATTCAGCGTGATTACCTTCTTTCCCTCCGCCGCGAATTCCTTGCCCATGCGATTGACCAGGTGAATCTCGGTTCCGACGGCAAACATTGTCCCTGAAGGCGCGTTGCGAATCATCTTCAGCAGGCCTTCCGTCGAGCCGATTCCATCGGCTTTCTGACAGACTTCCCAGCGGCACTCCGGATGCACAATCACTCGGATGCCGGGATATTTTGCGCGGACGTTATCTACATGCTCCGGAAGGAATCGTTGATGCACCGAACAATGTCCCTTCCATAAAATTACTTTTGCAGCGTTCATCCGCTCTCGGGTCAACCCACCGTTCGGCAGAAAGGGATCAAAAACGACCATCTCATTCAGTGGGATTCCCATCGCATAGCCGGTATTGCGGCCGAGATGCTGATCGGGGAGAAAAAGAATCTTGGGATTCTTCGCAAATCCCCAATTGAACGCAGCGCCAGCGTTCGAAGACGTGCAGACCACGCCTCCACGTTCTCCGCAGAAAGCTTTTATCGCGGCGGTTGAGTTCATATAAGTAATAGGAGTGACGCCATCCCCCAGGTCGGACGTAAGCCCCGCCGCGACGAGACGCTCCCAGCAATCTTCGACCTGAGTAATTTCGGCCATGTCGGCCATGGAGCATCCGGCATTAAGGTCGGGCAGGATCGTCACCTGGCTGCGGTGACTGAGGATATCGGCGCTCTCCGCCATGAAATGCACGCCGCAGAAGACGATGTACTTCCCTCCCGCTTGCGCCGCCTCTTGAGCAAGTTTGTAGGAGTCGCCGCGGAAATCGGCGAAGCGGATTACTTCATCGCGTTGATAGTGATGTCCCAGGATGACGCACTCGCGGCCCAAAGCCACGCGGGCGGCAGCAATGCGGTCGTCCATGGTGTTGTCGGGCAGGACGAGATAATTTTCCAAACTGCAAACTGGAGCTACGGTAGCCATGTCTTGTCACGCTTTCAGCTCCGGACGCGCCTGCCATTGCGGTTTCCCGCATCGCACAACGCCTTTACCGGAACGGGGATGTTGAAAGCCTCTTAGCGGCTCCAGCCGATTCACTGCACGTCTTCTTGAATTAAACCCAAGAAGACAATGCCCAACCGGCGGGGATGTTGAAGCCACTCTTGCTTCTTTACACCTATATCAGATGCACTCTGACGGCGAAGGATGCCAATTTCCTCGCTCCAAAGTCACCTTCGCTAGTTACCAAGTAATCGAATGTTATTGTGCACTCCGGGCGGTGCGATGCGCAAGCTCGTGTGGCGCCATCACCGGCTCCTTCCGCGCGAAGGATCTGGCGAGTTTGCCGTTTCTACGTCTACGTGCAAGTGTTTGGCGACATCCACTCCAGGCGGATAGCAATTTCCGTCGGAGTTGTAGGTCGCGGAACATTTCCCCGTGAACTCGGGCCTCCTCGGAGATTGTGCGAATTGCCAAATATCCGCGAAGCGAATCCCGCTGTCAGTCGGGTTTGGAGCTCTTTTCGGAAATACACATCCAGGTGCGGGCGGGCACCCATCATTCGTGACGAAGTACACAATACTTCGGCTACCCGCGTTTTTCCGGATATCGTCAGCAGTAACAATGTTCTCGTCATCTACGGCGGGAATGCCAGAACAATAAATACCAGCACGGAAGCCGGCTGCGACGACGCCGTCGACCCACGCATAGATGTAGGCCTTCTGTTCGGGCAACATTCGGCCTCCCTGTTCCTGATCCAAAAAAATTACAGTTCCCGATGGAAACCCTTCGCGTCGGGCGGATACCGTAGCAGTCTGCGCATCTGACTTCCCCAGCTTCCCTGCGTTCGAAACACTCTTCAGTTCCGCATCGAGTCTTCCGTTGAATAAAACCAGAAATCCAAATCCCGCCGATTGCAGAACCGGCCGCTTGCCAGTCCACGAATTCGAATGGTCGCCAGGAGGGTTGTTGAGCCAGAATCCTGCGTAAGAAAACGTCTGACGAAGAGCGGAAAGATTTTCATCGCCGGGATATTCGTTGCGGTCAAAGCCGGGATAGGAGGGCACACTCTCGGCGGACATCACAATAAGCGCTACCAAGCAGATCAGTGCCACACGAATGCGAAATTCCATGGCACTCCAGTTTAACTGGCCAGTCGCACGGTTTTTCCGAAACCAAAGACTACTCCCCAAATAAAGTGCGCGTGAGTGTCGCTATTATTGCCCGATGATCTCACCTGGCCGGAACTGGACATTCGTTGACTTGCGGTCAGCGCGGCTCTACGATAAGCCCAGTAAATCAGGGGGTGTTTCCCCATGGCAAGTCGAGCTGTCGGCCAGGATCTTCTGGTTGGACAATCGCTGGGTCATTACCGCATTGTCGAGAAGGTCGGCGAGGGCGGCATGGGGCAAGTCTATCGCGGACGCGATGAACACCTCGCCCGTGATGTCGCCATCAAGGTGTTTCCTCCCGGCACTCTGGTCGACGGCAGCGCCCGCAGGCGTTTCCGCAATGAAGCTCAGACACTCTCGCAGCTCAGCCATCCCAATATCGCTACCATCTACGATTTCGACACATTCGAAGGTATTGATTTCCTTGCGATGGAGTACATCACCGGAGAGACTCTCAGCGACAAACTTGCGCCTGGACCGCTATCCGACAAAGACATCGCGAGGTTAGGAACGCAATTGGCGGAGGGCCTGGTGGCGGCGCATGGGGCAGGGGTCATTCATTGCGACGTCAAGCCGGGAAACCTTCGCATCACGCGCGACGGCTGGCTGAAAATATTTGACTTCGGCCTGGCGAGGGTCATACGCCCTGCGAGACCGGATGTGACCACCACCAGTATCGCTGACTCGCCAGCGGTGGCTGGGACCCTGCCATACATGGCCCCGGAGCAGGTGTGCGGGCAGCCGCTCGACGCGCGGACGGATATCTACGGGGCAGGAGCGGCACTTTATGAAATGGCTACCGGAAAGCAGCCGTTCCAAAGGACGACCAATCCACAACTTATCGATGCCATCCTGCACGAGCTGCCGGTTCCACCTTCCAGCATCAACCAGCGCGTCTCCCCGCCGCTTGAGAATGTAATTCTGAAATGCCTGGAGAAAGACTCGGAAGACCGCTATGCGACTGCGGCAGACCTGCTGGTAGACCTGCGCGCCCTGCAACGCCCCAAAAGTGAGCCTTCCCGTCTCCGCCCCACGCCGCGCCGCCAGAAACTTAGGGTCAGTGTCGTCGCCGCAGGCATACTAATCCTTCTGCTCGCCCTCGCAATGGCTGCGCTGCCAACCGTCCGGCAGCGAGTCAAGGGGTGGCTGCGAATTGATTCGACTCCTGAGAGGGTGGTCGCGGTACTGCCCTTTAGTGTGATGGGCGAAGACCAGCAGGCAACCCCGTTCAGCGACGGCTTGACCGAAACTCTGACGGCAAAGCTCACGCAGCTAACAGTTGACCCTAAATTCCAGGTGATATCCGCACCAGAAATTCGCTCCAACCGAGTGACGGCTTTAGACCAGGCGCGAACCCAGTTCGGCGTCACGACCGTGCTGGAAGGCAACCTCCGCCGGTTCGGGGATAGCCTGCGCATTAATATTGTCCTTGTAGACACGCGCACGCGCCGCCAACTGCGTGCTGAGAGCTTAACCGTGGCCGTGTCCGACCCGTTTGCGGTTCAGGACGAAATAGTCAAGGCCGCAGTCGCCATGCTGGACCTGGACGTTCCCCCTGACGAGCTCCAGAGACTGGAGACCCACGGCACGCAATTGGCCAGTGCTTACGATCTTTATCTCGAAGGCCGTGGCTACCTGCAGAACTATGACAAGCAGGAAAACGTTGACAATGCAATCCGCGCTTTCACCAGTGCCTTGGAGATTGATCCCAAATATGCCCTGGCATACGCGGGCCGGGGCGATGCCTATTGGCAGAATTACGAGAACACGCAGGAAACGCGATGGGTTGAGGCCAGCCGGCAGGACTGTGAACAAGCTGTCAATTTGAGCAATGGACAGGCAGCCGCGCGAGTCTGCCTTGGCAGGGTTTACCGGGGCACGGGACGCTACAAGGAAGCCGCGGCACAATTCGAAAAGGCTATCGAGAATGAACCCACCAATGACCGTGCGTATATGGAACTTGCCACGATTTATAACCTTCTGGGCAACCCTACGCAGGCCGAGGCTACTTACCGTCGGGCCATTAACTTGCGACCACGTTATTGGGCTAGTTACAACTGGCTGGGAGTGTTCTACTACCAGCGGGCCCAGTATCGAGAGGCGGCAGAGATGTTTGAGCAGGTCGTAGCCCTAGCCCCGGACAACGTGCGCGGCTTGTACAACTTAGGCACCGCTTATGTCGGCGAGGGACGCTACAACGACGCTATCACCGTTCTCGATCGCGCGATCGCGGTTCGTCCGGAGGCTAAGGCATTCACCGACCTTGGCAACGCCAACTTTTACTTGCGGCGGTTCGACGAGGCTACCTCCGCCTATGAGCAAGCGGTTAAGCTCGGCCCTGATGACATGCTGCTTTGGTGGAATCTGGGTGACGGCTATTATTGGACTCCGGGAAAACGCGGCCAAGCCGCAGGTGCGTATCAACGCGCCGTCTCTCTGGCCGAGAGCAAACTGAAGATCAATCCAAAAGACGCATACGCCTTGGGCGTCCTCGCCATCTGTCACGCGATGCGCGGCGAAAAGAAAGCAGCGTTCGAATCGCTGCAGGAGGCGTTGCGGCTGACGCCGGACGATCCGGATATCCGATTCAAGGCGGCGCTGATAAATAACCATTTCGGCGATCTCCCGGAGACCCTCAGCAGGCTGGAAAAGGCTACCTCCGTCGGATTCTCACGCACCACGATTCGAGATACGCCGGACTTCGATGATTTGCGCAACAACCCTCGGTTCCAGAAGTTGATCGCGTCAAAATAACTTGATGGGGAGGATGAAATGGCTGTTCCAATAAGACAACCTGAATCGCCGCCACGAGAAGTGACGGTGGAAATTAGCGTTCAAGATGGCGAAATTCACGTTGAGTTTAACGGGAAGCAAGAGCCATTCTGGGTGAGCAAGCACGCAGATCAGGAGGTAAGGTGGGTCTCGAAGAAGGGGGACAAGTTCCTAGTAGACTTCGGAGATGATTCCCCTTTCTACGAGTCGCAGTTCAGTCAAGATTCTCCAGTATCGGGGCTAGTCCGGCGTGACGTCCTCCCAAACGACTATCGGCTTTATAAATACACCGTGTGGGTGGGCAAACTAAAGCTCGATCCCGGCGGCGGAGTTAGTCAGTAGGTATTTCCAGCTTTAATCAACAAAGGGCCACGGCGAGACATCTGTCGCGCGGCAGCATTCGAGCGTCGGGAAACTGTTTACCCACCGATATGCACCATTGTTCGAGACGCAGGCACGAAATCCGGCTCCCCAATGTGGTGACGCTCTTCTTTTCTTTGCACTACACCTTGGATGAACTCCACCATCTCTTCGTCTGATGCCCCGCGGCGCATCAGTTCGTGCAGGTCATGATCCCAGACGGAAAACAGGCAGGTGCGAATCTTGCCGTCAGATGTAATTCGGATGCGGCTGCAATGCCCGCAAAATGGATGCGAAACCGGCGCGATGATTCCGATTTCGCCGATGCCGTCATCGAAACGATAACGTCGCGCTGTCTCACTACGCTGATGAGGGATTTCGATCAGTGGCCAATATTCATTCATGCGGCTTACGATCTCTTCCAGCGGGACCACCGTATCGGGAGCCCACACCCGATCTTCCTCCAGCGGCATGAATTCGATGAAGCGAACAATGACGCCTTCTTCTCGCGCGAACATGCCAAAAGGAATGATCTGATCTTCGTTGAAGCCGCGCATCAGGACACAGTTCACTTTCACTGGCCAGAGCCCTGCGCGCCGCGACGCGCGAATTCCAGCAAGGACTCGCTCGTATCCATTCGCAACTCGTGTAATGCGGGCAAAGCGATCCGGATCGACTGCGTCCATACTGACGGTAATGCGCGTGAGGCCTGCGTCCTTCAGCTGCTGCGCCATGTCGGCGAGCAGATGTCCATTGGTGGTCATGGCGAGATCGAGTGGCCTGCCCCCAGAACTTCGCAGCTTTGCCAGATCTTGAACAAAATCTACGACTCCCTTTCGCAGGAGCGGTTCCCCTCCGGTGATGCGAATCTTGGTGATTCCCTCCCCTGCGAGAACCCGAGCCATTCGCAAGTAATCCGCAAAAGGCAAGTCACCGTAAAGTGCGCCTTCGTTTCCGGTGCGACAGTACACACACTTGTAGTTACAGCGGTCTGTGATCGAGATTCTCAGATCCGTGATGGCTCGGCCGAATTTGTCGGTTAACGGCACGTCGTTGGTCGATCGTCGTTGGTCGTTGGCCCAACTTCGAAAACTAGAGCGGAAAGGGACACACAGGCGGGCCCGTGCTCGCGAGCATTTCCTTTCCAATAGCTTCATACGAAGCCGGGAGGCGCGAGCGTTTCCACCCACACCCTCGGGAGATTATGTGGCGCGGGCACTCCTGCCCGCGAACACTCTCCACCGCCGCAACGGCCAGGGTATGCCCGAAGGCCGAGACGGTCGGAAACTCAATTTCATTATAGATGCTGGAGGAGCGCGCAGCGGACCCATCCTTCGGCGAGACTAGTCTTGCCCCTTCCCTTTTCCCGGCAAGCCTGCGGGATTCTCATGGGTCCGCTCTCTGAACCCGCCTTTCATGCCTGCCGCCAGCGACACGCTGGCCTCTCCAAACTTATCCCGCAGCCGATCCGCGACGGATAGTGCCTGCTGCCACCGCTGACGACGTCCGTCTTCAAGTAAGTCGGCTTGCCCGGCCAACTCTTCGAACGAAGACGCGTGGACGCCCAACAAACGTACGTCTGCATTCTTCCTCCAATTGCGTCGAAAAAGCATTCGGATCTGTTCGAAGATTTCCGTATCCAGTTGCGTTGGAGAAGAAAGCGTATGCGCACGGGTGATCGTGGAAAAATCTTTGTAGCGCAGCTTAAGCTGAATCGTGCGTGCGTAAAAGCCATGCTCGCGTAGCCGCCTGCCGACCATTTCCGACAGGCGCATCAGTGTCGATTCCAGTTGCGCTTGGTCGCTTGTGTCTTCGTTGTAGGTGTGTTCATGGCTGATCGACTTCGCATCAACACCAGCGCCGACCTCAGTGTCAAACCATCCTCCGGCGTCTTCGCCTCGGGCCTTTCCGGCCAGCGCTAATCCCCACTTTCCGAATCGTTCTTCGAGAAATGACGTTTCAAACCGGGCAAAATCACCGACCTTGCGAATGCCGAGGGCTTGCAGACTTTTCTCCGTAACCTTCCCCACTCCCGGAATGTCGCGCACGTCCAGCGGCGCGAGGAAGTTAGCCTCAGCTCCGGGAACTACCCACAAGACACCGTGAGGTTTCGCCTTTGCCGATGAAACTTTAGCTACAAGCCGAGAGCTTCCAATTCCTATGGAACAATTTAGTTTCGTCTCCGCCTTCATCTTCTTATGAAGGCTATGAGCCGCCTCTAACACCGGTCCGTGCAACCGCTGAGTCCCCGTCATGTCCAAGTACGCTTCATCAATTGATGCCATCTCAACCAGCGGCGTGAACGAACACAACACGGCGTACACTCGCTCGGAATATTGACGATAGCGGTCAGGGTGGCCGTCGACAAAAATGGCTTGCGGACACAGTTTCGCCGCGGTTCGAAGCGGCATCGCCGAATGGACCCCAAACTTCCGCGCTTCGTAGGACGCTGCCGAAACCACCCCGCGCTCGTGACGCTGTCCGCCTACAACAACTGCCTTGCCTTTCAATGCAGGATCGAACAACTCCTCCACCGAGACGAAAAAGGCGTCCATATCGACGTGAAAGATGGTTTTGGCGAAGGCAGACATGGCGAAAAAATGGAAACGAGGAAATTTTACCAGCGGGCTCGTGTGGCGCGGACACTCTTGTCCGCGGCCCCTAGATTTCGAAAACTAGTTGTGATCTCCGCCGCCGTGCTTATGATTGCAGAGTTTGCACAGCGTGGGCGGCTCGGCGTTGTCCACGAGGTGATGCACTGGCTTTAGAGTGCGCAGGTACGCGAATATGCCTCTCAGGTCCTCATCAGTCATGTTGCGAAAGGCCCACCATGGCATGATCCAGTTGAGCTTCCGAGCGCGAACATAACCAGTGCGTATAGTCTCGATGAATAGCGCCTCATCGTAATAGCCGATGCCGGAGGCATCCGGCGTGAGATTCGCCGAGAACACCCCGCTATCCATCGGAGCGCCGCCTGCCATCTCCATCCCAGGAATCGGATTAAACTTCGGATCACGTGGTGTGTGGCAATCGCGGCAAGTTGCTATCTTGAGCAGGTACGTGCCTCGCTTGACGGGCGTCGAGACGTCTGGTTCCGGCACCGGTTCGGTCACCGGTTGAGGTACCGACTGAACGAGCCGGGCAAACACAAATGGAATTTTTGCCGGAGGTAGATCACTGTGCACCGGCGGCAGGCTGCGAAGGAAAACCACAATGGAGGCCACGTCTTCGTCGGACATGTTGCGGAAGCGTTCGTAAGGCATCGCCGGAAACAATGTGCTTCCGTCCGCGGCAATGCCTTCCCGGATGGCCCGGGCGATGGCGTCATCGCTCCATTTGCCCAGGCCAGTGTCCGGATCAGAAGTGATATTAGCTGCGACGAGGCGGAATTTGCCGTCGTCATACAAAACGTTCCCCGCGCCTTCCTTGGAAAGCAGCACCGGCGTATCCGCTTTCTCATCGTGTTTAGCATGGCAGCCCATGCAGTTGATTACGGCGTGGACCAGATAATCTCCCCGGTGCAAGCGTTCCGGTGTGGCTTCGAATTTGCGCGAGGTCAGCGGGCGCTTCTTCGCCCCGATTACCGGCCGCCATCCGACAGTAAACGTCACCGCGAGCGCAACGAGTACAAGCAAAACAAGAATCCCATAGCCGAGAATTCTTGCCAGAAGTCTTCCCCAACTCTTAGCCATATCTATCTCCGTGGAATACGATCGCAAGAACGAGAAACGATGCCGGAAGCAAGGCCTATCTGCCGGAACGATTCCTGGCCGCCTGAAAGAAGGCACCGTAATAACACAAACAACAGATGGGGACAATCGGAATGTTTTTTGGGGAGAAGTTCAATCGCTCCACGGAGGCCTGTGCGTTACTGATGCAGGTCGAGCGATGTGGATGGGGTGGGAGACGGGAATTGAACCCGCAACGTCCGGAGCCACAGTCCGGTGCTCTGCCAGTTGAGCTACTCCCACCGCAGATTTTCGATTATAGCAACTCAGTAGAAGGGCTGTTGGGAATGGAGAACTGCGATACCGCGAGACTTTGATCCTCTTCTCTTCGGTTTACCCTCTGCCCACTCCGACGTATTCGAATCCCATCGCACGAAGACGAACTGAGTCAAGAAGGTTTTTCGTATCCACGATAAGAGGACGCTTGAGCAGATTTTTGATGCGGTTGAAATCGAGTGCGCGAAATTCGGGCCAGCCAGTGCCTACGACCAGAGCGTCCATTCCTTCGGCTGCGGCATAAGGCGTTTCGCAGTAGTGGACCGTCCCGTTCAACTCAAGGCGCGCTTCGGGGATTGCGACCGGATCATAAGCGCGAACGCGTGCTCCCTTCGCTACCAGGTTTCGAACCAATTGAACGGAAGAGGAGCCGGCAATCGAATTTGTATTCGGTTTAAAGGCCAGGCCAAGGATTCCCACATCTTTGTTTTGCACGGAGTCGACAAAGCCGGCAATCTTTGTCGCTAGTCCCTCTGCAAGATTATGGTTCACTTCGCGTGCGGCGCTCAGAACTTTAAGCGAGACTCCATTTTGCTGCGCCAGTTGCGCTAGGGAATCCATATCAGACTCGGCGAACAGGCCGCCCATACCGGCACCCGGCTGCAGGCAGCGAGGCGCAATCTTTTTATCCAGTCCGAGGGCAAGAGCGAGGTTAACGGCGTCCGCATTCACTCGTTCACACAAGCTGGCAAGTTCGTTTATAAAAGAAATCTTGGTGGCCACAAACGCCGTTGCAGACTCGCGAACTAGCTCAGCAGTCTCATGATTAGTCACGATTACTGGAACCCCGCGCATCACCAACGGGTGGAAGACTTGCTTGATGGCCAGCACGGCATCGTTCGAATTTGTCCCGAGAATAATGCGGTCAGGCCAATTGAAATCTTCGACAGCGCACCCTGGGGTGTAAAACACAGGCAGGGATACGATTGTGGCTTTCAATCCTGCTTGAATTAACGCTTGTTCGATTGCCGAAGCGGTGCCTACAGCAACTGGTGTGGCAATGGCAATGATCGGAGGCTTCGACGCTGCGCGAGTGATTTGAAGAACCAGCTTCGAGAGGTCTTGGGCCGTATCTTCAGCTAGGAATATAACCTGCGACCGCCGGGCGAAAGATTCGATGTCCGTCGAATAAACCAGACGGCCGGAACGAACGTTACGCTTAATAACTTCGTTGAGGTTCTTTTCGAAAAACGGGATATTGCCCTGCGCCATCTCAACCATGCGCGAACTGTCAGGATGGCAACAAGTTACAGGAGTTCCAAAATCAGCCAAACAGGCCGAAATCACGGTGCCCAGGTACCCCGCGCCGTAGACTCCTATTTGCATCGCTCCTCCGGGGGACAGATCCCCATAAGCTGCTTCCAGAGCGGGCTGTTCACCCATCCTCTAGCACGTCAACTTCTTATGTACGCCCGCCGGATATGGTTGGCAACACACGACAGGGATATGTACTCCCGAAAGAGGATAGTGCTTCGGACGGGAAATCGGACACCGGCGAAGGTGTCTGGCGAAGGGAGGTATCCTGAACCGAAACTGCTCTAACGCTTCATGAGAGGACGACCCAGCGGGATTGCAGCCAGATCAACCCAGCGGTTCGGCGCTTCTTCGCGGACGAAGCTCAACTGTTCCACATAAATGCTCCGAGTCCCTTCATATTGGGACCACAGATGGCGCGCGGTGAGATAGGCCTGTTGCGCCTGTTCCTCCGCACTCATTTTCACAATCGTCAAATGGGGCAGATACGTCCATTCTTCGTCGAAGGCCAGTACGCCGGTGTTAAGCCAGCCGTGCAGCTCCCGCATTCGAGACGCGCCGTGCGCCACACGGATAAACACCGTCGGGGTTACTGGGATAAAAGTCTCAACTTCCCCCAAAGAAACTTCGAACGGCTCAACCCCGCCGCAAACGTCCTCGATCAGTTCCAGCGCGGAGGATTCGTCGCCACTCAGGCAACGAGGTGGCAGCATACTAAGGTGGGCTGCGAGAAGAGGAAGCTCAGGATGGAGTTCCTGCCTAAGATTACTGATGAATTCTCCGACCGGATCCTTCACGTAGGCTACCAGGCCATAGCGGGAGGCGCGCATCATTGGTTCGATTATACCCTTGAAGATTGACGACACATGGGGAGCGGCGGACTACCGCCTCCAAAGCTCAGCTATAATCGAAAAACCGTCGAGCGCTGTGTCTTGTGACTTAGTGAACACGTCGAAAATGTTGTTTCCGTCCCAGGAATCGGAGGTGGGGTCATCCTGCATTGAATGCATTCCCCACTCGGGTTTGCTGGTCATCGGGTCTATCGGAATTCGGCGCAGAAATCTCAACTTTTTTCCTTGCACATCCACGCCATTCACCAGCGTCTCCAAATCGGGCGGATAGCCCTCCGACCCCACCTTGATTTGGAAAGCTCCACGGTCCGCCGCGTCCTTATAGCGGTCAATGGCGTCGCGCATCTCCCACAAGTCCTGCCGCAAATAGTGTTCTCTTTGGCGCTTGATTGTCACTCTCACGAGAGGAATCGCCAAACCCGTGAGAATCGTCAGGATGGCCGTAGCCACGATCAATTCAATCAGGGTGAATCCCTGCCATTTCGTTCGTGGGCAGAAACTATAGGTAAACTTCATGCCGAATTCTCACTGTAATCCAATAAAAGGTTTGCGTCGTTAGCAAACGGGCTAGGGGCAGACCAGAGCTCTAGTTCGGGCTTTGGGGCCTTCGCCAGGATAGGCACCTCGGCGGGCGTGTAGTGGATTGTTGATCAGGAAACCAGACCACTCGACTTTCGTTGGCGTCGATTCCTAAACCGCGACGAATGGGGGAGCCTCCTTGGTTATTCTGTTTAGGAAGTCGAACACTTTTGGGGCTTTTCACCACGAACTGTATGGGGTGCCATTCCTAGCAAGTTGATCGGAGCTGCTGTGAACATCAGTGATTCCGGGCGTCGAACCGCCTGAAGCATCCGGCCCCCACACAAGACGCCAAGAGTCATTTCGACCAGTTATCGGGTCGTTGGGTATTCGCTTGAAGTACCCTTCTGATATGAGCTCTTCCAAGTGGTGGGGACGACGTTTGTGCTGAAGGGTAAACTGTCCCAGTTCCGCCCTCATGAGACGGAGCGTTGCCGTTAGCTCTGCCTCCTTGCGCTGCTTGGCACCGGAACAACCTAGTAGCATACACAAAGCAAAGACCATTAGGCAGCACAAAGCACAGAACCTAGCCGGGACATAGGGTAGCGATACTAGACTGGGTGACCCATAGCGGGTGAGTTCCTGGATCGACCTCATCGCAGTCCTATGCGGCGAGCGGAAAGGCTTTTCGGGTGCTGCGGACACAGAGTGCCTCTATTCCGTAATTATCGTAAATGCCAACCGCTGTCCCAGAGTTTGCACCATACACAGTACGGTGGCAACTATTAGAATGCGAACGTAGCATCACTTTGCAAGAATTAAATGACTCCGCACTGCGTAGGAACCAGAACAGCCCTTCCGCCTCCCGCTGGAACATTTATATCCCCGCCTACGCGGGTGGCCCACCTTTCCCGAAGCTTCAGTTGGGGGTGGCCCACCCTTCGTTTTTTGAAGGGTGGGTGTTCATTCGTCACAGCAGATCTTGGACCCACAACATAGTCTTTCGGAATGCCTCTGGGATTGAAGCGATACTACGGCTCGGGCGACCTGCATTTTATCACTTCGAGTTGTTATCAACGCCGGCATTGGCTTGGCAGTGCGTCGCATCGTGGGCTGTTTCTCAGAATCCTGGAAGAAACACGGCAACGATATCGATTCGTCGTCGCCGGATACGTTCTGATGCCCGAACATTTCCATCTTCTAATCAGCGAACCGCAACACGGAAATTCTTCCGTCGTGGTGCAAGTGCTCAAACAGCGATTCGCACGCACGGTGTTGGAGAAAATCCGGCGGCGGCAACAATGCGAACAGAAATCACTGTGGGAAACCAAAGAGGAAGACATACGCATTTGGCAGCGGCGATTCTATGATTTCAATGTCTGGACGGAACGCAAGCGCATCGAAAAGCTGCGCTACATGCATCGTAATCCGGTCAAGCGCGGACTGGTTCTCGAACCCCAGCAGTGGCTTTGGAGCAGTTTCCGATTTTATTCATATGGCGAACCAGGGACTGTGGCGTGAACGACCACACCGTCCTGCAACTGCGGATTACCACTCCAGCGGCATAAAGCTCCCATTCCCACCCTTCGTCTGGGTCTACGTGAGTCCATGCTGTTACACGGAAATCGCCGCGAAGCCGCGCTTCAAGTCTTCGGCCAGCAATCGATGGAACAGATGTTCTCCCGCTTCGCGGCGAACCGACAGCCGTCCTTGCCGATAGGCGCGAGAGTGCAACCCGCGCTGCACATCTTCGCAAATACCCGAATCTTCCATTTGCACTCGATTAGAGACTTCGATGCTTTGCTGGTTATAGGAATCGTGCTTGCCTCCGGTCTTGTTGAAGTAGAAATCGAAGATTACCCTGCACCGATCTACGGTTAAAGGAATTACGAGGTTCGTGTCCATATAGCCCTCGTAGCAATTGATCATCAGGTTGGGATATTGCCAGAAATAGTGTGCGCGATCTCCGCGGCGCGCGGCGGATACTTCAGCATCGCTGCCCGACGTCATGGGACTGGATTGAAGGCAGTAGCGATCTTCATTCTCAATGGTGTATTGCTGGTATTCAAGAACGCTATTGAGCCCTTTGTGCAGATGCGGCACGTGGTATCCGCCGTCTAGATAATTGTCGACGAATACTTTCCAGTTGCAGTTGAGCTCGTAAACGCGGCTGTCCACGTAATGCAGACGCGAAAGTCCGAGAGGCTCGCAGCGGCGGGTCAGTCCTCCGAGAAAGTCACGCAAAGAAGGTGCGTGGGGATCGAGACTTACAAATACAAAGCTCTCCCATGTGTCGACGGCAATCGGAACCAGGCCATTCTGAGAGCGGTCGAAGTTGCATACACCCTGAAATTCGGGAGTACCTTTCAATGCGCCGTTCAAGTCATAACTCCATCCATGATAAGGACAGCGGAGAATCGACGTAGTCCCTGAAGGTTGGGTGACCACGGCGGCCGCGTGATGGCGGCATACATTGAAGAAGGCACGTAACTGCCCGTCCTGTCCGCGAACAACAACGACAGGTTCGCCAGCCACCGTAAAGGTTACGAACTTGCCGGGCTGGTCAACCTGATCCGTCCTTCCCGCCCATTGCCAGGTACGGCTGAACACGGAGTAGCGCTCCAACTTCGCGATGCGCTCATCGGTGTAGAAGGGCGCGGGAATGGTGCTGGCTTCTGACAGCGGTGCGTCCGCGTTGTAAGACGCCAGAATCTGTCGCAGATCCTGCAATGGTTGGCCTCGAAACTTAAAAAGGGAGACTTTACGTTGGAAGATTGTCTATGGCAATACGCCTAACGAAACTCAAGCGAAGCAGAAAGCCACGGGTTCACCTTAGGGTTTTGCGGATGGCGGCTGCCAGAGCTCAATCTTATTTCCATCCAAGTCATAGATCCAGGCAAAGCGACCGTAGGATTCATCCATTCGTTTGGGGTCAATCTTTACTCCCTCTTGTTTTAAGCGGTCGAGCAAGGCATCCATATCGTCCACGATGTAATTGATCATGAAGGGCGCTGGGCTGGGATCGAAATACTTACTGGAGGCCGGAAAAACCGTCCAAACTGTAAGGTGTTCCTTTTGCGGGTCGTCGTGTTCGCGCCACGGAAGCATCGCGCCTTGGCCTTTGTCAGCGAGTCCAAGATGCTTCGAATACCATTCGCGCATCTGATCAGGATCAGCGGATTTGAAGAAGACACCACCGATTCCAATGATGCGCCCTCGCAGCTCCACTGTGACAGGCGGCTTTGATTTTTCAGGTTGCGGAGATTTCACTTCCTGTCCTCCTGTTGGGCGGGCCGGGATGAGCAACATCGAGCCGAGCGCAATTGTGCACCAGGGGATTCCTTGCATGCGCGGATTATACAGGTTTCGATTCGAATGGAACCGCTCTAGTGATGGCGAGCTCGTGAGCGAATACCATTTGAAAGCATTGTGCGCGCTTAAGTCCCAAGCGGATCCTCCCAGGCTCATGAAATGGAATTAATGCGCGAAAATCGGCCTAAATGTCGTAGTACAGCATGAACTCGTGTGGGTGCGGGCGCAGCCGGACTGCATCCACTTCTTTCGTTCGCTTGTAGTCTATGTAGGTTTGCAGCAGCTCCTCGGTGAAGACGTCGCCCTTCAACAGGAATGTGTGATCTTTCTCGAGAGCGTTTAGTGCGTCCTCAAGGGAACCGGGCATGGACGGAACTTTGGCGAGTTCCTCTGGGCCCAGGTCGTAGATGTCTTTATCGAGCGGCTGGCCGGGATCGATTTTGTTTTCCACTCCGTCCAAACCGGCCATCATCATGGCCGCGAAAGCCATATACGGGTTGCAACTTGGATCGGGCGGACGGAACTCGACGCGCTTTGCCTTTGGAGAAGCTGAGTACATCGGGATACGGCACGCCGCCGACCGGTTGCGGCGGGAATATGCGAGATTTACCGGGGCCTCGAATCCGGGGACGAGACGCTTGTAAGAATTGGTAGTCGGCGCAATGATCGCGGCCAGCGCTGGGCCGTGCTTGATCAGTCCTCCGATGTACCAAAGGGCCATTTGCGAGATGCCGGCATAGCCATCCCCAGCAAATAGAGGCTTCCCGTCTTTCCACAAGGATTGGTGAGTATGCATGCCGCTGCCGTTGTCTCCGAAAATCGGCTTGGGCATGAACGTCACCGTTTTGCCATATTGGTTCGCGACATTTTTGACGATGTATTTGTAGAGCATCATCTTGTCTGCCGAGCGCACTAGCGAATCGAATTTCAGGTCGATTTCGGTCTGGCCTCCGGTTGCGACTTCGTGATGATGACATTCAACTTCCATGCCGCACTTTTCCATCGTCAGGGCCATTTCGCTGCGCAGGTCCTGATAATGGTCGGTTGGGGGGACCGGAAAGTATCCTTCTTTATAGCGAGGGCGATATCCGAGATTGTTTTCCGCCCGTCCTGAGTTCCAACGGCCTTCCTCGGCATCTATGAAATAAAAGCCGTGCTGCTCTCGCTGATCGAAGCGGACATTGTCGAAGATGAAAAATTCAGCTTCGGCTCCGAAATGGGCGGTATCCGCGAGGCCGGTTGATGCCAGATATAGCTCGGCTTTCTTGGCGATGTAACGCGGGTCGCGATCATAACGTTGCTTGGTGACGGGATCGATCACGTCGCAGATCATGACCATTGTCGGCGCCTCGGTGAAAGGGTCAAGCAAGTGCGTGGAGGGATCCGGTATGAGGAGCATATCGCTCTCGTGAATAGCGGCCCAACCGCGGATGGAAGAGCCGTCCATGCCGAACCCTTCTTCGAAAGATGCCTCGGAGAGCTGCTCGATCGGGTAAGAAACGTGGTGCTGCAAGCCCGGCAAATCGGTGAAGCGGAGATCAAGTATTTTGACTCCGGTCTTCTTCACAGATTCCATAACGCTCTTCGGATCAGCTGGTTTTTGATCGGCCATAAATTCTCCTTAAAGGAATTATCCGGACGCTGCCGCATCGGAAATCAAGATGCATGATTTCCTTAATCGGGGCTATGTGATTGGGAATAGCTAAAAATTGTACACCTGCTACAATCTCGCGTTGTGTGGATGGGCCGTAAGTGTAGTCGATGAACCCCTGTTCAAGAAATTTATTGTTCTTATGGATGCGATAAGCCACGGTTATGCTTAACGGTCAACGTTGAGGGCAATCTCCGGGTATTGTTCTTATGGATTTTGATCAACTGGAAACATTCCTTGAAGTGGCTCGGCTTTCGAGCTTTTCAAGGGCCGCGGAAAAACGATTCCGGACGCAGCCGGCCATCTCTTCGCAGATCCGCTCGCTCGAGGAGGAAGTTGGAGCCAAGTTGCTGGATCGGTCGGGAGGCAAAGTCTCCATTACTGCCTCGGGTAAGCTTTTTCAGAAATACGCGGAAGAGACGTTGGATGCCCGCCGGGCTGTGCTGGTGGCCATCGCTGAAACTGAGCGCGTGCCGCGAGGGGAAATTATTGTTGGCGCCAACGAGGGCACGTGTCTTCATATCCTCCCAGAGGTCTTTGCGGAGTTTAAGAAACAGTATCCGGATGTTGCCGTGAATATTAAACGAGCGGATTACGGAAAAATTCTGGAATCCATCATCGACAACTCGGTGGATTTCGGCGTCTTGTCTTTGCCGGTTAACGATCCTCGGCTGACTGTTGTGCTCATTCATCGCGATGAATTAGTCATCATCTCGACTCCGAGGCATCCTTTGGCGAAGATAAAGTCGGCGACGGTCACGGAAGTGGCGAACTATCCCTTGGTGATGCCCAAGGCTGGACACACCCGCGACGGCCTGGACAACCTGTTTCATGAGCGCAAGTTGAAGCCGCGAATTGCGATGGAACTGGACTCCAGCGAACTGCTTAAGCGCTTTGTAGCAGCGGACGTCGGCGTAGGATTTATCGCGCGGTCGAATGTGCAGGAGGATGTTCGAGCAAATGTTTTAGCAATTGTCGCGATGGCGGACGCGAAAATCCGTCGCGATCTGGCATTGGTGTTTCGCAAGGACAAAGCTTTGAGCAGAGCCGCGTTGGCATTTATCGATATCGCGGTAAAAATCAAGACGGTGGATACCGCGTTGGTGGAACGCTAGGTGATAGCTGGCTCCAACCGTCCAATAGCCTTCTTTCCTTTATGGGTGCTGCTCTTTTCCGGCCTGGCGACGGCCTCTCCGATTCCACAAGCCTCCGGAAAGCAAAAGCAGTCCGATCAGTTTACGTTGACCTCGATCGAGGTGACGGGAAACAAACACTACACTCGAGACCAGATTGTACCGGTTACCGGACTTCGAATCGGCCAGAGTGTTAGCGACGATGGAAAAACCATTAATGAAGATATTTTTCGGAAGGCCGTTGAGGCAGTGGGAAAAACGGGCGCTTTCAGCGACGTCAGCTACCGCTATGAGTATTCAGCGAAGGGAACTAAGTTTGACCTCCAGGTGCGTGAGAGTGACAAATTTCTTGCCGCCCAGTTCGATAATTTTGTTTGGTTCTCCGATAGCGAATTGATTGCCACGCTGAGGGAACAAGTACTGTTATTCGATGGCGCCCTGCCGACTTCCGGCACAATGACCGATCAGGTTGCCCATGTCCTGGAACGGATGCTCTCAGAGCGAAACCTTCCGGGGACGGTGGAATACATACCAACCGCTCAGAAAACTGGAGGTCCAATCGACGCCATTACCTACCATATTTCGGATGTGACAATTCATATCGCCAACATCGATTTTTCCGGTTCCGCACCTGCCGAATCGACGCTTCTACAGACTGCGGCAAGACCGCTCATTGGCCAAGAGTATTCGCGGTCCATGTTTCGAGCACAAGACAGATTCA
>Ga0073928_10003379_pt1 | contig 25360 bp, 24 predicted proteins | sample PaiPotPPA55metaG_FD_76969 | JGI IMG/M metagenome (GOLD analysis project Ga0073928, IMG submission 76969) | Iron sulfur acid spring bacterial and archeal communities from Banff, Canada, to study Microbial Dark Matter (Phase II) - Paint Pots PPA... ...
ATCGAGTTTGATGGCGTCGTCAAAGTTCGTGGCTGCGGCCTCGAGCCATCCGCGGCTCGTGCAAAACCGCGCGAGAGTTGCCAGTTCGGAAGCCGCGTGAATCCGATATTGGAATGCCTTTCGGTAGCAGTCTTCCGCCTCGGCTTTGCGGCCCTGAGTTTCGAGAAGCTGGCCGAGGCCCATCCACGCCAAGCCGAAACGCGGCGTAATCGCCAGCGCGCGCTCGTATGTCCGCATCGCCTCCTCGTTCCGGCCCAATTTGGCCAGCGACGTCGCGAGGTTTTGCAACGGCCACACATCCTGCGGATTCATGTCGAATGCCCGCCGATAGGCATTTACGGCCGCTTCATATTGCTTTTCCTGAACCAGGACGAATCCGAGTTGCGACCAATACTCCGCGCTGCTCGGCAGCAATTCCACGGCGCGCCGTGCTGCCGCCTGGGCTTCCGCCAGATGGCCAGCCTCCTGCTCCAACGCGGACACTTGCTTGCAAAGTTGCGCGTCTTCGGGCGACGCACTCAACGCGCCCTGCGCGGCCTGCAAAGCATCGGCCAGACTCGCGTTCGACGCCGCCCTGCGCGCCTCCGAATTGAGATACTGCATCTGCTCGTCATGATTGATTTGGGTCGCGAACGGCGGCTCCGTCAATCGCCCGAGAATCTCGGCCAACGCAGGCCGCAGGTCGCGATCGGTTCGGCCCAGACGCCGGGCGCAATCCGCGACAGAAGGCCAGGCGGTATTGTCGGCGGCTCTGCGTTGCGGAAGGAGCTTTTGGATCTGCTCACCGAGCGTCCGCGCCAGAAGACAATTGCCTTCGAAAGTCAAATGCACATGCTCATAAAACAAATTCCAGCCCGGCACACCGTCGGGCGACGCAGCGGCGAAGGAACGCTCGGCATCGGCCAGAAAAATTCTATCCTCCTCGCGTCCGGCGGCGGCTTCGCGGGTCAGTTCGTTCAACCGGCCGTCGCAACGGAAACGCAACGTGTCCAGGTCGCACGCTCTTTGCAGGGCCTTCTGCGCTCCCGGCTTGTCTCCCAATGCCAGCCGGCACCGACCTAGACGAAATTGAAGTTCGGCGCTGGCGTCGTCCACGCGAGCCGCATCCTCGAACCGAGTGGCAGCCTCGGAGACATTTCCCGCTGCCTGAGCTTGAATTCCGAGCCTCATCAGCTCCTCCGATTTATTTCGGTCCGCGTCGCCAAGACCCGCGCGATGTTGCGAGGCAAACGGCGCGCAGTCCTTCGTGTTCACCGCAACCGTGCTGACGACGACGCCCGCGCCGCTGTCGTGGCCGGCGCGGAGGATGTCCTTTAGATTTCTTTCGAAACTTCGATAAATCGTGCTCATCCGCGGATCGTCTGCGGCCACTTGTTGATTCAGGAACATCTGCATCCCGCCCCACTCGTTCCCGTCCGCAGTTCGGTTTTGCCACCGTTCGCGCGCCGCATCGATCATCTGGCCGAGGTGGGTGGCCTTGAGTGCGAGGTTGGCGCGAACCAACGGCAGCGGCAAAGCCTGCGACCCAAAGACCGTGCCCGCGCCGAAAGGGCCGACGACTTCATTGTTTCCCATATAAACCACCCAGATATCGCCGCACGCGCGCGCGCAATCGCGGGCTATGGGAAGGACCACATGAGAATTGATCGCGGTCATGGCGGCGTTGACCACTTCGAATTTCATATCCGGATGGCGCAGGCTCAAGGTGGCCTGCAACACGCGCGGCAGGCCAAATTCGGGCTGCGGATCGCCAAATGCCGCCGATTCACCAAACACAAAAATGCGGACGACGTCGCGCGGCTTGTCCTGAAGGATGGAAATCGCGCCCGGCGTGCGCGCCTTGCGCTTTCCGAAAAAGCGCCAGCCGAATTTGTTGTTCTGGATGTACGTCTTTCGCCCCTGGTTGACGGAAGAAAGCAGAAACCCGGTTGAATAGCCAAACCCCGCCAACCGCGCCGCAACCTCGATCAAAGCCAAAACGAGGACCGGCATCAACACAGCCGCGAGCAAACGCAGCCGCCAAAGTTTCCATCCGGTCGGACGTTCCGCAACCGGGGCCGCCTGCCATGGACCTCTCGATCCTCTTTTGCGGCCTTTTGTCATGTGTCGGGCGCCAAAGGATCGAAAATCCGAAGAACGTTGTCAACGGACAACCCGGCAGCGAACAGTCAGACGAATTGGATTTGGGAAATTGGCTGAGATTATGAGCCTGGTCGGCTCTCCCTTTTACGATTCACTCGTGCTCGGAATCACTGGTTGTAACCATCTTCATTTTCGTCAATCGGCGGCGTCAACCCGGTATAATCGCCGACGATCTTTGCGTCGTAGGGCGCGTAGAGGCCTTTCTGCGTGGTATTCGTATTGTAGCCAACGTTGTTGCCAATCAGGCCCGCTCCTCCGGCCAGGGGAAAGCCGAAGTCCGCGACGATGTGCTTGTGTTTATTGACGCGGATGACGCGGTTGTTGAACTGGTCGCTGATGAGCGTATCCCCATCGTGCAAGCGAATCGCGCGGCTGGGGAGGGGCGCCGCGATGCTGTGCGGGCTGTTGGTCGTGAAATATTCCCAGGCCACTTTGTCGTTTGCGTCGACTTCCACCGCGCGAGCGTGGCCGGAATCCGTCAGCAGCGTGTTGCCATCGGCAACGCGGCAGGCGAAGGCGACGCCGCTGACGGTGCCTCCCGCGGTGAAGGATTTGGCGATGACATCGCCGCGCGTCACTTCGATGGCGCGATTGTTGAGTTCGTCGGCGATGAGGATATTGCCGTTCGGGAGCAGTTCGGCGGAATTGGGACTATTGAGTTGGTCGGCGGCGTTGGTGTTGGAGCCCGGGTACTGCCAAACGATGTCTTTGTTCAGCGTGACTTCGATGATCCGATTGTTGCCCTGGTCCGTGATGAGGATGTGGTAAGTGGGCAGGAATGTGCATTGAACGGGAACGCTGAGAAGGTTGGGACCGGAACCAGATTGGCTGAACTGGCCGTATTGCCAGATGGGCCGGCCGAAGGAATCCACGAGGAGCACGCGGTTGTCCATCGCTCCGTTGGTCGCCTGGGAAATCACACCAGAAGGTGTCCCAGTACCCGCCATCAGAGTCAGAGGCCCAACGCGTTGCGCATCGTTGACGCCGATAATCGAGTTGGCGGAGAAATCGTCCGGGCCGAGTCCGAACGACCAGACGATTTCGCCGTTGCGCGTGGCTTCGATCACTCGATTATTGAATTGGTCGGCTATCAAAATGTTGCCTTGGCGATTGAACTCGCGACCCGGCGGCGTACCGGGCGAGGCCGCGTACGCGATGACCGAGATATTGACCACCGCGGAGGTGGCAGAAACTCCGGCTGCGGCCGCCACCGCGGTGAGAGCGTAGGTCCCCGCCTCGACGTTGTTGAGAGACAACGCATAAGGCGCAGTCGTCGAAGCTCCCGCCAAAACGCCATTGGTGAAAAAATCCACGTTCGTCACCGCGCCGCCGCTCGCGCTGGCGTCTAGTGTCACTGTGGCCGGCGCCGCGAACACGGTGCCAGAGACTGGCGAGGTGATGGAAACAACCAATCCAGTGCTGGCCTGCCCCACCGTGATGGAACCGGTAAAGAGGTGAACCGTGCATTCATAGGGGAAACTGCCGGCGGTGGTAAAAGTGTTCGTGAAAGTAGCCGGACCATTCAAAGTGGCCGAGGCCGGCCATGCCTGGGGCGCGCTGGTGCTGGTGACGTTGTGCTCGTTGGCGCCCACCGGCCACGTCCAAATCACCTGATCGTTGACCGAGATGTTTGTTGTCGCCGGCACGAACGCAAAATTAGTAACGATAATGTTGGCAACGGCGGCCGAAACCGTCGGCGCCTTTTCCAAAGCCAGCCAGATACAGGCGAGAATTTCGGCATGGGACATTTTCAGGGTGAATCTCATAACCTAATCAACGATCAGTACAGTCGATTTCCAAAGGTTGCGTCGCGTGTCCGGACTTGACTAATTGCCGAACATACGAGTGCCGAACTGTAGCTTTGTTCCCAATGAATTCGGGTGAGTCGAAAAGTTTGATGAATCGCGAGGATGCGCCGAGCAGTGCCAGAGGCCCGCGGCGAAAGGCAGAAAATTCTCGTGCCGGCTGGTCGTATGGAATAGGATTCCGCTGATGTCGGATGCTTATTATCAATTGCTCGATGCAACGATTGACCACCTCGAAGAGTTGAAAGCGCGTGGAACGCGGTTCGTCGCGGTTTCGCCTCAGACGCTGGCCGGACTGATCGCGCGGGAGCGGCCCGCGCCAGCCAGGAAGCAGCCGGCGTCGCCTCCGCTTGCCAACCGGCCCATCGAAAAACCGGTCTCGAAGCCCGTGCCCGCCCAAGCGAAGGCAACCGTCGCGGCACGGGCAACAGAGACGGAGTTGTCCTTGCCCTCGCTGGGCCAAACGGCCGCCCCGCCGGCCTTGGACCTGAGTCCGGAAGCCAAGGCCGCCGCGTTCGCCGAGTTGCGCCAGCGGGCCGCCGCTTGCGTGAAGTGTTCGCATCTCGCCGCCTCGCGCAAGAACGTCGTCTTCGGCGTCGGCGACATCGGCGCGCAACTCATGTTCGTGGGCGAAGCGCCGGGGGCGGACGAAGACGAGCAGGGCGAGCCGTTCGTCGGCAAGGCCGGCGAATTGCTGACCCGCATCATCCAGACGATGGGCCTGTCGCGCGAATCGGTATATATCGCCAATATATTGAAGTGCCGGCCCGACACCCCGGGCCAGGTCTCCGGTAATCGCAAACCCACTCGCGAAGAAATGAACACCTGCATCCCCTTCCTCCACGAGCAGATTGATTTGATTCGGCCAAAAGCCCTCGTCGCTCTCGGCACGACTGCCGTCGAAGGGTTGCTCGGCAAGCCAGTCTTCATTACCAAAATCCGCGGCCAGTGGCTGACCTATCGCGGCATCCCGCTCATGCCTACCTTTCATCCCGCCTATTTGCTGCGCAACCAGGCGCCCGCCGAAAAACGCCGCCTCTGGGAGGACATGTTGCAAGTGATGGACAAACTCGGCCTGACGATCAGCGAACGGCAGCGCGGATTTTTCCTCAAAGGTTGAGCATGTTCAAAGGACTTATCGACTGGTACATGGGCGCGCTGGCGTTTGGCGGCTATCCGCTCATCGCGTTGCTGATGGCCGTGGAAAGCTCGGTGGTGCCTTTGCCGAGCGAAGTCATCATTCCGCCGGCGGCCCACCTTGCGTACACCGGGCAAATTCCCATCGGCGTGGCAGGCATCGTCATCGCCGGAACGCTCGGCTCCTGGCTTGGCGCCACCCTCATGTATTGGATGGCTCGTATCGTCGGGCGGCCATTGACGCTGCGTTATGGCCGTTACTTTCTGATTTCCTCCGAGAAAATCGAAGGCGCCGAACGCTGGGCTTCGCATTATGGTTCGATGGGCATCTTCATTTCACGATTGCTGCCCGTCGTCCGGCATCTGATCGGCATTCCAGCCGGCATCGTGCGCATGGATTACAAATGGTTTTCCATATTTACACTGGCGGGATCGGCTATTTGGTGCGGCGTGCTCTGCTATGTCGGCATCAAGATGGGCCAGGACCAAGAGCTCATGAAAGGCCAGCTCCATCGCATTACGCTCTGGCTCGGTGGCGCCGTGCTCGTGCTCGGCTCGATGTATTACGTCTTCGTCCACCGTCTCATGAAAAAGCGCGGTGAATGACGATGAACCGGAGCACGGGCCTTCGCCGCGCCGAAGGGACTGGCGTTGGTCGTGCAAATTGGGCTTCGGCCCCGCAGGCGGGTCTGTGACCCGCAGCAGCATGGGCAGGCCGAAACGGTTTCGAATGGTCGTCTTTGCCGTCTCGTCGTGCGGACGTGCTGCGGCTGGTCTTTCAGACACAGCCGCGCTCCTAACCGCTGAGCCGCTTGAGGTAATCGAAGGAAAAAATGCCCGAGGCATGGCCGTCGGCCCACATCGGTTGCACCGCGTAGCCGCCCACGCGTTCGAGGCGTTTCAATTGAAACGCGGACGCCGCCAGCGGGCGGTCCGGATTCTTGTAGAGATTTCCCATGACATCCACTTCGCCTTTGCAGCCGGCGCACGGACAATGCCGGCGAAGTTTTTCGAACGAAATGAAAGACTCGCTGCCGTCCTCCCATTTGATGGCCAGTTCCTCGCCGATCGGCTGTATGTCCAGGGGTTGCATGCCGAATTCACAACAAATCGAGGACGCGCTGCAACTCCGCGTCGGTATTGTAATAGTGCGGCGAGAGGCGGATATATTTTTGTTCGGCGCGATCGGTGCGCAGCGAAGTGATGATGCCGGACTGGAGGAGCTTTTGGTGCAGCGCCGCCAAATCGGCGCCGGGCCGGTGGAAGGACAAAATGCCGGTGGCCATAATCGTGGGGGCATCGGCCTGCAAAACGGTGTAACCCTTGGCCTGCAACGCAGGGGCCAGCCACGCCCGTTTGCGCAGCAATTCGTTGGCAATGTTTTCCACACCCAACTCGACGATCAATTCCATGGCCGCGACCAGACCGACCACGCCCAAAAGGTTTTGGGTGCCCGCTTCGAATTTCTGCGCCCCGTTGCGCCAGACGATTTGCTCCTGGGCCACGAAGTTCGGGCAACGCACGTTGTGCCAGCCGTAGATGGGCGGATTGAGCTTTTCTTGCAGCGCGCGGCGCACGTACATCAGCCCCGCTCCGCAGGGGCCGAGCAGCCATTTGTGCGCGTCCGCCGCCAGAAAGTCCGCGTCTTCCGCGGACGTCGGGAAGGCGCCGAGGGTCTGGATGGCGTCGAGACAAAAGAGGATGTTGCGCTCGCGCAGTGCTTTGCCAATAGCCGGGATGTCAATGCGGCAGCCGCTGATGAAGTGGCAGGAAGCCAGGGCAACCAAGCGGGTATTTTCGTCCACCTGGCCCAGCACGTCCCTGGGCCGTATCACGCCCAATTCGCGCGTGTTCATCAGCCGCGCCTCGACTCCCTGCTCGGCCAGCGCCATCCATGGGTAAACGTTCGAGGGGTAATCGTCGAAATAGATCAGCACGTTGTCGCCCCGGCGGAACTTCAATCCGCTGGCGACGAAACTCAGCGCCAGCGAAGTCGGTCCGACGAAGGCCACTTCTTCGGGCTGACTGTTCAAGAGTTGCGCCGCCAGTTGGCGTCCGCGGTCCAGAATCCCCGGATAGATGATCGCTTCCTGGTCGGCCTTCGAGGCTTCACGGGCGTAACTAGCAATCGCTTCCGCCACGCGCCGCGGCAGCGGGCAGTCGGCGGCGTGCGAGAGAAAAACCTTGTCGCGAACCACCGGGAACTCGCGCCGGCGCAGTTCTTCATTCGCGAGCAAGTCCGTAATAGTCATGCTGGCTTGCTCACTCTGTGTTTGGAAAAAAGGCAGATTTACAATCCGAGACAAGATTTCATTAAACGCAACTCAGTTCTTGTGCGATGTGTCGCGGCGCCGAATTCGCATGCGGGCGACTCAGCCATCAACTTTCTCCATAAGTCCAACCAGCGCGCTGCCCGAAGCCGACGGCGTCTCCGACAGGCGAGTCAGCGACATGTTATATTTGGCCAAAATTTGAAGTACGCGCTCCTCTGGGAGTCCGGTCTGTCGTGCCACACCTCCAACCGTGCGCCATGTGTAAGAGGGGCCGTCCAGCGCCATGAATACTTTGATCTCATCGGGATCTTTTACTACTTCTCGCCAATTCATATTTTCACTCTAGTTCCTTTCGGGCTGTTTTCAAGCACTCAGGTTTTATTTGTTCGAAGATTATGTCTTCTATCTGATCTCTCAAAGCGGAGGGCTCGATTTGAGGCACGGCATGTTCCGCCTTGCTGTACAGCAAATTCTTCGGCCGCAGAAACGTCAAAGCCGTTACGATCAATACAACGGCCGCAAATACAATGATCATCGAAAGAAAGCCATCCCATTTGTATTTTGGGTCAAAGCTCGCCGCCGTCAACACGATAGTCATTGTCGATTCGATGATGAGCAAGGCAAGCACATAAAAACTCAGTGGAGTTTGAGTCCGCTCGATTATTTTGATCCAATTGAATCTTCTGGGGGCGCGGGCCATCCGCAGCATCGGAATCTGACCGGGCCCTTGAGTCAAGCTGAAAGAATTTTAGAACCCGCCCGCATTGCTGATGTCTCGGAAATGACCAATCCAAAACTGCACGACGTGATAGGCGATCATGAGCGCGACGCACAGATAGATGCCGCGCGGCGTCCACTGCGCGAAGGCGTGAAGTTTGCGCCAGCCTTCTTCGCGATAGTAGCGGTGCAGCCGCTGCAACGTATCGTCGAGCTGGCCGCTGATTTCGCCGGTGGAATATTGGCTGACAAAAAGCTCCGGGAATTGCCGGGAGTCAGTCACCACTTCGGCGGGGGTCCTGCCGGCGTCCAGTTCTGGCCGCCACGCAATGATCGTGCGGCGAAGGGCCGGCGAGCCGCAGGCGTTGGCCGCCAATTCCCACGCCTCGATGATGGTGACCCCGGCGCGCAGGAGCGCCTCGAGGGCGGCGGCCAAACGCGACAAGGCTAGATAGCGGCGTCCGGTCCCCAGGATCGGAATGGGACGAATGAGCGCTTCCAGGCGGCCGCGCCAGGCTTCGCCGTGCCGGCTCTGCGCCGCGTAGATGAATAGCGCCAGCACGCCGTAGAGCGGAATGAGCACGCCGAAAGTCTGCGCGAGATACACCATCCAATTGCCATTGGGGCCGAAAAGGCGCGGGAATGGCATGATGAAAATCGCGAAATGGAAAAGGAAAGCCGGATAGGCAAGGTCGGCGAGCATCTGCCGGATTAAGCGCATGCGCTCGTTGTAGTAATCCGCGAGGGAGCGGAAACAAACGTCCAGTCTGCCGCTTTGTTCGCCGGCGTGCAGCAGCGCCACGTCGAACTCGGGCAACCAGGGACCGAGGCGTCGCAGAGATTCGGAGAGGGTGAAGCCGTGCGTGAGTTCCGATCGCAACCTTTGAATGGGCTCGACGTAAGAACGGGACGGCGGATGACGCTGAATCTGCTCCAAGGCAGCCATCATGCCCAGGCCGGCTCCGGTCAACTCGCCCAGTTGCTGATAGAAGGCCGCGCGTTGCGCGAAGTGGCCCGGCGTGATGAAGATTCCATTCAAACGGCGACGCGATCGAACCGGGCCTTGAGATCGCGCTTGCTGTGAAGGCCGACGACCTGGTCGGCGACCTGGCCCTGCTGGAAAAACAGCAGCGTGGGAATGGCCTTCACGCCATATTCCGCCGCGAGGGAAGGTTGCTCCTCCGTGTTCACTTTTCCAATTTTGACGCGCCCGTCGTATTCCTCGGCCAGTTCGTCGAGAATCGGCGCAATGGCCTTGCACGGCGGACACCACTCTCCCCAAAAATCAACGAGGACCGGCGTCGAAGACTGGAGCACCTCTTTGGCAAAGTTCTCCTGCGTCAAAATAACGATGTTAGCGGCGGCCATAAATCACGGCAAAGGTGTTGCGGACTCAATCTCGAACGACCATCGACAAACGATGAACAGCTCAGCCGCCGATCGGTTTGAACTCGGTCAACAGAAGAAAAGCCGTGCTGCCAACCGCCGCCAGCGTGCAGACTGCCGCAGCGATGGCCAATCCCACATCCAGGCCGCTGATAGCGGCAGCGCGGGCCGCCACCGGAGCCGGTCTCGGAGCGGCGGCGGGGGCCGCCGAGCGCGGAGCCGCCGGAGCGGCGGCGGTGGCTCGGGGAGCCGCCGGAACATGAGCCGGCGCGGCCGTGCTCATCGCCGGCGACGCGGCCGACGGACCGCCGGTCGGGCCGCCCGGGGGCAGCGTCGGCAGTTTGATGGTCGGCGCCGCCGAGGGCTTGGGCGGCAAATTGATGCGGACGGTTTCCTTCTTGGGCTGGACCTTGCCGGTTTCCTTCTTCGGAGGAACCGCGCCGCCCGGAATATTTGGAATGTTTTCGGCCATAAACTATAATTTCAATACAAATTACCGGCGGCGCGCACACGTGTCAAACCCATTTCGGGAGCGAAGGAACCGATCCCGAGACGCGGCTGTGTCGCACGAGGCAAAAAAATGGGGGCAAAAAGATGGAAGGGGGCTTTAACCACTGATACCCGTTGATGGACGCTGATTGGGAGAGGGTCATTATCCAAAGGGCGCAAACGCCGCCAAAAGCGGGAACCCGCGGGGGTGATTCGACTGTCATTCGATACAAGGAGGCGGGGGTGCCGACGACTCACCTGAAGATTGGCCAAGATATGTTATCTTTCACTTTCACGATTAAGCGAACATAACAAAACAACGAGCCAAAAAATCATGGAAACCAAAAGATACCAGGAGCGGCTGACGCCGGACAATGCCGCTCTGCTTCTCATCGACCATCAAGTTGGGCTGTTCACCGGAGTCCGAGACATCCCGATAGCGGAGCTGAAGCATAACGTCGTCGCGCTGGCGAAAGCGGCTCGGGTGTTGGGCGTGCCGACCATTGTCACTGCTACTTCACCGGAAATGTGGGGGCCAATCATTCCGGAGCTGCCCGAAGGACTGCCAGGAGTCCCGATCATTGCGCGAACAACCGTCAATGCGTTTGACGATGCGCGGTGGGCCAAAGCTGTGGAGGCGACCGGGCGCAAGAAGCTCATCATCGCCGGCGTTTCAACCGAAGTCTGCCTGGCTCTCCCCGCAATCCATGCGACAGCGATCGGTTACGACGCCTACGCCGTCATTGATGCGTCCGGCACTTTCAGCGAAACCAAGCGCAGCACCGGCCTGCTGCGCATGGTTTAAGCCGGCGTGATCGTCACTGACTATTGCACCGTCGCCGTGGAAATGCTCAAGGACAATGCCAGTCCAAAGGCCGGCGCTCTCTATGCGGCCCTCGATATGCCCTTTGCCGGTTTGGTCGGAGAATTGGCGGGAGCATTCGCCAAGAGCCGGGCTGCCTGAACTGCCTGAAAGGTTCCCTTTCACATCAGTCACGTAGAACATCCTTATTGCGATCTCGCCGGCTCATCATATATGAGTGGCCTTGGGATATGGGACCTATTTCGACGGAGTTGCATTTTTGTCACAAGTGGTTCATTCACAATAAAACCATGACGGGTGCGATGTCGCGCGAGGAGGCGGAGACGCGGCATCGCGAATCGATTGGCTATACCGCCGTTCTTGGCGACCCGAAAAAGCCGCACTGCTTCCTGGAAGCCAGCCTGCGAGGCGTCGGTTTCGTCAGTTATTTTGACGAGCATACGCGGCCCTATATTTCGTATGGTTTTATGGACTCTGAGGAACGTTCCGGCCTGCTTTTCCTTAGTTCGGTCATTCAATGGGAGTACGCGCCCGGCACTTCAATGGAGGTGACGCACGCTGTTTCATACCGCTTCTTTGAGGATGGAAAAGTGAGCACCATGGAGAGTGACGTTCCGAAAAAGGTCAACACCGTGACGGAAGGCCGCGCGGACTTGAGCGACCACTTTGTAAGAATCCCTGCCTTTGGCGAATACGGGGATTTCGTCCGAAGGCGGGAGGTTAGACTCATAAGCCGGGCCTAGAACATGAGCGTTGCCGTTTATTACGAAGCCCGGCGCGCCAGATCTCTCTCGGCCGATGAAAAGAAGGCGATTGATAAAATCATGGAGAAATATTCGGTGGACGACCTTATCCGCCGCTACGTTGAGAACGGCGAGGGTTTCGATTGGGAGTCTTTCGAGTTGCGCGATGCGCTCGAACCTGGGGTCGTGCTAGCGGGGGCCACCAAGCTTCCAGACAATACCGAGGAGGCCGTTTGGATTGGAATTCAACACTGGTCGAACGCCCTCGGTGAAATTCGTCGCCTGCTCGATGACGCGGCTTGGCGGGTGTCGGTCGAGGACCACGAAATCCCCTAGGATGCAGGTAAACAAGCGTACGATCCCTCTCGATGAGGCTGACCTAAGCGTCGGATCTTGAGCCTTCCTTGTTCAGGCATTATACGTGAATTGTAATGCGTGAAAGGTCAGCCATAGAATTGTGACAATTGCTCATTCCGTGGCTTGTCCCCCTCGGGGGTTCCAGGGCGAGCCATGTTTCACGCACGAGCCGGAGCCTGCGCCCGGACTTTCGACTCATCCGGCTTGCGGCCTTCGTCACTCGCGTATAATGCCCCATTTGCAATCGCTCGCTTACCCAGCGCAGGGGTGCGGTCGTTCGCCGACGCATAGCAGGGTCAGCTTTCAAGCCACTGTGTCGTATCCAATGATCCGTCGGACAATTGAGATTTGCCGCGCCGCTTTTGCGTAAGAGAAAATCATCGCCTTGGCTTCCAGAGTCTGCTATCCTTCGCAGTCGTGCAATTCAACAATTGTCATATGGGTGGCATATGCCAGCATCCTTCTATGGCATAGGCTCGACGTTCTACGGAAAGCGCGATTTCCGCGAGGACGGCTCCTATATAACAACCGAGTGGCTGATCGTTGTGGGTATCCCGCTGATTCCCTTGCGCAGTTTTCGGGTCAGGTGTCTACTACCCTTGCGCACATTTAAGATCGGGCATCCAACCCGCCACGAACAGGGCTTGCGGCGCACCATTTCTGTCAGATGGAGGTCTTTGGTAGCCCTGGGAGCCATGGACCTGGAAGTGATTTATGACGTGTACGAAAGGCGTTTCCCTCCCAATTGGAGGCAGGTCATCTATACTTACGGATTCTTTGCACTGGGACCGGCCTGGGTCTGGTTCTTGAGTTCATGGTATCCCTCAGTTTTTCCTCGGGCGTTCGACTCAATTCCCGGCGTGGCTTGCCTGCTTGTCGCGTGGTTGATTCCGGCTCTGCTGCCTTGGATTATGCGCTATTATGCCCGAAAAACGATGCGCAGTTCGCTCGGCCTCGGGTCGGCTCCCGGCCTGCGGAAATTAGACAGGGCCATCCGCGCACAGCTTGCAAAGCCAGTCAGCCAGGAGGAGCTCGGACCGGTGCCGGCACCAGAGCTCTTTGCGCAGGAAGACCAAGACGACTTGGACAGGGCAGCGGCAGACAAAGCCAGTAGAGCCGATGGCATAGCGGCTGCCTATAACAGAAGCGGCTATCACAAGAAGCGCGATGGCGACTTGGACGGGGCCATTGCGGACTACACCAGAGCCATTGAACTCAAACCGGCTGCGGATAAAGCGGCGCTCGTTTACTACAACCGCGGCTCTGCGAAGGAAGAGCAGGGCGATGTCGATGGCGCCATCGAGGATTACACGAACGCTATTGAACTTGACCCGGCGGACGCGGATGCCTACAATAATCGCGGTTATGCGAGGAAAGGCAACGCCGACCTGAACGGGGCCATTGAGGACTTCACCCAAGCCATCCAACTTGAGCCGCATCATGCGGATGCCTATGAGGGTCGTAGTCTTGTGAGAAGAGCCAAAGGCGACTTGGACGGCGCATGCGCAGATCACTCCAAAGCCACCGAACTCCTTCGCCGGCGCAGTGGCGCATGAAATCGTACGGCCCACCGGGTCGCCCGTGCTACCATTGCTCTCCTTGTATGATGACTTGCTCCAATCAGCGCAAATTAGCGTGGATTAGCGGTTAAACTTGCCGGTCGTTTTTTTGCCCCCATGTTTTGCCTTCTTCTTTCGTGTTTCACATGTTTCGCGTGATTCGCGGGCGAAGGCCACGCTTTTCGAAGTCAGGGTTTTTCTGCGATCTTTTGTGTTCTTTCGTGGCAATCCATTTCTCCGCCCGTTTCACGGGCGTTTAGGCCGAAAAATAATTGCGAATATTCGAATACTTCCCATTGACAACACGTATAGTATGTCCGAGAGTCGTCCATTAGTGGGCGAGTTGATGGTTGATAGCCCCGGAACTGCCGAAAACAGTAGTACACAGGTGGTCGAGGCATTGCTCTTTGAAATAAAATCCAGGCGTCGGCTATAGGTTCGCTAAAGGCAAACTCAAGTCTGGCTGCAGGTTGGCTAAAGGCAAATATAGGCAACTTTAGGTTAATCAAGGCTGATAAAGGCATAGAGCCGGAACCGGGGGGCGTCTCGGTGCCTTTGTCCGCCCCTTGTCCCGCACTTTGCCCGCCTTTTGCGGCCATTCGTTGCGGTTGCAGGCCGGGTACCTTCACCCGGCGTACCCCTTTGCGTTCCTCGCGTCTCGGCGGTCGAGAAAATCGGGTTCTCTGCTTCGCGGCCCCAATCGTGCCAAATGCAAGCAAACCCAACCCAGAAAATGCAACTGCCACCTTTTGAGCGAAGGACGGGGTCCCGGTCGGCAAATTTTGCCGGTTTGGGCAAAGCCAAATCCAGCCAATCAGGCCCAATCAAACTGAATCAAACCGTCGGTCACCCGACATTGGGCTCACTGCTCGGAGTTGGGCTCCCAAGACCTAACGCTTTCCTGACGGTTTGTTGTTGATTGACATAGCGAATTTGCTGAGGATTTCGCATATTTTTTCGCCGCGAGGTCGATCTTTAACGTTATTTACAGGGGGTTGACGGTTTGAAAGTGCATTTGGACCAATGTTTACCGGGTTCCTGACGGGTTGACGGTCTGTACGGGGGTAATGGGGGTAGGCAGGGTTTCGTCCTCGTCCTCGTCCTCGCGATATTCGATGGGCTGTGCCGGTATTTCCCCTCATAATCTTAATCGTAATCCTAATCCTCCTCGTCCTCGTCCTCGACATTCGACGGCGGTGCCGGAGCATTTTCCCCACATAATCCTAATCTTACTCGTAATCATAATCCTCCTCGCCTGCCGCGCCGAAGCCTTGCGAAGGCGGGTCCTCGGCAATCCGAGGCCCCCCGGAAATGACAAATGATCAATGATCAATGACCAATGATTAATGATTAATGAATTGGCTCATCCAATACCGCCAAATACCGGTAAATACCGCTTAATACCGGCATAGAAGTTTTTTCGCTGGGCGTGCCTCCGCGAAGGGCGACGGCTGGGTCAAGGCGAGTCAAGCCTCGCGCACTGGGCGCGCCCCGAACGCACCCGCTCGCGATTTATCGGAGTTCGGGGTTGAATTATGCAGAAAGCGACGACGCAGTTACGAATACCAGCAACGCCCGCCTCAGGCCTTTTCTTCGATGAGCTCGCGGCGGGCGCCGCTTAGGAGTTGTTCGATGAAGGTCGTGGAATAAACGCCGCGCCGGAAGTTTGGGTCTTGAAGAATGGCCTGCTGAAAGGAAATGGTCGTCTTGACGCCGGTTATCATGTATTCGCCAAGTGCGCGGCTCATCTTGTCCATGGCCTCGCGCCTATCCTTGCCGTAGGTGATGAGCTTGCCGATCATCGAATCATAATGGGGCGGGATGCTGTAACCCGCGTAGGCATGGGTATCGACACGCACGCCGCGGCCACCTGGCTGATAGTACATCTCGATGCGGCCGGGACTGGGCCGGAAGTCGTCGAAGGGATCCTCGGCGTTGATGCGGCATTCGATGGCGTGCCCTTCGAACTTGATGTCGCCCTGGGAAAGGCGCAACGGCTCGCCCATGGCGATCATGATCTGGTAGCGCACGAGATCGATGCCGGTGACTTCCTCGGTCACCGGGTGCTCGACCTGGATGCGTTTGTTCATCTCGAGGAAATAATACTGCCCGTGGTTGTCCACGATGAACTCGACGGTGCCGGCGTTCGTGTAATTCGCTTGCTCGGCGATGCGGACGGCGGCTTTGCCCATTTTTTCGCGGAGCTTTTTGAAGCGGTTGTCGATCAAGGGCGAGGGGCTTTCTTCGACGAGCTTCTGGTTGCGGCGTTGGATGGAGCAATCGCGCTCGCCCAGGTGAATGATGTGCCCCTTGGCGTCGGCGAGAATCTGAAACTCCACGTGGTGCGGATTTTCGATGAATTTTTCGATGTAAACGCCGGAGTTGCCGAAGGACTTCTCGGCTTCGGTTCGTGCCGTATGAAAGCCTTTGACGAGCGAGATGTCGTTGTGCGCCGCGCGCATTCCGCGCCCGCCGCCGCCGGCGACGGCTTTGATCATCACCGGGTAGCCGATGCGTTTGGCCACGCTCAAGGCTTCCTGCTCGTTCTCCACGGTGCCCTCGGACCCCGGAGGAACGGCCACGCCGGCCTTTTTGGCCAGTGTGCGGCTAACCGCCTTGTCCTCCAGCGCGCTCATGGCCCGGGAACTAGGGCCGATGAACCGGATGTTGCAGCTTTCGCAGACGTCGGCAAAATGCGCGTTCTCGGACAGGAACCCGTAGCCGGGATGGATGGCGTCCACGTCGGTGATTTCGGCCGCGCTAATAATGCGGTCGATGCGCAAGTAGCTCTCGTTGGCGGCAGGTTTGCCGATGCAGATGGCTTCGTCCGCCAATTGGACGTGCATCGAGTTGGCGTCGGCCTCGGAATAGATGGCGACGGTGCGGATATTGAGTTCTTTGCAAGCGCGGATGATGCGGACGGCAATTTCACCGCGGTTGGCTACCAGAATCTTCTCGAACATGGAATGTCAGACGGGGGCGGTTAGAACTCAGGTTGGCCGGAGCTTGAACAGCGGCTGGCCAAATTCGACGGGCTTCCCGTTTTCGAGCAATACCTGGGTAATGACTCCCTTGGCCTCCGCTTTGATCTCATTCATCACCTTCATGGCTTCGATGATGCAAACCACCGTTTCCGGACTCACTTCCGTGCCGACCTCGATATAAGGAGCCGCTTCCGGCGAGGGCGCTCGGTAGAAAGTGCCAATCATGGGGGATTTGATTTCGAGCTCCGAGCTGGCCGGCGTGGACGTTGGCAGAGGCGCCGTTGGCAGAGGGGCTGGCGACGGCATATAGGCCAGCACCGGGGCTTCCTCGTAAGCTGCAGGCCCGGTCCCATTCGGACTTCGCTTCAGCCGGATTTTGAAGTCTTGCTTCTCGAGCTCGAACTCCGAGACGGAGTTCTTTTTCATTAGGTCAATGATGGCTTTGATGTCTTTTAGGTCCACGGCTTGGTTTGGTTACAGTCGCGATATCCGTATTAATAGCTGCCAGACTCGCAAAGAACAAAGAGGCCAGGGCCAAAACCGATCCTGCCTCATTCCCTTCAATTCAGATTGCCGCGAACATAATGAGCAGGGTAAGAAGCGTCAAGCAGTAAGATTCGCAAAATTTCGTTATCGAAAAAACGACGCCAAAACGCTCGAAATACCCTCGGTTTCGCTGATTTAGGCGCAACGTTAACGTTAATTGCGCGAATTGCGCGATTTTGTGCGAAGATGTGGCCCGCACTTGCGATCAGTTGCCGTGACTCTTCCCTCTTATCGGGGACAATGAAGGTGGTCTCCTATTCTGGCGAGGGGTTTTTTGAAATCGCCGACTTGCCGGCAAGAAGCTTGTTCGATAATGCCCCCGGGCGTTTAGCCGGATTCGGTTTGCACGGAAGTGGATAATTCTGTACAAACCTGAACGTGATGCGCTTGAGATATATCGGTCTTGGATTATTCGCCGCGGTGGCAGTTGGACTTTGCGGCGGCGGATGCAAGAAGGCTGCGCCGGGAGACGCCGCGTCGGCGGAAACTGGGAGCAACACTCCGACGCCGCAGCCGAATGCGATCGCCCGCTTCCACTGGCTCGGCATGAAGCGAGTGAGCGGCCAGCCCAATGCGGCGTTTTTCATGAGCGTTTGGAATCTTGCCGAAAGCAAGGCGCTCACGGCGCAAACGCTGGATAAGCTCGCTCTCGCCCTGCCCGGTGGCCGGGCCGCAGACGGCACTGGTTCGGGGATGCGCGATCCTTCCTTGGGGACCAACCAGCCCCCATCTGGTCAAAAATCCGCTTCTTCGCTGCGGCCAATACTCGATGACTTGATGCAGGCGGAATCGTACGTGGAGGTCCGTCAGGAGACCGGGCAGCCTGGTGAATTCGCTTTGGCGGTCCGCCTGGATGAACCTCGTTCCGCGTTATGGGAAACCAACCTTGCCGACGCCCTCGAATCTCTGGCCGGCCAACGTCCCGTGCCTGCTGCGGCCAGCGCCTATGGCTGGCAGATCGATGTTGGGCCGCAGCAATCGGAAAACAATGCCCAGGCGACCAATGCCGCTCGACGCCTTGTGCGGCACGTGACGCTTGCCCGCTCCGGCGGTTGGACCCTTCTGGGAGTCGCGCAGGAAACCAACGCTTTGGTCCACGAACTCTCGGCGCGCATCCAGCACCACGGCATTCCTTTCCGCGCTCCGGCGACCAATTTTTGGCTGGAGGCCGATGTCGATCTGCGCGGCGTAACCGAAGCATTGGCGCTCGATTGGCACATCCCCGCCGAGTTTCCGCGCGCAACCGTTTCGGTCATCGGCCTGGAGCCGGCCGGCCCGCTTTCGCCGGATAATGGCGAGCATTTGATTACACGGGCCGAACTGACTTTTCCAAAACCGTTATCCATGCACCTGGCACCCTGGAACCTGCCCACAAATTTGGTTTCGCAGCCATTGCTCAGCTTCACTGCCATCCGGGGCATGGCGTCCTGGTTGTCGTCGTTCGGAGCCTGGAACGACCTGCAAATTGCACGAACGTTCCTCCAGCCATTGGGTGGGCCGCCAAATGAAGCCTATTTCTGGGGCCAACAAGGAATGCCGTATCTTAGCTATTGTGCCATGCCCATGACGAACGCGAGTGAATTCGTCGCGCAGGCGGCCACCCGCCTTTTCGCCTCCGGCAATGATTGGCTGCGAACGCACGGCGGCGTGGGCGGATTTCTGCGGCCCACCAACTCCGACGGGGTGGTTTGGAAGGGACACCCTTTCCTCACGCCTTACTTGAAATCCACCGGCACCGGCGAAGGCTCATACGTCCTTTGCGGGCTGGTGCCTCCCATGGCGGCTGGGAAGCCGATACCTGCGGAATTGGTGCATGCAGTCCTGGCGGATGCCAATCTGGTTTATTACGATTGGGAATTAACTGGGCCGCGGCTGGACGAATGGACTTACATGGCGCAGATGTTTCGCCGGATGCTGGGAAAATCTCACATGGCCCCCGATTCGGCGGGCACAAAATGGCTTCAGGCCATCGAGCCTAAGTTGGGCAATTGCGGCACGGCCATCAACCAAACCGGGCCAGACCAGCTCCTGTTCCTGCGCGGCTCCGGGGTGGGATTCACCGGCGTCGAACTCGCTTTGCTCGCCGATTGGCTGGAATCGCCGCAGTTCCCGCGTGGGCTGCATTCCATCAAGGCCCCCGAGCCAGTGGTGCCACTTTCGGCGGAAAAGCCGGCAGGCACAGTTTGGAGGCCGCGCTGAATTCTGCCGCGCCGTGCCCACGATTCCCAGGACCATGCAGGCGGTCGTCTTTCGCGGTGCAGATAAATTGCGCCTCGAAACCGTGCCGGTTCCGCGCATTGCCGATGGCGAATTGCTCGTCAAGGTCGCTGCGTGCGGCGTGTGCCCCACGGACATCAAAAAAATTCATTACGGCACTCTGCCTCCTCCGCGCATCTTTGGTCACGAAACCGCCGGAACCATCGTCCGCGTCGGAACTGCGGTCCGGAACTTCCGGCCAGGTGATCGCGTGGCTTTGCACCATCACGTGCCTTGCCTCGATTGCCACGCCTGCCGCCATCGTGCTTTTGCCCAGTGCCCGCAATACCAGCGCACCGGCGTTACCGCCGGCTTCTTACCTGCCGGAGGAGGCTATGCCGAGTACGTCCGCGTGATGCGGTTCGTCTTGCCAGGCGTCGTGAAGATCCCCGCCCGCAATTCCTTCCTCGAAGGGGCCATGCTCGAGCCGGTCAACACCGTCCTCAAAGCCGTGCGCCGGCTGCGGCTGTTGAGCGGCGACACGGTGCTCGTCGCCGGCCAGGGGCCGATTGGCCTCATGTTCACCCGCCTGCTGAGCCTCGAAGGCATCAAAGTGCTCGCGGTGGATTTGCTTGAGTCACGATTGCAACTCGCCAAACGTTTCGGCGCAAAATGGGTCGTCCGCGCGAATGGCAGCAACAACGTCACCGTGCCAACTGGAACCCGGCGCAACCGTCGGAACTCAAAAATCGCTTGCGACGCCGCCGTGATCGCGGCGCCTTCCGACGCCCTTGTATTCGAGGCCCAGCAGCGAGTGCGCGGCGGCGGCCAGATCCTCCTCTTTGCCCATACCCGCCGCGGCTCGCAGACGCCCCTAGATCTTGCCACGATTTGCGTCGATGAAAAGGACCTGATCGGAAGTTACTCCTCGGACTTCTTGCTCCAGGACGAAGTCGCCCGCCTTGTCTTTGGGCGCAAACTCGACATGCGTTCCCTCATCACGCACCAATTCCCGCTGAATCAAACTGCCGCCGCCATCGACCTCGCCGCGCATCCCGCCGCCGACTCGCTCAAAGTAGTCGTCACGCAGCCCGGATAAGGCCGTTTAGGCTTAGGATTTGGCCTCTCGTAAAATATTCACCCTTTTCCCGTCTCGCCCTGATTCCTCCATTGCGGGGAGAAATCGGTTTGCGCAGAATTGCGGCAGATGGACCGCCTCAAACAATCCTGGACCCGTCCTCTGCTTTGCGCGCTTTTGTTTGCCGCGATCTTCGCCGCTTTCTGGCCGGTGCTGCACGACGGTTACATCAACTATGATGATCCTCCCTACATCTTTTCGAATCCGCACGTTGCCACCGGCTTGAATTGGGCCAACGTCGCCTGGGCATTTCGAACCGGTGAAGCCGCCAATTGGCACCCATTGACGTGGCTTTCGCACATGCTCGACGTGCAGCTTTTTGGGCTGAATCCAGGAGCCCATCATTTGACCAACTTGCTCTTTCACGCGGCGAACACTTTGCTCCTCTTCCTCTTGCTGGACCGCATGACCCGCTCTCTCTGGCCGAGCGCCTGGGTAGCCGCGATCTTTGCTCTGCACCCGTTGCACGTCGAATCGGTCGCCTGGCTCGCCGAACGCAAGGACGTGCTCAGTACGTTCTTCTTCCTTCTCACGCTGATGTGCTACGCCCAATACGCCTCAAGAAACCAGAATGCAGGCGAGGAGAAACCCGAAATCCAAGAGTCGGAAAAAGCGGTCAAGAAGCCCGCACCATCTTCTGACTTTGGACCTTGGACTTTGGACTTTGGACTTTCATTGCGCTTCCACGCTTCACGCTTCTACGCTCTATCGCTCCTCTTCTTCGCCCTCGGCCTGATGAGCAAGCCCATGCTCGTGACCACGCCCTTTGTGTTGCTGCTCCTGGACTATTGGCCCCTGCGGCGCTTTGAGATCGGAAATCAAAAATCAAAAATCAAAAATCTCCTCTTGGAAAAGCTTCCATTTTTCGCGCTCGCGGCAGCCGCCAGCACGGTGACGTTCCTCGTTCAACGGCACGCCGGTGCGGTGGCCCAAACCCTGCCTCTGCTCGCTCGCGCGGAAAACGCCCTGGTCGCCTACCTCCGCTACCTGGGCAAAACGTTTTGGCCGGTTGACCTTTGCATACTATACCCTCACCCCACTATCTGGCCGGCGATGCTCGTCCTGGCCAGCGGCGCTGTCTTGGCAGTGATTTCCGTCGCGGTCCTCGTCTTCGGGCAGCGCCGGTCCTGGATCCCAGTCGGTTGGTTCTGGTTTGTCGGCACGCTCGTGCCCGTCATTGGATTGGTGCAGGTCGGCTCGCAATCCATGGCTGACCGGTACACCTACATACCCATGATTGGCCTGCTTCTCGTGATCGCCTGGGAAGTGCAGGACTTGGCCCCGCAATTCTCACGCCTCACGCATCTGGCCGCCGTAGCTCAGGCGAAGGCGGATCACGCGTCGGTCTTCCCGCCGTTCTTCTGTGCGCTTGGCCTGGCCGCGATCGTCCTCTGCCTGGGCCTTACCCGCCATCAATTGGGTTATTGGAAAGACAGCGAAACTGTTTTCCGCCACGCAATCGCAGTCACCACCAACAATTCGTTCGCGCACGGCGGCCTGGCCAGCGCGCTCGCCGACGAGGGACGCATCGACGAAGCCATTCCCGAATACCGCGAAGCCATTCGACTCTGGCCCGACGATACCGTTGCCTATAATCGGCTGGGCAACCTTTTGGGGGCCAAAGGCCGCATCGACGAAGCGCTGGCCATGTATGAGGAAGACCTTTCGCGGCATCCCAACGACGCGTTTGGCCATAGTAATCTGGGCCTGATGTTGGTCATGAAAGGGCGGTTGGACCAGGCTATCCTCCATTTTCGCCAGGCCGTCCGCGTCGCGCCCGGGAACGCTGACTTCCAGAACAACCTGGGCGCCGTCCTCGCTCGCAAGGGGCTGCTCGACGAAGCCATCGAGCATTACCGGGAGGCCATTCGCATCGCCCCCAGCCTCGCCAAAGCTCATCAGGCCCTGGGAGTTTCTCTATGCCGCAAGACACTTTACGACGAAGGAATCGCCCAGTTCCACGAAGCCATCCGCCTACAGCCGGATTTTCCCGAAGCCCAACAAAACCTCGCCCGCGCCCTCGCTTTGAAGAATCCAGCGTCCAAGCCCAAATGAATGAGCGGGTAATTACCCCATAGTTGGCTTCGGCTCAAAAAGCAGATAATGGCACACGATGCACACGAAAACCGGCAACGGCCACAATGTGGACTTGGAAAAACTCGTGAAAGACCTCAAGGAGGTCGTGCGCGACGGTCAGGAACTTCTCAAGGCGGGCGCCGGAACGGCCAAAAACCGGGCCTTGGCCGGAGCCAGGGAGACGGATCGGCTGGCGCGGGAGTATCCTTATCACTCAGTGAGTTTGGCTTTTGGCGTTGGGTTGCTCGCCGCTTTGATCGCGTGCAACCTGTTCCGTCGCGGCGAACCTGTCGAAGAAGAATTCGAGTGACACAATCATGATTCGCCCGCCACTTCCACCGGATCTCCGACTCGGATGAGGCCGGACTTCACCACGCGGGCACCGATGCCGCCCCGCTGACCGAAAAGAGCTTTGGCCAGGCCGGGAGCACTCAGTGATTGAATATGCGAACAGGGCGGGCGTGGCCGGTCATATTCGAACAGGGCATTGCCGATGGCGAATCTACTGCCCAGCAACTGCGCCAACCGGATTCCTCGCGTGACGATGTTTCGGCGATGCTCCCCGGCCCAAACCTTCAGGCCGGTTTCCTCGACGATGCGGTCAAGGATTTCTCCTTCGATGAAAGTGATCTGACATTCATCCACGCCGGACCAGTAACCCGTGCGGTTCAAATAACGGTCACCGCGCACGCCGCAGCCCCGCAGGACCTCGACTCCGTCCAACTCCTGCATTGGGTCGCCACCGCCGGCCGCGACATATATTCGCTCGACCACTCCCTGCATTCCAAGTGACAGCATGAGGACGATTCTGGTTTCCGATGCGTGGCCCAACACCTTTCAGGTTTACTTTTCCATTGGACCCAATCTAGCCGCAAGAATCCAGAGCACAAATGACATCGCGCCATGCGCTTCTGCTCGTGACTTCAGTATCAAGGAAACGTGCGGCATGGACAAAGCCGGTGGCTGGAGGCACACTGGGCCGTGGCAGGCAAACGGCCCAAGCCAGTAACAGAGTGATGTCAGGCGAAAACGTCAGGCGAAAGCAATTCCTCTTTGTGGACGACGATGCCGGATTTCTTGACGGCATGCGGGAGCTTTTCACGGCAATGTCGCAGGAGACGTGGGAGGTTTTCACGGCGGAAAGCCATGCGCAAGCGCTCGCACTCTTGCAGCAGCAGCGCATGGACGTCCTGGTGCTTGACATTGGGATGCCGATCATGGACGGTTTTCAATTCCTGCGGTTGCTGGGCCGGACGCATCCCGGCCAACAGATCGTAATGCTCACCGGCCATGCCGACGATGACCGGCGGAAATCCTGCCTCGATAATGGCGCGGCCCTGGTTCTGGAAAAGCCGGTCAGCTCGGCCGGCTTTGGCGCGGTGTTCGCCGCGCTGGACGCTCTGGCGGACACGCAGCCGCACACGGGCTTCCGCGGCATGATGCGGCGGGTCGGTTTGCAGGAGGTTTTGCAGATGGAGTGCCTCGGGCGCAAATCGTCCATCCTGGAAATTTCCACCGCCAAAACGCGCGGCCGCATCTTCATCTGCGACGGATCCATCGTTCATGCCGAGTCTGGCACGTTGCAAGGCGAGGTGGCCCTCTACAGTCTGCTGGGACTGCAAGACGGTGACTTCAATCTCCTGACTTTCCGCGAGCCCCCGCGCCGGACCATTCAGGGCCAATGGGAATCGTTGCTCATGGAAGCGGCGCGATTGACCGATGAACGCGCGGACTTTCTCAACACGCACGGGATGAACGCCTTGGTGCCGCCCGAAATTCCATCCGCGTCGCCCGACACGTCGCCCTCCCCCTCCGTCTCGGCGGCGGATTCGGCTCCCCGCGACGGCACCGTACGTATCCTGGAAACCGTGTTGTGTTCCGGGTCCGGTGAGATCCTTTACGAATGGGAATGCAAGTCCCTGGAGAGCCGGAGGCGATTGCTGGAACAAATCGAGCAGCAGGCGGCGGAAGTAAGCGCCCTGGCGCCGGTGGGACGGTTCGATCGCCTGGAAATCGCAGCGCAGGATGGACGCATCGTTTGCCACGTCCGACCGAATCTGCGGCTCTTCGTGCGCAGCAGCGCCGCCGCGGAAGGCGTTATCGCATGAACGGTTCGCTCGAAGAGTTTTTAGCCGGACGCCTTCCCTTTCCTGGCTTGGCAGCCTGGAGCGCGCGGCTGTCCGACCACACCACCACAAGTCATTGCTACAGCGATTGGTTTGCCGCCCAGCAAGCCGAGCAAACCCTTGGCCGGCTGGCGCTGGCCGCCGACAGCCTGGGCAACCACCGCATCCAGCCCGTCCGGTTGTCCTGGGTGTTCGAACATGCGCGCATTTATCTCGGCCTCCGCCGCGACGGCGCCTGCCTTGCTCTCTTCGTGGAGAACCGTCCGGACCTTTCTCCGACCGCCGCCGAGAATGTGCTCGATGAATTCGCCCAATTGCCGGCGTGACGGCGCTGCCCCCGTAAGACCGAAGGATTTTGGAAGAAGGCTTTCAGAGCCTGACGATTCGGCTCACGCTCTCGATCAGGCGGTCGATCTCGCGGCATAATGCACGGCATCGACGAAACAAAGGCCACCGGTATGCCTTCATGGAGGCGCTCGAGGGCGGGGAAACGGGAACAAATGGCTTTGACCGGCGCTAAATCCGGCTCGAGAACGGGCTCCGCGGGTTGAGCAATCATGGATTATTAGTGAAAAACAACAAAAATGATTATGAACGCGGCAAAGCAAACGGACGGCTTTTTTGGTGTGTTATCTCTGCAGCGACACCAAGAAGGACTCGAACGTCGGAAGCTAAGGAAGCCAAGCATTCCATCGGTTCGGACAAAATCTCAAAAAACAATTCAAAAAAAACGAAAAAAGCGGCCCAGCCCCGGTACATCGTGACCCCCCTCCGCCGGCCCCGATCAAGCTGAGCAAGATCAATTGCATTTCCATGAAAACATTGCGATTTCTGCAAACCTGGCAGCGTACGCTTTACAAACA
>Ga0073928_10003380_pt1 | contig 25359 bp, 26 predicted proteins | sample PaiPotPPA55metaG_FD_76969 | JGI IMG/M metagenome (GOLD analysis project Ga0073928, IMG submission 76969) | Iron sulfur acid spring bacterial and archeal communities from Banff, Canada, to study Microbial Dark Matter (Phase II) - Paint Pots PPA... ...
AAGGGAGATTTCCCGGGCTTATCGAAGTGCTGGTTAGGCACCATCGGGTCATGCCAATACAGGACCTTGCGGCCCGTCTTCGGATCGACCTTGTCTCCGGGCGCAGATGGGGTCGCGGCCGCGGCTGACGCCATGGGTGCGTCCGTTTCAGAACGATGGGTGCCGATCACGTAGCCTGCACCTAACAGCGCGGCTGCAGCGAACACGGCGGCAACGACGCGCACGAGTAGTTTCTGGTTCATGTTTTTTCCTTTACTCGCTGGTGGACAGGGTGGGTGGCACAACCTGGTATTCCAACTGCGCCCAGATCAGCGAGACCTCCCGTTCAAGGTTCAAGACTTGAAGGTCCGTCTCAAGCTGCGTGTGCCTCGCGTCCAATGCATCGGAGAGCGTGCCGGCACCAGATCGATAGGCCGCATTGGCCAGTTTCACTTTCTGTTCAGCGGCGGGAAGAATGGTTTGCTTCACGTTGGCTAAACGTTCCCGGCCGCTGGCGAGCTTTGCCGTCAAACCTTGGATATCAGCCACAACCTGTCGTTGGGTGTCTTCGTAAGTGAGCCGCGCTTGCGTGCCCATCTCCGATTTTTGGTCGACATCGCGGTCTTCGACGTTTCTACGGTTGATAGGTAAAGGGATCGAAACGCCTACCGACACGTAGTCCGAGAAGTTTCCGCCTCGCTTGAAATACGTCAGTCCCCAGGTCCAATTCGGGCTTCTATTGCTTCGTGTAACGTCGGTGTCGGCATCGGCCAACGAGATGGCGGAACGCGCTGCTATCAATGCAGGCTGGACTTGGTCGAGTTCCTCGACGCTTAAGCTGGACACGTGGGACTCCAGCTCCGGTGGGTCGCCGGCTACCTCCAGCACGTTGCCTGCCGCCGTCCAACGCGCCAAGACAATCAACGCGGTCTTCTCGTCTTGTTGCGCATTGATTAGTTCGCCACGCGCATTCCCGAGCGTCAGGTTGGCTTGGGCGACGTCCACCGCTGTGCCTTTTGCACCGCGGTATGACGCTTGTCTGGCGGTAAGTTCCTGGCTCAGATGGTCAACCAGAGCTTGGCTCAAGGCGACGGCCTTTTTCGCAAAGATGGCGTTCAGCCAAGCCATGGCCGTTTGCTGACGGACCTCGGCCACCTTTTCCAGGTAAGTCGATTTATCACGGTCCACAGCGCGATTCGCCAGCGCTGTTTGTAACCTGCGCTTGTCCGCCGACACCCATTCCTGCTGAATGCCGATGCCGCGCATCGTGAAATTGTCCTGCCCGATGGTAAAGGCCTGTGATCCATTGATGGGCAGGTCCTGGACACTCAGATTCAACGTGGGATTGGGTAGTTGCCCAGCTTTGACGACTACGTCGGAACTTCCCCGAACTGTGGCTTGCGAAGCCTGGATCGAGGAAGAGCGGCTGGTCGCTATTTGAAGCGCCGCGTCGAGTGTCATGCCGTTGTCTTGGGCGTGCGCCGCGCTGCCGACAAACATAAAGAGTGCTGCCAAAGCCAGGCCATGCAGCGGCCCACGCCGAGCCGACGTGAAATGTGGGTAATGCATGTGTACCCCGAATGGTCGAGTCCCGTATGGACGTGCGGACGGACATACGGACTCACGTCCTGAATAAGGACGACATCACCGCGAAGAAGCGGCGAACCGGATAAACGGAGTTAGAGGGACCGCGGGGGACGCCAGAGTCCATCCGGCGCGCGGATGGAGAGCGACTCGGCGTATTCGAAGCTGACGGGAACAAACGACCCGGCGGGTCGAGCAACGGTGGGAGCAGAGACGGGGTGATAGAGACTGCCCACCTGACACTGAGCCGTCACCTTGCAGAGGAATCCCTTCGGCTTGCCGTGTTCGCCGGAGGTTGGCGTCATCGACTCGCAACCGGGCATATCAGCCGCCATGGCGCCGCTGTCGTCGCCCATGGTGGCTTGCATCGGACACTGCCCAGTCAAGCCACTGGCTGCCAGCCCACTGATGGGCAGCATCACGCAGAGCAACAGCAGGAACATGGTCCGAAGAAATTTCATGGATCGGATTATAGCGGAGACATTTTATCGACGGTTCAAGGAATTCGGAGGTTGCGTGGTTCACAGCACAATGACGACATCCTGGTCATCAATGCGATGCTGGACGCGATGCGCATCCCACCGGCGAGCCGTCGGCCGACATTCATCTGTCACGGTGAGGCTCGGCGCGCAAGGCGCCGGTTGCTTCGCGACACGCCACCGACAACTGCAAGCCGAGGTTCCGTAGCGCCACGGACGCAAGCCGCAGGATGCAACGGAAACCTTCGTTCATCGTTTCACCTTGCACGTGTGGTTGCCCTTGGACTATGTGCCGATCGTGCGCCATCACTGCCCGGTGCACGGCCTATAACCATAATGAAAGCTTCAGGGCCGCTTCCGTCAACACCACGGCGATTCAAAGCGGTTGTCTTGCAGTTGATTTCCGTGATTGCCGTTGACCGAACGGACCCGGACTATCTCGCCGCGACCCCTACCGGATCGTTGGTCCGCCAGGCCTGTCGCGTCTGCTGGAAATGCGCTCGATTGCGAGCGATGGTGTCCGCGGTGGGCGGATATTCGGCGTTAAGTGTCGGAATCACGCCCGCTGCTTCCGCCTGCAGCAACTCGCCCTGCACCTGAGCCCGGGTTTTGCCGATGCCTGTGCTTTCGTCGGCCGATGGCGCCCTGCCGGCGTTGACCCGGGAAGGGTTCGAGTCGGTACTTGCCGCCGTGGGGGAAGCCGCAACTTGGGTGGCCAATTGCGGACTCAGTGCCGAACTGGGGTGCGGGTATGGGTTACGCCCGACACCGTTCGAACCGCCACCACCACCGGCGAATGCCGCTGCAGCCGCAGAAAGCAGCAAGGTTGCGAAGAAGGATTGCTTCAAAAGAGTGCGACGTTGCATGGTTGATTCCTTTAAGAATAGATTCCGCGCCGTCCGCGCATGCGCGCGGGCGGCGCTGATAAGAAATTTGAAAAAGAGCAGCGATGAAAGACGATCGAGCTTTGTCCTTGCGATCGCGTGATTGGCAGACCTCCAAGGCTCGACGTCGCGTCACCGCTGCTCAGCAGCTCGCGCGGCGAACTTAATGTGCGCTAGCTGTGGTCTGATCGCCCGTGCCCCAACCACGCTCAACCTGTTGGAACCGAGCTTGGTTGCGAGCGACGGTTTCGGCGCTGGGTGGGTAGTCATTCTTATGAACGGGGACGGTGCCGGCGCGTTCGGCCGCCAACAACTCCGTGCGGACCTGAGCACGCGTTTTCCCGTAACCCGCCCTGCCGTCGACGTTGAGATGACCATTTGCGTCAGTCCCGCGGACAACGGATTCGGGAACCGTGTTGTTCGCCAGTACAGTTTGCTGCGAGTGGGGTGTTGAACTCGTGAGCGAGGGTGCGTAGATGTTTGGATTACGCCCCAAACCATTAGCTCCGCCACTCGCCGCGAATGCCGTAAAGGTTGCGGACAGCAGCAAGGTTGCGAAGACCGATTGCTTAAGCAAAGTGATGCGTTTCATGTGTGACTCCTTGAAATGAGAAACTAACGAGCGCAAATACGCGTTCAATTTCGATGATTAATGACTTGAGGGCGGCTGCGCGGCTTCATCCAATGAAGCCTGATGGTTGGCAGCCGTGACTCGCTTGCTTGGATCGGCGTCACTCGCCCATTGCCCGACGTGGGGATGTCTCCACGCGCGCGCCAAAGCGGTTCAACCTGCTGGAATCGCGCCTGATTGCGTGCGATGGTCGCGGCGCTGGGCGGGTAGTCAGTCTTGCTTGATGGCACAAGGCCCATGCGCTGCGCTTCCACTAACTCCTCACGCACCTGTGCCCGTGTCTTGCCGGAGGACGTGCTGGGGCCTGCTGCGAGCGTCTCCTGCGAGGGGGCGGTCGAACCCGTCGCGTCCACGGGAAGAACGGCGGCAACCGGAGTCGTCGTTGCCGAGCGCTGACCAGCGGTCGAGTACGTATTTTGGATTGGGTAGTCCCTCGGCGCGGCAGAACCACCGCCGCTCGCGAAGGCCGTGAGGGCCGTCGACAGGAGCAGGGTTGCGAAGACAGAGTGTTTGAATACGGTGAGACGTTTCATGATTGTTTCCTTGATGAGAAAAATCGCAATGCGTAGTAAGCGATACGCATCGACGACCCAAATTACCGAAGCCTCAAAGCGTGGACGGGTTGTCCGCGACCCGACTTAGGCGACTTAATTAGATTTGCTAGATTTACGAAACGCTTGTGCTTGATCCAGCTTCGCGAGCTATCCGATCTCCGGGAGGCGGCGATCGACACGACGCACCGCTCGCACGCAGAGAGCGAGTAGACGTTGGGACGAGCATGAAAACCTTTTCGCGAACGAGCGGGATCGCGCGCTAGCTTTCGCCAAGCACGACCGACGTCAGTCGTTAGGGGTCAGATGCGAAAAACCTGGAAGAGGATGCGAGGAGGGGGAGAGGCGGAAAGCAGAATAGGCTCCGGCCGGGTCGGCAGGCGCGGTTGAATCGCCAGTGCAGGGATCGTCGATGCACCCCAGATCAAAGGTGCCCAGACGAGCGGCGATGGAGCGGGCTGCTGGGCGTGATCAGGTTGCGCCGAGTTGTCGCAATGAGCGTGGCAAACCACAGCTGCGTGGTGATCGCGCAGGTCGCTATGGCCATCGAAGACGGTGAGCGTTGCCGTGGCAGTTGTCGAGGGGATGGGATGCGGCGTTGCGCAAGCGTACGCCGCCACCCACAGCTGGCTGAAGAACAGCGCAACAAGTAGCGTGATAACGGTCAGCGTACGTTTGGTCTGGCGGGGCATGGATCGGGTCAGGTTGCCTGGTGGACTTTGCGTGAAATGCACTGCACAGCTACGAGCAGCGGCGCCCCACGCCTGGACTCACTTGCGGCAGGCGCGGTCGATCCATCCGCCCGGCACCCCGGGTAGGCAGTCGCTACCTTCGTCGTAGTTGTGCACCGCATTTCTTTCGCCTCTACTGGTTGGGTTGCTTGATCGCAGCCGGTCTTGCCATTCGGGTCGCCCACGAAAAGTGGCGCCTTCGTTCGAGAGTGTCCAAGGGCGTTCGCCACCTCGCGGCACTACACCCTGCGTTATCTAACAATGGAGCGGAGTCTAAGCACTCCCATGACTGGAGTGTCAAGGAGTGCGTCGTGAGTTTGGGGGCAGTAACCCTCAAAAAAAGACCTTGACATTCCTGCAACTGGAAGGTCTACAGTGAAAGCAAGCTGGAAATAAACGGACGGAACTGGCCGCTGCGGGTTTTCCCCGGGATCGAGTCCAGAGCATGTGATGCGGCGTTTTGACGCCGCTCGACCATGGCCTTCGTCGAATGGCCGTGATCTAACGTTTGAGGTGCAGGATGAACATCGGACAAGCAGCGAGCGCCTCGGGCGTCACGGCCAAAATGATCCGCTACTACGAAAGCATCGATCTGGTGGAAGCCGCTGGTCGGACCGATGGTGGCTACCGGATCTATGGCGACAGTGACGTCCACGTGTTGCGCTTCATCCGGCAAGCCCGCACCCTGGGATTCCCGATCGAGCAGATCAGGCAACTGCTTTCGTTATGGCTGGATCAGGGGCGCGCGAGCGCCGAAGTGAAGAAGATCGCCACGCACCATATCGGCGAGTTGAACACCCGCATTGCGGAACTGGTCGTGATGCGTGACACGCTTGCTCACCTCTCGCGGTATTGCGCGGGCGACAAGCGGCCACGTTGTCCTATATTGGATGGAATAGGCGGGCCCGATGTGCGACCAGGTCTGAACCGGAATCGGAAAGCGGCGACTCGCCCTGCGGCGCTCGCCTTCTGATCCGAATCCGCGAATAAACATATCTGTAACTGAATTGCTTTTTAGTTGGTCTACATCATTTCGTGAAACGTGCCGTTAAATTAGTACTGTGCTTCTTGATCGCGTGGCTGCCTTTGACAGGGTTTGCCGCGCAGGTACTGATTTGCCCTCAGGTTTCATCTGCGATGACCGCGTCGCATACGGCGCTGCATCATTCGGCGGTTCCGCATGCGGCCGCCTCAGCGGGTGCAACCCATCTGGCCACCGCTGTATCGACCATGCATCAGGCCGGTTGCCATGGCAGCGTCGGTACTACAGCCTGCACACTTGCGGCGATATCTTCCCATCCGGTCGCGCTTGTCGCGGCCCCTTCTACACCCGTCTACGCGTCATTCGACGTCACGTCGATTCCACAGTACATTCCCGAGCTTCCGCAGCGTCCCCCGCAAGTTCTGTAACACCCCCTCCCGCATTGGGCGTCAGACCGTTTGCGCGCTGTGTCAGCTCGCCGGCACGGTTTCGCGCCGGCACGTCCATGATTCGGCTCGACCGATTGCGTCAAGAGATTTTCGCTTGACGTCCCACGAACTTGAACAAACGGCCTTCAACTCCCGATTTCGGGACTGGCCAAGGAAATGACATGAATACCAAACGTTTAGCCGCTGTGTTGCTGGCCCTTGCGCTTTTGGGCGCAAGTGGATTGAGCGCGGCGGCCAGCCCATCGCAACCGGCCATGCACGATGGCGGCAGTTCCATGATGGGCGGCGGAATGAAGGGTGGAGGCATGATGGGCAAAGGGATGATGGGCAGCTGTCCGATGATGGGACAACTCCCTCCCGGGAACGAAAAACTCGCGATGCAGATGCACGGTGAAATGATGAAGGCGATGGGCGACATCATGCTCAAGTACGCCGACAAAATCCAGACACCGCCCGCGAAATAACGCAGTAGTGCTTGTTGACCCGAGCACTTTCCAGACTTGATGTAGGAGCAACACCATGAAATGCAATATGAAAACGATGCTCACCACTGGGATCGTCCTGCTCGTCGTACTGGCTGGGGCTTATGCGGCGTTACCTCAGTTTCGAACACTCGTGTTGAGCCTCGGACCATCCCTGCTGTTCCTGCTGTGCCCGCTGTCCATGATCTTCATGATGAAAGGCATGATGTCGAACAAGGGCGATCAGCGTTCGCCCCCGAGTGACACATCGCAGGATCGGCAGCCGCAATCGCGTATCACCAAGTAGCGATTCGTAGCGGCTGGCATGTTGGGCGAACGCGTCATCGTGCGCGTTCGCCCCGCTGAGAAACACCTATGCGAGATGTTCCGATGATCGCATTGGGGGCATGCGCGCGTTGCGGTTTTCGCCGCAACGGATGTCAGGTTCATGCATGCAACGTGGAAGATGGAACCAGAGCTCGTGGACTGGCAGGGCGTTTGGGTCACGGCTTGATCCCGGCCTCCTGTCGGTGGGGGCGCTGTCTAAACGTGTACGACGATGCGCCAGATGAGCAAGGTTCGCCCGGAGACTGACGCGTTCCGGCATGGAGAAGCAGTGCGGCGGCACACCGGCTGGCCGGACAGCAAACAGACGACGCAGTACGTCAGCAATCCGAATAATCGGCTGACGATAGTTGATCAAAGGAGGGGCGTATGGCTAGTAGCATCTTTTTCGGGGGATCGGTGATCGCCGCGTTCATCGCCGGCATGATCGCGTTGTTCGCGCCGTGTTGCATTTCCGTCATGCTTCCGGCTTACTTCGCCAGTTCCTTCCAGAACCGCAGCAAGCTGGTCGCGATGAGCTTCATTTTCGCGGCGGGCGTGGCGACAGTGATCCTGCCGCTGGTCATGGGTGCAGTGGTGCTGCGCGAACTGTTCGTCACGCAGCACACACCGCTCTACGTGATCGGCGGCTCACTGATGCTTGGAATGGCGGTGTACACCTTGTTGGGTGGCAAGCTTCAGTTACCCATGCCGGGGCGCGCCGCGACGACCGGGGCGGGCCCGCTAAGCATCTACTCTCTCGGCATGTTCTCCGGCATTGCTAGCTCGTGCTGCGCCCCTGTGCTCGCCGGCGTAATAGCGCTGTCGAGCGTGGCGCCTTCTGCGGCGCTGGCCGCCGGACTAGGCGGCGCATACGTCTTCGGGATGGTAGCGCCGCTTTTTCTTATCTCGCTGCTATGGGATCGATACGACTGGCGATCGAGCCGACTGTTTCGAAGCCGAAGCGCGACGTGGCGCATCGGTCCGCTGACACGCACGCTTTCTGTGTCGATGCTGGCCAGCGGATTGTTGCTTGGCGTGATAGGCGTTGCAACACTCTGGACCGGACTTGTGTATGACTCGATGCCGACGTCCAGTCATTGGGCGCTATCGATTTCCGTCAAGCTCCAGCATGCCGGCCAACTCATCATCAATGCACTCTCGGGCATGCCGAACTGGGTGGCTGCAGCCTTACTGCTGGTCGCCTTGACGGCGCTTGCATGGCGGGCGCGCACGCAATGGCATCCGACACGGCATCACAACCAAGACGCGGTCCTTGAAAAGACCGAGCAGGAATCACGGAGGACGGAATGAAACAAGCACATGCGAGACCAGACAAGCATCAACGGATCGACCTCCGAAAGCGACTCATTCTCGGGACGGCCACCGCGATACTCATTGCACTGGTGGCAGCCATCTTTTTTGTGGGCCGGCCGGCAACTACGGCTTATGCCGGAACCGCGCCTGGTGACGACCTGGCAGGAAAATACAGTTTTCAGGTCGGCGATCCGGGGCCTGGCCAGATTGCTCCGCCAATCCATCTGATGAACACCGCCGGCAGCGCTTTCGATCTGGCCAGCTTGCGAGGCAAGACGGTCCTTTTGTATTTTCAGGAGGGCGTCACCTGTCAGCCATGTTGGGACCAGGCCAAAGATGTCGGACTCAAGTTTCAGGAATTTCAGGCACTCGGCGTTGATCAGGTTGTCACGATTGCCAGCGACCCGGTCGATCTTCTGAAACAGAAAGCGAGCGATACGGGGCTCTCAATGCCGGTACTCTCGGACCCTGATCTTGTCGCGTCGAAGGCGTATCACGCCAACGACTACGGAATGATGGGCCAGAGCCGGGACGGTCATACCTTTGTGCTGGTGGGCGCGGACGGCCGGATCAAGTGGCGGGCGGACTACGGCGGCGCACCGGCCTACACGATGTACCTGCCGGTCGAGAACCTGCTCGCCGACATGCGACGCGGCTTGCAAAAACCCGGCTAAGAGGCCCCATGAGATCGCTCAACGTGGTTGTACTTACCCAGGACAACTGTGGGTTCTGCGATACCGCCATAGCCATGCTCGACAGGTTGTCGGCAGAGTATCCGCTGGCGATATCCACGTTGTCCGTCACCTCGCGGGAGGGACAGGCACTCGCGCTGAAGTGCGGCATCCACTTTCCGCCGGGGATTGTGCTTGATGGCGAAGCGCTGTGTTATGGCCGACCGTCGGAGAAAAGGCTCCGGCGAGCGTTCGAACGAAGATTGTCGGAAGGGAAACCATCGGTCGTAACGAAGGCATAAACGGTCCGACGGGGAGACGGCTTGAGGTGACCCACGATGCCGTTCAGGGTGTCACGTCCATCTCAGTCACGGATTCGCGCGACGCCAGATCGGCGGTGCGTCGACTCCGTGCACGGCCTCGGGCGGTTAGCAGCAGCGGGTCGCAAAGTCGGCGAGCTTGGCAGTCGAACACGACCTGAGGCGAAAGCGTGCGGACGATGCGATTTTTGGAGAGTGCCGGACAAGGGCTGAGCGATCGACCCGATACGGGGTGACCGCGAAAGCGACGCGAGAAATGATGCCGGCCATGAGGGTGCGCTCTATCGAGCCATCGCCGCATTGCTGATCATCTCTTGGCAAGGAGGCTTGACGTGAATGATATGACTGGTTTTGCCGAACACTACGGGCACTGGGGGCTGGTGGCGGTCATGGTCCTGGTGGCGAGCTGGATACTGTATCGGTTCGCGGCGCCGAAAGGCTGGCGTCAATGGACCGGCGCAGGTCTGGTCCAGGCGTTCATTATTGCGCTTTACGCGGAGATGTACGGCTTTCCGCTCACCATCTACCTGTTGACCGGCTTCCTCGGCATCGACATTCCGCGCAACGCTTTCACCGGTCATCTCTGGGCCACGCTGCTCGGTTACGGCGCAACGGGCGCGATGGTGGAGATGACGCTTGGCGGGCTGTTTGTCCTGTTTGGTATCGGGCTGCTCGTTGGCGGCTGGCGCGCGGTCTACGTGTCCTCCCGCGAGGGGCGCATCGCGACCGGCGGACTGTACAGCGTGGTGCGTCATCCGCAGTACAGCGGAATCATGCTGGCGGTCTTCGGCCAGATCGTGCATTGGCCGACGGTCGTGACGCTCGCGCTGTTCCCGATCATCGTGCTTGCCTACGTGCGGCTTGCCCGAAAAGAAGAACGAGAAATGCTCCGCCGTTTCGGTGCAGGTTACGAGGCCTACTTAGAACAGGTACCGATGTTCTTTCCGCATCGGGGTCAGTGGGGACAATTTTTGAATCCGCTCGAGTGGTAACCAATCCGAGTCGTTTCGTAGGGGATCGGATTCTCGCCATCGTGGCGGGTTCATTCGGCGGAGGCACACGATGAACCAAAGTGCAACATACGCGCCGAGCTCACACCAAAGAAGGCTGCTTCTTGTGAGCACAGGCGCCGTCGGAGGTATCGGGCTGATTGCAGCCGCGGTGCCATTTGTGGAAAGCATGGCGCCCAACGACGCGGTGAGGTCCATGGGCGCACCGGAGGAGGCCGACCTCAGCAAGGTGTCGCTCGGGGCGTTGATGACGGTGGCGTGGCGAGGAAAACCCGTTTGGATCGTGCATCGCACGGAACCGATGCTGGCCTTGCTCGGCAAGCACGATGACCGATTGCGCGATCCTCGGTCTGAGCAGCGTCAGCAGCCAGTCTATGCAAAAAATGCGACCCGCTCCATCAAGCCGTCCTTCCTGGTCGCGGTCGGTATCTGCACGCATCTCGGCTGCATACCAACCTACCGGCCGGAAGCCGGCGGCGCCCCGCAACTCGGTGCAGACTGGCCCGGTGGCTTCCTCTGTCCGTGCCACGGCTCGCGGTTCGATCTGGCGGGACGCGTGTTCAAGAATGTCCCAGCGCCACTCAACCTGGAGGTCCCGGCACACGAGTACCTGAGTGATACGCGACTACTGATCGGTCAAGACAGTCACACGGGGAAATAAACGATCCCAGGTGCCGTGTATTTTGGGGTGCTGAAGGTCGGGATGGCCGCAGTGACGCTGCAAAGGGCGGGTGGAAATAGTTCTTGACCTTCCCATCATTGGAATATCTAGGATGAATTTATACCAGGATTGTGGAGTAAGTCATGAGTCAACCAGCGACATTGACGATCGAAGAGGGCAGCGGAACACGCGACTGGACGGTCCCGATTCGGGGCATGAGTTGCGCATCGTGCGTGTCGCGCCTGGAAAAGGCGCTTGTGAACGTCCCGGGTGTCGAACGCGCGAGTGTGAGTCTCGCCACCGAATCGGCGGCCATCACCACCAGGTCGGATATCGGTGCGCAGACCCTCAATGCAGCGATCGACAAGGCGGGATATCACGCGGCAGAGGCCGAGATAGATCTGACCGTCAGCGGCATGACCTGCGCGTCTTGCGTCGCGCGTATTGAAAAAGCACTCATGCGCACGCCGGGCGTCGAAGCCGCGAGCGTCAATCTCGCCACCGAGCGTGCTCACGTGCGGATACTGCAGGGTGCTGTCACTTCGGATGAGCTCGTCGCAGCGATTGAACGCGCCGGCTATCGGGGTGCCGTAGCGCAGGAAACGCACGAGGACGTGGACCGGGCCTCCTGGGTAGAAGCGTGGCCCGTGTTCGTGGCGGCTGCGTTGTCATTGCCGCTGGTGATACCTACCGTGGCTGGGCTTCTGGGTATAGAAATCGTGTTACCGATCTGGCTGCAATGGCTGCTGGCGACACCGGTTCAGTTCTGGCTCGGCGCGCGTTTCTATCGAGCCGGGTGGAAAGCACTGAAGGCCGGCGCGGCTACGATGGACGTGCTGGTCGCGGTCGGGACCTCGGCGGCTTACGGTCTCAGTACCTATTTGTGGCTGACCCAGGCAAACAATGTCGCCCCAAATCTGTATTTCGACGCCTCAGCCGTGGTGATCACGTTGATCTTGCTTGGCAAATGGCTTGAATCGAGGGCGAAGCGCCAAACTACCAGCGCGATCCGGGCACTCAATGCGTTGCGGCCCGACACAGCCCGGGTCCTACACGATGGTCTTGAGCGCGAAATACGCGTCGCAGCCATCCAGGTGGGGGACGTGGTCGTCGTGCGCCCAGGCGAGCGAGTGCCCGTCGACGGCGTGATTGTATTCGGCACCAGTTATCTCGATGAATCGCTGCTGACTGGCGAGAGTTTGCCGGTAGTCAAAACGCCCGGAGAACACGTGATTGGCGGCGCCATCAATGGCGATGGCCTGTTGCGTGTCGAGACAACGGCAATCGGCGCGGAAACGACATTGGCGCGGATCATCCGTCTCGTCGAAAACGCCCAGGCCGTTAAGGCCCCCGTTCAACGTCAGGTCGATCGCGTCGCGGCTGTTTTCGTACCGATCGTACTTGGCATCGCCGCTGTCACGCTCGTGGGGTGGTGGCTTGGCGGTCGCGGTATCGAATACGCGATTATCAATGCGGTAACGGTTCTCGTCATCGCCTGTCCATGCGCACTCGGACTGGCCACGCCGACCGCCATCATGGCGGGCACCGGTGCCGGCGCTCGACGCGGGATCTTGATTAAAGATGCCGAAGCGTTGGAAGTGGCCCATCGGATCACCGTTGTTGCGTTCGACAAGACCGGCACACTCACGCAGGGCAAACCCACGCTGTTGGCTCATGTTGCCGCGGCAGGTGTCGCTGAAGAAGAGGTACTGGCGTTGGCCGCCACCATTCAGACGGGCAGTTCACATCTTCTTGCCGCCGCAGTCCTTGCAGCCGCCTCGCGCTCGGGGCTCGACCTTGCCGTCACCAACCAGGTTCAGGCACTACCGGGGCGAGGCATGGCGGCCCATGTGACACACACCGGCGTGATGCGAGAGCTGCGGCTTGGTAACGCACGGCTCATGGCCGAGTCGAAGGTTGACATGAGCCCATTGATCGCCATTGCCGGCGATTGGGAGCGCGCGGGAAAGACGGTTTCATGGCTGGCAGACGTCACAGTCGCACCGCGTCTGCTGGGTGCGCTCGCGTTTGGCGACACGGTGAAAGACATCGCACGGGACGCGGTGCAACGATTGCACCGGCTCGGAATCGACACGGTGATGGTGACCGGAGACAACTACGGGAGCGCGCATGCCGTCGCCCGGGAATTGGGCATTCAACAAACAATCGCCAACGTGTTGCCTGAGGACAAGGCCAAGGCCGTAGATTCGCTCAAAGCAGGCCGTCGGGTGGTCGCGATGGTTGGTGACGGGGTAAACGATACGCCGGCGCTGGCGGCCGCCGATGTCGGGATTGCGATGGCGACCGGTACCGATGTTGCGATGCATACGGCCGGAATCACCTTGATGCGTGGCGATCCGTCTTTGGTGGCCGATGCGATCGATCTGTCTCGTCACACATGGAACAAGATTCGCCAAAATTTGTTTTGGGCGTTTGCCTATAACGTCATCGGCATTCCGTTGGCCGCCCTTGGCATGCTTAACCCCGTGATCGCGGGCGCGGCAATGGCAGCTAGCAGCGTCTGCGTCGTGGGCAATGCACTCTTGCTCAAACGCTGGAGGCCGCCGAGTGAAATAACCGCGCGCGTTAAGCCTACTCGCGCAATTGAAGGAGGAGTTATATGAACATCGGAGAAGCTGCCAAGGCCACCGGTATGTCGGTCAAGATGATCCGGTACTACGAAAGTATTGACTTGATTCAGCCGCACGGGCGCGCTGAGAGCGGCTATCGGATCTACAAGGAGAGCGACGTTCACGTCATGCGTTTCATTCGGCAGGCGCGCGCACTCGGTTTTCCAATCGAACACATCCGGGATTTGCTGGCTCTGCGGCGAGATGAGGACCGAGCCAGTTCCGACGTCAAGGCGGTTGCACTTAAGCACGTCGCGGAACTGAACGCCCAGATAGCCGAATTAACGGCCATGCGCGATTCGCTTAATCAACTCGTGCAGCGATGTGCTGGCGACAGCCGTTCGAGTTGCACGATATTGCAAGGCATACAACGTCTCGAGGCGGACAACCTCAGTCGCGTTGAGGCAAAAGCAGATACGTCGACGTGAGGTCAAAGCCCTATAGAGTGAAGATTGTTCGTCCCGGACGCTGGCGGTGCCGACTTTTAATAAGGCCCGCTCGGTCGAGCAAAACTTGGGAGCAAATTATGCAGTTGTCAGTCGATGAAATGACCTGTCAGCATTGCGCACGCGCAATCACTGAGGCCGTAAGAGAAGCGGACCCCGTGGCTTCGGTCACCGTGGATGTCGGCGCCAGATGCGTGACCGTCATTTCCGACGTGTCATCCGGCGAGATCGTTCGAGCCATTTCGGACGCTGGCTACACAGCTGTTGTCCGCGCCGGGTAATCGTGGTGCGTCAGGGCATCTGACGCTGCGAGGCGGAGTCAGCATAACAGTGTGCAACAGGATGGTCGCGCCGTTGGGTAGTGGCAATAATGGGATCGATGACGAGAGAGGTGACATGTGGGCACTGGTGGTCGGCTGGCGACGCTGTCCACGATGACGTTGGTCACTCGTTGTCGAATGATCCGCCTTCCCGTCGGCCGTGCAACGATTGTCGTGCGTCTTGCGGTGATCACTTGGCGGACTTCAGACATCCATCAATGCAGGGCTAACGATTGATCTCCTGAACAGATCGTCAGCTTCGACTGGGAACGCTCAGGCTACCGCGGTTCTTGTACGCTTTCGTAACGGCCCTGGCGCGGGGCCATTGAACTCGACCATGCTCATTTTTCGACAGCTATTCGACCAGCAATCAGCGACCTATACGTACCTCCTTGCCGACCGCAAATCCAGCGAGGCGGTGATCATTGACCCCGTGTTCGAACAGGCACGCAGAGACGCGGCGCTAGTCGAAGAACTCGGCCTGCGATTGCTTTACACCCTGGACACCCACGTCCATGCCGATCACGTAACGGGCGCATCGATGCTCAAGCGCCGAGTGGACGCTCAGATTGCCGTGTCGGCCGCCAGCGGAGTAACTGGCGCGGATCGGTATCTTATCGAGGATGATGAGGTTGCATTCGGCGAGCGGCATTTGAGGATCCGTGCGACGCCCGGTCACACGCATGCATGCATTACTTTTGTGCTGGACGACGAAAGCATGGCGTTTACCGGCGACTGTTTGCTCATCAGAGGCAGCGGCCGCACCGATTTCCAGCAGGGCGATCCGCGTGTCATGTACCAATCGGTGCATCGTCAAATCCTCACGCTGCCCGAGGCGTGTCTGCTCTACCCGGCCCATGATTATCATGGTCTGACGGCAACGAGTGTCGCGGAAGAGCTGCGCTTCAATCCGAGGTTAGGCGGCGAGCTGAGCGAGGATGATTTCGTTGGCTATATGGCGAACCTTCGGCTGCCGCATCCGAGGAAGATCGATATCGCGGTGCCAGCGAATCTGAAATGCGGCCTCGCTACGAACGATCCAACAACGACAATCGATCCGAACTGGGCGCCGCTGGCCTGCACCTTTGCAGCTGTATGGGAAGTTCAACCGGAATGGGTTGAAGAAAACGCCGATAAAGTTCAAATCGTTGACGTGCGAGAACCGTCCGAGTTCGGCGGTTCGCTGGCACACATTCGCGGTGCCAAGCTCATTCCGCTGGGCGAGCTGGCTCAGCGCGTAGGTGAGCTGACACGGGAGCGCCCCATCGTGACTGTTTGCCGGGCGGGGGGACGCTCTGCGCAAGCCACGCTCATCCTCCAACAGGCGGGCTTCGATAAAGTCGCGAACCTGGCGGGCGGCATGCTGCGCTGGCGGGCGCACGGACATGCTGTGGAAAACGATAGTTCCTCGAGCGATGAACATCCGACAACCTAGCGATCTGGAGGTGCAGGCATTGCAAAGTTCAACTCGGCGAGTGCGAGGGTGCTTCTTTGCGCACACTGGAGTTATCCAGGTTCGCTTCGTCCCCAAAAAAAGCGCGCAATAATTGTTCGTGACTCTCAACCCGGAGTGCCCGCTATTGCGCGGCTGGGATACTCCGACTCACGCAAGTACTGGAGGTTTAACATGTCTATCCGCATAGGCGACGAAGCACCCGATTTCACGGCCGAAACCACTGAAGGGACGATCCGATTTCACGAATGGATGGGGGACAAATGGGCCATCCTGTTCTCGCACCCGAAGGATTTCACACCCGTCTGCACGACCGAGCTTGGATACATGGCCGGCCTGAAACCAGAGTTCGACAAACGTAATACCCAGATCATTGGACTGAGCGTCGACCCCGTCAGCGACCATCAAAGGTGGGTCGGCGACATTGAAGAGACGCAAGGGCACGCAGTGAACTATCCGATGATCGGCGACGCGGACCTGAACGTCGCGAAGCTCTACGACATGATTCATCCGAACGCGAGCGGAGGCACGAGAAGCGCGGCGGACAATGCCACGGTACGCTCGGTGTTCATAGTCGGCCCCGACAAGAAGGTTAAGGCGATGCTCATCTATCCGATGAGTGCGGGCCGCAATTTTGACGAGGTGCTGCGCCTGCTCGATGCGCTTCAGTTGAACGCCAAGCATGCGGTCGCCACGCCGGTGAACTGGAAGCCGGGTGAGGACGTGATCATTCCGACGTCCGTGTCCGATGAGGAGGCCAAGAAGAAGTATCCGCAGGGTTTCAAGACACTCAAGCCGTATCTACGGACCGTGTCGCAACCGAGGTAATGGCAGCACCGACAACGATAGACGCGGGCGGCGTTGACATCGACGCCGCCTTCGGTTCGACGCGCAACTGATGTGCCGCATATTTTGCCGCCTTGATCGCCACATACCCACCTGCCACGTCTCGTTCGGATCATAGACGCACGAGGCTTCACGACTGCTGATCACCCAACGCCTAGGTTGTGTGGTTGTTCACAAATCGCGATCTCACAAGAATGGAGTCGACGCCGGATAATGATGTGAGTTCGGCTTTGCTACGGATGACAAAACGCGGGTCCCCTGATTCGCCTCGTCACTCGCTCGCATATCCACAGGTGGCGAGTTCGTACAGAAACTCCTTGACCTTTCCACAACCAGAAGCTCTACAGTGAATATGTGTTGATGGACATCAACCGACCGAAATAGCCGTGTCGCACCTGACGTGAAAGCGGCACGATAGATGCCGATTGGCGTGTCGCGCAAGTCTGTGGACATAGGCCGGCTGCGAGCGGTCGGCGAGACAACGTACTACACGCGCGACCGGACCACCGGGGCACGCCGGCGCCGTGGGCGTCGCGACCGAACTGAACGGCTAGCACGGCCGTTGCGTTCGCGGGCACTGCTCCAGTTCGGCGCCGCAAGAGCAGCATTGCGCTGCCATTCATCCTTAGGATGACTTCATGTCGTTACTTAACTCGATATCGCGTACGCTCAACGGCCTGTTGAACGACGCCGCCGAATCGGTGCAGGACCCGTCGCGCGATGGGCGCCAGATCGTTCGCGAGCTTGATGACAGCATGGCGAAAGCCGAGAACTCGTTGATTGAGATCGAAGCCCAGGTCGCGATGCAGCAAAGCAAACGTGACGTCGCCGCGGACAAGGCGAAGAAATACGCGGATGGCGCGAAACGAGCGTTGCAAGGCGGCGACGAATCGCTCGCCCGCGAAGCGCTGACCGCGCAAGCGAATGCCGAAGCGGAACGCGATGCGCTCGCAAAGGAACTGTGGACCCTTGAGCCATCGGTTGACCATTTAAAGTCCCAAATTGCAGAAATGCGGCAACGCCGCAATGACCTGAACGCGCGCTCCAATATCCTGCAGGCGAAGCAGGAAATCGCGCAGGCGAAGGACACTGCAGCGAGTGTGCTGGGCGGCATTGGCGGCAAGAATTTCGCGGCGGATTTCGAGAAGCTCGAGGATAAGGTCCAGTTGCAAGACGCGCGCTCGGACGCGCGGCTGGGCTCGGCCGACGAAAAGAGTGGCAAGGCGCTCGACGACAAGCTCGTCGCGCTGTCGAAAGGACCTTCGGTCGACGACCGGCTCGAAGCACTGAAAAAACAGCTCGGCACGCCGACACAGTCCTGACGCGACGAGAAGCGCGATGAAGGGAAAGAATACACACGACACAGCAAAGCCCCGTTTCGCGACGATCAGAGAGAAAAAATATGGGGCGAGAATTCGCGCGGTGGCTGCCGCGCGCTGAAGGGACCCTGGGTCGTGGCGGACCAGTAACACAGTGGTTGTCAACGCGCGGTCAGTGCGTGCGTCACCGCTCGATACGAGCATGACCATTTTATGCGGACGTTGTTACCGCAGCGGCGGTCAACATCGTGGGACGGGCCGTCATGGCTCGAACCGGGAACTAGCGCTCGCGAAAGATGAGACCGGCCCGATCGCCGGCCGGCCCCATGCGTGCGATGTTCGAGGCGGTGGATGTACCAAGCCGGTCCGGTGTAGCGATCGAAGTGACGCGGCAACACGGAGTTGTTCATGGCGAAGTCTGAGACTCTCGGGTACACCAGTGTGCTAGGTCCGAAGTACAGCGATCTGCGCCGCCGGCTGGTTTTCCTGCTGTTGGGACTGGTTGTTTATCCGATCGGCGCGCACATCCCCGTGCCGGGCATCGACCCCGGTCAACTGGCGCAGCTGTTCCAGCGCCAGCAGGGCGGCATCGTAGGCCTGTTCAACATGTTTTCGGGGGGCGCGTTGTCGCGCTTCACGGTCTTCGCATTGGGCATCATGCCCTACATCTCCGCATCGATCGTCATTCAGTTGCTGGGAATGATTTCGCCGCACTGGAGGCGTTGCGCAAGGAAGGCCAGGCGGGCCAACGTAGGCTCACCCAGTACACCCGGTACTTCACTGTGGCGTTGGCAACCTTCCAGGCGCTCGGCATCGCGGTGGCGTTCGAAAACCAACCTGGCCTGGTGAACGATCCGGGCCTGATGTTTCGCCTGACCACGGCGGTGACGCTGGTGACCGGCACGATGTTCCTGATGTGGCTCGGCGAGCAGCTAACCGAACGCGGCCTCGGCAATGGCATCTCGATCATCATTTTCGCCGGTATCGCGGCGGGCCTGCCCAACGCGATAGGCGGCCTGTTCGAGTTGGTTCGCTCGGGTTCGATCGGCATCTTCTCGGCGATCGTGATTGGCGCGCTGATTGCGTCGGTGACCTATTTCGTGGTGTTCGTCGAGCGCGGGCAGCGCAGGATCCTGCTGAATTACGCCAAGCATCAGGTGGGCACCCGGCTATACAGTGGCCACGCCTCGCACCTGCCGCTCAAACTGAACATGTCGGGTGTAATTCCACTGATCTTTGCATCGTCGATCATTCTGTTCCCGGCGACCATCGCGAAATGGTTCAGCGGCGGCGGGAACACGCGTTGGCTCAAGGACGCCGCCGGCCAACTTTCACCGGGCCAACCGGTCTATACGATGTTGTACGCGCTGGCGATCGCCTTTTTTTGCTTCTTTTACACCGCGCTTGCGCTAAACGGTAAGCAAACTGCCGACAATCTGAAGAAGAGCGGCGCGTTTGTGCCCGGCATCCGTCCGGGTGAATTGACCGCGCATTACATCGACACGATCCTGGCGCGTTTGACGCTGGCCGGCGCGGCATATCTGATCGTGGTTGCTCTGCTGCCGGAATTTATGGTTTTGCGTTGGAACGTGCCGTTCTACTTCGGGGGGACGTCACTGTTGATTATCGTCGTGGTGACAATGGATTTCATGGCGCAGGTGCAATCCTACGTGATGTCGCAACAATACGAATCGCTGCTCCTGAAGTCAGGCTTCAAGGGCCGCGACGTGACGCGCCACTGAATTGACGAACCTATGACGAACCGAGACGTTATTCAAAATACACGGCGGGGTTATCGGCTTACTTGCGCGCATGCGATTGCAGATGGCGATGTGGGCGTCACCGGCCGGCACGCGAGCGCGGTTGCCATGCAACAAAACCAGTGCCGTTGCGCCCTCTGTTCGACCCACTGTTGATCCGTTTCTTGCCGCCAACAGAATTGATCAAGGTTCCTATCGATGCTGATTCATCCGAACGTCGACCCGGTCGCGATTCATCTCGGCCCCCTAGCGGTGCGCTGGTACGGGCTGATGTACCTCGTTGCGTTTATTTCGGCGATCGTCATCGGCCGGTTGCGGCTGCGCTTGCCGCACGTCGCCGCGCAAGGCTGGACCACGAAGGATATCGACGACATGCTGTTCTACGGCGTGGCGGGCACGATCCTCGGCGGGCGGCTCGGCTATGTGCTCTTCTACAAGGCGAGCTACTACTTCGCGCACCCACTCGACATCCTCAAGGTTTGGGAGGGTGGCATGTCGTTTCATGGCGGCTTGCTCGGCGTGACGTTCGCGATGGTCTTGTTCGCGTATCAGCGAAAGCGCACCTGGCTGCAAGTCACTGACTTCGTCGCGCCGATGGTGCCGACCGGTCTTGCTGCGGGGCGTCTGGGCAATTTCATCAACGGCGAGCTGTGGGGACGCGTGACCAATCCGCATGCGCCGTGGGCAATGCTCTTTCCTACCTCTGTCAACGAAGACGCAGCGTGGCTCATCGCGCATCCGCAGCAGGCGGCACAAAACGGGCTCCGTGAGATCTTTCTGCGGTACCACGCGCTGCCCCGTCATCCGTCTCAACTCTACGAGATAGCGCTCGAAGGCATCGTGTTGTTCATCGTGATGTGGCTATATACGGGTAAGCCGCGGCCGAGTGGCGCGGCGTCCGGCCTGTTTGTAACGGGGTATGGGATCGCGCGGTTCATCGTCGAGTTTGCGCGCGAACCGGACGACTTTCTCGGATTGCTTGCGTTCAATTTGTCGATGGGGCAATGGTTGTCACTGCCGATGATTCTGGTGGGTTTGGCCGTAATGGCATGGGCGTATTCGCGGGAAAGGCGCACGTAGGCGGCGTTTCGAGACCGCCTAGCGCAAGTGCCAAGAGGGGTGTCCTGGGCGCAGCCGTCGTGCCGTCGTAATCGCGTCAGGGTCCTGCTGGAACAATGGCTCGAAACGCACGAAGCGACAAACTCCGACTACGACTTATTACTACGACTCGCGCCCTCAATGCGCAGCGTCCGGGCCGGACGCAATTATCTGGAAATGGCACCAAACGCGAGCCCCAATGCAGATGCATTGTCCTACAGTCGCCTGCCGTACCGGTCGATCGCAAACAGTCTCATGTCTCCTGGCGCAGCGCGTGCGGCCGTATCCTATTATCTCTCGGTACATTTTTTAACCGACGCTGATTGCACGAGGGATGACCGTCGCGGGCGCCGATGAGTTGAGGGAATCTGAGCCTGCCCGGTCCACGTCGGCGCGACGCCTTTTTTTATGCGGTGGCGAGGTTCTGAGCGCTTCGTCTATTGCGCAGAAGCGACGCTGAAAGCACCTTGACATTCCAATTGGAGGAACGTCTAGAGTGAAATTGTTGACGCGTGCTCCAAATCTTCAGCGACGCACCGGCCTCGAGCCAAGCAGCGCGGCCGCGCTAAGCCGCAACTCGGGCAGGCGGCCGACCTACCTTCGGCCACACGCTGCAAGGAGCGAAGAGGGCGCGATGGACATCGGGAAAGCAGCCACGGCACTGGGGGGCAACACAAACCTGATGCGGGCGATGGAGGACATCATGCGCAAATATGCCGACACGATCCAAACTTAACTGTCGGGAATGACATGTTTATCTTCAACGAGCTCTCGAGGCAACGGCGGCCCGATTCAGGAGTAACACCATGAAATGCACGAAAACCATGCTCACCACCGGCGCTGGCCTGTTGGCCGTGCTGGCGGTTGCATATATCGCATTCCCGCAATTCCAGGTCACCGTACTAAGGCTGGGACCGTACCTGCTGTTCCTGTTGTGCCCGTTGTCGATGCTGTTCATGATGAAAGGCATGAATTCGCCTCAGAATCATGGCGACAAGTCAGGCACGAGCGCGGCACGAGAACCGGAGCAGAGACCGGCGGACAAAAAATGAGTCCCTCCATCGAAGCTGTTTGATCAATTTGGGGCCCGCGCGGGTTTTCACCGCCTCCGAGCCCCGGAGCGAAGCTGCTCGGAAAGAGTATGCGCCGTCAATGGTAGGACTAGTTTGGCCGGACTCTGGCATTGCTGGCCATACCGTGTGCATCGGTTTGAAAGCGTCCGGGCGGTGTGAACGCAAGAGCCCGTCAATTGCGGGGGCAATGCGCCCGCTTCGAACAAGTAAGGAGCGCTCGTGGCGAACAGTGATCCGGTATCCGGAATGACCGTCGAGGAAAATGCGCATCCACCCTCGGCGGTACCGGTCGCAAGAGAGGCTACGGGCCTCTATACATGTCCGATGCATCCGGAGATCCGCCAGCCGGGACCTGGAAATTGTCCGAAGTGCGGCATGGCGCTGGAACCTGAAATTCCTTCTCTGCCCACGGCAGCGCCCGCCGAATATACCTGCCCGATGCATCCCGAGATCGTGCGCGATGCACCCGGTGCCTGTCCAATCTGCGGCATGGCGCTCGAGCCGAAGGTCGCCGCATCCACCGATGAGAACCCGGAACTGGTAGACATGACACGGCGCTTCTGGACCAGCGTCGCGCTCGCGCTCCCCGTGTTCGTAATGGCCATGGGTGCCGATCTATGGCCGGCTGTCGCGGCCCGCATCGCTTCCCCCGATGCGCTTCAGTGGATCGAGTTTGTGCTCGCCACGCCGGTCGTTCTGTGGTGCGGGTGGCCACTCCTCGTGCGCGGCTGGCAGTCGGTGGTCCACCGCAGCCCGAACATGTTCACGCTTATTGCCCTGGGCGTAGGCGTCGCCTGGGGCTACAGTGCCGTGGCGCGTTTGATGCCATCCTTCTTCCCGTCAACCATCCGAATGCCGGACGGCACCGTGCCGGTGTATTTCGAAGCGGCGGCCGCCATCACTGCACTGGTGCTGCTCGGCCAAGTGATGGAACTGCGTGCGCGTAGCCGAACGAGTGCGGCCATCCGTATGCTGCTCGGCCTCGCTCCCAAGACCGCGCGGATTATTCAGAGCGATGGCCGCGAAGAGGACATTCCGTTGGAGCAGGTTCGACCGGGCGACGTTCTGCGCGTGCGACCAGGCGAGAAAATCCCCGTCGACGGCGTGGTGACCGAAGGGGCGAGCGGGGTCGACGAATCGATGGTGACGGGCGAACCGATTCCTGTCGAAAAGCAAGCAGGCGAGCGTGTCATCGGAGCGACGCTGAACGGAACCGGCGCCCTCGTTATGCGCGCCGAACGGGTGGGGGCAGAGACGCTGCTCGCGCAAATCGTGCGCATGGTCGCCGACGCTCAGCGCAGCCGTGCGCCGATTCAGCGACTAGTGGATGTTGTATCCGGTTACTTTGTTCCAGCTGTGATCGTGGCCGCCGTAATCACGTTGGTTGTTTGGGGCCTCTGGGGTCCGGAACCCCGACTGGCCCGTGCGGTAATCAACGCGGTCGCGGTGCTTATCATCGCCTGCCCGTGCGCGTTGGGGCTCGCGACGCCGATGGCCATCATGGTCGGAACCGGGCGCGGCGCCGCGACGGGGGTACTTATTAAGAATGCCGAGGCGCTCGAGACCCTGCAGAAGGTGGACACGCTGGTCGTGGACAAAACGGGCACGCTTACGCTCGGCAAGCCGAGACTCACCACCGTGATGGTGGCCCCGGGGTTCGCTGTTGATCAGGTGTTGCAGCTCGGTGCGAGCCTCGAACGCGCTAGCGAGCATCCGCTGGCCGGCGCGATCGTAGCCGGCGCGCAAGAGGCGGACCTGGCGCTGTTGCCGGTGGCTGACTTCCAGTCGTTCACGGGCAAGGGCGTGACCGGCCTCGTGAGTGGCCAGCAGGTGGGCGTCGGTAACCGCAGCCTACTGGAGACGCTCAGCGTCGATGTGGCCGGGCTGGATAAGCAAGCTGCGGCCATGAGGGTAGAGGGTCAGACCGTGATGTTTGTGACGGTGGACGGCAGGCCGGCCGGACTAATCGGGGTCGACGATCCGATCAAGGACACGACAGCCGAAGCGATCCGGGCGCTACACGCGGAGGGCCTGAAGATCGTGATGCTCACCGGCGACAACCGCGTGACCGCTGACGCGGTGGCCCGCAAGCTTGCCATTGACCAAGTGTTCGCCGACGTTCTACCCGAGCAAAAAGCCGCGATAGTGAAGCGCTTGCAGGCAGAGGGGCATATTGTGGCCATGGCAGGCGACGGCATCAACGACGCGCCGGCACTCGCTCAGGCCCACGTCGGGATTGCGATGGGAACGGGCACTGACGTCGCCATGGAGAGCGCCGGCGTCACGCTGGTCAAGGGCGATCTGCGGGCTATCGTGCGGGCGCGGCGCTTGAGCCGCGCGACCATGCGCAACATCCGGCAGAACCTGTTCTTCGCCTTCATTTACAACGCGCTCGGAATTCCGGTCGCGGCCGGCGTGCTGTATCCGTTCTTCGGCCTGTTGCTGTCACCGATCATCGCGGCAGCGGCGATGAGCTTCAGCTCGGTTTCCGTGGTGATGAATGCGCTGCGCTTGAACAAAGCTCGGCTGTGATCATGGTGCGCGAGACCGTACGGCAATGGAGCGGCCGCTCAATCCTGCCGCCGGGCAGCGACGGGCGATCGAACTGCTCAAGCAGAGAGAAAAGTCCTTCCCGGAGGTGTCGGCAGCGACCGGGGTGAGCATTGCGGCCCGGTTGGGAGGAATTGACATGAAGACCAACGACCTCATCGACGCGCTCGTTGCGGCCCTGACGCCGGTTCGACCCGTGCGGCCCCCCGTTTGGCGTCTGATCGGTTGGCTGACCGTGTCGGTGCCGGTCACGGCCCTTATGGTCGGCGCGATGGGTGTACGTCCCGATATCAATGCGAGGCTCGCCGATCCGACTTTCCTGACTCAGGAACTGGCTTCGTTGGCCACGGCGTTAGTGGCTGGCTGGGCCGCGCTTGTCACGTGCGTTCCGGGCGAACCGCGCTGGAAGCTGTGGGCACCCGCCGCACCGCTGGCGCTCTGGATGGCGGCCCTAGGTCGTCAGTACTGGGACGAGTGGGTGCGCCTGGGAGTGAACGGGATGGAGTTTCACTCAGACCTCATGTGCCTGCCGGCCATCGCGTTGACCGGTGCAGTCCCGGCGCTGGCGATCGTGCTCGCGATCCGGAAGGGCGCGCGTCTGCACACCCGTTATGCAGTATTGTGGGGCAGCCTGGCCGCTGCAGCGCTCGCCAATGTAGGAGTCCGGCTTTCTCATGTAGAGGATGCTGCGTTGATGGTGATCGTGTGGCAATTCGGCAGCGTCCTGCTACTCACGACCATCTTCACGCTGTGTCGACACTATCTGGTACCGGTGTTCACGGTGCATGGTCTTCGCTGATCGGGTTCGTCGCGTTGCCGGCAATGTGCGG
>Ga0073928_10003381_pt1 | contig 25355 bp, 17 predicted proteins | sample PaiPotPPA55metaG_FD_76969 | JGI IMG/M metagenome (GOLD analysis project Ga0073928, IMG submission 76969) | Iron sulfur acid spring bacterial and archeal communities from Banff, Canada, to study Microbial Dark Matter (Phase II) - Paint Pots PPA... ...
ACGTGGATCAAGGGGAAACATACCTTGCAGTTCGGGGGAAATATCCGGCAGATCAACAATATTCGCGCGTCAAACACGACCTCGTTCAACGAAGCGTTGGCCAATCCGCTCTTCCTGGCTGCCGCGCCGGCCAACGTGAATGGCGACTGCGCACCGGGGCCAAAACAAAGCCTTAATCCGGCCTGCTTCGGGTTCGCCGCTGTTGACCCGAACAACATCCAGGTTTACAACAATGCCGCGATCGATCTTGTCGGCATCATCAGCCAGGTAACAGGCAGCTACAATCGGACAAAGACCGGTTCCGTTTTACCCGAAGGAACACCAGTTGCGCGACACTTCCGCTCTTGGGAATATGAAAGCTACGTCCAGGACGCGTGGCACGTTAAACCAAACCTGACGCTGACGGCGGGTTTGCGTTATACCTTTCTAGAACCTCCTTACGAAACCTCGGGAACCCAGGCCGCGCCCAACATTAACGTGAATAACTTCTTCACCCAGCGCGCAACAGATATGCTGCAAGGGCAGGTCTTTGACCAGATATTCAGCTTTGACCTCTCGGGTCAAGCGAACGGCAAGAAACCGTACTGGCCGTACGATTACAAAGATGTGGGACCGCGTCTGGCTTTTGCCTATTCACCCGGGATGAATGACGGTATCTGGCATCGGCTTTTCGGAGGCCCCGGCAAGTCCTCGATTCGCGGCGGCTTCGGAATTGTTTACGACCACTTTGGCCAGAGCTTGGTGAATACGTTTGACCAGAACGGAACATTCGGGCTCACTACGGCGATTACGAACGCCGCATCGATCCAAACCGTTGATGGAGGGGCTCGATACAGCGGGGCTCACAACATTCCCACTTCCAGCCCGGATGGAATTCTCCTCCAGCCTCCGCCCACCGGAGGTTTCCCAGCGACGCCTCCCGTCAGCACGGCAGGTAACGAGTTTCAGCAAATCGCCCTTGGGCTGGACGACCGTCTCAGGACCCCGTATTCGCAGACCATGGACTTCTCGTTTACAAGGGAGCTTCCCGGCGGATTCACGGTGGAAGCTGCCTACGTAGGGCGGCTGGGTCGCCGATTGCTCCAGCAGCGCGACATGGCGATGCCTCTCGATCTGGTGGATACCAAGTCTCACACGGATTACTTCACCGCTGCGACGATGTTCTCCAAGGCTTTCTATGCCAAGGCCAACGTCAATAGCTTGGCGAAGATTCCTTATTGGGAGAACATGTTCCCCGGCGCAACGGGCGTCGATACAAGCTCGATTCTAGGCTACTGTGGAGCGGGAACTCCTCCCGCTAATCCCACGGCTACTCAGTCGATGTATGAGCTGTACTCGTGCAATATTGGAGCCGGTACGTTCGGCGAAACGAATGCGCTGAACATCTTCGATACCAACTGCATCCCTGCCTGTGCGACGATCAACGGACAACAGACGCCGTTTGCTTTTTTCAACCCGCAGTATACTGCGCTGTACGCATGGTCCAGCATCGGTAACAGCAGTTATCATGCCGCTCAGTTGGTGATCCGCAGTCGCGAGCGCCACGGGTTGCAATTTGACTTCAACTACAGCCTGTCGCACTCGATCGACGAGGGATCCGATGCTGAACGCGTGCCTGGGTATGGGGGCTTGAGCGCTATCATCAACAGTTGGGCGCCGCAGCAACTGAAAGGGGATTCCGATTTCGACGCACGCCACCAGATTAATTCCAACTGGGTTTATGAATTGCCGATTGGAAAAGGGAAGTCTTTCGGAACAAATTGGGGCCGGTTGGGAGACGCCCTCCTTGGCGGTTGGCAACTCACCGGTCTGGGCCGGTGGTCGAGCGGGCTGCCCTTCAGCATTGGAAACGGAGGCACGTTCCCTACTAACTTCCAGCTTCCCGGAACCGTCTTTGTGAATGGCACGAAGCCGGCGACCAGCAAAACAATCTTTGACGGGCAACCGAACGTCTTCAAACAGGCAGGCAACACGAACCTGGTGAACGATTTCCGCTTCGCGTTTCCTGGCGAGTCGGGTCAGCGCAACAATTTCCGTGGCGATGGCTTCTTCGGAATCGACATGGGACTTAACAAGGTTTTCAAAATTAGTGAGCGGCAGAGCGTGAAGTTTAGTTGGGAGACCTTCAACGTCACCAATTCCGTCCGGTTTGACGTTGAGCAGTTGAATGTAAATATCCAGGATAGCGCCTCATTCGGCCAATACGGAGCACCGAGCTTGACCTTACCTCGCGTTATGCAGTTCGCGTTGCGCTATAGCTTCTGAGAGAACACGGCTATCTGAGCGTTGGGCTTTGAACCGCGAGGGTCAGGTTTCAAGGGCGGAATTACCGGCTCGCTTTTTTCTTGGCTTCGATCCGGTCCAAAGTGAGGGTAGCGGCTCGGTTCTCTCGGCCGCTTGGTTGCCAGGCACCTAGACCGCTGAGATTTAACTTGAACATTGTGGCCTGATCGTTGCACAATGGCCCCCCATCAGGTTCCCAGGGGTCTCAAACATTCGTGGTCCGTCCTCCCAGGGTGCCCTCCAAGGAGAATACTGAATGCCTGCTCGCGGGCTTGCAGCTTGGCTTTCCAGAATCGTTGCGGTTACCGTCTTCGGCCTGTGCCTCTTAGTATTTTGTGGAGAGAAAGTTGACGCTCAACAAGCCACCGCGTTGCTGACGGGGACGATCAAGGACTCTACTGGCGCCGTCGTCCCGGGTGCGAAGGTTACGCTGAAGAATTCCGATACCAACATTGCTCGAAATGTGACCTCCGACAAGGACGGAGATTTTCTTTTCACGTTGATCCCGATCGGAAAGTATGAGGTCGACGTCGAAAAGTCAGGTTTCAGCAAGTACGTGCGGAACGGAATCACGCTCGAGATCAATCAGAATGCGCGGTTGGATGTAGTGCTTGAGATCGGGGCCGCCACGCAAGTGATTGAAGTCACGGGAAATGTTACCCAGGTCGACACCGTCAGCGACACGATCGGAACCACAGTGGCCGGAGAAACCATTCAGCGCGCGCCGTTGAATGGCAGAAACGTCCTGGACCTGGCGCTACTGCAGCCTGGGGTTACCGAAACCAACGGCGACTCGAGTGCGGCGGGCACTTACAGCATCGCTGGCGGCCGCACCGATTCGGTTACGTTTCTACTGGATGGCGGGCTGAACAACAACCTGCTCGACAACAGCGTGGTTTACAACCCCAATCCGGACACAATTGCGGAATTCCACATCCTCGAAAGCAATTATTCGGCGGAGTATGGACGCAATGGTGGCGGAGTGATCAGTGTCGTCACCAAGTCCGGAACCAATCAATGGCACGGTAGTGCCTTTGAGTTCTTACGCAACGATGCGTTCAACGCGAACGACTATTTCAATATTAATAGCGGCCTTCCACGCAATGTGCTCAAACGTAACCAGTACGGAGCGACATTCGGTGGCCCAATCTCACTGCCCAAACTCGTAAACGGCAAAGATCGCTTCTTCTTTTTCGTCGGCTACCAGGGACAAAGGCTTTCCCAACAGGAGACTACTGGGTTGGGAACTGTCTTCACTCCGGCGCAACTCAACGGCGATTTCTCGCAATCTGCTGGGTCAAATGGCTTGAATCCAAACGGCCCCGATCCGGGTGTCGCCTGTTTCCTCAGTGGCCTGAATGAAAATGCGGTGGACGGTAACGGAAACCCCATTCCCGACGGCACGCCCTGTGGTGCGACCGCTAATACTTTTTTTCAGTCGAACCCAGCGCTGGCCCGGCAGGCGGTCATCGACCCGACGAAACTGAATCCCGTCTCCGAAAAGTATGTCGCTCTGGGTCTCATTCCGGCCAACCCCAACGGCGTGGCAGATTTTCAGGGCGCGCACACGGATAACCGAAATGAACTGACGATGAAGTTCGATCTGTTGTTCAACGACAAAGACAAACTGAGCGTCACGCTCGGCGGCTTCCGCAATCCACTTTTGAATCCGTTCCAGTTTGCAACGGTGCCGGGTACGCCCAACACTACTCAGAATAATAGCTATTATACGAGCGCGGCATTTACTCATACCTTTTCGCCGAATCTGCTGAACGAGTTCCGTCTTTTCTTGCAGCGAAGCAATTTCTTCCAAGACAAACCGGCAGTGAAGCTGCCTAACGCTGCTCAGCTCGGTATCGGAGTCGTGCAAGATGACCCACAGGGGCCACCCAACCTGTTTTTCGACGACAGTGGCCTTTCCGTCGGATTCAGCGAACAGGGTCCCACCGATCTGGTGGATACGACATTTGGTTTCGCAGAAGCCCTCACCTATTCCCATGGGCGGCACAATTGGAAAATGGGAGGCGGGATTTCCGCCTACCGCGACAATACCGTTTTCGACTTCATCGTCAACGGAGAGTTTGATTTCTTCGCCTTCGGCGCCGGCACCGACAACGCGCTGGCCGACTTCGATCTTGGCATTCCGTCGCAGTACTTCCAGTTTCCTCACGCTCCCTCGAATATCCGCAGCAAATCGTACTACGGTTTCTTGCAGGATGAATGGAGGGTGACCAAGCGCTTGACCCTCGATTTGGGCGTGCGCTACGAATACAACTCCCCCAAAGAAGACACTGAGGGCCGCTCATTCTCGATCATTCCAGGCTTGCAGTCGACTCGCTTTACCGGAGCTCCGACTGGCATGGTGTTCCCGGGAGATAGAGGCGCGCCTGCGGGAGTGAATTTTCCCGATCGAACCAACTGGTCGCCGCGCCTGGGTTTCGCGTGGGATCCGCGCGGCAACGGCAAAACCAGCATCCGTGGCGGATTCGGAATGTTCTACGATATTCTCAAAGCTGAAGACAATTTACAGTTCAACGGTCAGCCGCCATTCTTTGCCAGCGTGGGCTTGAACTTTCCCAGCTTTAGTGAGGTTGGCGCCTCAACCTATTGGACAAGTCCGTTCGGTGTCGCGGGCGTCCCGAATCCCTTTCCGTCGCGCCCGCCGCCATCGAATCTAGATTTTAATAACGCAGGATTCCTACCCATCAACTCTGGGGAAAGCGCATTCTTCGTCGACCCGCACTTGAAAACGCCGATCACCTATCAGTACAACCTGAGCCTGCAGCATGAACTGGCTGGGAGTACTGCGCTGGAGCTGAGTTATGTAGGAAACGTTTCGCATGGATTAACCTCCTTGATCGACATCAATCCGTTCGTTCTGGGCACCACCGACCGCATTCTCAACCTTGGAACCGGTGACAGTTCGTGTCAGGATGCCTCGGGAGTGAGCTCGTCCGGGCTGCCGGGATCGGCAGTGTGCAGTTTTGGTTCCGTGCCGGAATTCAAGAACATCAGTAATGCCTTCTACAACAGCCTTCAGGCCAGTCTAAATCGACAGCTCGTCGATTCGCGCTACTTGGGGCGCACTTACTTTACGCTGGCGTACACCTATGCGCACAATATCGACAATGCCTCCGGATTCCGTCAAAGAAACAGCAACGTGCCGTCTTATCAGCCCAACCTCTTCTACGCTTCGAGCGATCAGGACGTTCGCCAACGCATCACATTCAGCGGCGGCTGGGATCTGCCCTTCGACCGCTTAGCGGGCGCCGCGCCTAAACGGCTGACGAAAGGTTGGAGCCTTTTCCCGATCGTGACATGGCGCACAGGTCTGCCGTTCGATGTGTTCGCGGACCTGGGCGAGCGCTTCACACCTAACGCGGAAGGTCCATCCGGGGCGGGAGATCCGGGCAACGTCCACGCCAACATCGTAGGGCCGCTGAATACGTTCAACCCACGAAAGAACCAGACGTTTAACGACAACTCCGGCAACTACTATTTCAATCCGAATAGCCTCAGCAATGCGCAGTGCGGTGATCCGACGTGTGTACCTGGGCCAGGAGTGTTTCCTGCAGATTCCCAAGTGCAGGCGAATCCGGCGCTCGCAACGTATGGAACCCTGCCGCGCAATTTCTTCCGCGGGCCGGGCTACATCAACTTTGACTTGGCGTTTTCAAAGACAACCGACATTACCGAGCGCGTGAAATTAGAATTTCGCGCGGAGTTTTTCAATCTCTTCAATCACGCGAATTTCACCAATCCGGGCATCATCAATAACGCTAATGGAACCTTTGCAGGAGGCGCCGGAGGCAACGACCCGAATAGTTCGCTATTCGGGCAGATTACATCAACCTATGATCCTCGTATTATCCAGTTGGCATTGCGCTTGTCCTTCTGATCGGGCGCGACAGTTTGCTCGGCGCGCGTTGTGGGAGAAAACGGACGTTCAAGCGAGTCTGATGCTACCTGTTCGTTTGCATTAAAGACCTATGCCAGTAGCGAATCGCTCATCCTTAAGAGGGTGCGGACGTGCTCGGAAATCAGTTCAATCGCAGGACGCTCGGTCACCGGATCGCTCTGTGCAAGATATTTAATAGCTTCCACCAGCAGCCGAGTCCACCCACGTAATGAGGATCGGACGTGCGCTCCCTGTTCTTTGGACGGCCTAGCCTTGGTGGGACGGGGCCCAATGTTTTTCAGGACCCTGGAATCACGGATGCCAGCACCAGCGCGAACGCAGCCATAAACCTTTTCCGTCCAGCGTTTCCGGGCGAGGCGGGATTGCGGAGTGGTCTGCACGGCCCTGGTACTTTCAATATCGACACGGGTTTGGCCAAAACCTGGCCTATCTCAAGGAGAGTCAGTCTGTGAAGTTTAGCTGGCAGATGTTTAATGTGTTGAACTCGGCGCGTTTCGATGTGGGGACGATGTCGTTGAACGGTAACCCCTTTCTCTCCGCCAGCAGCTTTGGAAACTTCAGTTCAACGCTCTCCAATCCACGGGTGATGGAGTTCGGTCTACGTTACACCTTCTGATCATGCAACCAGTTTCGTTTCTCAGGGACGGAATCACCGCCCCTTTTTTCCTGGCCTCGACCTGCTCCGAAGTCTCTATCGTAGGTCGCACAGCGTGACTTCGCGCCTCCCGCCGTTGACTCCGAGTCACCTCCAGTACGTTTTACCTTGAACTCAGGGGAGACGGCGAGACACAATAGCGGCCATCATTGCGGAGCGAACCATGGTGCGGTGCGTCGACGGCGTGCGCTTCAGTTCCTTCTGTTCTCCGGCCCAGCGAAATGCGATTCCACAAGGAGCATGCATGCGACCATGCATCAGGTGGGCTACCCTTGCGCTGCTCTTCACTCTGGCCACCAGTCTGCTCACTTCTCTGGCGGCAGCGCAATCCACAACCTCGCTGCACGGTGTGATCAGTGACCCCAAGAGTGCGCTACTCTCGGGCGCAACCGTGAGGCTAAGTGACCCGAAGACAGGTTTCACCCGCACGGTGACTTCGGGCTCCGATGGCGTGTACCAGTTCTTGCAGATTCCGCCGGCCACTTACACCGTGACCGTCAGTGCGACCGGATTCGCCAACGTCAAACACGAGAACGTGACACTTCAGGTAAGCACGCCGGCCACGTTGAACGTCACTTTGCTGGTGCAAGGCGCTCATGAACAAGTTGAGGTAACGGCGGAGGCTCCGTTGGTGAACACGCAGGACGCCTCCATCGGCAATGCGTTTACCGAGCGGCAATTGTTGCGCCTGCCGTCGGAAGGCCGCGATCCGGCATCCATTCTGAGCTTGCAGCCGGGCGTGACCTACATCGGAACCAGCAAACAGGTAGACCAGACCAATGACAGCCGCGGCGGCACGGTGAGCGGAGCGCGTAGCGACCAGACCAACATTACTCTGGACGGTCTCGACGACAATGACCAACTTCTCGGCTTCGCCTTCCAGGGTGCGTTGCGGGCCACCCTCGATTCGCTGCAGGAGTTTCGCGTCACCACCAGCAGCGGCAACTCGGATGAAGGCCGCTCCTCCGGGGCACAGGTGACGCTCGTCACCAAGACCGGAACCAACGCCGTTCACGGTTCGCTCTACGAGTACAATCGCAGCAGCATTGGAGAAGCCAACGACTGGTTCAACAAGGCGGCGCAGATTGGCGCCGGCCTTCCCAACAAGGCGCCGGAATTGATTCGCAATACCTTCGGCGCGACCTTTGGCGGAGCCATCAAGAAAGACCGGCTCTTTTATTTCGGAGCCTTCGAAGGGCAAAGGAAGCGCGAGACAATCCAAACCACTCAGGTGGTGCCGAGCAATGCATTACGCAGCGGGATGATCCAATATCCGTGCATTCCGGCGCCCGCCGACGCCAATTGCGTGCTTGGCACACCCAACGCAAACGGTTTCACTGTAACCAGGAACCCCGCGATCTCGCAAACCGATAATATTGTGCAGCTCACGCCGGCACAGTTTGCGGCGATGGATCCAATCGCCGCCTCAAATGGCGTTTGCCCGTGGGCGAACAACCAGGGTCAGTGCGGCGTTGATCCCAACGTGCTGCCTGTCTTCCAGCAATACCCGTCGCCCAATACCGATACTGTAGGCGATCTGCTCGACTACCGCGGTTTCACCTTCGCGGGGGCTGATCCGGTTAAGCTGAATACCTACATCGTCCGCCTGGACTACAAACTTAGCGCCAACGGAAAGCACAGCCTCTTCCTGCGCGGCAATCTGCAGAATGACAGCGAAGCCAAGCCGCCCCAGTTTCCGGGCCAGCCCTCGTTTTCCTATAACACCGCGAACAGCAAAGGAATTGCAGCCGGCTACACCGCGATTCTGCGGCCAACGTTGATCAACAATTTCCGTTGGGCTCTGATTCGTCAGGGCACCGGCCAAACCGGCCTGAACTCCCAACCCTTTGTCGATTTCCGGGGATTGGCGGATGTCACGGGTTTGGGTAGCCAGTCGGAATACGTCAACGTTCCGGTGCACAACTTTGTCGACGATTTGACTTGGACCAAAGGCAAACACACTTTGCAGTTCGGGACCAACCTGCGACTGGTTCACAACAACCGCGTCGGAAACATGCAGAACGTTTCTTTCGACCGTACCGATCCATTCCAGCTGGATAACGCAGCCATCGCCAACACCTCGCTGTTCACCTCTTCGTTCTGCGGCGGAGTGCAGCTTGACGGAAAGCCTCAATGCAGTCTCGATCCCGCAGGATTTGTTAGTCAGGGGTATCCCATGGTGGATTCAGCTTTCGGCGAGAACTACGACTTCGCCGCAGTCGGCCTGGCCGGCATCGTCTCGATTGCGAATCCTACGTTCAATCAGGATAAGACCGGCAATCTCATTGCGCCCGGCGCGTTGATCCAGCGCCACTTCCGAGCCTGGGAGGCGGAGTGGTACGCGCAAGATTCCTGGCGCGTGACTCCGAATCTGATAGTGACTGCGGGCTTGCGCTACTCCTTGCTACAGCCGCCATACGAGGCCGACGGCAATCAAGCTGCACCTACGATTAGTATCGGCAATCTGTACGCGCAACGGGCGAAGGCGCAGCTTGCGGGGCAGGCGTACTCGCCCGGCCAGAATGCCGCAGCGGGCCTGCCCGGAGGATTGCCGCCCGTTGAATTCGGCCTGACCGGACCAGCCAACGGTAAGCAGCCCTATTGGAATTGGGACTACAAAGATTTTGCGCCACGATTCGCGTTAGCTTATTCTCCTCATGCGGATGGTGGCCTGTGGCGCAGTGTTTTTGGCGGCGCGGGAAAGAGTTCGATCCGCGCCGGGTACGGACTCTACTTCGATCATTTCGGCGAAGGCATCGTCAATACTTTCGACCGCAACGGCTCCTTCGGTTTGAGCACCGTTGAAACCAATCCAGCTGGAGTCCAGGATGTCGATTGCGCCCCCCGCTTCACGGGAACCTTCAACCTGCCGCAAGGCATCTTCTGTAGCAATCCCCCCAACAACCCCGGCCAGAATTTTACCGGAACACCTCCTGGGAAGTTTCCGGTCACTGCTCCTCTAGGCCCCGATGTCGCCGGTGGATTCGCAATCTACTGGGGCATGGACGACAAGCTCCGCACTCCCTATTCCCAGGTTTTCAACTTTTCGTTCACCCGCGACCTGGGACGCAGCTATTCTTTCGAAGCCGCCTACATTGGCCGCCTGGGCCGTCATCTTCTGCAGGAAACCGATCTGGGGATGCCCGAGGATCTCGTCGATCCCAAGTCGCACATGGACTACTTCATGGCGGCAACTCTTCTTACCAAGGAAGCCAACGCCGCAAACAACGCGGGGCAAACCACGGTCGCCCCGATCCCGTACTGGGAGAACCTGTTTCCCGGCGCGGCCAGCCCGGGGGTCAGCGCTACGCAGAATATCTTCAGTCAGATCTGGATCCCAGGCGATGAGATCGTGTCGCTGCAGGCATTGGATACAACCTGTTTTCCGGCTTGCTCCCAGCTCCCCGGCCAGTCTGGCCCAACTCCATATAACTTCTTCATGCCGCAATTTGCTTCGCTCTGGGGATGGCGGACCTCGGGAAACAGCTCCTACAATGCGCTGAACCTCACACTGCGCCGCGTCGTAAGCAGCGGCATACAGTTCGACATTAACTACACGTACTCCAAGTCCCTCGACGTCGGATCCAACGCCGAGCGCATCAATATCTTCGATACCAACGGCACGAACGTGGGAGGATTCTCGAGCCAGGTGATCAACTCGTGGCAACCGAACGCGTTGCGCGCGGTTTCCGATTTCGACATGACGCACCAGATCAACTCCAACTGGGTGGTTGATCTTCCCGTGGGCAGGGGAAAGCGCTTTGCCGGAAACAGTGGCACCGTCGCCAATGCGATTTTGGGGGGATGGAGCGTATCGGGATTGCTGCACTGGTCGAGCGGGCTGCCCTTCAGCATCTTCCCGGGAGGAGGCTGGTCAACCAACTACGACCTTCAGGGGGAAGCTATCGAAACTGCCAATCCTGGCCCGGTCGGAGTTCACATCAACGCCCAGGGCAATCCGACGATGTTTGCCAATTCCACAGCGGCGATCAACGATTTTCGCCATCCCTTCCCGGGCGAGAGCGGCCAGCGCAACGAGTTGCGCGGCCCGGGATATTTTGGAATTGACGCCGGCTTGGCGAAAGACTGGAAAGTCAAAGAAGGCCAGGCCGTAAGCTTCAGTTGGGAAGCCTTCAACGTGACCAATGCGGTCCGCTTCGACGCCGCTCTGGCCTCCAATAATTTTGATCTCACCAGCTCAACCAACTTCGGCGTCTACAGTTCCACCCTGACGCAGCCCCGCGTAATGCAGTTCATGCTGCGCTATACATTCTGAGCGCAGTGCGCTGAGCTGGTTTCATACCTATGGAAGGGCACGCCTTTCGCTGTGCCTTCCGGAGCGGGGCAACTGATACGGTTAGGCCAGCGGCGAATCGCTCATGCGAAAACGGGTTCGCACGTGCTCGGAGATGAGTTCAATCGCGGGACGGTTGGCCACCGGGTCGCTCTGTGCAAGATATTTCATAGCTTCCACCAGCAGACGCTGTCCATCCACGTAACGAGGATCGGAAGTGCGCTCCCTATTCTTTGGACGGCCTAGCCTTGGTGGGACGGGAATGGTGAAAACTTTTGCCATGAATGAACTCGAACAAATCCTAGGGCAGTATAGCGCCCACCGTTCAGTTTTCAGCACAGATTCTTGTGCTTTAGTTTCAACAGCTTACCCGCGAGGCGACACAAATTGTGTCTTCCTCGTGGTTTTCAACTGGAAGACGTCCTTTCCGATTTTGGCTGGTGTCTGAATCTTAGAATACTTTGCCAGGCGATAGTCGTCCCGGCTTTGCATGAATTTCTGTTGCACCGAGATGCCGCTGCTCAGATCAATCCACAGAGAAATCTTCGAGATGTTGTTGCGGAACTTCTCGCTCTTCGGTATCAGTTGCAACTTCGCGGTAGTGACATTGTCGATGGTTTCTTCGCCCTCGTAGCTGACATCGAAGGCCTTCTTAAGATCCTGTCCGCTTCCCCCGAAGCCCAGCACCAGATAGCTCTCCACATCGGTGCGATTGCTGCCGGTTGGGTAGTCCATGACCTGATCGATTTTTGGCTGGTACACCTGAAGTTTTCCGGCTTTATAAAGCACGAATTTCCGGTCTGGCTCCTTGATGTCAGCCATCATCTCGATCTGTTGTCCGGACCGCCGGTAATAAACCGTGCCCTTCTGCGTATCGGTTTCATCCACCACCTTCTGATACTGATTCCAAATGAAGTCAGCCTGCGCGCTTTGGAAGTGAGCTGCGGCCGCATCCATCTTCTGGAGAACAGCGTCGAGCTTCGCGACTTCCTGGGCGTGCGCGGCGAGCGACCCGGACAATATGATCCAGAGTACCGCGACGGAGAGCACGAACGCTTGTCTCAATCTGACTCGCTTCGTTTCACCCACACTCTATATTCCTTTATGTGGCCTTTGCGATCATAGACGCCTTCGTACTTCGCGATCGAAACCGGTCCGGAGATCGGTGCGATGATGCGTTGCAATTGCCCTCGGATCGCCGCGTCGTCCCCTGCCAATATCGAGGCAGCGTCGATCTGATAGAGCAAACCTCCTGCGCCGTCGGAAGTCACAACAACGCCCGTAGGATGCGGGTTTAGCGCTGTGGGTTTGTCATTGAAGTTGATGACGCGGGTTGAGAAGAAAACAAAGATGAGAATCAGCGTGACCATGATGTCGTAATGCAGCGTGCCACGCTCATGCTGCCAGAGAATGTAGCTGCGAATTGTGCGCCACGCGCCGCTCATCGGTAGGGAAGGCGCATCCGTTGCGGTCGTGCTGAGGTCCACACTGTGCAAGTCTAGTGACCGTCTTCTTTCTTGGCAATGGCTGAGCTTCCACCCGAGCGCCGGTGCAGCTTCCATCGCGATACGTTTTGAAAGGGCGCGACTCCAGTCGCGCCGTAAAGCCAAATATCGAAAGCGGCTTCAGCCGCTGCGGGTTCTAAAGTCTTTCCTGTCGTTTCGGTCTAGCTGGCTGCCAGAAGCTAAAAGCTCTTCCGCGTGATCCTCTCCGCCCCCACGTACTCCCGCAGCGCCTCCGGAATCACCACGCTCCCATCCGCCTGCTGGTAGTTCTCAATAACCGCGAGCCACGTCCGCCCCACCGCCAGCCCACTGCCGTTGAGCGTGTGCACAAACTCCGTCTTATTCTTGCCCTCCGGACGGTAGCGTATATTCGCCCGCCGCGCCTGATACGCCTCAAAATTCGAGCATGACGAAATCTCCCGAAACAGCTGCTGCCCCGGCAGCCACACTTCAATGTCATACGTCTTCGCCGAAGAGGGGCCCATGTCACCAGTGCACAAAGCCACGGTGCGATAGTGCAGGCCGAGTTTCTGCAGGATCGTCTCCGCATTCCGCGTCAGCTTCTCATGCTCCTCGTAAGAATTCTCCGGCAGCGCAAACTTCACCAGCTCGACTTTCTGAAACTGATGCTGCCGGATGATGCCGCGCACATCTTTGCCGTAAGACCCCGCCTCGCTGCGAAAGCATGGCGTGTAAGCCGTCAGCGAGATCGGCAGCCGCGCCGCGTCGAGAATTTCGTCGCGATAGAGATTCGTTACCGGAACTTCCGCCGTCGGAATCAGCCACAGATCTTTCTCTCCGTGCGGCACGCGAAACAGATCGGCGGCAAACTTCGGCAATTGCCCGGTGCCATACATCGACTCAGAATTCACCAGATAAGGCGGTAACACCTCCGTATACCCATGTTCACGCGTGTGCAGGTCGAGCATAAAGTTTGCCAGCGCCCGCTCCAGCTTCGCACCCAGATCCCAATACACCGCGAAGCGCGCGCCGGTGAGTTTGACCGCGCGCTCCAAATCGAGCACGCCCAACCGTTCTCCCAACTCCCAATGCGGCTTGGGAGTGAAGTCAAACTTCGGAGGCGCGCCCCATCGCCGCACCTCTACATTCTCTTCCGCGCTATGCCCCACCGGCACGCTCGCGTGCGGCATGTTCGGAATGCCCGCCAGAATTTCCTGCAGCCGCGCATCCAGGTCAGCCGCAGTTTTCTCTCGCGTTGAAATCTGCTCCCGCAATTCCTTTGTCTCAGCAATCGCCGTCGCGGCATCCTGCCCGGATTTCTTCAGCTTGGCAATATCCTCTGAGGCCTTGTTCCGCCGGGCCTTCAGTGTCTCCGCCTCAGTAATCGCCGCCCGCCGCTGCGTGTCAACCTCAGCGAAGTCCCTCAACACCACAGCCGGATCGGCCCCGCGCTGCCGCAGCATCTCCTCCACCCGCGACAAATTGTCACGAACAAAACTCAGTTCAAGCATAGGGAACAACTACTTTATCGGAAACTGGCCCGGGATTGCACCTGAGTTCGGGGAAATGGGTATGTGGGGACAGCCGCCCTCGGCTGTCCGTCGAGCGCAGCTCGATGGTCTTTTGCACCCAGCATTATGAATCTTTCCCCAATGATGTAGCCTGTGTAAACTACCTTCGCAATGACAATCCCCCGCTGCTTCTCGCTCGTTCTCGCCGCCGCACTACTGTTCGCCACCGCCCCTGCCCAAGCCTCCGCGTACAACGCCCACCCCAAACTCGTCGTCGTCATCATCATCGACCAATTCCGTGGCGACTATCTGGAGCGCTACCGCGACCAATTCCCCGACGGAGGATTCCGGCTCTTCCTCGACCACGGAGCCAACTTCACCGACTGCAACTACGACTACGCCAACACCCGCACCGCTCCCGGCCACGCTACGCTCTTCACAGGCGCCTACAGCAACGGCCACGGCATCGCCGCCAACGAGTGGTGGGACCCAAGTAAAAAGAAAATGGTGACGTCGGTCGAAGATGACGACACTAAACTCGTCGGCCTCCCGGCTGATCAAGCTCCAGACAACGGGAGAGAAACAAGCGGAGCCTCGCCCCACAACCTCCTCGCCGACACCCTGGGCGACGAAATGAAACTCGCGACCCAGGGCCAATCACACGTGTTTGCTGTGTCGTTGAAAGACCGCGCCGCCATCCTTCCCGGCGGATACTCGGCCGACGCCGCCTACTGGATCGACCCCAAATCCGGCGCCTGGATCACCTCCACTTACTACCGGCCCGACCTTCCCAATTGGGCGCGAGATCTTAATGCCTCAGATCGAGCAGCGAAATATTGGAATCGTGACTGGAAAAATTCCGCAGGCGAGGTTATGCGCTCCACCGCGCACCGCAAGGGCAAAGACGGCTCCGACGCCGGCTTCTACGAAGTTGTCGGTTCGACTCCCTTCGCCAACGAGTATGAACTGGAATTCGCGAAGGAACTAATCGTCTACGAAAAACTCGGCGCCGGTAAAGCCACTGACCTACTCGCGATCAGTCTTTCTCCCAACGACATCCTCGGTCACCAGGTCGGCCCCGATTCTCCCGAAATGGCGGCCATGGCCCTCGCGCTCGACCGCGAGCTCGCCGACTTCTTCGCCTTCCTCGGCCACCAAGTCGGACTCGCCGATATCTGGATCGCGCTCTCCGCCGACCACGGCGTCTCCGCGCTTCCCGACTCCGCCAAGAAACTCCGCATCCCCGCCGCGAACATGGATGCGCGCAAACTCGAATCCCAAATCAACGTCGCCCTCACCGCAAAATTTTCTCCAGGCCACGCCACCAACTACGTCAAGCTCGACTATCCGGTTGCCTGGCTCTACGATGAGCCCTTCGCCGCCGCTCACATCAATGAGCACGACGCGGAGAGCGCTGTCGGCGAAGCCATGAAGCAAGTCGGCATGCGCGACTACTTTACAAAATCACAACTCGCGGGGGGCGAAGTTCCCGACACCGCTCTCGGAAAAAAATTCCACCACAGCTATTCCCCCGAAGCCGGATGGTACGTCATGGGCATTCCGCAACCGTACACCGTGGGAGGCGCCACAGGCACCGACCACGCGTCACCCTACACCTACGACACCCACGTCCCACTCGCCTTCTACGGTCTCCCATTCCGCGCCGGCACTTATCGCAATCACGCCGAGCCGGTCGATCTGGCCGTTACCCTGGCATCGCTGCTGGGCATCAACGCTCCCACTCACGCAGTTGGGCGCGTTCTCACGGAGGCTCTGTTCCAACCGCACGCCGAAAATTCCGCTGAAGGTGCGAAATAAAACTGGCTGGGTTGGAGTTGGAGTGGCGCAGCGCTGGGGCTGCGATATCCAGCTCTTTTTCTAAGAGGGCTTTAGCGGCTGCGGTACACTACAACGCAATGGCATCCACGCCCCACGCCACTCCAGATCTCAGCGTCAGCTTCGCCGGTATCGAGCTTAAAAATCCCATCATTGCTGCCAGCGGAACCTTTGGCTACGGCGTCGAATTCGAAGACGTTGTTCACCTCGACAAACTGGGCGGATTCGTTGTCAAGGGCCTCTCCCGCGACGCGATGATCGGCAACCCTCCGCCGCGTTTGTGGGAGACGGCGGCCGGAATGCTCAATGCCATCGGCCTGCAGAACATCGGCGCAGCAGCGTTTCTCCAGGAAAAGCTGCCCAAACTTCAGCAGCTAAAAAACATCGTCGTTGTCGCCAATGTTTTTGGGTACACTCGCGAGGACTACGAGAGAACGATCGAGATTCTCAACGACGGGGAAGGCATCGCCGCCTACGAACTGAACGTCTCCTGCCCCAACACCGCGCACGGGGGCCTGCAGTTCGGCAGCGATCCCCGCTCCCTCGACGAAGTGGTGACCACGGCGAAGCGTGCGTCGCGACGGCCACTGATCGTCAAGCTTTCGCCCAATGTGACCAGCATCGCGCAGATGGCGCACATTGCTCAGGAAGCCGGCGCCGACGCGATTTCACTGATCAACACTTTTGTCGCGATGGCGATCGACGCCGACACGCGCAAGCCGCGCATCGCCAACGTCACCGCGGGACTGTCTGGCCCGGCAATCAAGCCCATCGCCCTGCGGATGGTCTACGACGCCGCACACGCGGTAAGCATTCCCGTGATCGGCATGGGCGGGATCTCCACAGCCGCCGACGTTGTCGAGTTTATCCTTGCGGGCGCAGCGGCCGTGCAGATCGGTACCGCCAGCTATTGGGATCCTTGCGCTACCGAAAAGATTGTGGACGAGTTGCGGCGCTGGTGCGAGGATCGCGACATTAAGCGCCTAGCCGACCTCACCGGCGGCATGATCGTAGAATCATGATCGTGGAGTAAAGAGATTGAGTTGGCGCTGGATTATCGTCCGCGCACGTACCAGATCGAGCCCGGAGATTTGTAGTTGCTCCCCTCGCCCCACACTACATGCGTGTTCTCGAGGTTGTCGATGGCGATCGAAAAGAGGTTGCCAAATGGGAAAAGGAAACCGTTGGGCAGGATGTAATCGTATCCGCGCACGGGGCCAGAGAGTTGCGATTCCGGCGACCAGGTCGCCCCGCCGTTGGTGGAAGCTCGATAGAAGGTATTCCAAACAGGATGGTCTTGCGCATCCACTTTTCTTGTGTCCATCCATGCGATGCGGACGTCGCCGGCAGTGCCGGCGGTGATGGCCGCGAAGCAGTGCTCCACGCCCAACGGGGCGTTTGAGACGTCAACCTTGGCCGACCAGCTTTCCCCCTGGTTCGTGGAAGACGAGAAGTAAATGCGCTCCGGTCCGCCTGTGAGCGAGCCTGCGTTCCACAAGGCATAGAGGATTCCGGCGTCATCGGAAGCCAGAGCCATCTGGGATGCCAGAAAGCCGGCGGAACACTCTTGCGCCGGGCAACCCGGAGCCGCGCTGGAAACGTCCATGGGAGTCGTACTCCAATTCCGGCCGTCCGCTGATCGGCTTACCAACACCTCCACCGGTCGCGTGAGAATATTCGTTCGCGGGTACGCCGTCCAAGAAAAGTAGACGTTGCCAACAGGGTCTACCGTAGCTCCCGCAGCCAGCGACCAACCAGGCCCAGCGCCGGGATTCAGCACAGTGGAGGAAAAATTCTGGGCGTAGTCGTGTGATGCCGCTACCGCCAGCGTCTGATCGTGGTTAAAGCTTACGTAAACGTTGGGGCCGCGAACCGCCAGCACCGGCTTGTCAATAGTGACGTCCGGAGAATGTTCTGCGACGGCAAAATACCAGGAGTGGCCAAAATCCTGCGATCGCGCCACGACGATATCGTGTCTGCCCTGCATCCATGATGCATAAAGTGTTTGCCCGTCAACGGGATCGACCTTGATCTGAGCATCAAACTGGCCAATGGAAGAAGTCGAAAGAGCATGGGGAGCTTCCCAGGACAATCCATTGTCGTTACTGACCAGCAGAGCAATCGTGGGCATCGTGCATCGTGGGCAATCGCTCACCGCCCCATACTGAGGGAACAGAATATAGATGTGTCCGCGGCCATCAGCGGCCAGCGCGGGCTCCCACTGGTCCCCGGTACCGTAGCCGACACGATGTTGAGAAGTAAAGTTCGAAACAGCCTGAGCGGCCTGTGCTGTGGCCAGCGCCAGCAACAGACACACAGCAAATTTCTGGACAGCACTGGCGCGGCTGGCTTCCAAACTCACACTTCTCCTGGGCACAAGTCCTGCGAGAACCTTGCCCGCACTTTACCCCGAATTGTTCCAGACCGTCAATTACCCGTTAAGGCCATCGTGGAGCTGTTTCAGAATTGCCGACCGCTCCTGGCTGCGGCATAATGGTGCCGACTACTACCTCTGCTTCAAGCGTGGTAAGGACGGCAACCGCTGACTTTGTAGTTCATTAGGTTGCATTTCTGTGGAATCTGCCCTGATTTGAAAGGCGTCTTGTGACTTCACGGTTCGTATTCTGGCCAGCCCTGGCGGGAATGTTTTTTCTCGCCGCTGGCCTGTTCGCCGCTAGAAAGGATGTGCGAGGAGCCGTTGGCCTGAGCAAGTTGATTGCCTTGGCCTGTGTTCTGGTCGCTGCCCCGTTGGCGGTGTTCGGGGCCGAGCATCTAGGCGATGCGCGGGATCTGGTGCCGATCGTCCCTGCGTGGATGCCGCTGCGTCTGTTCTGGGTCTACTTTGTTGGTATAGGACTGATTGCCGCGGCGGCAAGCCTTTCTTTCAGAAAATACGTGCGCCTTTCCTCCACCCTGCTGGCCGCCATGTTTTTTCTGTTCGTGTCAATGATTCACATTCCGAATGTGGTAGCGCACTTTCGGGAGAGAATCTACTGGGCAGTTGCTTTGCGCGATCTAACTTTTGCGGCAGGGAGCCTGGCACTCGCATGCGCTCAAAACCGGAAGTGGCCGGTTCATCTTTCCAGCATTTTCATGAATAGTGCAAGAGTATGTATCGCCGTGCCGCTGGTCGTCTTCGCCGTCGAACACTTCCTTCATCCGGAATTTGCACCTGGAGTTCCCTTAGGCAAGTTAACCCCCGACTGGGTGCCTTTTCCCTTGGTATGGGCGTATCTCAGCGGAGCTGTTCTACTTGCCAGCGGAGGCTGCATTCTTCTAAATAAGCGTGCTCGAAGGGCTGCAGCCTGGGTCGGAATGCTGATGACCGTGCTGACAGTATTTCTTTATTTCCCCATCTTCATCATGGCCCACGGGACTACGGAATCGATAGTTGGCATCAACTACGTTGCGGACACCTTACTCTTTGGTGGGGCAGTCCTGCTGCTGGCGCAGGCTCTGGGAGGGGATCATCCGGAAAAATTGCCGCGCGAGGCTTCGGCCGCGCACGAGTATTCTTTGGGCTGACGCCAAGCGGCGGAGCGGCTTCACACCTTGCTCGACGTCGGGTGGGGCTATGCCACGCGCCTCCTTGCTGGCCACGTGACTTTCTGCTCGATTCGTCATCTAATAGAAACAGCCGCTGGACGACGCTGTGCCATTGCCACGGCGCAGCACGCTGGCAAGACGTTACGAGGAGAATCTTGAAATGGAGAAAGCAACGTTTGCAGCGGGATGCTTCTGGGGAGTCGAAGCGACCTTCCGGCAGATGCCGGGTGTTTTGTCCACGCGCGTGGGCTACACCGGCGGAAGCACCGACAACCCCACCTATAAAGAGGTCTGCACCGATCGGACCGGCCACGCCGAAGTGGTGGAAGTTGAATTCGATCCTGCCCAGGTCCGCTACAGCGATCTGCTAAATGTTTTTTGGGAGAATCACGATCCCACGCAGCTCAACCGCCAGGGCCCGGATTGGGGCACGCAGTACCGCTCCGCCATCTTCTTCCACACTCCGGAGCAGCAGAAAGAAGCGCAAGCTTCGAAAGAGTCACTCGAAAAGGCGCACCGCTACTCCAAGCCGATCGTGACGCAGATCGTTCCCGCCGTGACGTTCTATCCCGCCGAGGACTATCACCAGCAATATCTGGAAAAACGCGGCCTGGCAAGCTGCCACATCAAAGCATAAAGACCTAGCAAATGGCGTGGAAGGTGGCTCGCTGCGATCTGCTTTCTGCGAGGAGCGAGACCTTTAGCGCGGGATTGTCCGAAGTGCTAAGCGGGCAAGCTCGCCGAAGCTCGGCCTCCCTTGCAAATGATGCTTGGATTGTCCTTCGCTAATTCCAGGCAAGCCGCATGTTGCTTCGCGCGCCGGGCGGCGCTCTCCGAATTCTCATGCGGCGAGCCAGTCTGCGCCGCGCTTTGCGTTGCAGCCCCCACTTCTTGCGGATATGCGACTATGGCCTGAACAGGAGCCGGTGCAACTGCTGGCGAAACTGGGTCAGAAGCCGGCGTTCCGGCCTGAGCGCCCGAAGCCGGAGCCTTGTCCAGCATTGCCTGGAATGCCGCAATCTCCTCGGGCTTGTTCCATATCAGCTCATGGGTTTGCGTCTGGCAATCATCATCGGGATATTCCCAAACCGGCTGCACCGTCACTTTAGTCGCACCATCGATTTCCACCAAGGTGTACGACCACACCTGTTTTGTAGTCATACCCGGACAAGCGCTTGAGGCCATGAAGTGCACCGATGACTGGCATCTGTCCCGGTTTTGAGAAGCGAGCTGTAACGGATGGTCGGAATCGAGCGCGTAGCCGTTGTTTACATTGTCCTGGACGATCAGTGTCCTGATCGTCTGCGCCGATGCCTTGCTGGTGAATGCATAGGGTCCCGGTTGAGCTTTTGGTTTCTTATCCCGCGCTGCGGCCAGGGTGGTCAGCGCCAACAACAAAATCAGAACTCGCTTCATGGCGTTACTCCACTCTGAACTTTACTGGGAGAATGCAGGAGCCGCCCATTATCACAGCCATCGCTTCTGGTTAGAGACCCGGTTCGCATCGCCGGAGTCGCGAAGAACACCGTTGCCCGGCTGTCCCGCGGTGAGATGAGCCTTCCTACTGCCGCAAGTAGTGTCGGGGCCTTTCACGTCAACCTCAACGCGCGGTCCTCGCTTCCTCTACGGTTTGACCGCGAAAGTGGCGCTCGTAATCGAGAATCCAAATAAGAAAAGCAACGGCCAGCATTGGCACGACCAGCCAAATCTTGACGGTGCCGAAGTCGGCTAAGACCGTTGCTCCACCAACTACCGCCAGCACATTGCGCAGCGAATCCAGGGCGGCCTCGCGATGAAGGCCCTTGCCCCAGATCAATCCGGCTTTCCAGATGCTAAATATGGTTTTCACTTTACCCTCTCTAACTCTAAATCCTGTAAATGTCTCGTCGTGGCGCGAATTTCACTGGGGAAGCAACGATTGAGATTGCGACAACTGAGCCGCGAGAAAGCCGGGGACGATCCTCATGGCGCGCCTCAAGAATCAGACGGGTCCTTGCCCCGACCTAACCCTCGTCCAGTAGGAACACGGTGGGAGAGACTTAGTTGTGCGAACCTTTCGGCCTCAACATCGTCGTTGGCTTATGATCATCGGGTCTGTTTCCGTAGTTTTGGCTAGTCGCCGACGTGCCGTTGAATATCGCGCTGGTCGAGCCCGTGAGGTTGTTGCCGAATATACCCATTCTATTAGCTGCCGCTAGTATGAAGGAATTTGCACATCGTTGCTTCCCGCGTCGGAACAGCTCACAAGAGGATTATCTGCGAATTACACCCGTCGATGCTAATTGACTTGCTCTCATGAATGACGCATAATCGCTGCCGAAAACGTGCGACGATCAGTGATGCCTGCCACGTCAGCCCTGTTGCGAAATGAGGCATAAAGGAGGGTCTTTGAAACCCACCCACTTCGTCCGCATCTGCTTCGTGTTGGCCGGCATGCTCGCGTTTGGTCAGGCAAATGACCGCCCCTCGCTGAATCAATCGCTTGCACCCAGGAATGTACGGCGCTCACAAATTTCTCCCGCTGGTGTTACCGCGCCACAAGGCTTGAAGGGGACTCCAGCTTTAGCACCCAAATCGCAGAGCCCGCAAAGTGCAGCATTCTCCTTTGCGAACGCTGTAACCTACGACAGCGGCGGCTTCGATTCCAGGTGCGTCTCCAAATAGTCGCCGCGCGTTGCTGCTTTGCATGGCGCTATTTGGATTGCCCGGCTTGCTGTGGCTGCGAAGCTCCACTGCTCGTGGCGCTAAGCGCCGCAGCTGTTTTGCTTTTCTACTTGGAATCTGTGTAGCTTTGTCTGCGCTATCGTGGTTGGGCTGCGGCGGAAATAGCGGAGGAGGCACGTCAACCCATACTTACAATCTCTCACTGACTGGCAGCTTTGCGTCGGGCTCGACCACGATAACGCATACCGCGAAACTAACTCTGGTCGTGGAGTGATTGCGTGTTGGAGCCCAAGCGGTGTCGCGTCTGAAATATCTTCGCCGAAAGCAGTCCTCAAACGGGCCCTCGGGCGTAGTGAGATGAGTTCTAAGCCGCCGTCAGCAGCATCGGTGCACCCTTCGTAATCACGAGTGTATGCTCATAGTGCGCCGATGCGCTGTGATCCGCCGTGACCATCGTCCACTTATCCGGCGCGATGAACGCCCGGCCAGATCCGGCGGCAATGATCGGTTCGACGGTAATCACCAGGCCTTCGGTGAGAATTTGATTGGCTTCCGGATCGGCATAATTAGGCACTCGCGGCTCTTCATGGATGGTGCGCCCAATGCCGTGTCCTCCCAGATCGCGAATCACGGAAAAACCGCTGCGCCTTACTTCGCGCTCGACGACTCTCCCAATATCAGAAACTCGAAAGCCGGCCCGCGCCACCAGCATTGCATTGGCGAAGGCTCGTTCCGCGCAGGCTACCAGGCGCTGGCGCTCGTCCGAGACCTCGCCCACCGGAACCGTCACGGCGGCGTCGGCCATGAATCCGTCTTTCTCGACCGTGACGTCGAGTTTCACTAGATCACCAGCCGCCAAAGCGCGCTTTCCCGGAATGCCATGAACCGCTTCGTCGTTCACGCTAATACAACTCACTCCGGGAAACTTGTAAACCAGTGCCGGAGCCGATCGTGCCCCGTATTGCCGCATCACGCCCGCCCCCAGGTCGTCCAACTCGGCCGTCGTGATTCCCGGCCGCACCGCACCTTCCATGGCGCGCAGCATAAGGCAAACCACCGCGCCAGCGGCGCGCATCCCCGCTAATTCCTCCGGCTCATTAATAGACATGGAACTACCTCAAAGCCATGATATCCCAGTTGGCGGGTGGCTCAGGCGCCGGCGGGTTCTCTCGGTCCGAAGAAGAAAAGGAGTACAAATCCGCCAATGTAAAACGGCAAGCACTGCTCAAAATGGAAACCCATGGAACGCAAGACCAGGCCAAACAACGCCAGCACGTCGCACAACGCGTAGGTCGCAATGTAGCCGCTCTTCCAGTGATTCAGGGTGAGCGAATCGTCGGGATGAGACACCAGGTTTTCCGCGGAGCGCATCACGAGGGTCCGCCTGACTACGAAGACCACGCCCACGATTGCCACCCCGGCGGTCGTGAAAACGTAACTCAAAGAAGGATCTGCCGCTCTCGCGCGAAAACCCACAAGTTCGCCCACGACAGCATAGACTAGGATGCTGCCCAACATTGCCCACTGCAGCGCGCGCAGTGTTCTTATCGTCCCCCTCATTGATTTCATTGTCCCGCTGTTAACCCAGAAATGGTCAGGAATTTTCAGAAGGAACCCGCCTAAGCAATATTGTTGGCCAACCGGCGCCTTCAGGGAACCAATTGCTGCTTTCCGATCGCTGATTTCGAACCACTAGATGGATATGACATGGACCAGGCCGGGAGGGCACTACGTTCCAGTGATCTTCACACGAAGTTCTTCCGGTAGACGCTCGCGAATTTCCGGCGGCAGACGGTCGTGCACCCGCCGCGCCCCTTCCTTTGCGGCATCCAGCACAGTAACGGGCGCGGGCGTTGCCACTGCCACTACCAGCCAGATCAGCGCGGACAAGGCAAAACCGGCGAGCGCCGCAATCTCCAGCCAAAAAGCATGCCGCGGGCCGAAGTGGCGAATCACTCCAAAGGCCAGCAAAAACACGCCGCCCGACACCGAAGCCAGCGCGATCAGCCCCACATCAATGATGCGGTTCATACGCTGCCGGCTGCGGCAGCGTTCGCACGCCGCGAAATGGCTTTCGTAGTCGCCGCGCATCTCCGGCGCCAGGCTGGAAATATCGTACCTCCAGCCCGCCAGAATCTTGCCCACTATCGGATCGATGCACTGCTGACTCATAAGGACTACAGTTGCAGGTCTTACAGCTGAATCGGCGGCAAAACCTCCGACTGCACTGCCACCAGCACGCGGTTCTGAAACAAGCCGCCCCGCTCTGCCAGCGCCTTTTCCGCCTCTCTCCGTGCTATCTCTGGGTGATTGTTCTGCTCAGAGAGATGCGCCAGCACCACAAACGCCGCTCTATTATCATAATCCTCGGTGAAGAAATCCGCGAGTTTCTCATTCGACAGGTGCCCGACATTGCTCGCCACACGTTGCTTCACCGCCCACGGGTAAGGCCCACCGCGCAACATCTCCACGTCGTGGTTGGATTCCATGATGAGAATGTCCGAACCGCGCAAGTGGTCGCGGACACTGCTGGGCAAATACCCAAGATCGGTAGCCACGCTCACCTTAGTGCCTTCGACGCGAAACGTGAATCCGACTGGATCGGCGGCGTCGTGCGGAATCGTGAACGGGTTGACCTCGATGTCGCCCACTTGAAAACGGTGCCCCGACTCGAAGCGCTCCAGTTTCTCCAGTCGAGGCCGCTCTCCGTTTACCGTTCGCATGGCGCGCAACCAGGCCGCGTGCGTCGCCCCCGTCATAAAGACAGGAATGTGTAACTTTTTCGCCAGTGTCGCTAAGCCATACACATGATCAGAATGCTCGTGAGTAATCAGAATCGCCGAGAGCGATTGCGGATCCTCGCCCAGCGACTTCATCCGTTTAAACGTTTCGCGGCAGGAAATGCCCGCATCGACCAGAATTTTGGTGCGCGCGCTGGCCACAAACGCACAATTTCCCCGGCTCCCGCTTGCCAGCATCGATACCATCACACACATGCACGGAGCATACGCGCCCCCCCTGTGGATTGGGAGTGTCTTTCTAGTTATCCGATACCTTGGGTAAGTATCCCCTGTGGACAAGGGTACTGAAAAGGCACTAACAGGGTGTAGGATTTGAACGCCTTTGGCGGACCCGGAAGGGCTAAGACCAGGCCCGGAAGGGGCAAGACCAACGGTAAGGC
>Ga0073928_10003382_pt1 | contig 25345 bp, 20 predicted proteins | sample PaiPotPPA55metaG_FD_76969 | JGI IMG/M metagenome (GOLD analysis project Ga0073928, IMG submission 76969) | Iron sulfur acid spring bacterial and archeal communities from Banff, Canada, to study Microbial Dark Matter (Phase II) - Paint Pots PPA... ...
GTCTGCGTGTCGATGGCGACGGCGCCCTTGTCATAGGCGGCGGCGATCCAGCCCTCGAGGTCGGCCATGTCCTGCACGAGGTCGTAGCGCCGCTCGGCCGTGCCGAGGCCGGGCGGCGGCGGCACCACCGCCATCGGCCCGGCGTCCACGGCGGTCGCGGTCGCCGGCGCGGCGCCGTTGCCGAGCCTGGTCTCGACGCGCGCGAGCAGTGTCCGGAAGCCCTGGGCGCGCAGGAAGGCCGTGACCTTGTCGCGGTCGAGCGGCTTCACCGCAAGCTTTTCCAGCGGCACAGTCAGCGGGACGTTGGTATCCAGCGTCACTAGCTGTTTCGAAATCCGCGCTTGCTCCGATTGCGCAACGAGCAGGTCGACGAAGGTTGAGTTGACCTTCGTTAGAAAGCGCCATCGCAAAACGAGGGAAGCCACCTCAAAGCTCTTCGCAGCGAGTTCGCTTAGGACTTCGCTATTTACGGCGTAGTTACCGGTCTTCCCTTTCTGCCCTCCTGGAAGAGCCATCTTATCTTTGTCGAACAGAAATTCCCCTAACTGCTTTGGAGAAGCGATATTGAATGAGCGACCCGCAAGAGAATAAATCTTCTCAGCTGTTTTTTTTGCATCAGCATCGGCCTCTTGCTTAAGCTCGTCAGGCCTCGTCACACGCTCAAGGAGTGAGTCCAAATCACCATATTCTTGAATTAGCTGACCGGCACTTTCAACGCTTATGCCCTTCACCCCTGGAACATTGTCGATGCTGTCCCCGTATAGCGCTTGCACGTCGATCACGCGATCGGGCGCGACTCCAAATCTCTGCCGCACTTCGTTCGGGCCAATAGGTTGCTGCTTGATCGGGTCGAGCATGGCGATGCCGTCGCCGACGAGCTGCATCAGGTCCTTGTCGGAGGAGACGATGGTGACCGTCGCACCCTGCTGCACGGCGTGGCGCGCATAGGTTGCGATGAGGTCGTCGGCTTCGAAATCGTCGCGCTCGATCGCGCACACGTTGAACGCGTCGGTGACTTCGCGCACCAGCTTGAATTGCGGCACAAGGTCGTCGGGCGGCTCGGTGCGATTTGCCTTGTAGGCGCCGTAGATGCGATTGCGGAAGGTGATGCCGGAGGCGTCGAAGACGACGGCGAGGTGGTCGGCGTCGGTCTCCTGGATCAGCTTGTAGAGCATGTTGGCGTAGCCGAGCGCGGCGCCGATCGGCGTGCCGTCGGCGCGCGTCAGCGCCGGCAGCGCGTGATAGGCGCGGAAGATGTAGCCCGAGCCGTCGACGAGATAGACGTGGCGGGTCTTCGCGCTCAAGGCTTCGCGGGCGCGGCGGGCGGCGGATGCGCGCCCGGCGCGAGCGGTGGCGTCGCCGCGACATGGCCCGCCGCCGGCTTGGCGCGCAGCACATAGAGCCGCGAGCAATAAGGGCACTCGATCCGGCCCTCGGCCGACAGGTTCAGATAGACGCGCGGGTGCCCCAGCGGCCCGCCGCCGCCGTTGCAGGCCACCACATTGCTGTCCACCAGGATCGTCTCAAAGGGCTGCATGGTTTCTTATGTTGGGTTTGGGAGGCGCTGCACAACCGCCCCTCTTGGGAGATGCCCGAAAGAAAAGCGCCTCATCCTGAGTTTGTCGAAGGACGCAGGATCGGCTTGCAGCCGGCGCGGGTTGACCCGGTCGCCGTGCGGATGATACGCATGGCGGCGGCACAATCAATGTACTCCTCCGTCGCCCCATCCAAGCTGCCACCCGACACGCGCCCGAAAATGCCGGCGCCGGTGCCTGCGGCCATGGTGGCGGCCGAGAAGCTGCCGGATCTCGCGGTCGAGCTCCGCGGCCTCACCAAGGTCTATGACAGCGCCGGGCGCATGCCGGCCAAGACCGCGCTCGACCGCGTCGACCTCGCCATCCCCCGCGGCGCCATCTTCGGTCTCTTGGGCCCCAACGGCGCCGGCAAGTCGACGCTCATCAACATCCTCGCCGGCCTCGTCATCAAGACCGCGGGCAAGGCCATCGTCTGGGGCATCGACATCGACGCCGATGCGCGCCAGGCGCGCGCCGCCATCGGCGTCGTACCCCAGGAGCTCAATATCGACGCCTTCTTCACCCCGCGCGAGCTGATGGAGCTGCAGGCCGGGCTCTACGGCGTACCCAAACGCGAGCGGCGCACCGACGAGATCCTCGGCATGCTCGGCCTCGCCGACAAGGCCGACGCCTATGCCCGCACCCTCTCGGGGGGCATGCGGCGGCGGCTCATGGTGGCGAAGGCGATGGTGCATTCGCCGCCGGTGCTGGTGCTCGACGAGCCCACCGCCGGCGTCGATGTCGAGCTGCGCCAGCAGCTCTGGGCGCAGATGCGTGCGCTCAACGCCGCCGGCTCCACCATCCTCCTGACGACGCATTACCTCGACGAGGCGGAGACGCTGTGCGACCGTATCGCCATCATGGACCAGGGTCGCGTCGTCGCCTGCGACACCACCGAGGCGCTGGTGAGCCAGGTCGACGACAAGACCATGATCTTGACCGTGGTCGAGCCGGTGACCGCGGTGCCGGCGGCGCTGGCGCGCTGGCGCCTCGCCGTGACCGGGCCCGGGCAGCTCCTCTTCCGCTACGGGCCGAGCCGCACCATGCTGGGGCCGCTCTTCGCGGATTTGCAGGCGGCCGGCCTCACCATCCGCGACGTCTCGACCGAGGAGACCGATTTGGAGGACATCTTCCTGCGCCTCACCAGCACGCGGGGGAAACCATGAGCCGCCGCGCGCCGCGCCTCGCCGCGCTGCTCCTGGCGGCGCTGCTCGCCGCCTGCGCCGGCCAGGGCACCGGGCATCTGAGCGCCCCCGCCGCGCTCGGCAATGCGGTGCCGCCGGCCGGGCCGCCGCTGGCGCCGCTTCTCGCCGACAAGGTGATGATCGCCGCCGACGGCACGCGGCTGCCGCTGCGGGTGTGGCTGCCCCAGGGCAAGCCCAAGGCGATGATCCTGGCGCTGCACGGCTTCAACGACTACTCCAACGCCTTCACCGGCCCGGCCGAGGTCTGGGCCAAGGACGGCATCGCCACCTATGCCTACGACCAGCGCGGCTTCGGCCAAGCGCCGCTGCGCGGGCGCTGGCCGGGCCAGCGCCAGCTCACCGACGATCTCGCCACCGCGAGCCGGCTCTTGCATGCGGCTCATCCGGGCGTGCCGCTCTACCTCCTCGGCGAGAGCATGGGCGGCGCCGTCATCGTCGCCGCAATCACCGGCGCCGCCGGCACGCCGCCGCCCGAGGCCGACGGCGTCATCCTCAGCGCGCCGGCGGTGTGGGGGCGCGACACCATGAACGTGTTCGAGCGCGCCGCACTGTGGACCGGCGACGCGCTCTTCCCGGGCATGACGCTCACCGGCCGCGGCCTCAAGATCCACCCGTCGGACAATATCGAGATGCTGCGCGGCCTGGCGCGCGACCCGCTGGTGATCAAGGAGACGCGCGTCGACACCATCAAGGGCCTGGTCGATCTCATGGACACGGCGCTTACCGCCGCGCCCGAGGTCACCGCGCCGATGCTGCTGCTCGCCGGCGACCGCGACGAGGTGGTGCCGCCCGGCGCCACGCGGACCTGGATCGACCACCTCCCCTATCAGGCGCGCATGACGCGGCGCATCGCTCTCTACGCCGACGGCTACCACATGCTGCTGCGCGACCTCGAGGCGCCGCTGGTGCTGCACGATGTCGCCAGCTGGATCGCCGACCATCGCGCGCCGCTGCCCTCCGGCGCCGACCGGCGCGCCAGCGCGCAGCTCTTCGCCGGGCGCTGAACGCCGCCGCCCCCTCTCCCATCGTTGCAGCAAGTGGAGCAACGGGCTTGTGCCGGCGGCCCGCCTTGCCCACTCTAGAGTCGCGACGACGGAAAGGATGCCCCCCATGGCCGAGGATGCCGGCCTCATCACGCGGGAGAGCCGCCATGCCGTGAGCGAGACGCTGCAGCGGCTCGAGGGCGCGCTCGCCGCGCGCGGCTTCATGGTGTTCTGCCGCATCGACCACAGCGCCGCCGCCGCTGCCATCGGCGAGAAGCTGTTGCCGCGCACCGTGCTGATCTACGGCAACCCGCATGTCGGCACCGCCGCCATGGCGCAGCTCCCGACGCTCGCCATCGACCTGCCGCCAAAGCTGCTGGTATGGCAGGACGATGCCGGCAAGGTGCGGGTCACCTGGAACAGCGGCCGCTATTTCTTCGGCACCATCTTCGCCCGCCACGGCGCCGCCGCCGACCCGGCGCAGATCGCGGGCTACGACACCCTCCTCGCCCAAGTGGTCGCCCACGCGGTCGAGTAGCGCGCCGCATCACCACCGACCCGCGGTTTTCGCCCGATGTTGGCTTGACATAACTACCGCGGGTTGTATCGTTTCCCTGCGCTTTCCGCGCAAAAGCTTCGGGCAGGGAGTTTAGAGTGAACAAGAACCTTTGCGCCTTTCGGGCGGTTTTCCTCGCGACCGCGGCGGCCTTGATCGCGCCGGCGGCGGCCTTCGCCGACGATGACGAGGACTGCAACGTGGAGCGCGGCCCATCGACCCTGTTCGACGCCACCGTGGCGCCGGCGGGCATCGCACCCAACGGGTTCCTCTTCTTCGGCACCGGCAACCCGCCGACCGGCTTCGCCCAGCAGGAAGACCCGACGACGACGCTCGAGCTCGACCTCAGCCTCATCTATCGCACCGGCGACACCATCCAGCCCGCCGGCGTGACCAGCTGCGGCGAAATCATCTATCGCGTGCCCGCGGGCCCGCAAGTGATCGATCCCGCGCATGGCGTCACCACCGCCAATGCCAACCGCGCGGCGTGGAACTTCAATTACGCCGCCGTGCTCCTCAACGGCGCCGACACGCTCGAGCAGTTCCTGCGCGCGCGCAACAGCCTCGAGATCAAGATCGACCTCGACCCGGGTCCGGAATTGCGCTCGCTCACGCTGCACGCCGTCTACGACCCCGCGCTCAATCCTGTCGGATCTCACATCGTATGGGAGACGAAGCAGGGCCAGATCCTCTTCGGGGACGACGGCGGCACCACCCAGGCGACGGAGAACTCCGAGAACGACGCCTTCTGGCGGACGCTGATCGGCAGCGATCCCCGGCACCTCGGCTACAATTTCGAGCCGGCGACCTTCAACCTCGAGCTCAAGGCCGCGAGTCACAACGGCCATGCGCTGGCGGACATCCGCGCCATCGTCGAGGTCGTGGCGCCCGCCCCCTAACCGGGCGGCGCGGCAAGAACCGCCGCGCAGGCCGCCGGCAGCTTCGGCGCCGGCGGCCGCGGCGTAACGGCGGCGGGCGCCGGCGGCTTCTGCGCGCGCCACCAGGCGAGCGTCGCGTCGCAGCCGTCGCCCGGCGGCAGCGGCGCCTGCGCCGCGCAATCCGGCGAGGTGCCCGGGCATGCGAGCCGCACATGGAAATGCTCGTCATGGCCCCACCACGGGCGGATGCGGCGCAGCCAGTCGCGTCCGCCGCTGGCCGCGCCGGCGACGCCGCGGCACAGCGCGTCCTTGATGGCGGCGTTGACGAAGATGCGATCGACCGCGGGATCGGCGGCGGCCAGTCGCAGCAGCGTGACCTGGCGCGGGCCGAAGCGCTGGCGGTCGATATCGCGCCGGCCGGCGCGCAGCATCGAGGGCAGCGCCACATTCTCGCGCGCCGCCGGCGCCAGCGCCGGCTTGGGGTCGAGGTTGAACCAGATGTCGGCGTCAACGCCGGTCTGGTGGCTGGCATGGCCGAAGGGCAGTGGCCCGCCGCGCGGCTGCGCCATGTCGCCGACATAGAAGGGCGCGAGGCCGGCGCCCTGCGCCTGCCGGCCGAGCCGCGCGATGAAGGCGACCAGATCGGGATGGCCGAAATCGCGATGCCGCGAGAGGCGGATGACCTGGTAGCCCGGCCCGTCATCAGGGAGCCGCACCGCGCCGGCGAGGCAACCCTGCGCGACGCCGCCGATCGCGAGCGCCGGCCCGGCGCTCGGCGCGGCGACGACGCTCCACGCGTTGCTCGGCTCGGCCAGGGCAAGCGTTGGCGCTAGGAGAAGGGCCGCAAGGATGAGCCGAGCGAGCAGAGGAGACACGATCGTCGAGAAATATTCCGGGGCTCCGAGCCTCTTACGACGGTACTGCCCTACGAGTACTGGATCAGCACCATTGCGTCCTTCGACAGGCTCAGGATGAGGGCGCGCCGAGGATGCAATCGACGTTAGGGGCCACGAAGAAAAGTACCTCATCCTGAGCCTGTCGAAGGACGCACGGGCCGCTCTGCAGCACGATCTGCCGAGCGCTCACGAGCCCGAGCGCGGCACGCTGCCGCCGCCGGCGCCGCCGCCCGGCGGCGTGCGCGGCGCGTCGGCTTGCGCCTCGGCGTTGCGCGCGAGCGAGGTGAGACCGGCCATGCCGCCCAGATTCATCGAGTCGACGGCGCTGCTGGGGACGATGATGGTGCTGCCGCGCTCCTTGACGCTCTCATAGAGCATGTTCATGCCGCGCAAATGCAGCGCGATCGGATAGTCTGCATAGGTGCGCGCCGCCTCGACGAATTTCTGCGCGATCTCCGCCTCGGCGGAGCCGAGGATGACGCGCGCCTGGCGCTCGCGCTCGGCCTGCGCCTGGCGGCTCATCGCGTCCTGCAGCGCCTCCGGGATCTTCACGTCGCGGATCTCGACCGATTTGACGCTGATGCCCCAATCCACCGTCTTGAGGTCGATCGACTTGCGCAGCTGCTCGTCGGCGGCCTGGCGGTTGGAGAGCAGCGTGGCGAGGTCGGCGGCGCCGATCATCTCGCGCAGCGAGGTCTGCGCCGCCCAGCCGATCGCCGAGGTGTAGTTGGCGACCTCGAGCGTGGCTTTGCGCACATCGGTGACGACCCAGAAGATGATGGCATCGACATCGACCGGCACGGTGTCCTTGGTCAGCGTCTGCTCGGCCAGGAACTGCGTCGTGCGGATGCGCGTGTCGACCCAGGCGGCGATGATATCGAGGATGGGGATGATGGCGAAGAGGCCCGGCCCCTTGATGCCCGTGAACTTGCCGGCACGCAGGATCACGACCTTTTCCCATTGCTGCGCCATCTTGATCGAGGCAAGGATGAGGATGCCGACGATGATGAGGGTTGCGCCGAGAGCGAGAGGGCCGCCGGTGACGATCGTCAGGGCGCCGACTCCGGCGAACACGACGAAGAGCGCGAACGAGATCGGGTTGGGGCCCATGATGCGTCCTTAAAAGCTCGAGGTGTGGCAAAGGCGTGGCGACAGGGTAGCGAAAAGCGGGCGATCTTCAACGCGGATGCTTGACAAGGCTTCCGGCGCCGCGGCGAAAGCGGCGCCCCGCGGCTTGCGCCGCCCCGGCCCTTGCCGTATCGTCCGCGGCCGGCAAGGACCCGTAGCTCAGCTGGATAGAGCGCTGCCCTCCGAAGGCAGAGGTCGCACGTTCGAATCGTGTCGGGTCCGCCAGATCTTGCCGTTGCTTACGCGAAATGCGCGGGCAGAGAAGCAGCGATGCGCCCGGCATGCGCGCCATCGCCTAAGGGCGACACCACACGCCGGCGCGCGCTCAGCGGAACAGCACGAGCGCATTTGACAAGGTGATCCAGGCGCCCCAGCCGATCGGGATGCCGACGGCGAGCCACGCCAGGATCGAGGTCGCGTCGAGGCGCCACTCGCCGATGCCCATCGCGCCGGCCGAACCAGATGTCGCCTGCTGCGCCTTCGCCTGCAGCGCGGCGACCTCCTCTTCCTTCATGTACCACTTGTCCGCCAGCGGCCGTACCAGGAAATTGCAGATGAAGCCGGCCACGAGCATGCCCGCCAGGATGTACATGGTGAAGTCGTAGACGGATTCGCGCGGCACGCCGGCGCGAATCTGCGCCTCGCGAATGTAGTTGACGACCACCGGGCCGACGATTCCGGCGGTCGACCAGGCGGTCAGCAGCCGGCCGTGGATCGCGCCGACGAACTGCGTGCCGAACACGTCGGCGAGATAGGCGGGAACGGTGGCGAAGCCGCCGCCATACATCGACAGGATGATGCCGAAGAACAGCACGAACAGCGCCTTGCTGCCGATATGCGCGGTCCACGGCGCCGCGGCGTAGAGCGCGATGCCCAGCGCGAAGAACGTGTAATAGGTCGCCTTGCGGCCGATATAGTCGGATATCGACGCCCAGAAGAACCGGCCGCCGATATTGAACAGCGACAGGAGCCCGGTGAAGCCGGCGGCGATGGCGGCGACCATGCGCCGCTGCTCGTCGCTCAACGCCGTGAAATGAATCTCGGGATGGCCGATCAGCGAGCCGCCGAAGATCTCCTGCAGCATCGGCGAGGCCATGCCGATGACGCCGATGCCGGCGCTGACGTTGAGCATGAGCACCGCCCAGATCAGCCAGAATTGCTTCGTCTTGTGCGCGTCGCGCAGATGCACCTGGCGCGTCGTGATCATCGCCCCGGCGCCAGCTGCCGGCGCGGTCCAGCCGGTCGGCCGCCAGCCCACCGGCGGCAGCCGGTAGCCGAAGGCGCCGCCGAGCATGAAGACGAAGTAGATCGCCGCCATGGCGACGAAGGTCTGCCAGACGCCGACGGAAGCGGGCGTGCGGAACTGGTTCATCAGGATGTCCGCCAGCGGCGCGCCGATCATGGCGCCGCCGCCGAAGCCCATGATGGCCATGCCGGTGGCCATGCCGCGCCGGTCGGGGAACCACTTGATGAGGGTCGAGACCGGCGAGATGTAGCCAAGGCCGAGGCCGATGCCGCCGATGACGCCCGAGCCGAGCCACATCAGCCACAGCTGATGGGTGATGACGCCGACCGCCGAGATCAGCAGCCCGCCGCACCAGCAGACCGCCGCGACGACGCCGGCCTTGCGCGGCCCGGCGCGCTCGAGCCAGCCGCCCCATATCGCCGCCGACGAGCCGAGAAAGACGAAGAAGAGGGTGAACATCCAACCGAGATCGCTGATCTTCCAGTCGCAGCTCGTCGTGAACAGCGAACTCAACAGCGTCAGGTCCGGGCAGGCGACCGCCTTCTGGATGCCGATGGCGCGCGACAGCGGCAGCCAGAACACGCTGAAGCCATAGGCCATGCCGATGCAGAGATGAATGGCCAGCGCCGAGGGCGGGACGAGCCACCGGTTGAACCCCGGCTTGGCGATGATGCGCTCGCGATCGAGAGCGCCTGCCAGGCCGCCATTGACGGTGCTTATCGCGGTCATCGTGCGTCGCCTTCGAGGCGCTTGGCACACGAGCGGGCCGCGCCAGGGCTCGCCAGGGCCGCCGCGCCCGGCAACGATGCTTTCATGGTCAACATGCGTTTCCTCCAAATGCCGGTCTTTTCGCCATGCGCCGCGATCTTGGGCACGGCCGACCGATCTCGCTACCTGTATGCACAAAAACCTGTTTTGGCAATGATTTCAATGGATGTCGTTAACGCAACGGCCGGCGCAGTCACTGGCGAGCCGGCGCTGCTCACCGGCGACGAAGCGCGGATGGCGTGCCGGGGGACCGCCGCGGTAAAGGCGGTGCCGGAGCAAGGCAGAGGCGCCGCGACAGGTCGACGGCGGCCAGCTTTGTCACGTAAAAAATTTGTAAGCGAGCGGGCAATTGCGGCGCTGGGACCGCATCGCTAACTTCGGGTCGATCGTTGTCCCCGAAGTGGCCGCTACCGCCTCGCCAGTGTGCTCGTCCGACAATGTCTCAAGTGGAATATCTCCGCCAACAGGCGCGGAAATGCTTTCGCCTGGCGCGGTCGATTACTGATCCGCAAGCCGTCGCTGAACTCGAAAAGCTCGGGCGCGAGCTCGAACAAAAAGCCGCAGTGCTGGAGCGGGACGCACGCGGCTGACGATGGCCGGCAGCGCGCCCGTCGCCGGCAAAGGCGCGGGCCGCGGCCGGCAAGTCGGTGAATCCACGAGGCAATACGTCAGTATTTACCGTTCATTAAGCGAGTTCGGTTACATCCGAGACGAATGCGATGGGCGGGGAAGGACCCACGCCCCGGGCGTCGGAAGCGATGCTTCGCGACGCCGCTTCCGCCACCGCTTGCCGCCGGCCCCGACATGGATGGTGCATGACCCTCCTTTCCCGCTTCTCGGTTCGCGCCATCCTGAACTTCATCACGCTGGCGCTGGCGGCGGCCCTGTGCCTGTCGCTGGCGGTGCCGATCGGCGCGGCGTGGCGCGCCGTCGCGGATGCCGACCGTCTCGCCGCTCTGGCCGCGGCCGACCGCGGCGTGTTCCAGGCGCTGACGGCGATGCGGCTCAATCGCGCCGCCGTCCAGACGGCGGTCCAGGCGGACGACGATGCCGCAGCCAAGCTCAATGATCTTCACGCCCAGTCGCTCGCCCTGCTGAACGCCGGCATCGCGTCCGGACAGCGCGCCAGCGTCCCCGATAGCGACAAGATGCTGGCGACGGTGCGCGAGCGCTGGAGCCAGGCGGAGGCGGTGTGGCCCCAGGTCGACGCAGTCGGCCGCAAGCCCAAAGCCGAGCGCGACCTCAAACCCACTCAGGCCTGGTACAACACCATCGGTCTGGTGGTCGACGATCTCAGTCGCCTGTCGCTCGCCATCGCCAACGAGGCGCGGCTTACCGATCCGGTCATCGCCGAGCTGGTTGCGGTCCGGCAGGCGGCGTGGACGATGCGCTATGCCTCGGGGAATGAATGCCCGTTGATCCGGCCGCTGATCGCCAACACCCAGCCGCTTCCGCCCGAGATCCGCAAGCAAATCGCCTCGCTGCGCGCAATCGTCGACACCGCAGCGCGCTCGATCAGCGATATCCTGTCGCGGTCCGGCGCACCCGCGGCGCTGGTGGCGGCGGCGCAACAGGCCGACGCCGATGTGCAGAAAGCCAATGCGTTCCGCGACGCGATCGCCGGGCGGCTCGACGGCAGCGGCACGCCGGTGGCCGCGCCCAAGGAATGGACTGCGGGCTGCACGGCGCCGTTCACCAGCATCATGCGCATCCCCGAGACCACCGCCGCGCTGATGGAGCGCTCTGCCGGCGAGATCGCGGCGCGGGCGTGGCAGCAGCTCATCCTCGACGCGCTGGGCCTCGCCGCTGCGGTGCTGCTGAGCGCGTTCAGCATGGTCATCGTGCGGCGCCGCTTCTCCATCCCCATCCGGAATCTCACGGCGGCGATCATGCATTTGGCGCGGCGCGACTACGGCAAGCCGGTGCGCGAGACCGGCTACGCCGACGAGCTCGGCCGCATGGCGGCGACGCTGGAGGCGTTGCGCTTGAACGCGCGCGAGGTGGAGCGGCTTTCCGGCGAGAGCATCGCGTCGAAGGAAGTGCGGCTCAAGCAGGTGGGCGCGCTCGAGGAATATTGCCGCGAGTTCGACACGGCGATCCGCCGCACGCTGAGCGCGGTCACCGCCGCCGCCGGCCATATGACGCGCACCGCCAACACCATGTCGTCGATCGCCGCGAAGACCGCCGACCGCTCGACCGTGGTCGCGGCCGCCTCGAACGAGGCCTCGGTCAACGTGCAGACGGTGGCCGCGGCGGCGGAGGAGCTGGCGAAGTCGATAGCCGAGATCAGCCAGCAGGTCGCCCAGTCCACCCGCGTCGCCGCCGAGGCGGCGCGGCGCGCCGAGCGCACCAACGCGTCGATCCAGAGCCTGGTGGGCGCGGCGCACAAGGTCGGCGAGGTGGTTCAGCTCATCAACGACATCGCCAGCCAGACCAACCTGCTGGCGCTCAACGCCACGATCGAGGCGGCGCGTGCCGGCGATGCGGGCCGCGGCTTCGCGGTCGTCGCCTCGGAGGTGAAGTCGCTGGCGACGCAGACGGCGATGGCGACCGACGACATCGGCGCGCAGATCGGCGGCATCCAGGGATCGACCAAGGAGGCCGTGGCCGCGATCATGGAGATCGCCGGCGTGATCTCGCAGATCAACCAGATCAGCAGCAGCGTCGCCGCCGCCATCGAGGAGCAGGGCCGCGCGACGCAGGAGATCGCGCGCAACGCCACCGAGGCAGCCAAGGGCACCACGGAATCCTCGGCCAACATCTCCGGCGTCATGGAAGCGGCCGGCGACACCGGCACCGCCGCCAACGAAGTGCTCGACGCCGCCAAGGAGGTCGCCGCGCTCTCCGATAACCTGCACGCCCAGGTCGACGGCTTCCTGCAGAAGATCCGCGCCACCTGAGGCGAGCGCCGCGCTGGCGATTAGGTGACGGTCAGGACGCCACCAGGCCCGCGCCGTCACGGCGTCGCGGGCCGCCGCGGCCTGAGCTCTTCCACCGCCGGCACGCAGATGCGGGTCGCATGGTCGGGCAGCTCGACCACCTGCACGTCGACGCCGTAGACGCGCTTCAGCGCCGCCGCCGTGATCACCGCCTCGGGCGCGCCGATCGCCTCCAGGCGGCCGCCATGCAGCAGCGCGACGCGGTCGCCGCACAGGAAGACATGGTCGGGGTCATGCGTCGACAGCACCACCGCCATGCCCGCCGCCGCCAGCGCGGCAATGCGGCCGAGCACGCGCAGCTGGTTGCCGAAATCGAGGCTCGCGGTGGGCTCGTCCATGACGAGGATGCGCGGCTCCTGCGCCAGCGCGCGGGCGATGAGCACGAGCTGGCGCTCGCCGCCGCTGATCTCGGTGTAGATGCGGTCGCGCAGATGGCCGATGCCGAGCGTCTCGAGCGCCAGCGCGGCCACGGCGCGGTCGTGGCGCGACGGCGCGGCGAAGAGGCCGACATGGGCGCTGCGCCCCATCAGCACGATGTCGCTGACGGCGAAGGGGAAGAACGCGGCATGGGCCTGCGGCACATAGCCGACGACGCGGGCGAGGCGCTTGCGCGGCCACGCCGCCACATCCTCGCTGTCGAGCCGCACCGCGCCGGCGAGCGGCGGCAGCAGGCCGAGCAGCGTCTTCATCAGCGTGGTCTTGCCGCCGCCATTGGGGCCGAGCAGGCACAGCACCTCGCCGGCGCGGATGTCGATGCTGACGCCGCTGCCGACGGGTTTGCCGTGATAGCCGAAGGCGAGATTGTCGGCGCTGAGCATCACTGCCAGCCGCGCCGCCCGCTCGCCAGCAGCCACAGGAAGACGGGCGCGCCGATGAAGGCGGTGAGGATGCCGATGGGGATCTCGATGGCCGCCATGGTGCGGGCGAGCGTGTCGACCGCGAGCAGGTAGCCCGCGCCCAGCAGCATCGCCGCCGGCAGCAGGCGCGAAAATTCCGGCCCGGCGAGGAGCCGCGCCGCATGCGGGATGATGAGCCCGATCCAGCCGATGATGCCGGACACCGACACCGAGGCCGCCGTGATGAGCGTCGCCGCGGCGATGAAGACGACGCGCAGGCGCCGCGTCTCGGCACCGAGCGCGCGCGCCTCCTCGTCGCCCAGCGACATCAGGTTCATGCGCCAGCGCAGCAGATAGAGCGGCAGCAGCCCGACCAGAATCACCGGCAGGATCGGCAGGAGATCGGAGAGGGTGATCGCCGTCAGGCTGCCGAGCAGCCAGAAGGTGATGGCCGGCAGCTGGTTGTAGGGATCGGCGAAGACCTTGACGAGCGAGATCGCCGAGCCCAGCAGCGTGCCCATGGCGACGCCGGCCAGCACCAGCACCAGCACCGGATCGCGCCCGCGCATGGCGGCGCCGATGAGGTAGACGACGAGCACGGCGCCGAGCCCACCGAGAAACGCCAGCGCCTGCACCACCACGACCGAGCGCGAGAGAAAGATGCCGAGCACGGCGCCGAGCCCCGCGCCGGCGGCGACGCCGAGGATGTCCGGCGAGACCAGCGGGTTGCGGAAGAGGCCTTGATAAGTGGCGCCGGCGGCGGCGAGCGCCGCGCCGATGAGCGCCGCGGCGGCGATGCGCGGGAGGCGGATCTGCCAGACCACCGTCTCCACCGCCGGCGGCACGCCACTCGCTCCACCCGAAAGCTTCGCCCAGAGCACCGCGAGCAGGTCATGCGGCGCGACCGGGAAGCGGCCGACGGCGAAGGAGGCCACGAACAGCAGCAGCAGCGCCAGCGACGGCAACCCCAGCCGCAGCAGCCCGCCGCTTCTCATAGCGCGGGCCGCAGCAGATGGTCGAGCTGCGGCTCGCTCAGATGGACGTGATAGAAGCGCGCGTAGAAATCGCCGGCGGTCTCGCGCAGATCGCGGCCAAACACCTCAGGACGGAGCAGTGCCGCGAGCCAGCGCAGCCCGATGAGCCGGTTCACCGCCGGCGGCTCGTCGAACCACGGGAAGGGCACGGCAGGCGCTAGATAGACGCGCCTGTCGCGCACCGCCTTGACGCCCTGCCACACCGGGCTGGTCCAGACCGCGCGATAGAAGCGCTCGTCGAGGGTGATGATCACTTCGGGGTCCCAGGCGAGGATCTGCTCGGGCGAGGCGGTGGCAAGGTTGTGGCGGTCGGCCGAGGCGGCGACGTTCTCCGCGCCGACATAATCGAGGATCTCGGCGTTGATCGAGCCCTCGAGCGCGGTCTCGAGCCCGTCGGGCCCGCGCGCGTAATAGACGCGCGGGCGATGCGCTGCATCGATTCGCGCCATGCCGTCGCGCAGCTCGGCCAGCACGCGCCGCGCGTAATCGGCGAGCTCGCGCGCCTTCTGCGGCTCGCCCAGCGCGTCGCCCAGCGCCGCGTAGAGCTCGGGCGTGCGGTCGAGCTTGCCGTCGTAGATGAGATAGGGGATGCCGGTCTGCGCCTGGGTGCGCTCGGCGAGCGAGACATGCGTCGGGTCGACATCGCCGAGATCGACGATGAGGTCGGGCTTGGCCGCCAGCACGCTCTCGACATTGGCGGTGTTGGCCCGGCCGGTGAGGCGGCCGAGCACCGGCAGCGCCGCCGCGCGCGCCGGCAGATAGGCCTTCTCCTCGTCGTTGAGCGGCGCGGTCCAGCCGAGCAGCTTGTCCGGCGCCAGCGTGAAAAGCGTGATGGCGGCGGGCGAGCCGGCGGCAAAGACGCGCTCGATGCGCGCGGGAATCTGCACCTGCCGCCCGGCGCCGTCGGTGACGCTGCGTGTCTCCGCGGCGGACGCGGGCGCGAGCGACCAGCACAGAAGCGCGACGGCAGCGCCGACCCGAACGAGCATGCGCCACTCTAGGCAGCGGTCACCGGCGATTCAATCGCGGCGGTGACTTGCTAAGCGCTTGCACTAGAATGCCGCGATGCCGAGCGAGCGCGACAGCGACTGGCGGGAGTATTACGAGCGCATGGCGGGGCGGCCGCCGCGGCACACGCTGATCGCGGCGCTCGAGCGCTTCGGCGCCGCTGCACGCGGATTGAGCGCGGTCGATCTCGGCTGCGGCGAGGGGCGCGACACCATCGCGCTACTGCGTCGCGGCTGGCGCGTGCTGGCGATCGACGCGGAGGTCACGGCGATCGAGCGGCTGCTGGCGCGGCCCGATCTGCCGCCGGGTGCCGCGCTCGAAACGCGCTGCGCGCGCTTCGAGGACATGGCCTGGCCCGCGGTCGACCTGGTCAATGCGAGCTTCGCGCTGCCGCTCTGCCCGCCGACGCGCTTCCCCGGAGTGTGGGCGAAGGTCGAGCGCTCGCTCGAGCCGGGTGGGCGCTTTGCCGGCCAGCTCTTCGGCGCGCGCGACGAGTGGCGCGGCGAGCCCGGCATCATCCATCTCGCGCGCGGCGACATCGAGCGCCTGCTGCAGGGCTTCGCGATCGAGATGCTGGAAGAAGAGGAAACCGACACGACCACGCCGTACGGCAAGCCCAAGCATTGGCACCTCTTCCACATCGTCGCGCGCAAGCGCTGAGCAAGCGGCATCTCTCGGCAGGTTCAGGATGAAGAGGAGGGGTGGGTGGCCTCCGCTGAAGCAAAACGCGGTGCCTCCTCATCCTCAGCCGCGAGCGCAAGCTCGCGAGTCGAAGGACGCACAGCGTCCATGCCATGCTCATCATTCGCCGACACCGCCGCCGGCTCGGGCGCGCGCTTCGCCGCCGCCCCGGCGGGGCGCGGCCGCAGGGTTCTCGTCAGCCATTCGCTCCACATGTTCGAACCTCCCGGGCCGTTCCGCGGCGGGCGAGGCGGGCAATGAAAAAGCCGCCTCGCGGGTCGCGGGCGGCTTGGCATCGTGGCACTCGTGTGGGGTCTAGGTCGTCCCCTTCCCTCGGAGCCAAGTGCGGCCGCACGCCGGCGACGCGAAATGCCAGCGCTTGCGACACATGAGTTTGGCTACAAGGTTCATGCCAACGATAATGGTCCGGCCGGTGCGGCGATGCAAGCGCGGAATCATCCTTCTTTCGGATCGGGCGTCATGACGCCGCAGGCTGCAGCTTCGCCACAAGCCGCGGAACCCGCGTCCCCGTATATCGCGTCCGCCGTATATACTGTCGCCACCACAGGACGGAGCAGGCATTGGACCAGACCGCTTCCACGACCGCCGCGCTCGCCACCCGCTGCTGCATCGTCGGCGGCGGGCCGGCGGGGATGATGCTGGGCTTCCTCCTCGCCCGCGCCGGCGTCGACACGGTCGTGCTCGAGAAGCACGCCGATTTCTTGCGCGATTTCCGCGGCGACACCATCCATCCCTCGACGCTCGAGATCATGTACGAGCTGGGTCTGCTCGAGGACTTCCTGCGCCGGCCGCACAACGAGCTGAAGCAGATCGAGGCGCAGATCGGGACCGAGCGCGTGGTCGTCGCCGACTTCTCGCACCTGCCGACGCGCTGCAAGTTCATCGCCCTCATGCCGCAATGGGACTTCCTCGACTTCCTCGCCGAGCGTGCCGGCCGCTATCCCTCGTTCCATCTGAAGATGCAAAACGAAGTCACGGACCTCATCGAGGAGGAGGGCCGCATCGCCGGGGTCCGGGTGAGCACGCCGGGCGGCCTGCTGCAGATCAGCGCCGACCTCGTCATCGGCGCCGATGGCCGGCATTCGACGGTGCGGCAGCGGGCCGGACTCGAGGTCATCGACCTCGGCGCGCCGATCGACGTGCTGTGGATGCGCATCGCGAAGCATCCGGGCGATCCGCCGCAGACCCTGGGTCGCATCGACACCGGCAGGATCCTGGTGATGATCGACCGCGGCGATTACTGGCAATGCGCCTTCGTCATCCACAAGGGCGGCTTCGAGGAGGTGCAGCGGCGCGGCCTTCCCGCCTTGCGCGACGAGATCGCCCGGCTCGCCGGCATCGAGCGCGGGCGCCTGGAGGAGCTCCACGACTGGAGCGACATCAAGCTGCTGACCGTCGCCGTCGACCGGCTGCGACGCTGGCACCGGCCGGGGCTGCTCTGCATCGGCGATGCGGCGCACGCCATGTCGCCGATCGGCGGCGTCGGCATCAACCTCGCCATCCAGGACGCGGTCGCCGCCGCCAACGTCCTGGTGCCCGAGCTGCGCGCCGACGGCGACGTCTCCAGCGCGCAGCTCGCCCGCGCGCAGCGTCGCCGGGAGCTGCCGACGCGCCTCACTCAGCGCATGCAGCTGCTGATCCAGGACCGCGTCATGAGGCGCGTGCTCGCCAGCACCGGCCCGATCGCCCCGCCCTTGCCGATGCGGCTGCTGCGGCGCTGGCCGTTCCTGCGCCGCATCCCGGCGCGCCTCCTCGGCCTCGGTTTCCGCCCCGAGCATGTGCGGACGCCCGAACTGGTCGCCGCGCCGTCCCGGCAGCGGGCCGACGGTTGACAGGGCCGGGCGGGACGGGCCTGCTAGGGCGAAGAGTTACGGTTGACTTCGGGAGGATCCAATGATGACGACGCTCCGCTTCCGCCGCCTTGCCGCCGCGGCGGCGCTTGCCGCGCTCGCCGCCACCGCCGCCGCAGCCCAGGACAAGCCCGAGGCCAAGGACATGGCGCTGGTCGGTTGGAACGACCTCCAGGGCCGCAGCGCCTACCAGCCGACCATCCACGAGCAGAACGGCCGCTGGATCGCCTATATCGGCCATCACGGCGGCACCGATGCCGAGCCGATGCCGCTCAACCCGCTCACCGGACAGAAAGAAAGCAACGGCACCTCCCTGGTCGACGTGACCGACCCGCGCCACCCGAAATACCTGCACCACATCCCCGGCGAGCCCGGCACCTATGAGCGGGGCGGCGCGCAGATGGTGCGCGTGTGCGACGGCAAGACGCTGCCCAAGGCCGATCCCAGCAAGACCTACATGCTGCGCACTTTCGGCAATTCCGCGCATGAGGTGTGGGACACCACCGACCCGGCGAACCCGGCGCTGCTGACGCGCATCGAAGGCGTCAAGGGCACGCATAAGAACTGGTGGGAGTGCGACACCGGCATCGCCTATCTCGTCTCCGGCAAGCCGGGCTGGCGCGTCGGCCGCATGACCACGATCCTCGACCTCTCCGACCCGCGTCACGGCTCGTGGGTGCGCGATTTTGGCCTGGTCGGGCAGCAGCCGGGCGCCACCGACGAGCCGGTGCCGACCGAGCTGCACGGGCCGATCTCGACCGGCCCCAAGGGCAACCGCGTCTATTTCGGCTACGGCACCAACAAGGGCGGCGTGCTGCAGATCGTCGACCGCGAGAAGCTGCTCTCGGGCGAGAAGGAGCCGACGCCGGAGAACCTGCTCTACCCGCAGGTCGGGCGGTTGGACATGTCGTCCCTGGTCGGCGCGCATACCGTCTTTCCTGTGCTCGGCATCCCCGTCGCCGAATTCGCCCATGACAAGATCGGCCGGACGCGCGACTTCGTCGTCATCACCGACGAGGCCATCGCCAACGAGTGCCAGGAGGCGCGGCAGATGGTGTGGTTCGTCGACGTCACCGACGAGAAGCGGCCGATGGTGGCGTCGAGCTGGACGGTGCCGGAAGCTTCCGGCGATTTCTGCACGCGCGGCGGCCGCTTCGGCACGCATTCCTCGAACGAGAGCTTCACGCCGATCTATTACAAGCGGCTCATGTTCTTCGCGCATTTCAACGCCGGCGTGCGCGCCGTCGACATCCGCGACCCGTTCCACCCGCACGAGGTCGCGCATTACATCCCCGCCATCAGCGAGCGCACCGACAAGCGCTGCGCCACCGTCGACGGCAAGGAGCATTGCGCGCGGGTGATCCAGACCAACAATGTCGAGGTCGACGATCGCGGCTACATCTACATCGTCGACCGCGCCAATACCGGCATGCACATCCTCGAGTTGACCGGGTCGGCGCGCAAGATCGCCGACCTGCCGACGCAGCGGGCCGAGCAGTGACCGAGGCCAGCGGCGGCATCGTCGCCGGCGCCATCGTCGAGCTCGGCGCCGCGCCTTATGCCGTGACGGTGCGCATGGCGCACCACACGCTGATCGCCGACGAGCCGGTGAGCGCCGGCGGCGGCGATGCCGGCCCGTCGCCCTTCGGCCTGCTGCTGTCGAGTCTGGGCGCCTGCACCGCCATCACCTTGCGCATGTATGCCGAGCGCAAGAAATGGCCGCTCGACGGGATCCAGGTGCGCCTCACCTATCGCTGGGAGGGCGATGCGCCGCGCATCGACCGCGACCTCACGCTCAAGGGCGCCCTCGACACGGAGCAGCGCGCGCGCTGCGCCGAGATCGCCGAGAAGACGCCGGTGACGCGCGCGCTCAGGCGCGGCATCGATATCAAGACGACGCTGCGCTAGCCGCCGTCAGTGCATGAGCCCGCCCAGCGGGTAGGGCGGGTTGGGCGGCGCGCCCGGCGGCTGCGCCATGCCGCCGGGGCCATAGCCGGTGATCGGGCCGCTATAGGGCGGCGTATAGAAGGGGCCGGCGCTGCGGCCGGGCTCCGGCACCGGCGGCGCCCCGCGCATGAACTCTTCGGGGCTCGGGCCCGGCAGAAATTGCTGCACCTCGGGGCTGGGCCTGACGACCGGCGTCCGCGACGGCGAGCCCTCCTCCGGCGCGGTCGCCGCGGGTTGCGCCGGCGGTCCCGGCGGAATCACGAAATAGGGCGGGGGCGGTCGAGCGGGCGTGGCGCAGCCCGCCGCCACCAGACCCGTCAGCAGCACGAATGCCGATTGCCAGCGCATCAGCGGAATATCGGCATTGCCAGGGCCGCCGTCATCCTTGCCAAGCCCGCCGCCGCACGGAATTATCGCCGGCAAGCAAACACGTCACCGGGGGAGATCGCCAATGCCCAGGATCACGCGCCGCAGTTTTGTCGGCACCGGCGCCGCCGCCATCAGCATGGCCGCGTTGCCGCGCCGCGCCGAGGCCGCTGAATTCACCTACAAATACGCCAACAACACGCCGGTCGACCATCCCATGAACGTGCGCGCGCGCGAGGCTGCGGCGCGGATCAAGGAGGAGTCGGGCGGGCGGCTCGAGATCCAGATCTTCCCCAACAACCAGCTCGGCGGCGACACCGACATGCTGTCGCAGGTGCGCACCGGCGGCCTCGAATTCTTCACCCTCTCGGGCCTCATCCTGGCGACGCTGGTGCCGCTCGCCTCGATCAACGGCATCGGCTTCGCCTTCAAGGATTACGACCATGTCTGGGCGGCGATGGACGGCGAGCTCGGCGCCGTCGTGCGCGCCGCGATCGAGAAGGCGGGCCTCCACCCCTTCGAGAAGATCTGGGACAACGGCTATCGCCAGATCACCAGCAGCACGCACCCGATCAACACGCCCGGCGACCTCAAGGGCTTCAAGATCCGCGTGCCCGTGAGCCCGCTGTGGACGGCAATGTTCAAGGCGTTCGGCGCGTCGCCCGCCAGCATCAATTTCAACGAGGTCTATTCGGCGCTGCAGACCAAGGTGGTCGAGGGCCAAGAGAACCCGCTCTCGCTCATCCAGATCGCCAAGCTTTACGAGGTGCAGAAATACTGCTCGCTCACCGGCCATATGTGGGACGGCTTCTGGATGCTCGCCAACAAGGCCGCCTGGGAGGCGCTGCCCCGGGATTTGCAGGAGATCGTCCGGCGCAACTGGAATGCGGCGGCGCTGGCCGAGCGCGCCGATGTCGGCAAGCTCAACGCCTCGGTCCAGGGCGACCTCGAGCAGAAGGGCATGGTGTTCAACAAGCCCGATTCCGAGGCCTTCCGCGCGGTGCTGAAAGAGGCCGGCTTCTACAGCGAATGGCGCGAGAAATACGGCGCCGCGGCGTGGTCCGCGCTCGAGAAATACGCCGGCGGCCTGACGTGAGACGGCGCTGCATGGGCAGCCTGCATCCTTCGACAGGCTCAGGATGAGGTCGATTTGATTCCTGCATTGCATCCGTAGATGCCGCCCACCACCCTTCCTCATCCTGAGCCTGTCGAAGGACGCACGGGCGGTATTGCAGCGCCGACGGTTTCGGCGCTCGAAGGCGCCGGCGCGGCGGCGGGCGACGGCGCCCGGGCGCGCCGCGCCGCGCGGCTCGATCGCGCGCTGGCCTGGATCACCGAGGTGCCGGCGGCGCTCCTGGTGGCGCTCGAGATCGTCGTGCTCTTCGCCGGCGTCGTCTCGCGCTACGCCCTCCGCAACCCGCTGACCTGGAGCGACGAGCTCGCCTCGATCCTGTTCCTGTGGCTGGCCATGCTCGGCGCCGTCATCGCGCTCCGGCGCGGCGAGCATATGCGCCTCACCGCCATCGCCAGCCGCGCATCGCCGCGCCTGCGCGCGCTGCTCGAGACCGTCGCCGCGCTGGTCGTGCTGGTGTTCCTGCTGCTGGTGATCGTCCCGGCGCATCGCTATGTCGAGGATGAGTGGGCTATCCTCACGCCGGCGCTGGAGGTGCACAACAGCCTGCGCGCCGCCGCCATCGAGGTCGGCGCGGCGCTGATGATGGTGATCGCCGTGGCGCGCCTGGTCGAGCGCGCCGGCCCGGCGCAGCTCGCGGCGGCGCTCGCCATCACCGCCGCGGTGGCGGCGGCGCTGTGGCTGGCGCGCCCGGCGCTGGCGGCGATGGGCGCCTACAACCTCGTCGTGTTCTTCGTCGCCCTGGTGGCGCTCTGCGTCGTCATCGGCGTGCCCATCGCCTTCGCCTTCGGCGTCGCCACCCTCTCCTACCTCGCGCTGATGACGCGGGTGCCGCTGATCGTCGCCATGGGGCGCATGGACGAGGGCATGTCGCATCTGATCCTGCTGGCGGTGCCGCTTTTCGTCTTCCTCGGCGTGCTCATCGAGATGACCGGGCTGGCGCGCGCCATGGTCGATTTCCTGGCCTCGCTGCTGGGCCATGTGCGCGGCGGGCTCTCCTATGTGCTGCTGGGCGCGATGTATCTCGTCTCCGGCATCTCCGGCTCCAAGGCCGCCGACATGGCGGCGGTGGCGCCGGTGCTGTTCCCGGAGATGAAGAAGCGCGGGGCGGCGCCGGGCGAGCTGGTGGCGCTGCTCGCGGCCTCGGGCGCCATGTCCGAGACCATCCCGCCGAGCATCGTGCTGCTCACCATCGGCTCGGTCACCAACATCTCCATCGCCGCGCTGTTCAATGGCGGGCTGCTGCCGGCGGCGGTGCTGGCGCTGGCGCTGGTCGCCGTCGCCTATATGCGCTCGCGCGGCGAGGATCTTTCCGGCATCCGCCGCGCGCCCCCCAAAGCCATCGCCCGCGCCCTCGTCATCGCCGTCCCGGCGCTGGTGCTGCCCTTCCTGATCCGCGCCGCCGTGGTCGAGGGCGTCGCCACCGCGACGGAGGTCTCGACCATCGGCATCGCCTACAGCATCGTCGCCGGGCTCGTCATCTATCGCCAGTTCGACTGGCGGCGGCTCTATCCGATGCTGGTGGACACGGCGTCGCTGTCGGGCGCCATCCTGCTGATCATCGGCACGGCGACGGCGATGGCCTGGGCGCTGACGCAATCGGGCTTCTCCGGCCGGCTCGCCCAGACCATGGCGGCGGTGCCCGGCGGCCAGGGGGGCTTCCTCGCCATCTCCATTCTCGCCTTCGCCGTGCTCGGCAGCGTGCTCGAGGGCATCCCGGCCATCGTGCTGTTCGGCCCGCTGCTCTTCCCGGTGTCGCGCGCGCTCGGCATCCACGACGTGCATTACGCCATGGTGGTGATCCTGGCGATGGGGCTGGGCCTGTTCGCGCCGCCCTTCGGCGTCGGCTTCTACGCCGCCTGCGCCATCGGCCGCGTCTCGCCCGACGCGGCGATGCCGCGCATCTGGCCCTATCTCGGCGCGCTGCTGCTGGCGCTCATCGTCGTCGCCGCCGTGCCCTGGCTGTCGATCGGGTTCCTCTAGCTAGCGTCGCGCGTAGCGCGATCGCTGGCGGGCGGCAGCGGTTGCTCTTGCAGCCGCGAGAGCCCGCACCGGGCAGAAAGAGGCGCGAGGTTCAGCTAAGGCGCCTCGCCCCCGGCGAGGGCGCCGAGCCAGTCGAGGCTGGCGCGCAGGCGCACGGCGGCGCCGATGGCGACGATGGCGGGCGGCTCGATCCCGGATGCGGCGACATCGGCGGCGGCGCGGCCGAGCGTCGTCTCCAGCACGCGCTGCGCCGGGGTGGTGGCCTTGCTCACCACGGCGACCGGGTCGTCGGCGCGGCGCCCGCCGGCGATGAGGCGCCGCGCGATGGCGTCGAGATGCTTCAAGGCCATGTAGAGCACCAGCACCGGCGCGCCCTGGGCGAGCGCCGCCCAATCGAGCCCGTCGGGCACCTCGCCGTCGCTGGCATGGCCGGTGATGAAGGTGACGGCGGCGTTGATGTCGCGGTGCGTCGCGGGGATGCCGGCGTAAGCCAAGCCGCCGATCGCCGCGGTGATGCCGGGGACGATGCGGAAGGGAATGCGCGCGCCGGCCAGCGCCAGCGCCTCCTCGCCGCCGCGGCCGAAGACGAAGGGATCGCCGCCCTTGAGGCGCAGCACGCGCTGCCCGGCGCGGGCCAGGCGGATGAGGCGGTCGGAGATGTCCGGCTGAAGCGGCGACGGCTTGCCGCCGCGCTTCCCGGCATAGTCGAGCGCCGCGCCCGGCCGCGCCAGCTCCAGAATCCGCGGGTCGACCAGCGCGTCGTAGACCACCGTGTCGGCCTGCTGCAGCGCGTGCAGCGCCAAGAGCGACAGCAGCCCGGGATCGCCCGGGCCCGCCCCCACCAGCCACACCGATCCCGCCGCGAAATCCGGCAGCTCGAGCGGGAGAAGGACGGGGCCGCGCGCCATGATGGGGGCGCAGCCTACACGGCGCCCGAGGATGCGTCACGCGGCCCGCGCCCGGTCGCCGAGTGATACACTTTGGACCATGTCGGCGGCGGCGCGACGGGCCGCCGGCCCCGCCGGCCGCGACGCCTCGCGCGCAACAAGGCGCGATTTTCCGCGACGATTCCCGGCGGCGATCGGCGCGCGTTACACGTGAAACACAAAGTTATGCTTCCGCGTGGACCAGCACTGGACCAGAGTCGCACCGTGCGGCGGACCATCTCCGCTGCAGAAGGAGCGCTGCGGCCGCCACCATCGCTCCACATATAACTGAGCCTTGTCATCGTCGTCCGACACCCCTGGGAGGCGCGCCATGGTCGAATCGCGGAAAATCGAGTTTCCCGGCGCCGCCGGCGCCAATTTGGCGGCGCGCCTCGATCTGCCGGCGAGACCGCGCGCCTTTGCGCTCTTCGCCCATTGCTTCACCTGCGGCAAGGACATCTTCGCCGCCGCGCGCATCGCCGAGCGCCTCCCCGCCAGCGGCATCGCCGTGCTGCGCTTCGACTTCACCGGCATCGGCAGCAGCGAGGGCGAGTTCGCCAACACCAACTTCTCGTCGAACGTCGGCGATCTCGTGGCGGCCGCGCGCTACCTGCGGCGGCACCACGCCGCGCCGTCGCTGCTGATCGGCCACAGCCTGGGCGGGGCGGCGGTCCTCGCCGGGGCGCCGCAAGTGCCCGAGGCGACCGCCATCGTCACCATCGGCGCGCCGGCCTCGGCCGCCCATGTCGCGCATAACTTCGCCGCCGACCTGGCTGACATCGCCGAGAAGGGTACAGCGGCGGTCACACTGGGGGGCCGTGCTTTCACCATCACCAAGCAGTTCCTCGACGACATCGAAGGGCAGAATTTCATCGCCGGCTTGGCGAACCTGAAGAAGGCGCTGCTGGTGTGCCATGCGCCGCGCGACGACTATGTCGCCATCGAGAACGCCAACGCGATCTTCACGGCCGCGCGGCATCCCAAGAGCTTTCTCTCGCTCGATACGGCGGATCATCTCGTCCGCAAGCGGGCGGATGCGATCTACCTTGCCGACGTGATCGCCGCCTGGGCGTCGCGCTATTTGCCGGCGGTCGAAGAGGCGGCGGCATTGCCGCCGGGCGTCGTCGAAGTGAGCGAGACGCGCACCGGGCATTTGATGCAGCGCGTGCGAGCGGGCCGCCATGCGCTCATCGCCGATGAGCCGATCGACGCCGGCGGCGACGATGCCGGGCCGGGACCCTATGAGTATCTTCTCGCCGCCCTTGGCGCCTGCACCTCGATGACGATGCGCCTCTATGCCGAGCGCAAGGGGATCGCCGCCGAGCGCATCGCCGTGCGCCTCTCTCACCGCAAGGTTCACGCCGAGGATTGCGCCGACTGCGAGACCA
>Ga0073928_10003383_pt1 | contig 25336 bp, 26 predicted proteins | sample PaiPotPPA55metaG_FD_76969 | JGI IMG/M metagenome (GOLD analysis project Ga0073928, IMG submission 76969) | Iron sulfur acid spring bacterial and archeal communities from Banff, Canada, to study Microbial Dark Matter (Phase II) - Paint Pots PPA... ...
GGCGTTGATGCTGTGCTGCCCGCTGGTCTTATCAGCCTGCTGCTTGGCGAGGTCGGCATTCAGCTTGTTTTGATCGGCCGTGCCTTGGGCGTGGTCGAGGTTCACTTGGTTCTGATCAGTGTTGACCTTGACCTGTGCAGTGAGCAGTGCCTGGTAGTCCGTGCTGCACTGACTCACGGTCGTGTACGGATACGCGATGCCTTTGCATATCGTGGTCAGGTCGCTGGTCCAGGTGGCTTGGTCGGTGGCAAGCGTCTGCTTATCCAACTGCAGCTTCGCCAGGTCGTCCTGATACACGACGTTGCTGCTGTAAGCGGCGAGATCGAGGTTGAGCTGATTCTGATCCGCAGAGACCTGGTTCGCGTCCTGGGAATTGGTGAGGTCCACCTGCGCGACCGTGTCGTTGTAGGACTGCACGGCGGTGTTGTAGGCGTTCTGCAGCTGGGTGATTTGGGCGGACGTGAGCGGCGTCTCCGCGGCTTGCAAATTGGCCTGCGCCACCTGCAGGTTGGCCTGCGCTGCGGCGAGCGCCTGCTGCTCAGTTGTGGGGTCGATGGTGGCCAGGAGCTGGCCCGCGTTCACGTGATCGCCGACGCGGACGTCAACCGCCGTAAGAATCCCGCTGACTCGGAAGCTGACGTTCGACTGAGTCATCGGGACGAGGTTGCCGGTGCCCGTAACGCTCGCAGTCACCGTTCGGCGCCCCACGGTGTACAGACTCAGCGTGCTGCCGGTGCTCTTCGCCGGCACGAACATGTCGCGGTAGATCAAGCCGCCGAGGACCAACGCAATCGCGGCCAGCCCGGCCACCAGGATGCGCGGATTCTTAAGAAAAGTCGTCACCTTTACTCCCTTCTCACCACTTGAGGCCGGCGAATGACCAGCCGGTCTCGGATCCAAAGCGTGTGACCACGGCGATGCCCAGGCCCGCGACGGCGAGGGCGGCCAGAGCGACCAGGCCCGCGTACGGGATGACGGCGAGGTCGAACACGATGAGTGCGCCCGCAAGCGATGCGACCAGCGGGTGGGTCGCGCCCAATCCCAGCCTGTGCTGCATCAGACGGCCAAACGCAAGGGCGATGCAGGCGATCCCAAAGATCGCGACCGCAAGCGCGATGGCGATCAGCACCGGGATCAGGACCAGGAAGATCAGAGTGAAGCGCAGCAGAAGCAAAGCGGCGAGGGTGAGCAGGAGCGTCGCCACGCCGGCGACCAGCGCGATCTCCGGACCACGTCGGTCTTCGAGACGCTCAACCGCACCGCGGGCGCGATCGGGAAACACGATCAGGACCGCGAGCGCGACCAGGATCAGCGCGGCGCCGTTGGTGAGGAGCGCCCTGAGGCCCTGGAGCGGGCTTATCAATCCAATGGGCCTGAACGGGGAGCGAAACGCGAAGGACTGAATTGGTCTCGTGCGCTCGAATCGGTCGGATCCTGGGAGGCGATTGTGGAGTGGCGAAGCTATCACCGCTGGGCCGACGACGGCCTCCGACAGTGGTCCAAGCCAGGGACTGTTCAAAGCGATGTTGGCCAGCGCGAGCAGGACGCCGAGCACGGCAAGCGCCGCGATGACGACGGGCCAGACCCACCTGCCACGCCAGCCGCCGCGCGGTCGATCGGTGTCGTTCCGAGCGGCGTGGGCGTCGGCCTCAGCGTCGCGCGGGCTCTGTTCTTCGCTCAAGTGCGGCGGTGACCGCGGAACGACTGCTGGGCGCTGTCGGTGCGATCGCCGAGCCGGGACAGCACCGCGAGGTGATATGCGGCCGTGATGGCGAGCGCGATGAGCGCTATCAGCAAGAAGACATCGGCGACCGGGACGCTCGGCAGGTCGGCCCCGCCGACGCCCCAGTTCAAGAGGACCTGCAGGTCGGTCACGGTTCCACTGGCCGCCGAAGCCAGCCCGTCGAGGCCGGACAGGTACCAGACGATGAAGGCCACGAGCAGGCCTTCCGGCACCAGCAGGGCCCAGGCCCTACGCGAAGCCGTGCGCGTGGGCCGGATCGCATCCATCACGCCCTGCACCAACGCCGCCGGTGGAATCGGTGAGCGGAGAGCCTTGAGCCTGTAGGGCAGCGAGACAGCCTGGTCGTGCTGGCGGCGGCAATCGTCGCAAGTCGAAACGTGGGTGCGAACGCTTTCCGCCATGGACGAATCCGCTGCGGCCAAGTCGCCATCGACATACGCCTCCATCAGGACGCGCACGCGCGCGCAGGTGAGGGGGCGGCCGGGCCGCATCTCGGACATCACTCGGACTCCACCGATTCGGCGAGGGCGTTGCGGAGGAGAGCCCGCGCGCGATGCAGGCGCGACTTGATGGCGGGGATCGAGAGGCTGAGGCTCATCGCCACCTGTTCGAGGGACAGGTCGGCGTAGTAGTGAAGGAGCAGGGGCATGCGGTATGACGGATCGAGCTCAGCCAGGGCTTCGACGAGGGCGGCGTCATGCTGGGGTTGCTCCCGGGCCGCGGTGGCGTCGTCAGCGGAGCGGTCGGTTGGGGCGGCCACCCGCTTGCGCCGGTAGTTGATCGCGGTGTTGGCGGCGAGCTTCCAGAACCAGGGCTCGAAAGGCCTCGCCTGGTCGAAGCGGTCCAGGTTGCGGTAGAGCTTGACGAAGATCTCCTGGGCCAGGTCCTGGGCTTCGTCGAGGTCGCGCAGCTGTTGGTACGAGAACCCGTAGACACGCCGCTGCATGCGGCGGACCAGCTCCTCGAACGCTTCGAGGTCGCCGCCGGTGGCGGCCCGGACCAGCTGGACCGCCTGGAGCGCGGCCGCCTCTCGTGACGTGCTCATGGGCAGGGTGCCGGCAGGGACCTCCGCATGCATCAAACCTTAGATACCCCTGGGTACACCCAACGGTTGCAAGCCCGGGGCCAGGCCGGGGCGAGTCCCTCCGCGGGCCCTCCCTTCCCATCGGCTTCCTCCCCCAAGCCTGCGCACCGTAATCGCAGCCTAGATCGGGATCAGCGACTCGAGAACCCTGCCTGTTAACGACCGTCGCGGCACGCTACTTGATCGCGTATATCAGAGTTGGTATACTCCATTTGGAGTATGTCCCAGATCGAACCCGAGCTGTCCTCCACGCTGGCGCTTTCGGTCCTGGAGCTCCTGGACGAAGAGCCCATGCATCCCTACGAGATGGCCTCTAAGATGCGCGCCCGCCACCACGACGAGTTCATTCGCCTGAACTTCGGCACGCTCTACCACACGGTCGAGGTGCTGGAGCGCAACGGCTGGATTCACCCGGTCGAGCGCGAGAAGGAGGGCCGCCGGCCCGAGCGCACCGTCTATGAGCTCACCGATCCCGGTCGCGAGGTCTTGATCCGCACCCTGGGTGAGCTCCTGCGCCAGCCGCGTCGCGAGTACCCGCAGTTCGCGGCCGGCCTGATGTTCATGCACCACCTCACAGCCCCCGAGGCAGCCGCACACCTCAAAGAGCGCGTGGCCGCCCTGGACGTCGTCGTCACCAAGTTCGAAACCGTGCTGCGCGAATTGCTCAAGCACGGCATCGCGCGGCTTCACCTGGTGGAGGTCGAGCACAAGATCGCGATGCTCGACGCCGAGCGGCAGTGGGTTCGTCACCTGGAGCGGGAGATTTCCGAAGGCAAATTGGAGTGGACGGTCGGAATCGACTCCGGCCACGAGGTGTTAAGGAGAGGACATGGCTCGAGCGCAAAGTAACCCGTGGCTGGTCCTGGTGGTGCTGACCACCGGCTTTTTCATGATCTTGCTGGACACCACCATCGTCAACGTGGCCATCCCCGCGATGAGCGCGGGACTAAACACCACCCTCGACCAGATCCTGTGGGTGCTCAACGCCTACATCCTTGTCTATGCGGTGCTGCTGATCACCGCGGGTCGCCTCGGCGACCTGTACGGGCAGCGCAACCTGTTTGCCCTCGGGCTGCTGGTCTTCACAGTGGCATCGGCTCTCTGCGGCCTCTCGCAGAACGTGACCGAGCTGATCCTGGCGCGCATCCTCCAGGGTGTTGGCGGTGCGCTGCTGACGCCGCAAACGCTGGCCATCATCGCCTCGCTGTTTCCACCCGAGCGCCGCGGCGCGGCGTTCGGCATCTGGGGAGCGGCGGCTGGGCTTGCCACCGTCACCGGGCCCACAGTGGGCGGCGCGATCATCACCTACATCGACTGGCGGTGGATCTTCTTCATCAACGTGCCCATCGGCATCGGCGCCCTGATCGGAACGTTCGCGATCATCCCCGACCTGCGACCGGGCCGCCGTCACGGCTGGGACATCGTGGGCGTGATCCTCGCGACGAGCGGCCTTTTTGCGATCGTTTTCGGTCTCATCGAAGGCCAGCGCTACAACTGGGGGCAGATCACGTCATACGTGATCACAATCCCCGAGGTGATCGGCGCGGGCGCTTTCCTTGTCGTCCTGTTCATCTTCTGGGAACGGTTCCAGACCGAGCCGCTGGTTCCCCTCTCTCTTTTCGATGACCGCAACTTCGCGGTCGCCAACTGGATCGCGGCCGCCATCAGCTTCGGCATGCTCAGCCTGTTCCTTCCCATCACGATCTACCTCCAGTCGGTGCGCGACTTCACCGCCCTTCAGGCCGGCCTGACGCTGGCCCCGATGTCGCTGACCTCGATGCTTGTCGCACCGTTTGCCGGCCGATTCGCCGACCGGATCGGCGGCAAGTACATCCTGATGACGGGCATCTCCGTGTTCGCGATCGGCACCGCGTCATTGACCTTCGTCGCCGGTCCCGACTCGACCTGGATCAACTTCCTTCTGCCCGCGATCATCGCCGGCGCCGGCATGGGCATGACCTTCGCACCGATGACCACGGTGGCCATGAGGAACATCTCTCCGCGCATGGCAGGCGCCGCATCCGGCGTGCTCAACACGACGCGTCAGCTCGGCGCCGCGATCGGCAGCGCCGTGGTCGGCGCACTCCTGCAGAGCCATCTCGCCACCGCGCTGCACGACCAGGCGGTCGCACAGTCGGCATCGCTGCCGGCAGCGGTACGGGATCGGTTCATCGCCGCGTTCAGCTCGGTGGCCTCGAACGGTTTCGAGATCGGGACGGGGCAGAACGGCGCCACGCTGCCCTCCGGGCTGCCTCCAGCGGTCGCGCAACAGATCGCGGCGCTCGCCCACGCTGTCTTCGTCAGCGCATTCATCGACGCGATGAAGGCGACGCTGATTGTGCCGATCGCCTTTCTTTTCCTGACCGCCGTGACGACCGTGCTGATCAAGCGGCGCCAGCAGCCGCCGGCGCAGCAGACCGGCGAGGTCCAGCGCGAGGAGCTGCGCGCGGCGGCGGGCTAGGCTAAGCGCCGGTGATAGCGCCGGCGGATCGATGGCTTGAGCGCGACGGAATCGGGCTCCATCTCCTGGAGTGGGAGCCCGAGGCGGCCGGTGACGCCGGCGTCCCTGTGCTGCTGCTGCACGGCCTCAGCTCCAACGCCCACTACTGGGATCGGCTCGCCGGCCACCTGCCGGATCGGCGCCTGGTCGCTCTGGACCAGCGCGGCCATGGCCTGACGGGCAGGCCACCCCGCGTGCCGCCTGTGCCCGATGGCTTTGCCATGGAGGCTCTCATCGATGACGCCATGTTTGCGATCGATCAGCTCAAGCTGGGCCGCGCGCTGGTGGTTGGTCACTCGTGGGGAGCGACCGTTGCCCTCGAGCTCGCAGCCCGGCGGCCGGACGCGATCTCAGGACTGGTGTTCATCGACGGGCCTATCCAGAGCGCTTCCAACCACTTCAGCTGGGAAGAGGCCCAGGGCTTTATGCAGCCGCCCCTACCGCGGTACTCGTCCTTCGCAGAGGCGATCGATGATTCTCGGCGCGACTTCGACGGCGCTTGGGACGACGACCTCGAGCCGTTCGTTATGTCACGACTCATGCAATCAGGAACTTCGTTCCTGCTCACGTTAACGGCTGAGATTCGGCTGGAACTGCTGCGCGGACTCTATGAATCCCCTGTCGACTCGCTCTGGAAAGATCTGCATGCGCCCGCAGCGGCCCTGCTGGCCCGCGGCGGCCCCGCCCGGGTGACGGATTGGCGCGAAAAGGGCGTCCGCCGCCTGGCCAAAGACGCGCCGCAGGTGACGGTGCGCTGGTTCGACACGCCGCACGACATCCCGCTGTTCGTCCCCGCCGACATCGCCGCCGAAATCGAAGGGCTCAGGGTCGACGGGCAACCGACTCGAATTTAGAGGCGGCCGCCAGACAGGACCTTGAGGGCCGCCAGCAGCACGGCCGCGCCTATGAAAGCGACCACGATGCTGCCCCAGAAGCCAACCGTTCCGTTCATGTTGAAAAGCAGCCCAAGCAGGTAGCCGCCGATGATGGCGCCCGCGATCCCGACGACGATGTCGGCGATGCAGCCGAAGCCCCGGCCGGCGACCACGCGTGCAGCCACGGCGCCCGCGATCAAACCAACCACGATCCAGGAGAGCCACGACCCTGGGTCCGGCACCAACCTGCCGGCCAGCGGTAGCAGCGTCATCGCGGCCGCATTCATGACGTGCTCAACCACCGATCGATGATGTCGAAGACTTCTTCGCGGCCCAGATCGTTGAAGGGCTCGTGATACCGCCCGGGCAACAGACGCAGTTCGCTGGTGCCAGGGGTTCGCTTGTGTAGGTCCTCGCTGCCAGCAGGGTCGATCAATTGGTCATCCGTGCCGGCCAGGATGAGGAAAGGCTGCTTGATCTCGCCGGCCCGAGCCAGCACGTCCTCTGACGCCCGCTGCCACTCGGTGAACAACCGGCTCGAGATCTTGGAGTGAACCAGCGGATCTGTCTTGTAAGCCGTGACCACTTCGGGAACTCGCGACAGCGTACCCGCGTCGACCTCGTTGCTCATGGTCAGCCCCGGCATGACCCTGGATGCCATGTGGCCAACATTTATCTTCCACCGCGGCACCACGACCTTGGCCTTCAGGGCCGGGCTCGATACGATGAACCGCTTGCTGTGCGGCAGCTTGCCCGCGATCACCGTGGACAGCAGCGCCGTGCCGCCAAACGAGTGCCCGAGCGGCACGACCTCGCCGCCGGTCTGGCTCTCGACTTCGCGAACGAAGGCGCTGATATCGTCGGTCCACTGCGACCACGCATCGACGTGACCGCGCCGCCCCGCGCTCTGGCCATGGCCGCGCAGGTCCATCGCGTAGGTGCCTATTCCTTTCTGCCCCATCGCCGCGGCGAAGTCGGCATAGCGGCCCGCGTGTTCGCCAAGTCCGTGGGCCACGGCAAATGTGAGCTTGGCTCTCTCTTTGGGCCACGCGCGATAAGCGATCTGCGTGCCGTCTGGGGACGAGACGACTCGGGGTGCGGTCGCGGCGTCAGCTGCCAAGGTGACCAAAGCCCCGCAGAATCTTGAGGGCCTCCTGCTCGGCTTCGAGCAGGGTCGGTGCATAGGCTCGGATCCCATAAAGCGCGTACGCCCACTCTGGGCTTGGCGGGCTCTGCGAGTGCAGCCTGAATGTCGGTGGGTAGAACAGGATCCGTTCCCCGGCCACCTTTTTGACCACCGGGCGCTTGGCCAGGACCTCTTCCAGTGAATGGCCGGTCGGGAGCCTGCCTCGGACGAACTCCAGCCGCCGCAGCTTGGAGAGGGGATGATCCTCGTCCATTAAAAGGACGCGTGTGCCGTATTCGGCGCTGAGGTCGCGCAGGAAGATGGTGATGATCAGGGCGTCGGTCTCGTCGCCGGCCATCTTCACGAAGCCCGTCGCGACGACCTGCGCTCCCTCCTCGGCGCTCAGATGGCGGTAGTACTCCATCTCAAAGAGGCCGCGCGAGTAGGAGCTCGCGATCCACGGTCGGTCGCAGCGCCAGCTGCGCGCGCCGGCGAGTGCATCGAACTGCTCGTGGAGTCGCTCGAGGCGGTGGTCCGGCAGGCCGTAGATTCGGTAGTGAAGGATTCGCTGCACAGCAAAACTAAGCCTACCCGTTCATCCTGGGGGTCGGGCCGGCTCTCGAGCGCGCGCCATCGCCTCCTCCTGCCACGGGGGAGCGTGGATGTCAACCGCGAGCCGATCTGACCCGGCGGCCAGCAGAAACTCGCCACGACGTGCCGTCTCTAGAAACGCGCGCTGCTGATGGCTCAGATGAAAGGTGCGCTGAAGCTTTGCCGCCTCGCCCGGCCGCTGCGCGCCGAAAAAGACGAGGGCCGGATTGGTGGCGACGACCGAGCCCGCGTCGGAGCTCAAAAGGTCGCCTGGATTCTGCGTCGCGAACACCAGCGCGCCGTGATATTTGCGGATTCGCCGCGCCAGGTTGACGACAAAACGCCTGATCGTCGCGTCCTCGAACAGGAGGCCGAGCTCATCGACGATGAGCATTCGCCGTCGATCCTTTCGCTTGATCCTGGTCCACAATGCCTCGGCCAGCAGGAAGTGCACCGGGGCCACCATCTCGTCGCGCAGCTCGCGCATCCCGAAGACCACCACCGGCGCTTCGAGGTCGACGTTGGTTGGCGCGCTGAACATCTGGCCGAGACTTCCTTGCACCCAGCGGCCGAGGATGGCCGCGACCCGCGAAGACTGCGGGAGCCTTCGCGCCACATCCCGCAGCAGCGGCTGAGCCTCGTCCCTGTAGGCAGATCGGACAGCCGACTCGATCAGTGCCCTTTCCGGCTCATCGAGGCCGCCGCACACCGTCGCACAGAGATCGACCGCGTCGGCGGTCGCAGGCCCGAGCCAGGCTTCGTCCTGCTGCCCGGCCGGGCGAAGGTCGAGCACGTTGAGCGCGTGGCCAGAACCGAGCGCGAGCTGGATGTCGACTCCACCCAGCTCAACCGCGAGCTTGCCGTACTCATGCTCAGGGTCGATGAGGTAAACCTGCACGCCGCGACCCAGCGCGCCCATCGCCAGTGAGGACAGCAGGTAGGTCTTGCCGGCGCCCGAGTGCCCGAACACGGCGATGTTCGCGTTCGGGTATCGCCGCTGGTCGAACGGGTCGACCTGCACCGGGCACCCGGTGGCGCGATTGCGGCCGAGGACGATTCCGCCTTCCTGCTGCAGCTCGGCGTCGAGCCACGGCATGAGGGTCGCGAGCGAGCTGGTGTCGAGAACTCGCTTGCGCTCGAGCCTGTCCAAGGCGGCCGGCAGCGTGGCGAGATGTCCGTCGAGCATTCGAAATGTGCAGGGTTGAACCACGCATAGTGCGGCTCGGGCGGCCGAGAGGACCCTCTCGGTGCCGGACTCGAGCGCTTCCGCCGTCGGCGCCTTGAGAGTCAGGTAGATGGAGACGTGGAAAGCCTTCTCCTGGCTGGCGGCCAGGCGTCGCTGCAGCTGTTCCGCAGCGGGAAGGGCGCCGGCCAGCGCTGGATCGGCCGCGGCGCTGTCGTGCTGCATGCGGGTCGCGCGCATGCCGACCAGTTGCCGCTGCAGGTAGTCGACGATCCACGCCGTCGGCAGCGGCGTCACATGGCATGACAGCGACAGGTGAAGGCCCGAAGGGAGCAGCCTGAATGCCCAGCCCGGCTCGAGCTCAGTGCCCGGAAGGCGGTCCACGTACCACGTCCGGGTCATGCCGTCATGAGTGAGGAGCTTTCCCGCGAGCTCTTGCCCAAACACTCGGACTTGGTCTGCAGGCTCACGCCATGTCGTCACGCCGACATCACGCAGGGCCGACTCGAGCCGTGCGGCGTGGGGGTCGGCGATTACGAACCTGACCGACCGACCGCTGGCGCTTGTCTTCTGAGCCAGGTGCTCGGCGAACCACAGGTCGGCTCCTCGCATGTCGTCGAAATCGGCGGGTGTTGGTTGCGCGGCTTCGATGCTCCCGGCCGGACCCGGCCGCACCTCCACGATGACCTGCAGGCGAGAGTCCAGGCTGTCGAGCAGGTGCTTGAATCCCGAAAGCCAGCGCGTGCGATCCGACTCCGATGCGTCGGCGAACCCGAGGTGACCCGTGCCGATGACGGCCATCAGCTCGCCGCCCGCCCACAAGATTCCAGGCTCGCGCGCGGCAAGGTGGAGCGGACCCACCGCCAGGTTCCTGTTCACGCGGCGACGAGCCCCGCGTCGACGGCTTTGGTCGGCGTGGCTGTCACCCAGTTCAGCCGCCGCGTGCTGAGGACGAAGGTCGCAAAGTCCATCCCCCAGCCATCGGCCGGCCGGCCGCGCCAGCGACCCCACGCCAGCGCGGCGCCGGCCACCAGCATGGCCACGGCGAGGAAGCCTCGCGCCGGCGCGAACATCCACTGCGAAGACCAGATCGCGAGCGCGCCGAGCGCTGCGAGGACCATGTAGGCAAGCCGGATCGGGGTCAGTCCGTAGACCAGGCGATCCTCTAGGTCGACGTCGAGGGGAACTCGGGCGTGCATGGATCGAGGCTAGATTCGGGCGCCGCTTCTGGAAACCCTGCCTGTTAAGCCCAGGTTCCTTAGAATCCAGGTTCAGGTATCCACTCATCGGCATTGGCGCGCTCGCGTAGCTCAACTGGCAGAGCAGGGGACTCTTAATCCCAAGGTTCAGGGTTCGATTCCCTGCGCGAGCACCAACATGTAGTGTCACAGCGTCTCAGAGAGTCTCTATGCGGTGCCTGGAGTCTCAAGCGCTGGCTGTCGCGGCGCCGCAAATAGCGTTTGACACCTTGTTTGACACCTTGGCGTTTGAGAATGCATCGGCTAATCGCAGGCTAATACGTCGCTAGTTGATCTCAGCTGATCGACAGAAATCGCATGGCAGGGGAGCTGAATCCCCTGTCTACCTCAACCGAGGATCCAGCCGGCAGTATGGGCAATGTTTGGCAAAATCGCCCGAATGCGGGTCAAGACGGGGATGGGGTCGAAGCTTGATGAGCAAACCGGCGGCCGGCTAGCCGGCGCCAAAGGTCTCGTAGTAGACCCTGACGCCGGCGCGCACGACGTGGCCCTGTTGGTCGGGCTGCCTTGCTCGCAGAAGTCTTAGACGACCTCGAGGTCAGTCTTGACCGGAACGGGGTTGGCCAGGATGTCGCGTACCGGCGAGGTGTCCTGCACGTACTGGCAAAGGGATTCCAGATCTTCGCGGCTTGCATTACTGGATTTGACTCGGCTCTTCACCCTGATCTCTGTGAAGCCGGGCCGGCCCTTGCCCAACCCTAAGAAGGCGTGAAGGTCGATATCGCCTTCGATCTCGTACGAGAGATCTTCGATTTCGAAGCCCTTGGCTGCGGCGTTGGCGACGAAGCCGACCGCATAGCAGAAGCCAAGGGCCGCAAGGCAGAGCTCGACCGCGTTCGGGCCCAGGTTGCGTCCGAGCAGCACTGGAGGCTCGTCGCCCTGGAGCCTGAACTGGCCCGCATGCCGCGACTCGTCCTGCTTCCCAGCGTGAACGAACGGGCCAATCTCGGTTACCGAGTTCGTACCCTCCTTCCAAGTGGTTCTCGCCTTGAAGGTCATGCCCGCAATCGCCGGCTCCTTCTGGATCGCTCCGATCGTACCTACCAGCTGATCCACGTTGATGCCATTTCGCACTGTCACGGTCGCCATCAGAGTTCCTCCTGGCCAGGCTTAGCTGACCGAATCTGCCTCCTACCCGTTTCGAAACGCTCGATGAGGCGGCCAAGCGTCTCCACACGTCTGCACAAATTCGCTGGTGTAGGTTCGCTTCAAGCGAAGGCGACCGTCTTGGCACCGGCGACGACCTCTTCCACTACCTTGGCGGCTCCCACGATGGCCACACCGTCCGCCAGGTGGTCTTCGGTGATGCCCCGTGGTTTAGCACAGGCGCCGCAGAGCCAAACCTTGCCCTGGTTGGCGATGAACTCAGCCATGAGATCACGGAGCTTCGGCAGCCCCGTCGCCTCGACGCCCTCGCTGCCGCCTTTGCACCCCAGGCGCACCGCCTCGATGGTGCACAGGACTATGGATTCCTGTCCCGCCGTGGCAGCGATGTTGGCGGCGATGAAGGGCAGCGTTGCCCGCTCCGGATCTTCACGGCCCCAGGTGCAGTTAAAGATGAGCTTCTCGTTCATTTCTGTCTCTCCACGGTGATGGTGAGGCGCCCGTCGTCGAGCGCCTCGGTTGACGTGACCCGCTGCCCGAGCAGCCTCGCAAGCGAAGGCAGATCCTCTTTGGCGGACGGATCGCTGACAACGACCTCCAGCGACCCACCTACAGGCACCTTGGTGAGCTGGCGCCGGAACTCCTGCGCCAGGCCATCGGCGCAGCCCATTGCCCCGGCCTCGAATACCTGAATCGGGCCTTCAGCGACTGCGGCCTCCATTTGGAAGCCGGAACAGAGGAGGTCGATCCCCTCGATGCCTTCGGGCCCGAGGTTCAAGTAAGCGAGCTGCTCGACTAGCTCGCGCGAGTTGCTATTCCGCACGACACTGAACCGCCAGCTGAGCCGCTGTCGTCGACCGACCGTCTCCTCGCTAGAGGATGTGAGGTCGAAAACTGATGCCGACCCGAACCAGCTCTTGATTCGACCAACGATGGCGTCCCGGCCGGCGTATTCCTCCAGCCCGTGCGGAAGGAGAAACCTGGCGTTGGCATCGCTCGCCAGGGTCGCCGCCAGGCCTTCGAAGTCGCGAGCCGCCAGCAACTTCAAGAACCTCTGCGACGTTGTGCCATTCATCGTGTGCTCCTTTTTCATGTCTCGAGGAGCATCGTAAGAAGGACTCTTTTGGCCGTCGTCCGGAGTTCGCCCTACAAATCGAGAGGCTCGAGCGTCTCCAGCAGTCCGCGCTGCAAGGCAAATAGTGTGGCAGTCGATCGCGTGGACGCCCCGGTCTTGATGTATATGCGCTCAATGTGGGTGCCGGCGGTCTTGGCAGTGATCCCCAACGAGTGGGCGACGTGACGATTGGACGCGCCGCGGGCGATGAGGATCAGCACCTCGAGCTCCCTGGGAGTAAGCCCGGCTGGCCCTGTTCGTCGCTTGCCATGGCTCTGTCCCGCAGCGGCCAACACCGCATCCACTGCGTCGGCATCGAGCCGCCCGGCGCGGACATCGCCCCGAAGCTCGGCAGTCGCCTGTTTTGCGGTCATGGCTGGTCGATGCGAGCGCGGCTCGGTCATGGCACGATAGGCACAGGCGGAGGCTAGAAGCCGCCCTGAGGCGGGGATAGCCGGCCCGGCGAGACCGCGGTGATAACCGGATCCGTCGCCGCGTTCGTGGGCCAACGAGGCGATAGCACCCAGACGAGCGAGGACCGGTGGGCGGGCCAGCATCCGCTCGGTGTAATAAGCGTGCATTCGCATCCTCTGGGACTCCGACTTCGAGAGGGAACCCGGCTTGTCGAGGATCGATGCTGGGATACCGTGCAACCCGATGTCGTGCAGCAGTGCGGCTCGGCGCACGGCCACGATCTCTGCGTCCGGGCGGCCGGCGTGCGCCGCCGCTCGAGCCGCGAGGTCAGCCACGCCGCGGGAGTGGCCGGCTCGCGACGGTGACCGTAGGTCGGTGAAGTCGGCAATTGCCTCCAGAGCCGCATCGAGTTCCCGCTCGCTCAGGCGATGTTGCAACGCGGGCTCCTCCGCGATGAGCGTGTGCCAGTCAGCCTGGGTCGTTGGATCGCCGAGCACATCCCCTGCCACGGCGCAGAACGCATCGACTAACGCCGGGTCGAAGTGGCTGCCGCGCCGCTCACGGGCGACCTGGACGGCGGCGTCCTTACCTTCGGCGCGGTGGAACACCTCGACGATGTCGGCAAGTTGGAACAGCCGCATCGGGAGGGCGATGTCCTCGCCGCCGACACCGCCAGGGACACCCTTGCCGTCCCATCGAGTGAAGAAGTGCTGCAGCGGGTCGCGCACGTCGGTGCCGAGACCGATTCGCTCCGCCATCCGCGCAGTTGTCAGGCAGTGGGCCAGCATGCCCCTCTCGATCGCCTTGCCTCCCGTAGCGATCAGATTGGCGGCGAGTCGCAGACGGTGCAAAGCCGGTCTGCCGGCGCCGACGTGGCTCAGCATGAACCCGAGCAGGGGCGGCCCTGCCATGTCGATCTGGTAGCTGTCGCCCCGGTAGGCGATATCGTCACCGAACCAGGTCGCCACCTCGGGGGTGTCAGCGACGCACCCGACCCAGGCGAGGGTGGCCATGTAGTACAGGGGGCCGCGCTGATCGTGCTCAAGACCAACGTGGTCGCCGAGACGAGCGGCGATGAGCCACGCCCGCAACACGTGCTCCATCGGCTGGCCCAATCCCAGGTCCATGGCTAGTGAGAACGCGGCAACGAGCTCCGCCAACCGCAGACCAGAGTCGCGCTCGCGCGCCTCCAAAACATCTGAGCGCCGATTGCTAGAGGGGTTTATTGGCTCGAATCGAGTATCCAAGAGTTCCGAACTCCTTGGCGCTGCTCTCGCCGCCAGCGCCAGCGAAAGTGTCGATGGGGTTCGCTAGCTCGATGTCAACGAGTCCAGCGCCTCCGATTACTGTCTCCCACCCTGCGCACGGCAGGGCACCCGCAATTCAACCAGTCCACAAGTCGATATCGTGGAGCGCCTCCTCAGGGACCGGACGCTCGAGGCAGATGTCCGCGATCGTGAAGCGGCCGCCTGGCCGTAGGACCCGGAAGATCTGGCGGTAGACGCCGATCTTGTCCGGGCACAGGTTGATCACGCCGTTGGAGATGACCAGATCCGCCCAACCGTCTTCGATTGGCAAGTCCTCGATCAAGCCCTGGCGGAATTCGACATTATGTAAATCGAGGGTCGCTGCCATGGCGGTACTTCGCTCGAGCATCTCTGGGGTCATGTCGATGCCGATCACGTGACCCTCAGGGCCAACCCAGAGCGCAGACAAAAGACTGTCCATGCCTGCGCCGGAGCCAAGGTCGACCACCCTCTCACCCGGTTGGGGCACTCCCCAGAAAAAAGGGTTGCCAACGCCGGCGAAGGCCTCGCAAGCTTCCTCAGGAAGGTCGTTCAGGGGCTGTGGTGGATAGCCCAACCTCAGAGCGTGGGAACGCCCGGTATGAAAGTGATAGCTGGCCGTCGGCGCTTCCGCGACTTCGCGGTATTTCCGGCGAACCTCTTTGCGAAGTTGATCGAGATCGACTACCTGAAGTATCTCCGCCATCAATGCCTCCTACAAACTACCTAACAGCCTCATGGCTTGACGGCTCGACACCGAATCCCGCGGCCGCCCATTCGGGCAACCCATCAGCGAGATGCCTGGCCGCGTACCCGCGCGCCTTTAACGTGCGGACTGCCTCTGGTGCAAAGGCGCAATAGGGACCGCGGCAGTAGGCGACGATCTGCCGGTCTCGCGGTAACTCGTGCAACCTGTGTTCGAGCTCACCCAGGGGGATAGATACCGCCCCCGGGAGATGTGCGGCTCGATATTCCTCGACCGGACGCACGTCGACGACCATCAGCGGCTCGCCCGCCTTCAGGCGGGCCAGCAACGTTTCGGCACTAATTGGCTCGAGGTCGTCTCGCGAGCCGAGATAAGTTTCTACAAGAGCCTTGACCGCCGGCAGCCTCTCGGCCGCGAGCGAGCGCAGTCCCACCCACAAGGAGTAGACGGCAGGCGAAGCGATTCGATAGCGCATGCGAGTGCCATCGCGAGTTGAGGCGACAAGTCCCGCCTCCTTCAATACCTGGAGGTGCTGGCTGGTGTTGGCGATGGAGAAGCCGACCTGTCGCGCAAGCTCCTCGACTGTGCGATCCCCGTTGCTCAGCACATCGACAATCTCGACTCGACGTCCGCTGGCGAGGGCTTGAGCGACCCGAGCGAACTGGTCGAAGAGCTCCATTTTTATTGCGCGATCCGGCATCGGCCTGAATTATGGGTGTTGTTCGACCTCTTGTCATCTATTCAATTGAGTTCTTGACAAGGAGGCACTTTCGGCTGACAATGCCCTCCAACGACTGCAGGAGGTGGGTGCGATGGTCGAGCAGCGTCGAGTTCCTATGGGGGAGGCAGACCCATACCTCCTCTTTGGGCTTCTTGGCAAGCACGTGATCCATCCTGGTGGCCGCCACGCGACTGAAGAACTGCTTGAGTTGGCCGCGCTTTCGCCAGGTCAACGGGTGCTCGACATCGGCTGCGGTGCCGGAACGACAGCGATCGAAATGGCGACCCGTTTCGGAGTGAAGGTCACCGCCGCTGACCTCTCCCCTGACATGAGAGATCGGGCGATCGCGAACGCGAGCCGCGCCGGGGTTACCGACCGGCTGTCGGTGGAACCCGCCGATATCTGCGAGCTGCCCTATGAAGACGGCCACTTTGATCGGGTCGTGGCTGAGGCCGTGACCATGTTCGTCGATCGCGATCGAGCCATTGCCGAGCTCGTTCGCGTCTGCCGCCCTGGTGGGCTCGTGCTCGCAACGGAGTTCCACTGGCGGCGCCCACCAACGGATGAGGCTCGCCACGCTTTCCTGGGCGAGGTCTGTCCTGGCATGCTCTTCGACACCGTCGACGATTGGCTCGCCCGCTACGGGTCCGCCGGGCTTGTCGACCTCCAGGTGAAGACCGGCCCCTTCGAGATGATGACCGCTCGGGGCTTCATCTCCGACGAGGGCATCGTCAATTCGTTTCGAGTGATGGCCCGCGCGATGACCAGCGGGACTGCTCTCCGGCGGATGACCTGGTTGGTGCCCCGGATTTCAAAAGCAGTTCCATATCTTGGCTACGTTCTCATCTGCGGCCGCCGGGCGTGAACAAGACAGCGGAGCGCACCTCGGTAGGCGAACTGCAGGAATTACTCGCGGCTGGCCTGCCCGTAACGGTGGTCGACGTCCGGTCGCGGGCGGACCTTGATTGGGCAATCCCGGGAAGCGTTCATGTGGACGCCTACGATGACCTCAAGGCTGGTCATCTCGGCCCGCTCGCAGAGCTGAAGCTGCCTCGTGGACCGGTGGTGACGGTCTGCGGCATGGGCCACACCGCAGCGATCGCGACGGATCTGCTTCGAGCGCGCGGTGTCGACGCTTCGACTCTAGAGGGCGGTATGCAGGCCTGGTCACTTGCATGGAACGCGGCAGAGTTGACGGTAGACGGCTGTGAAGTCGTGCAGGTCCGCCGCACTGGAAAGGGATGCCTTTCATACATCGTCGCGTCGCGTGGTGAGGCTCTAGTGATCGACGCCTCGGTGGACCCCGATGTATACGTTCGATTGATTACCGAACGCAATTGGCGACTCGTCAGCGTGGTTGACACGCACATTCACGCCGATCACCTCTCGCGTTCGAAACTGCTAGCCGAGCGGGAAGGCGTCGACTTTTGGCTTCCCGCTCAACGCCGCACCCGTTTTCCCTTCCACGCGACTACCGACGGCGACAGGATCCCCTTCGGGGTTGCGGAACTGGTTGCGCTCCTCTCGCCAGGTCACACGGCGGAGAGCACCACTTATCTGCTCGCCAACGCTGCCGCCTTCACCGGCGACACACTGTTCCTTACGAGCGTCGGCCGGCCCGACCTCAAGGGCGGCGATCGCAACAAGGTGGCGACGCACGCGCGCCTTCTTCACGGTTCAATTCGCCGCTTGCTCGAGCTTCCGGCGCACGCCCTGATTCTGCCTGGGCATGTCGCGGACCCCATCCGCTTCGATGGCCGACCGTTGGCAACGCGTGTAGGAACGATCCGAGACTCGGTGCCGCTCCTGAGCCTGGAACAAGACGCGTTCGTCGAGGCAGTTCTTGCACGCATCCCGCCAAATCCACCGAATCACGCACGGATCATCGAGCTCAATGAGCGCGGCGAGCTCCCCGACGATCCAAGCGAGCTGGAGGCTGGAGCCAACCGCTGCGCAATCGCCTGAGTCTGGCCGCTCGTTGACGGCCGCTAAGAAGATCCGGCTCGGTGTTCGTGCGAACTGGCGCCAGTTCGCCTTGCTCGTCGTCATCAATGCTTTTGTCGGTGGCGTGGTCGGGGTTGAGCGCTCGACCCTCGCGCCCCTCGCAGAACATGACTTTCATCTCGCCAGCCGGGCAGCGATTCTCTCGTTTCTTATCAGCTTTGGGCTGGTAAAGGCAACCAGCAACTTCATTGCCGGGCGGCTGGCCGATCGTTTTGGTCGCCGGACGGTCCTGCTCGCCGGCTGGATGGCGGCCCTGCCCGTTCCGATCCTGATTATCTTTGCCCCCTCCTGGGGCTGGGTGGTCTTTGCGAACGTGCTGCTCGGCCTGAGCCAGGGCCTGACGTGGTCGACCACCGTGAACGTGAAGATCGACATCGTCGGACCGCGTAGGCGTGGCTTCGCCCTGGGCATGAACGAAGCGTCCGGCTACTTGGCGGTTTCGGCGGCGGCGGCGGCGGCAGGGTTCCTCGCGGCGACCTATGGCCTACGCCCCGTTCCTTACTTGCTCGCCGAAGGTCTCGCCGGCTGTGGTTTGCTGCTTTCACTGCTGACGCGAGACACTGCGGGACACGTTGAGCTGGAATCCGCCGGCGTGGTGCGTACCGGATCGTTGCGAAATCTCACGACTAATGTGAGCTTTCGTGACCGCACGATGTCGAGCGCATGCCAGGCTGGTTTGGTCAACAACCTCAACGACGGCATGGCTTGGGCGCTGCTGCCGCTCTTCTTCGCGGCGAACGGACTCGGGCTTCGCGAGATTGGTCTACTGGCGGCAACCTACCCAGCGATCTGGGGAGCTGGGCAGCTGTTCACCGGGTGGTTCAGTGACCATGCGGGACGCAAGGCACTGATTGTCGCGGGGATGATCCTCCAGTGACTTGCGCTTGCCGGGTTTGTAGTCCTGCAGGGTTTCACTTGGTGGTTGGCCGAGAGCGTGTTGCTGGGCGTGGGTACAGCTCTGGTTTATCCAACGTTGCTTGCAGTCATCAGCGATGCTGCACGGCCTCCTGATCGAGCAACTTCAGTCGGCATCTATAGGTTTTGGCGCGATAGTGGGTACGCGGCTGGGGCGATCGTGGCCGGCCTGATCGCCGACTCGGCCGGCTTTTCGGCGGCAATCATTACAGTCGCCAGCCTCACAGCAGCATCAGGTCTCCTCGTCGCAATCCGGATGCGGGAGACAATGACCACGGATTTGCTCGTTCACCGCTCGGCATGACAAGAGTCAGGTGAATAGCTCTGTAGCCCTAACCTGATCGCGTGCGACCACAGACCCGATACGCATCCAGTGGTGGCATCAGCATCGCCTATCAGGTTCTCGGTTCCGGGCCTTTTGATCTCGTCCTGGTCCATGGCTGGGTGTCGCATCTGGACATGCAATGGGAAGAGCCTCACCTGGCCGCATTTCTTAGTCGACTTGCTTCGTTTGCTCGCCTCATCATTCTCGACAAACGCGGCACAGGGCTGTCCGATCGCGTCGCCCTCACTGAGCTGCCCACCTTGGAGCAACGAATGGATGATCTCCGCGCCGTCATGGACGCGGCAGACAGTGAGAAAGCCACCTTGTTCGGAATATCCGAGGGCGGAGCCATGTGTCTGCTGTTTGCAGCCACGTATCCGAGACGGGTTCGTTCCGTACTGACGTTCGGAAGCTACGCCAAGCGCATTCGTACCGCCGACTATCCTTGGGCGCCGACTCGGGAAGAGCGCGAAGCTGCATACGCGGACATACCGCACACCTGGGGCACAACCAGGGGCATGGAGACTGTGTTTCCCAGCATGATCGGCGACCCTGCCTTCGACGAATGGCTCGGCGCCTACTTCCGCGCTGCGGCGAGCCCGGCGTCGGCTGTGGCCCTTTTGCGCATGAACAGCGAGGCGGATATACGCGCAATCTTGCCGACGGTACGAGTACCGGCGTTGATCATGAACCGCATCGAGGACGGTGACGTCCGAGCCGAAGAGGCGCGCTATATCTCAGCCAGGATTCCCGGAGCGACGTTGAAGACCTTCCCCGGCGCCGACCACGTGCCCTGGGTGGGACACACTGAGGACATCCTCGGAGAGATCGAGGAGTTCCTCACCGGGTCACGCAGTGCCGCCACCAGCGATCGCGTCCTAGCAACGATCCTCAGCACCGACATCGCCGGATCGACCGAGCTCGTGACGCGTCTCGGCGATCGCAATTGGCGAGAACTCCTCGAGCGTCATCACGCCGTCGTCCGTCGTGAGCTCCAGCGCTATCGTGGTCGCGAGATCGATACCGCGGGCGATGGATTCTTCGCTGCATTTGACGGACCGGCACGGGCGATTCGATGTGCCCAGGCAGTTATAGGCGAGACCGCCAAGTTGGGGGTCGAGGTGCGCGCCGGGCTGCACACCGGAGAGTGCGAGGTACTGGGCGACAAGTTGACCGGGATCGCCGTCCACACAGCGGCACGCGTGGCTGCCGCAGCCTCGCCTGGTGAGGTACTCGTTTCTGCAACCGTGCGCGACCTGGTTGCAGGCTCGGGGATAACCTTCGCCGAACGAGGCGAACACGCTCTCAAAGGATTGCCAGACCGCCTGCGTCTTTTTGCGGTTGAATCGACATGAAGGGGTGCACGGCCGGTCGGTCATACGGAAGGCCGCCTTTGGCAATCACCGCCCAGCGCGCAGTCGGGTGCATCACACCTTATTTGACACCTTGACCGTGAGACTCCCTGAGACTCCAGGAGACTCTCTGAGACGGTAGCGTCATAAATCCGAGTTCGATTGAGACGCTCTGATCCTCCCTGATCCTCCCTGAGACGCAGCGTCGAGAGACTCTTAATCCCAAGGTTCAGGGTTCGACTCCCTGCGCGAGCACCATTTATGTGTCAGGAGATGCCCCGGCGCGACAGGACGTGCCATTTGATGCGGACCGCTGTCATCAATTGGGTGATAGTCGCGCAAAGCAAACAACCCTTTCCACGTCCGAAACGCGTCACACCGCGTCAATTCGCCGGATGCACTGTCAGGCGGTCGACGGTGCCCTGGTTGAAGTAGACGCCCGCCAGAGTCAACCCACTCGGCCTACATCGAACGGGTTGCTCCTTGAATTCGGCGGCGGTGTCACCCTCCGCGCTTGTTGGCCCGTAGGAAGGATGAGGGCACTGAGGATGTCTGAACACGGTCGGCAACGCGAGCGCCCGCAGCGCGAGTCCACTAAGCGGCTTTGCCGCGCATAGTGGCGTGCGAATGGCCAACCTCGCTGAAGAGCAGCTCATCGCCCAGGCCAAGGCAGGCGACCGAAGAGCCTATGAGCGTCTCCTCGAGCTCTCGACGCGGGCTGCATCGCGCCTTGCATTTGCGATGCTTCTAGATCGGTCTGAGGCGGAAGATGCATTACAGGACGCAGCTCTTCGCGCATGGAAACGGCTCTCAAACCTGCGCCCGGGAAGCCCCTTCCAGCCATGGTTCGTGGCCATCGTCGCCAACCAATGCAGGGACATACGGCGAGGTCGCTGGTGGAAGGTCGTGCGCGTTCCTGAGGTGACGCGGACCGAAGCGATCGATGAAGCGGATTGGCTTGAGGGCGAGGACCTTCGTCGAGCAGTCAATGGGCTTCCGTTCGACCAGCGCGCAGCCATCCTCTTGCACTTCCACCTCGATATGCCCCTGGACGATGTCGGCATCGCACTTGGCATCTCAACGGGAGGTGTCAAGAAGAGGATCAACCGGGCACTGAAACGGCTGCGGCCGGCAATGGCCCTTTCCGAGGTGAAGGTAAATGGCTGAGGAGAGGCTCAAGCGAAATCTCGAGAGTGCGTTCGACCCGGGCCCCGACTTTCCGCATCGCTTGTGGCTTTCGCGAACGATGGCCGCACTCGAGCCGGAGGATCGAGCGTCCCGGGATCGATGGCGGAGCGTACGGCCGACGTGGCTCATGCCTGCAGTAGCCGCGCTGCTCGCAGTCGCCATCGTGGCGACGCTTGTGCTGGTTGGGCGAGGTCTTCGGTCAGAACAGACCACGCCTGCAAAATCAGGTCCACGAGGCGTAGCAACAAGCAAGCCGATCCGCGTTGACCCTCCGACGGTTTTGGACTGCCCGGCACAATGCCCGGAGGAAGCGGGCAAGCTGCACCAAGTTCCGATCGCGTTGACGTACGCCTCGCCCAACGTGATCTGGGGCATATTCAACTCTCGCAGCGGACCTTCGACCATTTACCGCACCGATGACGGAGGCCACCACTGGCAAGCCCAGGCGGACTGGAGTAATCCGCATTCGTCGAAACCGCTCGGGTACGGCTGGGGCCCGTTGGAGCATATGACGGTGAGCGCCGACGGTCGTGAGGGGTTGTTTGTCACATCCTGGGGCGACCTCGGCGCGAGCGTCTTCTACACGAAAGACGGTGGCGCTCACTGGGCTTCGTACGGACTTCCCCTGATGGCGCAGCCGACATGGCTATGCCAAAACAATCTGTGCTATCCAGGCGAGGATGATTTTGGCTTGCAGGCCTTCTTCTTGAATACGCACGAAGGCTGGGTGGTCTCCAAGGGTTCAGTTGCGGCTACCGACGACATCTATCACACCACTGACAGCGGAGCCGATTGGAGCCTGCTCGCAAGCGTCGCCATCCGCCCCGGTTTCGACCTTATGCACGGTCAGATCGAATTCCACAGTTCGTCTGCCGGCTTGTTCGTTCCTGACTATGCGAACGACTCGTCGGTCGCGAGAACAGTCTTCACAACGGTTGACGGGGGCGCGATCTGGCAGCCAAAGACGCTAGGGGAGCTGCCGGTCAAACGGATCGAGATCAAGCCGAACACTTACGTGCCGATCTCGGCGGCGATCCTTGGCGTCAAGTTCTTCAACGAGCGTGAGGGCGTCATCGAGACGGGGAGCGTTACGGGGTGCGGAGGCGGCGGACCGGGCTCGCAGCCGACGTTTTGCGCCTACGGGGGACTGACTTACGTCTATGTGACCTCAGACGGTGGCACGAACTGGTCGGAACCTCGGTTGATCCCGGCAGCTATTGACTTCGTGGACGCCAAAGATTGGATCGGTGCAGGATGGGCGTCTGACACTGGGGGCCTGGTTCGAACGAGCGATGGAGGCCAGAGCTGGCAGGACGTTTCTTCATCGGTTTCAGGGTCGTTCGACTTTGTGGACCCGTCAGACGGCGTCGCATGGACCGGCTATTGCGTGCTGCATGCCGTCATCACGTACGACGGTGGCATGCACTGGAACGAGCTGAACCTGCCCTACCAGCAACCGCCAAGCCTCACCTGCATTTGAGATTTCGACCAGCTCTGTGGCTGCTGGCTCTGGTGGCCGTGTCGGTTATGGCGCCACCAGCTCGACGCCGACAACTGCGGTCACACCCAGCCGGGCCTGCCCTCAGTCGGTGCGGATGGGTTCTTGCAGTTGCCATCTCGATATTCGGAACGCAAGGTTGTGGCGGACAAACGACTTCGGCCCCCAACGTTTCGCATGTGACGGATTGCCGAGGCGCCACCGAGGCTGTAGCCAACCCTCGGCCGCCCGGTCCGGGCGTCAGCTACGTCTCGATGACCGTCGACGGCGAGCTCCGCGATTACATGCTCTACATGCCTCCAACGCTCGACCATTCGACGCCGATTCCGCTGGTGATCATGTTCCACGGCTCTCCTATCGACGCTGCTGGCATGGAGGCCCTGATCCACTTCGATGCGGAGGCCGACAAGGGTCGATTCGTCGCGGCGTGGCCGAACGGCTGCGACGGCCTCTGGTCATACGGCGCGGACGGCGGATCGAAGATCGCTGACGAAGATTTTGTGCAGAAGATGATCCAGCAGCTCGAATCGCGCTATTCGATCGACCAGGAACGCGTCTTCCTCGCCGGCCTGTCAGCGGGCACGTGGACGGAGTACCGCCTCGCGTGCGACCTGGCCGGCATGATCACGGCGGTTGCCTCGATATCCGGCACGATGAGGCTCAGCGACGACTGCCGGCCATCACGGCCAGTATCGATCCTCGAGATGCACGGCACGCTCGACGACGTGCATCCGTGGCAGGGAGGCGGCCCACACAATGCTTTTCCCGTCGATGCCGTAATCGCGAAGTGGACTTCGCTGGATGGGTGCACCGGCACGCCTGTCATGGCCCGGACCGGAATCACCCTGACGTCGACGTGGAGTCACTGTAAAGGCGGCTCGGTGGTCCGCCTTGACAAAGTGGTGGGCGGCAAGCACACGTGGTTCGGCGCGCAGTCGCCCGACGCCGTGCCAGGCGAGCCGGACACAAACACAGCCATATGGAGCTTCTTCAACAGCGTTCAGCCGCCAGGCTAGACGGCGCCTTGGGTCCGCGATCCGACAAGGCAACGTGCGACCACGCTATCTTTCTCGCGCTGCTCGCAACCGGCACATTTAGCCCAAAGTCCGCGACAACCTGAGGCCAGTCCGTCGGCGGTGTCGACTGGGATGCGCGACCGGTTTGACAGCTTATTTGACAGCTTACCGGGGGCAGTCTGTGACACCTCCAGACGCTCGGTGACACGAGCGCCTCAGAGCAGCGAATACCTGAGGCACGTCCTGACACCTCCTGACGCTTCGTGGCAAGGAAGGTCAATCTCCTCTTAATCCCAAGGTTCAGGGTTCGATTCCCTGCGCGAGCACCAATGGTCGCGTCTCCCCGACGCTGTAAAAGTAGAAAGACGTAGTCTCCCGCGGTAGGTCTGGAAAACCACCGAGAAGGAGGACTACGTCGTGACGACAAGAGTAGCGCCAAGCACCGTCCTGGAGAGCGCGATCGAGGAGCTGTTGAGCGAGGGACTGGCCGACAACGAGCGCCTCGCCGAACTGGGCCGGCTGGGGGCCCGGCTTGTGCTGCAGCGAGCGGTCGAGGAAGAGGCTACGGAGTTTCTCGGCCGCGCCCGCTATCAACGGACAGAGGAGGCACGCGGGTCGCGCAACGGGGTGCGACCGCGGCGGGTGCAGACTGCTGAGGGCGAGCTCGAGGTCCAGATCCCACAGCTCCGCAACACCGCCGAGCGATTCGTCAGCCGGGTCATCCCGGACGTGAGGATGGTGATCAGGACACGACCGCTGGAGGTGCTGATCATCGGTGCTTATGTCCGCGGCCTATCTGACCGCGACATCGAGAGCCTGCTCGAGGAGGCGGGCCTGGGCAAGGTCTCGCGGAGCACCGCGAGCCGCGTCTGCCAGGAGCTGCGCGACCGCTACCGCGCGTTCCGAGCTCGAAGCTTGGCCGAGATCAAGCTCCTCGTCCTTTTCTTGGACGCGATCTATCTTCCGACCCGACCCAGCGGAGCCAAGGAAGGGGTGCTGGTGGCGTGGGGCTACACGGATTCCGGCGAGCGTGTCCTGTTCGACGTCTGCCTGGGTCAGCGGGAGCGCCATGAAGACTGGCTGGAAATGGGACGCGGACTTACTCGGCGCGGTCTGCGAGCGCCCTGGATGGCGGTGGTCGACGGTGCGCCGGGGCTGATCAAGGCGGTCGAGGAGCTGTGGCCGGACAGCGATCGTCAGCGTTGTACGGTGCATTACGCCGACGTCCGGATTATGCCGATGTGCCCCGGCCTGAGAACTCGAACGACGCTGAAAAGGTCGGCATAATCAGAGTGCCTCGAGGAAGGCGAGCAGCGAGTCGGAGGGTCGGA
>Ga0073928_10003384_pt1 | contig 25325 bp, 19 predicted proteins | sample PaiPotPPA55metaG_FD_76969 | JGI IMG/M metagenome (GOLD analysis project Ga0073928, IMG submission 76969) | Iron sulfur acid spring bacterial and archeal communities from Banff, Canada, to study Microbial Dark Matter (Phase II) - Paint Pots PPA... ...
ATAGTCCGGCAATGAGGGGGCAGCGCAAGGAGGGCGGCGTGAAAAGGGTAAGGGTAAGGGTAAAAGACAAGAAGCGAGGCCGGGTGAACCCAACTACGCGGGACACCCTGCTCCGGGGCAGTGTGGGGGACCACACTGATTCCGGTGGAAGTTCATCCCCGACGAATCCACGGGACCGCATTCTGTCTCGAGTGATCGTCGGAGATGTATCCAGTTTTCGCGCTTTTGCGTTGCTAACCGCGGGAGCGACGATCTTCTTCGATGGACTCCTCGGAGTCAGCATCGTCGGGAACAGGCTGGGGCGGTTTCGAAGCCTTCGCATCATCCCCCGCCTTCTTCACGGCGTCTTTGGCCTGACCATAGGCGTTCTGCACCTTGCCTTCGGCTTGCTTTGCGGCACCCTTGACTTGGGCGTTGGTGTCGCCTGTCCATTCTCCCGCCTGACGTTCAACGCGGCCTGCGATATCCTTGACTTTTCCCTCGACGCGATCCTTATTCATTTTGTAATCCTCCCAGTGAATTCGTTGTCGACCGTTGGGGATCTCATCGGATCCCGCGGGCATGAGCCTGGTTACGCAATTTTCTTGTTTTGATTCTTCGGATTTTGGTCCATCTAGCGAGCTCTCCCTTCGTGATTGAAGTGGTGCAGGCGCTGCTTGGCCGCTCTGCCAATGACCAATGACCAATGAGATGTCGAAGTGAAAAAGGGGGTTTGTTACATTTTTCTTTCCACCGCTTCCAGAATGTTTCTGCCCGCGAGCTACGACCGAGGGCGCAAGTGTGAGAAACCAGAGCCCTTGAGGGATCGACAAATTCGAGAAACAAAAAAAGCCGGGCGAAGTTTCGCACCGTCGCACGCTCAAACTACGCTGCGACCCTGAATGATGCGAATCAGCACGGCGATTACGGCCAGCACGAGCAGGATGTGAATAAATCCCCCCAGGGTGTAGGAGCTGACCATCCCAAGCAGCCAGAGAATCAACAGAAGTGCAGCGATCGTCCAGAGCATTCGATGTCATCCCCTTTCGGCAGATTGAAAAGAAAAAGAATTGCTGAAAGTAGGCTAAGCAGGATGCCGGACCGGTGATATCCAGTAAAGCGTGTAATTGTTGTGGTGATCCACTCTATTGGCGGACTCTTGGAGAGAGGGTTCTCTTCAGAACACCTGGACGATTCCGTTGCGCACCGCGTACCGTGTAAGGTCAGCGACGGAATGCAACCCCAGCTTTCGCATCAGGTTGGTGCGATGGGTTTCTGCCGTTTTGACACTGAGCTTGAGAGTTACTGCGACCTCTTTGCTGGTCTTTCCTTCCGCCAGCAACTGGATCACTTCGCGCTCTCGTCCGGTCAAAACGTCGGCGTCAGCATGATTTCTGAATCTTTGATCCTGACGATTGTCACGATCCAGGAAGCCTTCCAATACCATCCGACTGACTCGGGTCGTAAAAAAGGTCCTCTGGAGTTGCAAGGCTTCGACGGCGGCGACCAAGTCGTGCCCGGCATCCGACTTGAGCAGGAAGCCGCGCGCGCCCGCGCGAAGGACCTCTCGAACCACTTGATCCGAATCCTGCATGGTGAGAATCAGGATCGCAACCTCGGGCAATGCCGCCAGGATTTGCCGGGCTGCCTCCAGCCCGTTCAGGTTGGGCATGCCAATGTCGAGAAGAATCACGTCGGGCTTCATCGTGCTGGCGAGTTCGACACTCTCTCGACCGTCCTTGGCCTCGGCACAAACCTCCCAGCCGGGATGACTTTCCAGCAGAGCGCGGATGCCGCGCCTGGCCACTTCATGGTCATCCGCAATCAAGATTCGAAGCATTTCCGCCTCCATACGGTCGAAGTAGCCGGACGCGCCTCAGCTTCTGCGCATGAACACGAATGTCTTCCAACACGAATGTCTTCCGGTGAACGCGACAGACGTTTACGTCGGTGATGCCAAGCACAAACCCTGCCAAACCCGTATTCCATTGCATCTACGGCGGTTCGTGGTTTTTCTGTTTTGTGCCGGGTGTAAGTTTTTCACGCAGATTAAGACAGTTTGAGGCGGTGTCTGGGGCTGGTTGTCGCGAGGAATTTACTGGAGCAATACAGGGTTCACCGTAGCCCCATTCGAATAGAGATAGATATATGTATAGATAGAGAGCCGTCCGAGGAAGGACTGGGTTCAAGGTTCTGGTTGGTTTTGGCTTGGCTCCATTTCAAAAACAAGGTGTTCGTTTTTTCTCAGACCCGCATCCAAAATGCGCACGGAGGTCTGCCCAATGCATTTTGGTACAGCCTGTTCTCTCCGCTCAGATGTGAGGATGATCGCGATCGCTGCGATTTTGTGCGTCTGCACATTCGCTCCAGGTGCCGCATCTGCACAGGATGCTGACCCCGGCCCGCCTCGCACTCCAACCCCTCCGGCCTCGGTTCAGCAACCGTCCGGCCAAGACGCTACGGCGACCCCGGATCAACCGCAGTCGATCACTCCGGAAAGCGGAGCGGATGATTCGGGCAGGTTCGTTTTCAAGAAGCAAGTGCAGGAAGTGGTTTTGCACGCCACGGTGGTGGACGAGACGGGGCGCCTGGTTACCGGCTTAGACCGAGGTGCTTTTTCCATCCATGTGAATGGAGTGCCGGAACCGATTACGTCTTTCCGCCGCGAGGATGTCCCGGTAGCGATGGGCATCGTGATCGATAACTCCGGATCGATGCGGGACAAGCGGGAGCAAGTGAGTCAGGCCGTGCTGAATCTGATCCGCGCAAGCAATCCCGAGGATGAGATTTTTGTGGTCAATTTCGGCCAGACTCCATATCTCGATCAAGACTTCACCTCCGACGTCAACCTGCTTCAGACGGCCTTGCATCAGGTGTCAACGCGCGGCAGTACGGCGCTTTACGACGCCGTGGTTGCGTCCACGGTTCACCTGCACAACAATCCCCGCCTCAACAAGAAGGTACTTCTGGTGATCACGGACGGCCAAGACAACATGAGTCAGGAGACGCTACAGGAGGCGATCCAAAAGCTGCAACCCAACCAGGGTGCGACCGTATATGCCATCGGACTCACCGACCAAGGGTTGACCCGTACGGGGCGCGAGGCGCTCGAGAATCTAGCGACCAGCACCGGCGGAGTGGCTTTCTTCCCCCAGAGTCTCGACGAAGTGAATACCATTACGCGAACCGTAGCGCACGACATCCGCAGCCAGTACACCATGGCGTTTAAACCAGGAGGCGCCGCCCCGAAGGGGTACCAAGCGATTCGAGTGGAAGCGAAAGGTGCCAGAGGCAGCAGCCGATTGATCGTGCGTACACGAAGCGGGTATTATCCGGGCGAGGCCGTTCGCTAGCCGGTTCAAAAACAAACAGATCCAGCCGCGCTGGAGCAAAACCATTGGGTAAAGACGTTAACTTAGTTGACCAGCTTATGCCGCCGTCGGGCCCGCTGGCGACTTCGGAGGCGGCGGTGGCAATTCAATCTGTATCAGGTTGTTCTTGATGGCATAAACGACCAGATCCCGGATGGAGTGAAAGCTCAGCTTCCGCATGATATTGCTGCGGTGCGTTTCCACGGTCTTGGTGCTCAGGTTTAACAGGGAGGCGACTTCCTTTGAGCTGTTGCCTTCGGCCAGCAGTTGCGTGATCTCACGCTCCCGGGCGGTCAATGTCGGCAACTTGGGAGCTTCGTTTCTGGAAACGGTCTGTCCCTTTTCCAAAAAGCCGGCCAGCACCAGGTCGTTGACGCGCGGTGTGAAAAACATGCGCTTGTTTTGCAGCGCCTCAACTGCCGATACCAAATCCCTCGCCGCGTCTGACTTCAGGACGAAGCCACGCGCGCCAGCATCGAGCGCCTCGCGAATGACCTGATCGGAATCGGTAATGGTCAGCACGATGACTTTGAAATGAGGATCATGCTGCAGGAGTTGGCGGGTGGTATCCAATCCATTCAGATTGGGCATCCCAATATCGACAATGACGACATCGGGATTCAGCTGGAGGGCCTTCTCAACCGCCTCGCGGCCATCGCTGGCTTCGCCGCAGACTTCCCAGCCTTCATGTTTTTCCAATAGGGCGCGCAATCCGCGCCGCACAATTTCGTGGTCGTCAGCCAACAGGATTCTTAATTTCATGATTCGCCCCCGCAGATCATAAGTGGACTGCAGTTTCAGTTCGTACCAGACTCTAACGCAACCCGGCAACATCGCGCCCCTTGAGGGCGGTAAACACGCGATGTTGGCTTACGGCTTCCACGGCAGCCAACAGGTCGCGAGCGGCATTGGACTTCACAACGTATCCCCGGGCCCCAGCTTCCAGGGCTTCGCGCATCATCTGTGGAGAATCGTGCTGGGTGACGAAGAGGATCTCGAGCTGGGGCGCTTGTCTCCGTAACAAACGGCAGGCTTCCAAGCCATTCATTTTCGGCATCGTCACGTCCAGGACCATGACGTCGGGATTCAGGTCCTTCGCCTTTTCCACCGCCTCAGCGCCGTCGGACGCCTCTCCAATCACTTCCCAACCCGAGCGCCCTTCCAACAGAGTCTTTAACCCCTGCCTTACGACCGGATGGTCATCGACCAACAATATGCGAATTGTCATGAAGTTACGTTCCTCTGGGGGGACACCGACCAGACGATTCGCCACATTTTACCTCAACCCGTGTGATATGCCCGACCGATTCCAGTCACTTAGACCCACTCAAAGGAGTGCCACAGCGCACCTTAGAGCAACCTACCGAGACTACTGTTCAAACCTGCGAGGCTCCAATACAGGGAATCCTGTATTCCATTGAGAATCTTGGACTTGCGGAATTCCAGCCGCCCTCTAGCCAGCCCAGGCGGCGGGAAAATAGGTCTCATCGCGCAACAACACTTCGACGGCCTCGACGACCGAACCGATGTCCTGCTTCGCGCAGGCCCCGCGAACTCCCGCCAGACGTGCGGCTTCGGCCAACTGTTTTGAAAGATGCAGCGTGACCATCAATATCGGAATCTTGGGAAAGAGTTCGCAAATCTGCTTGGCGATATCAACCCCGTTCAGATCCGGCATCTGGTAGTCGAGCAGAATCAGGTCGGGCGGAGCCTCGAGCACTTTGTGCAGCGCTTCCGCTCCGGTTCGCGCCTCGCCGCACACTTGCCATGAACTCTGTTGTTCGAGAATCGCCCGCAGGTAGTGCCTGACCGAGGGATTGTCATCGACAAGCAGAATGCGAACCACGCGCCCCCCTCGCTGGCCAAATGCCGGCTGCGAATTTCGATTGATCTCGGACGCGCAAGGGATTGAGTCCTGGCACGACTCTTTTCCTGGCAGGCCCTGTCAGGCCCGGTCCGGCCCTGTTAGTAATCGATCCGTAAACATTAGGGACTGGCCGATACGGCCGCAATCCAGTGAAGCCTGTAGGTTTACCAACTCAACAACATCACTGGATTGTCTTCCCCTAACATCACCAAATTCCCTTATCGCTGCCCGTGATCTTCTGCTCAAGCGCCGCAGCCGTCGCCAGTCCTGGCAACAGGCTGAGGCGAAAACTATTTCGCAGTTCCCCCTTCCGCAACAGAGTCAGCAGCTCGGAAGCATACAGATTCAGCGAATACGGCATGATCGACACGCGAAGGAAGTCGCGACGAAACCGCACCTGGTCGGTTCCGAACTTCGCGGCCCTGGTCACGAGCGAAGGCAGGGGAACGCCGGTCCCGCGATACGACTGCACATATTCCGAGAGGATTCGAAGATACGTCGCGATCCCCTCCCAGAGGCCCGCCGCCGAGCCCAGGGAGTGCAGGTACTCAAAGTCGACCAGGTGTTCGTCGAGAAGCCGCGCGTTATCGACGATGTCGCACAGTCGGATGTAGAAATGCCGGTACATGCGTTGCAGCGTGCTGATGACAATGCGGTCCTCGGGCGCGGGCACTCGAAAAACGTGCCCACTCAGCTGAGTCGCGCGGGTGCGCGCGGATAGCGAGCGCGTGACGGCCGTCTGCTCTCCGGTCTGTCCCAGCCTCCCGGCATGAACCTCAACCAGTTCGGGCAATCCCGGCACGACGAAGTTCCACTTATTCGCCAAACGGTCTCCCCAGCTGCGTTCAGCCAGCTTGGCGTTGAAATGCGCGCCCATGAGTTCGACAACCTTGGCGGCATCCGCGTCCGTGTACAGATCCAAGTCGCTTCCCAAGTCCGGCCAATGATCGAGAGACTTGATTACGGTGACGGGACAGCCGTCTTGTTCCAGGGCAGAGCATATCTGCTCGAGAAAGGTGAGAGCATGGTCGATGCGCGCCATCTCCCGCTGAATTGCATGAGCCGTCCATTCGCCGGCCTGGCTGTTCCCACCGTCCGCAAGCAACCGCTCGAGGGGCCTAAAAGAACGCAGGATGACATGATTGGTGACTGCCAAGGCCCCGAGATCTTCGAGATCTGTGATCTCCAGGGTTCGAACGGCTTCCCCCGTGCCACTGGAGTAGCCTTCGATCGCAGGCGGATGGCGGCTCGCCTCCGATAAGGACGGGGACGTCAGTAGCAGCTCGGACAACAGCTGAAGGTTTCTGGTCGAGTCGCGAACATGCTCCATCGGATCGAGCTCCATTCCTAGGTTATCGACAGCCCGCACCTTGGATGTGAAAATGGGCACCGTGGTTGCGATTCAGCGGGACACCGTTCACCGGGAGCCGGCGCTGGAAGGGGCATTCTGGGCGCACTTGGCAAAGTTAAGGCGCTCAATGGCCGTGCCCTCTTCATAGTCGTTCCAGGTTTCGATCATCACAAAGGGAAGCGGGTTGGAGGCATCGAAATAGCGGTTGTCGAGGTGAAGAGTGTCCTCAAGAGTCTGCCCGCACCGGCTCTGCATGTGGCGATTCAGGCCCCATTTTGCAGCCGAATCGTCAAACCCAGGCCACGCGGCACCCACGGCAATCTTGTCGGGATGTTTGTTTCTCATGTTCTTGTAGAAATCGTCTAGATACTGCTCGCCCCAATTGCTCCCGTCGGGAGTCCAGCCCTTCTGTCCGGGCTGCACCCAGGCATAGAGGCCCGCGAAATCCGCGACAAAAGGGGATGGCGGTTCGTCTTTGTAAAACAGAAGGGGAGACACATCCCATCCGCGGCAATGCTCGACTACCCGGTTCCAGTCCACTCGGCCATGTTTTGGAAAAATGAAGATCATCGGATGGCCGTTATAGGTGAGGTAGGCGCCGCGATGGGGCGCTTCCGGACCGATGTATGCCTTATAGGCTTTGTCCAGAGCGGCAACCGCTTCGTCCGTGGCCTGCCCGTCGTCATCTTCGGCTTCGTTATAGAGGAGCGCGACCTGGAAGTGGCTCTCATCCGCAGCCTCTTGCATGAAGGCGAAGTTGTGATCGGAAAAGGGGCGGGTTTCGCCGTACCAGTCGACGACGAATGCCGAGATTCCGGCATGGCGAGCCTGCTGGATTTGCCGACGCAGCACCGCGGGATCGCTGCTGGAGTAGCCCACATCGATATGCACATGGTCTCCGAACCAGGGCATGTAGACGGCGAGAATTCTAGGCCAGGAATTAGGAGCCTGCAGATCTTGCTGCATGGCGCGGTGTAGGCCGGGCGTGGTACAACCGCTGCCCGCCATAAACGACACGATCGCCAGAATGAGCAGCCTTTTCGACAAAAGAGAACTCCATGTCTTCCACCGTTTGATGAAAATTAGATGCCGCAGGTGGGTTAGCGGTTGGCGTGGGCGCTCGGTTAGAACTCCGGAACGGACTGGAGTTGACGAATCACCCACCGGTCAGCGCCCGGAGTCATGAGCACGACATAGTGCACAATCGCATGTTCGTTGTGTATGGTCTTGCTCCCATCGAGAATCTCGAGGTCATACTCGGCGGTATCGTGCAATTCGATGACGTCGCCTTCGGGAGCATAGAAAACCGCTTCCACTTTGTGAGCCTGATTGAGATACCGCGAACTGAGGCCGCTGCGGCGCTGACTGGCCACTTGATCGTTAAGCCATGCGCCGGCGGTGCCGGCGAACAAACCGGTCGTGAACGCGGTGGAATTGGATTCCATGGCCTGGTCGAGGTTCACCCAGGCAAACTTGTAATCGCGCAGAATGGCGCGCTCTGTCAGACTTTCGACCGATCGCGGCCTTGCTTTGCTGGTGTTCAGAACGAGTTGCGGAGTCGAGTCCGCGCCCGCCGCCTGATAGGGCGCGAACCACGCAAGAACGGCTGCTGCAATCTGCAGCGCAAGCCGGCCGGAATGAGCTCTATCCACCATGGATCGCCGTTCTCTGAGCTCTTTTATCACTATCACTGCGCCCCCATGCGCAACTCATTCCCCATCACAACGCCGGATGCAGCGGACACCACAACCGCCCCGGCGGCTGTGATTTGGGCGCGCGCGATGCCTTGTTTGATGGGCGCGTCCACCGTGCTCGTATCTTTGCCGCTCTTCGCCGTGAAGCTTACGATGGTCCCGTCTGGCACGGGGTTACCGGCACAATCGCGAACCGGCTCGGTTTCGAGGACGATGCCTTTCCGAGTGCGTTGGCCTTGAATGTGCAAACTGCACGGGTCGGCAGCGACCTGCTCGACCACCCGCCGCGCGATCACCTCATTGATACTGATCGAAGCTGTCACCTGCAGCGCGCCGGCCGATCGCCCGGAACTGGTATGAAACCAGGCGACACCATTCTGGGTCGAGACTTGATGCGATACCGCAGCCGCGCCCTTGGCGGTCCATTGAAAGTCTATCGCAGCAGGCGCGAGAACTAGATTGTGAAATTCGTCAAATGGCAGGGCGACGCCGCTGACCACATTGTTTTGTCCCACCGGAGCCCGTGAGGGATGCACGAGAAAGGTCAAGCTCACGGGCTTGGCGGGCGCCACGAAGAATCCCACGCTCCGGCAGGTGCCCGAACAAACAATCGCCAGATACTTTCCCGCGCTTTGCAGCTCTTTTGCTGACAAAGATATTTCTTTCCCCAGAGCAACGTCACGCTTCAACGAAATACTTGGCCCGACCAGGTAGAACGTGGCCGTGCCGCCGCCCGTGGTGGCGATCGAAGCCGGGTTTCCCGCGACTGGCGCCGCGGGCGCTCGCAGGTCCGCATCCTGCGCGTAGCCGGTGGCCGCCGCACACACCATGGCGGCAGCGCACAGGCCTGCCAGGAGCGCCGGCAAACTCCGTCCCCGCCGGGCCCTATGACTTTTGCAGGCTGTATTGATTGACGACGACATGAAAGTTCTGGACCTTCCCTGCCACGGATTTCGGGATCTCGACGGCGAACGGCTCAGACTCCTGAGGCAGCAAGGCTCGCTCCACATAGCCGTCGGAGACCCACACAACCTTGCCATTGTTATCGTAGAAGCTGGCGATGACGTGAGGAATGTTCACCGTCTGGCCACTCTGATTCATCAGCTCTCCGTGAAGCACGGCGTGTCCCTGCGCATCCGTATCCAGCTTCTGGTTCATGACCCCGATCACGGGGTCGGAGGAGGCCGGAACAAGCGTAGCTTTCACATCCATACGCACGTTCTTCACCTGGCTCAGGCTGACGTGGGGAAAATCGATGCGATACGGCGTAACCTGTTTCGGCAATAAGACGTGAATAATCTTGTCGAAACTGCTCTCGTCGTCAATCGCACTTCCCGCCCCATCGACGAGCGTGGCGTTGACATTCACGAATGCCGGAATCGTATCCTCATTGACCACCTCGCCCATCACCACCGCACCCTCGGCGGAGTCGACGGCGTTCATCGACACGATGCGCACATGGGGGGCATCGACATTGTGCGCGCCCCACTCCTCGCCGGATCCTCCGCTCACCAGATCCCAGCGCAGGTAATTCACCGGGATGATCTGCGAAGGTGTATTGGGCACGGGAATTTCGTCCCAGATCACTTTCCACTGGTCCCCACGCCGTGCCAGCCGGAAGTCTCGAACGTCTTCGATCGGGCCCACCGGAGTCGTCCAATGCAGCCGCACGCGCATTTGGGCCTCAGAATCAGTGGCATGCAGGGGGCGGGCGTCATAGTGTTCCAGGTTCGAGAACGCGCGCAGTTCGCCATTGGAGCCGATCCACTCCTGGATGAAGGCCTGCTCATTCACGCTGTCGTTGGTTCGTTCCAGGCTGGCGAAGGCGCGGTCCCAGTTGCGCCTTTGGACGTCCATCAGGAAATTGGAGAGGGCCTGCTCGGGTGTCGTCGCCTGGCTGCTGAAGCCGGGCAATGCCGACCCCGCGGCAATGCCGACGGTTCCGCTGGAGCGTCCCGCTCCGGTGAGGGCGACGGCCATCAGAAGCACGGTCACAGCGACCAGGATGATTGGCAGAACAAGTTTCATAGCGATCTCTCGTCTTCAGGCGACGTAGTGCCCTTCGCGTTGCTCAACCCGAACAGGTGACTCGATCAGCGTCCGCACGCGGCGGGTAGCTGGTAGCAATAACTCCAGGAACATCGCCAGTATGCTGACTCCGATGGGAAGCGTTCCCCACAGCAAGCCCATCCACGCGGGAGGGATGGCGTCGGAATCGATGCGGTGAGCAGGCGGAACGTCATCCTTCGACCAGGCGGTGATGTCGCCGTTATTAAAGGTTTCGGTCTTGCGCCATCCCGCGAAGGTCAACAGCGGTTCGTAGTACGAATCGTGGACAAAAATGTACTTCAATCCATAGCGGTTGGCGTGTTCGAGCATGGCCCGCAGAGAGGCCATGCCAGCGGATCCGTAGAACTTAGCGTTCGTCAGCTGTGCCGATCCGTAGTGCGTCATCTCGGGTAACAGGCGAGCCGAGTTGTAGTCGCCGTCAACCGTGCTGGCCTCGGTGTAGGTCGATACATTTGCCAGCTCACTCCCAAATCCCAGCGTGAGATAGCGGTAGGAGTCATGGCCGTCGCGGTTCAGAAACGAGATGACGGGAGCGACATTCATCGTAATCGTTGGACGGTAGGGGTTCGCCGTGAGCCACGCCAACGCTGCACCGATGGTGCCTACGGCCGCCAGCGATAGTCCTACGGCTGCCTTGGTGTGAAAGCGATCGAGCAATTGGATGGCGAGCAGGCCGACGATCGGCATCGCCAATAGCGTCGCCCAGAACGTAAATCGCTCAAACGTGAGAATGTCGTAGGCGCGCCCCAGAAGCCATCTCGGCAACGGGGTTGTGCCGCCTAATCCGAAGATGAGACTCAGCCAGAACCCGATGAGCAACGGCCGCAGTCGCGGCAGAGAGGAACCGCGGAAAATGATAAACGGCAAAGCGATCATCAAGGCTCCATACGGGATCACGAAGTAGTTGATCGCGGTAATCGAGTTCAACAGGAAGTTCGCACGGCTGTCGTGCGGAATTGGGATCTGGTGAATCGGATGTTCGAGGAGCGCCATCCAGTAGGGCAACAACACGATGCCCACTCCGACACCCACCAGAACTGCAAACAGCAGGGCTCGCCCGAGCACCGCGCCCAGAGAAGTTTGTCTATCCTCATCCCGGGCCTCATCCCGGGCGTCGTTCCGGGCGTCGAGGCAGGCGACCCAGAGCACGGGTCCGGCAAAGAAGACGACGCCGAAAATCAACGTAACGTGGTGAGCGGCCGCAGCCGTGAGACTGAGCGCGACGCCTTTCCCCAACGAGCGTCCGGAACCCTCGGTACACCATTCATACAAATACGGTAAGGCGTTCAGGTACAGGGCCGCCGAAGAAACTGTGGCCAGCTGTCCCGCCTGGTAGACCAGGAAGGCTAGAGCTCCAAGAAAGATGCTGCCCAACGCGGCATAGCTGGCCGCGCGTTCGTCCACCCATATCTTGGCGAACCGGAACACCCCCACCGGCAGCAGCAACACTGCAATCAGCTGCACCAGCATGTATCCCATTTTCAAGCCCGCGACATTGGACAGAAGCGCGATCCACTGGTGCGTAAGCGGAGGATAGGTGGTTTGCGAGAAGCCTGCGAACCACTTCTCATTCCAGGGATTGAACCAGTGGTGGGCGTAATGGGAGGCCAGAAAGATATGGAAGTTTGTGTCGAACGACCCGGCCGGGAGTTGCATGAGCAAGAGAGGTCCATGCACTGCCAAAGCCACCAACACGATTGCCAATAGCGGAATGGGACGAGAGTAGTTTTCGTTCATTGAGGTGGCAGACTCCAGTACCCTTAGCCTCACTTTTGATTCGGAAAGGCCTTATGGGGTTTACCCCATTTTTTGAGCGTTCCCGAGGTTCCTGCGGGTTGTCGGAGAGGGCCCCCACCTCCTTCGTAGGAAGGCAAACCTAGCTGCCCAGGTGGCATCTGAGAAGGACCACAGGACTTTCTGTGCGGGACCTCCCTGGAGGCTCTCAAGACCTAAAAAGCGTGGTGATACTGTGAAAAGCCGGATTCCGCTCACGAGCTTTTGCATTGTCATGGTTCTTGGCCTGGTGGGCCAGTCCCTTGGCCAAACTTACGATGTCGGTGGGGGGGGTTCCCCGCCAGCGTCTGGCAAACAAACCCATCCAAAGCCGCAAGCCGAAGCTCCCCCGAGCGGGCCGGATTTCAGTTGGGGGTCGGGCATTGACGTAGCTCGCCAGGCGCGTGCCGCCCAAGATGCTCTCCAGCGCAACGACTATCCCGCCGCAGTTTCGTATGCCGAGCAGGCCGCCAAATCAGCGCCTCAAAATGCCGAACTCTGGTTCTTGCTAGGGTATTGTGCGCGTTTGGCTGACCATTATGTCCTTTCCGTCGATTCCTTCAACCACGGACTGAAGCTGCAGCCGAACTCTGTGCGAGGGCTGGCCGGACTGGCCCAAACCTACGCCAAGATGGGCCGCGTTCAGGAAGCGGAACAGTTGTTGCAGAGAGTGGTTGAGGCCAATCCGAAAGATCGAAACAGCCTGCAACTCGCAGGCGAGTTGATGCTGAGCTCGGATGCGAAAGCCTCGCTGGCGTTGCTTCAGCGGGCGGACGCTCTTCAGCCTACAGCCCACAGCGACCTGCTGATCGCGCACGCCTACGAGCATCTGGGCCAGCCTGAAGACAGTGCGCGCTATCTGAACCGCGCGAAAAATCGCGCACCGCACGATCCCGAAGTTCTGCGCGCGGTTGCCGGACAATACCGCGATCAAGGAAGGTACGACGAGGCGATTCGGACGTTGAAAGAAATCCCCACCAAGACCGCGGACGTCATGGCCGAGTTGGCTTACACCTATCAGCTCACGGGCAACCCGCAGGAAGCCGCCGCGATTTACACCCGGTTGGCAAAAGCATCCCCAGGAAACATCGGATTGGACCTGAGCGCGGCTCAAGCCTGGGTCAACGTGGGACAGCCTGACGCGGCTCGTCCATTTCTCGATGCGGCCCGCCAGAGCGACAGCAACAATTACCGCCTGCACGCCATTCTGGGCAGCATCGCCGAATCAGAGGATCGCTGGGCAGAGGCCAGCGACGAGTACCGGCTCGCTCTCGGCCATTTGCCAGAGCGCCCCCAGGAGGGACCGCTTTATCCCATTGAACTTCGGCTGAACCTCTACGAGATCGACGTCCGGCAAGACGATGCCGCCGGCGCCCACAAAGAACTTGCGGCCGCATCCTCTGCTCTTCAGCAGGTCCAGGTTCCCGAGTCAGCCCGCCCGGAAATGCTCAGGCTGCGCGCGGTCGTCGAATCGGCCTCGGGTGATCTTGATGCCGCCGACCGCGATCTGAAGGAGGCGCTTTCGCTGGCTCCCGGAAATGTGAATTCGTTGATGAATCTCGGGTCGCTGCTGTGGAAAATGGGTCAGAAAGACGCGGCCCGCGACACCTTCACGAAAATTCTGGAAGTCGATGCCAACAACCGTCAGGCACTTTCGTCTCTCGGCTATCTGGCGCGCGATCGAGGCGACAGCAAACTGGCGGAAACGTACTTCCAGCGGGCGATCGCGGCGCACCCTAAGGACTTCGCTCCCTACCTGGCCTTGGGCGACTTGTATACCGCTGAGCGCAAATTTCAACCGGCAGAAACCAATTATGAGAGTGCATACCAGCGCATGCCGGACAACGCTCTGGTAATCGCAGGTGGCGCGAACGCCGCTCTGGAAGCTCACAACATCGATCTGGCCGAGCGCTGGCTCGAACGCGCCTCCGCCAAGGCGAACACCAGCTCGCAGGTGAAGCGCGAACGGGAGCGTTACCTGACGTTCAAGGGCGATTACGCCGAATCGGCGAAGCTCGGCTACGAGGTGATCGACAAGCTGCCGAATGATCGCGAAGGCGTCGTGTACCTCGCCTACGATCTCTACTACCTGGGCCGTTATGACGACGCTCTTCGCTTGGTGACGAAGTACGAGCCCATCGTGGCCAACGATAAGGATCTTCCGCTCATCGCCGGCAATGTCCATGCACACAAAGGCGACTTAAACGCTGCTCTAAAGGATTTTACGCTGGCCCTCGAGCGCGATCCAAAAATGGCCACGGGATACGTGAATCGCGGTTTCGTGTTGAACGATCTGCGCCAGCCGGGCCAGGCTGCCAGGGATTTCCAGACTGCGTTACAGTTCGAGAGCAACTCAGGCGAAGCGCACCTGGGGCTGGCATTCGCCGATCTGCAGCTGCACCATCCCAGGCCGGCGCTCACGCAACTGGACGCAGCGCAGAAAACCCTCGGCAAATCGCATGCCTGGCACCTGGCGCGGGCAGAAGGATTCCGCCAGCAACAGGACTACGCTCACGCTTCGGCCGAATACCGCACCGCGTTGGCCGAAACGCCGAACGATCTTACGACTCAGCTGGCTTATGCCGATGCCCTCTATCGCCTGCGCCACTATACCGACGCCGTTGCGGCACTCCACACGGCGTTACAGCTATCGCCGTCCGATCCAGCGATTTACGCGCTGATGGCGCAGGTACATGCCAAGCAGGGCGACCGCGAACAGACGCTTCGTGACATTGAGGCGGCCGAGAAGTTGGGAGGAAACACCGTACCGATTCTAACGGCCACAGGCGATGCCTTGCTGACGCTGGGGGATCGGAATGCAGCCATGCAGCGTTTCGCTCGCGCTCTCGATGTGCCCGGGGGAGACCGCATCGGCGTCCGCATGGCCATCGCAGAGATTTTCCTGCGCAAGGGCCATCGGGACGAGGCTCACCGTCAGATCGCCCTGGGCTTCGCGGAAGCCCGTCTTGACGCCGACTCTCCCGTGACTGCGGAAGATCTCTCGCAGGCTGCCGGACTCTTCCTGGCCATGCACGAGTTCGATCTGGCAGAGAGTTATTACGAGAAAGCCAAAATGGCCGGAGCCAACAACCGTAACGTGGAGATCGGTCTCACCAATACCTACCTGGCCGAGGGCAATACCGGCAAGGCGGAAGCGGCCCTGGCCAGCCTCGGACCAGTCAGCGATTTCCGGGACGACTATGACTACATGATGGCTTCGGCCAATCTGTCTCGCCAGCGTCAGGACCCTCTGCATGCTCTCTCCGCGTTCGCTCAGGCCAGCACGGTGGCGGGCCAGCAAGATCACGGCATCGCTGAGAGCTCGCAGTATTCGGCGGCCGACCAGGAAGGCCGGCAGATTAAAGGGAACTTGAGCATCGTTCCCCAAGCGTCTTTCGCGCCCTCCCTGGAAGACATCAACGTCTACACGCTGGACGCGAAGATACTGAAAATAACCAATTCTGCCCTTCTGCCTCCCCCGCGCCACTCCTATCAGAGCCTGGCGGAGTCTCACTACCGCGTCCGCTTCGGGAATCTTCCGGCGATTACGGGCTTCGTGGGTCAAGGCATGACCGCCGGCCGGCTGCTATACCCCAGCGTCGGTGTGGTTCAGGACCGCAACACCTACGACACGATTCTGAATGGCGGAATTGCACCCGTTCTTCATCTGGGCACAAACTCAATCACGTTCAACGGCGGCCTGCAGTTTACCGTCCGCCGCGACACGATCTCCCCAGTGTTCCTGAACCAGAACCTGTTCCGTCAGTTTGTTTACCTCTCCACCAGTTCGTTCTTTAATTGGGTTTCCGTAACCGGCAGCGCGATTCACGAAACCGGACCGTTCACCGACCAGAACCTGCACTCCCGAGACGCCTCCGCCAACATTGAGCTTACCGTCGGCCGTCCTTGGGGCAGCACCTCGCTGATCACCGGATACTCGGTGCGCGATCTGCTGTTTCGGCCCTTCGTTGAAGAGTACTTCAATACCTCGAGCTATGCCGGGCTGCAACACAAGTTCGGCAACCGCCTGACGGCAGCCGTGCTCGCGGAGTACCTGCGCTCGTGGCGGGTCCAGAACACGCAGTACGCGATCGCGCAGGCCCTGCTGCCCGGCGGCCGCTTCGAGTTTCGCGCGAACCCGCACTGGAGCGTCCAAGGCTCGTTCATTCTGTCGCGGGGCGCTGGGTACCACGCTTACGACAATGCTCAGAGCGAGTTTCTGGTGTCTTATGTACGCCCGCTGCATGGGAGCCTAAGGGACGGTATCGGCGAAGTTCCGGTGTCCTATCCGATGCGTTTCTCGATCGGGCTCCAACAGCAGACCTTCTATGACTTCCCGGGATCCAGCAGAACGACACTGCTTCCGATCGTGCACTTCACTCTGTTCTAGGATGGGCTGCTGGATGACCCTCATCGGAAAAACCCGGATTCCCGATGCTTCCCGCGCCGCCACTCCAAGCCCGGCGCAGGTGCAGGCCAAGAACCTGCGACATAAACTTCTCGGCGGCAGTCTGACTTTGCTGGCCGGTTCCGGTCTGGTCGGAATTACCAATCTCATCTATAACGTCGTCACCGCCCGCCTCCTCGGACCGACAGGCTTCGCGCACGCCACCGCCGTCTACACCCTGCTGATGCTGGCGTCCGCGATCACGCTCTCCTTTCAGGTAGTGTGCGCGAAATACGTTGCCAACCACGAAACCGCTGCGGACAAAAACGCCATCTTCACCGCTCTGCACCTCCGGGCGTGGATCGCCGGGGTCGCGATTGGCTTGCTCTTGTTTCTTTTTAATCGGGCACTCATGCGATACCTGAACTTGCCCGACCAAGTCCTGATCTCGCTGCTCGCGCTGGGAACCGCCTTCTACATTCCGCTCGGAGTGCGGCGTGGTTACATCCAGGGAGTGCACGCATTCAGTTCCCTGGCCATGAACTTCATGCTGGAAGGAGTGGTTCGCCTGGGAGGAGCGTTTGTGCTCATCCGGCTCGGACTCGGCGTGAAGGGGGCAGTGCTGGCCAGCGTAATCGCGGTCATCGCGTCCTATTTTCTGGCAAGACCCACTCCAGCCTGGAAGTCATTGTCACCTCACGGCATTCCGATTCCTTTCGGCGAGGGGTTACAGGCGATTGTGTTTTTCTCAGGCCAGGTCATCATCAACAACTTTGACATCGTTTTGGTCAACCACTTCTTCGTGTCGACCCAGGCAGGGATTTATGCGGCGGTCTCGCTCGTCGGACGGCTGGTCAATATGTGTGCGTGGTCCGTGGTCAACACCATGTTTCCGGTGTCGGCCGCGGCCCGTTCCAGCGACCGGGAAGCCAGGCCGGTGCTGTTCATGTCGCTGGGCATGGTGTTTCTGATCCTGTCCGCCTTGATTCTTGGCCTATGGGCGATCCCGAGTTTCCTGTGGAGGACCCTGTTCGGCGCGCACTTTGAGCTGGGAAACTATGGAGGACTGGCTGCGCTGCTCATTCTTTATGCCATCTCCACCGGAATCTATTCGCTGAGTTCGGTGATGATCACCTACGAAATGTCTCGCAAGATCGCCAATACCAGCTGGGCCCAGCTTGCTTTCAGCGGCGCTCTCGTTCTGGGCATCTGCGTGTTTCACCAGACCTTGCGGCAGGTGATTTTCGTGCAACTCGTGCTGATGGTGATTTTGCTGGTTACGGTTGCGCTCCCTCTTCTGCGCCGTGAAATCGCCCCTCCCGAAGACGTTCGAACGTACTCGCAACTCAGCGTGGTCCGGTCGTTGAACGAACACGAAGTCATCGCGGAGTTTCTGCGCAGCGAGTTTCATCACCCCGAGTTCGAGGAATATCGCAGGGTGTTCGGCCGCCTGGTCCGCGTCCCCGACCTGGAGAACTCCCGGGAAAATGCCTTGCGCCGGGCGCTGCTGTTCCTTCGCCGCGGCTCGATGTGGCGGGAGCTTCCGGAAGACACGCAATGGTTCCAGGTCCAACTTTGCCGCAGCGATCTGGCCCGCATCCGGTTTTTTCCCCGGGCGCAATGGCGGCGCGTGGCCGAAGGCAGCTTTTATATGACGGACATGATTGAGAGCTTGCGCCTGAAATGGCAGGAGACGCCGGACGATGAGTTCTTTCGCAAACTCGACCGGATCACCAATTCTGTGCAAGTGAGCCTGGTGAACCCCAGCGTGCTGCTCATCGGCGTAGACGATCGAAGTCCATTAACCATTCTTGACGGCAATCACCGCATGGCGGCGGCGATGCTGTCACAGCCTCCTGCCGAGCTTGAGAGCTTTCAGTTTATCTGCGGATTCTCCCCCTCCATGACGCGGTGCTGCTGGTATCGCACCAACGTCAATACCCTTTCGCGCTATCTGACCAACCTGGTGCGATATATCTTCTACGATCCGGAGTCGGACATTGGACGGTTCCTGGAGAGTGATTCCTAGAGCGCTCCTGCTTATTCTTATTGCGGTGACTGGGTCCCGTCGGCGGGAGCCGGAGGCGGCGCCGGCTCATTCACGATGCTGTTGTCGCGACGCCGCAGGACAACCGCTTCATGCCGGCGCCGGAGGGCTTCGCGGTCCTGAGTGACTCTGGCCTCGACCCTGGAGTCGCTGTCCCCGGCAACCGCGAAGAGCTTTTTGCCCTCTTCTGTGCGGCGACTGGCAACCCCAACGGTGGCGGTGGCTCCGCCGGTCTGCCGAGCTCGATCGTAGAAGAACTGCGCGGTCTCGCGGTCTCCATCCAGTTCCGCCACATAACCAATATTGTTCAGGGTGAACGCGTCGTTGGGATTAAGGGCATAAGCCTTGCGAAAGTCTCGATCGGCGGAGCGCAAGTCGTTGCGGTTGACCGCTGAAACGCCTTGCAAATTCAGCTCTGCCACCTGCTCGGTGAGATCGTTCGCGCCGGCCAGGCGGTCGCGCAGTGCCTTCGCATTCCGCTGTGCCATCTCGCTCACCGGCTTTCCGCGCCATGTGCGGTCGCCGGTTACGACGGCGCTGGCATCGGAACCGACTCCGGCAGCCTCGTCGTAGTACTCGAGGGCTGCCCGGGCCTCGCCCTCCATCTCTTTGGCAACGCCCATGTTATTCAGCGTGAAAACATTGTGGGAGTCGATTTTCAGCGTTTCTTCGAGTAGCAAGTCGGCTTCCGGGGCCCGTCCCTGCGACAGCAACCGCACCGCCTCGACGTTGGCGTGGTTAATCTGAAGCGGCTGGTCCGACATCGCTAAGGCCTCCTTCATCGGACGGCCTTCCACTCGTCGCACGCTGGCTCGGTCGATGACCGCCTCGCTCGATTGCGCGGCCGCCAGCGAGTAAAAATTCTGCGCGCGATCAATCTGTCCCTGCAATTCCGAAATGTAGCCAAGGTTATTGAGAGTGAAAGCATCGTCGGGATCGAACAAATAAGCCTTGTAGAACAGCTGCTCCGCCTTCGCGTAGTTGTGCTTGCGGAGAGCTTCCACTCCCTCGCGGTTCAGGCGTTGCACGGGCGTAAGCGTACTGCGCTTCGGAATCGTTATCTTCAAGTCGCCTGCCTGGGCGTGCTGCAGCCCTCCCGTGGTCACTGCGAAGCCTACAAACCCTATAAGAAGCAAGCGCTTACCGTGCATGGGTCGTATCCTTCAGTGCAGAATAGTTCAACCTGAGACCCCATTTGGATGCCGCTGGCGAGGCTTAGGTTTGCCGAAAATCGGACCTCACTCACGGCCGCCGGGGATGGAATTTAGACTACCCTGGGGCGTCGGTTTGCATCCAAAGGCCGCTGGGAAACATGGGTTCGGTCGAGAGCTTCTCATGAATGGTGTGGCAAAAATTGCTTTGGGCAGTCTGCTTCTCGGGAGCCTCGCGTACGCGCAGGCGCCCTCTGACCGGGCGGCCGCTTCCGCCACGTCTGCAATCGTCACCTCCACGGAGGGCGGCATCAAGCCGGTCGAACTCGCCGCGCCCGAACCTTCGAGCGAGGCGGATATCGTTGCCGACCCTGCCAGCCTGCTGCCCGACCTTCCGCGAGTCCCGGCGGCGAAAGCGACCTTGATTGGTGGAACTCTCGAACGGCTGGACCGGGTGCGAGACCAGGTAACCGTGCGCGTTTTTGGCGGCGGCCGCATGAACGTCCGGTTTGATCCCCGCACTCACGTGTATCGCGGGGGAGCGGAAGCTACGATTGCCGACTTGCAAGTCGGCCAACGTATCTACCTCGACACGATCCTCGACGGGAGCGCAGTTTTCGCCAAAACGATTCGTCTCAAGACGGTTCAGGCGGTCGGTGAAAGCCAGGGCGTAGTTCTAAAATATCAACCCGACCGCAACGAAGTGACGATCCGCGACGCAATCTCACCGCTGCCCGTCCGAGTGCGCCTCAGTTCCTCCACTCAGTTTGTCGAAGGCGATCGCGCAGTCTCAGCCCGCATGCTGACCGCGGGATCACTGGTCGCGATAAAGTTTGGGTACGAGGGCAATGGCCGCGACGTGGCCCGTGAGATCTCGATACTGGCTCTGCCGGGAACGCAATACACGTTCGCCGGACAGATCGTGCACATCGACCTGCGCACGGGCTTGCTGGTTCTGAATTCCTCAACCGACCACAAGACCTACGAGATCTATCTCGATCCGGCAGCCAATCCCGACGATAACCTTCACGCGGGTGCGGATGTAACGGTGTTCACCAATTTCGACGGCTCCCGTTACGTAGCTCACAATCTGACGATCAATTCCCCGGGCAAATAGACTCCGTCATCCCGATTTCCTTCCTGTCTGGAAGGAGTCTCTGGGCCCGTCCTAGTTGGCTGCGGCTGCAAAATTCCTGAAACCTCAAGTTGCCGCCTTACGGGTCTCGAGGAAAGCGAAATTCCCCCGTGGGACAATTTTCCCGCCCTCCCTTCCATTTGCTGCCGGGACCGTTTACGGCTGAAGAAAGGGCATCGTAGGGGACACCCGGGACCGTTTCAAGGGCGAGATGGTGGGGAAAGTCACTTTGTTCAACTCTATTTATAGGTACACTAATATATGTACAATTATGCACAATAAAGATGTGCAGCTGAGCGCGACACGCAGCTGCGGCTTGCTTGAGCAAGGGTCAGCCCGTTCTTCCGGTCATTGCAGAAGGTTTGCGTTACAGGTCCCGGTTGTCACTTGATCGGGAGGAATGGGAGGAGTGGCCCAGGGTACATTCTGGAAGTCGAAAAACTCCGTCATGTCCATCTGCGCGGCATCCCGCTGGGTAAGCGACGGCACCTGGAATCGGGTTTCGATCAGTTTCAGGATTGCGGTATAGTCGGCGGAGGTGTGAGACACGTAGTTCTTCTTGGTGAAGGGAGAGACCACCAACAGAGGCACCCGGAAGCCTGTGGTCGTGAAATCGCAATTCACTCCCGTGCCGGTAGTGCAGATATCATTCGGCTGGAGGTCCTTCGGCTTGATCCCATCCGGGCTGACCACGGGAGCCATCGGAGGGACGTGATCATAGAGCCCGCCGGGTTCGTCATAGGTCATGATGAATGCCGAATCCTTCCACGAAAGGCTTGCCATTAATGCGTTGATCAGGCTCGCGGCATAAGCCGCGCCCACCTGCACATTCGTCCCCGAACTGGGATGCTCATCCCGCTGCGACAAATACCCGGCTTCGATGAACGCGACGGAGGGTAGCGTCCCGTTCTTTACATCCTCCAGGTATTGCGAGACGGGCACCACGTTGCCGGGCAATGGTTTCGGAGGCGCATAGTTCGCAAACTGGGTCAAATACGTACAGGCCCCTGCAGCCGGGGATGCGGCCGCGCCGTGCACGATCGCTCCCCGCGGCGCCCGCTCATCGCCCGGGCTGGTGGAACAAATGTCATCGGTGTAATAGACCTTCCAACTCACGCCCGCAGTTTGTAGCGCGTCGAAGATTGTCGGGGCAGTGAGCGGCGCGTTGTCGCCCGCATCCGTTCCGGGGGGATAGGCATAGCCCTGCGACGTTGCGGCGAAGAGATACATGCGATTGACTTGCGTGCGGTTCAGCGCAGGCGCGAACCAGCGATCCGATGTGGCGAAGCTCGAGGCCATGAAGTAGTAGTAATTCAAATCGCTCCCGTCGTAATAGCCCATGGCGCGGATGCCGGCCGTGTCGGTGAACGCCTCATCTTTCGCAAATTTCGCAGCATTGTAGACAAAGCCATCCATGGTGGCGGTGGGCGAAATCGGCTCATGAAGATTCCAATCGAGATGGCTCTCGTCCCAGGAAGGACTGAGATTCTCAATGCACTCCGTGGCGACATGGTACGCGGGCACAGTGGTGGTGCCGTCAAAACTGGGGTTGGATGCATTCGCCGGCATGCCATCAAAGGGCTGCGAAGGGAAGCCGTTCCCCGCCCAATAGGCTGCCAGTTGTCCGAAATACGTATCGAACGAACGATTCTCCTGGGCCATCACGACGATGTGGTTGATGGAATGGATGCCCGCGTTCGGCGGCGTGGTGGTCTTGGGCGGGCTTGACGACAGTCCCTGACATCCGCCCAGAGCCAGCAAAGAAACCACCATCCCTACCATCGAATGGGAGCGGAATTTTTCCGTCTCAATCATTCGCGCCTCACGTTTCTCAAAATTGCACGGAATCCGTAGACCCAGCTTGGATGAATTCGGGATGGGGAATGTTGGCTTCTATCCCGCGATCCCAGCTCTTTTGCCGAAGGCAAGAAATTGAAACAAAGGAAGTTAGCTTTGCGGAAAGCAACGGACCGGAATCCCTTTTTTTTCCGAGCGGTCCGGTTTGACCGCGCCGGCTCGGATGGCCTTGAATGGCCGTGATCTCGGCGGTTCGTCGAACCGAGTCGGTTCCCGCGAGCAGACAAAATTGGATGCGGAAAGATGTGACGAACGGCCATGTGAGCGAACCAACCTGGACAATGGCCAAAGGTTATGGTCGCCGGTTCATGCCCTAACGATACCTTTTCAAATTCATCGGTCCGCCGTAATCTCCATTTCAGAAAGTGTCCCAGAACGTTGTTTTAGAAAGTCCCAGAAGTCTGTTTTAGAAAAGTCCCAGAAGTCTGTTTTAGAAAAGTCCCAGAAGTCTGTTTTAGAAAGTCCCAGAACGTCAGTCCCAGAAGAAGGCTGATTCAGAGGAATCTACAGGCGCGGCGTGCCTCCCTCCAGAATCGGCCGCACGACCTCGGTCTCTCCGCTCCTGAGGAAAGATGTGTCGAAATCTGTTCGGTGTTGCAGTTCTGCTGCTGTCGGTGACCAGTGTATGTGCGGCCGGAAGTTACGTTAAACCAACCACAACCTTGGCTGCCCAAACCGCAAACAATACCAGTGCGGCGACCAGTTTTGTCACTCAGACCAATGGCAACGCCGGCGCTGCAAATGTCAGCAAAGTGGACGTGCACTCGTTGCTTTATTCGGGCGCGACCTCCAAAGTTTATGCCCACCTGATGGTCTGGTTCGGAGGATCGAACCACATGAACGTGGGGTACAGTTCGATCGACGCCGGGCAGGTGCACAATCAAATCACCGACATGATCAGCCGTGGAATCGACGGCGTGATCATCGACTGGTACGGTCCGAACAACCATGAGGACACGGCCGCGAAACTCGTCATGGCAGAAGCTGAGAGCCATCCCGGCTTCACTTTCGCCATCATGATTGACCAGGGTGCAATCAAGTGGGACTCCTGCTCGGGGTGCTCGCCGCAGCAGGCATTAGTCAGCGACTTGCAATACCTCGAACAGACCTACTTTCCATCTCCGGCGTACCTGACTCAGCAGGGAAGTCCGGTGGTCACGAATTTCGATATTGACCTGCATTACACCGTGGATTGGAAGGCTGCGAAGGCCGCACTATCGACCCAGCCGGTTTTTCTTTTCCAGAACTACAGCGGATTCACTCACCTGTTGAGCGATGGCAGCTATTCCTGGGTAATGCCCACGACGACGGATTATGGGATGAATTATCTCCAGGGGTTCTACAACATAGGGATTCCCTTGACCAAGGAGCAGACCGTAGGCGCCGCCTACAAGGGGTTTAACGACTCGCTTGCCAGTTGGGGCCTTGGCCGGGTCATGGGTCAACAGTGCGGACAGACGTGGCTCAAAACATTTTCCGAGATTAATAGTCTCTATCACTCGGGAATGCAGTTGTCTGCCTTGCAGTTGGTGACGTGGAACGACTATGAAGAGGGTACCGAGATCGAGTCTGGAATCAAAAACTGCTTCACCATTTCGGCCAAACAATCCGGCAATTCGCTCGAGTGGACGATTACCGGGGCTGAAAGCACGATTGACCACTACGTGGCCTACATCAGCACGGACGGTCAGAACCTGATGCCCTTGGGAAATGTGAACACGGGCTTAACTTCAGCGAACCTCTGCAGTTATTCGGTCCCGAACGGCAGCTATACGCTGTATGTGCAGGCTGTCGGGAAGCCCAGCATCAGCAACCAGATTTCCGGGCCGGTAAAGTTGACGTCGAGCTGCACTGCAGGAACGACCAGCGACCCGACCGTATCTCTGGGGACGAACCCTTCTTCCGTGACGATTCAGTCGGGAGGATCGGGAAACCTAACGGTCACGGCGACGCCGGCGTCAGGGGCCTTCAACAATGCCATTGCTCTGACTTGCTCCGGGTTGCCCAAAGGCTTGACCTGTTCCTTTTCTCCGGCTTCCGTCACCCCCGGTTCCGTCGCCGTCGACTCTGTTCTCACAGTTGCCGCGGCTAGTAGTTTTACCGCCGAGGACCACCGCGACAGGAGCCATACCCTGTTCGCCACATGGCTCGTCAGCTTCGGCCTGTTCGGTTTGACCCTGGTCGGCAAGGTTCAACGCAAGCGCGTCCTGGCCGTTCTGGGAGCTTGCATTGTGGCTGCCATGATGGTCGGTGCCACTTCCTGCGGTGGGGGCACTGGCATCACCGCCATTCCCTCCAGCCCAACCAGCCCGTCCAACCCTTCCAACCCCCCGAGCCCCGTCAGCTACAGCGTCACCATCAACGGCAATGCCGGTTCCGTTCAGCTTGCCACGACCGTTACCGTTACCGTGAAGTAGGCGGAGATCGTCGCGGTCGTTCCACGTGGTATGGAGAACCGCTGAACGTCGGGCCCAGCCCAAAGAGTTGCGCGTCATGAAACGCAACAACAACGTCTTGGACGGCATCCAGTGGGGCAGCCGCCGAATGTGCGCCACATATCTCAGGGTTTGAACCCGTTGTTGCAGTTCGAAGTGCCGAAGATACTTCTGCACGACATTGGGCATGGTCATGCGAAGCCCGGCA
>Ga0073928_10003386_pt1 | contig 25313 bp, 21 predicted proteins | sample PaiPotPPA55metaG_FD_76969 | JGI IMG/M metagenome (GOLD analysis project Ga0073928, IMG submission 76969) | Iron sulfur acid spring bacterial and archeal communities from Banff, Canada, to study Microbial Dark Matter (Phase II) - Paint Pots PPA... ...
TAAGCCGTCGTTTTCTTGCCGGTTCTAATGCGGCGGCCGACAACTACCGAATCGGAAACGCACGTAGTTCTTTTCATGGCGGACTTTCTCGGACGCGGGTTCAACTCCCGCCGCCTCCACCATCTTTCTATGAAGATTCACGCCATCGTTCACAAAGCCGAAGAAGGCGGATTTTGGGCCGAAGTGCCTTCCATCCCCGGCTGTGCCACGCAAGGTGAGACGATGGAAGAGCTTCGTTCCAACCTCCGGGAAGCTATCGAAGGATGTCTGTCGGTTCCGGTAGAGGCTCCTTCTATTGACATCGATAATCAGGTGATCGAACTATCGCTGTGAAAGCACTTTCCGGCAGGGAATTCGCCCGCATGCTGGAATCGAACGGCTGGTCTCCTCAACGCATCAACGCAGCCACCACATCTACGGCGAGGCTGGCAGCCCGCTCCGTATTTCCGTTCCGATGCCGGGCTTCAGCTCCACCTCACGAAGTTGGCTGGCCTACTGCGATAGGAGAATTCCCGTGGCCGAACGTATACTCCCAGCCCCGGACGCTGTTGCGACCTGCCCACAAGACGGCAAGATATTGGACTATTACGTTGGTACTTTTGAGGCTGTCTTCGTTCTGCTTCATCCCTTCATCAAGACTGTATCGATTGGGAAGGAACAATTTGTTCCACCGACCTATCCAGGCCGCTTGACCATTGTTCAGAACTGCTCTCTCGTTTCGTGGGAAGAAGTTGCCTCCAAAGCAGGGCTTTCGTCTATCGCAGCCGTCGACATCGGGCTCCGTACCATGATTCTCGGCCTGAAAATGGAGTTTTCGAACCAAGAATACGCTGACAAAATCGAATCGTTGGTTGAATCTGACCTAATCATACCTCCTCCAAGAAGGATGCTTTTCTGACCTGCTTCACGACAAGGTACTTCAAGCCATTCAGGGCCTCGGCTATGAGTGGGTTTGGGTTGGTGATGAGTTCGGCACCGAAAGGAAGCTCTACCGGATCGAGGATCTCAAGGGGCAAGACGCCAAGGCAACCGCAGGTCACGGGCAATGTCTTTACGCCGGATAAGGCGCTTCTTTGGACGACACACTGGGATAGCCATTTTTCATTCCTTTGCTCCTCTAAAAGCAATCTTGCGGCGATCCAGGAGGCGAACCAATTTGAAGGCTTCTTCTGCACACCATTTACAGAAGTATATTGGAGCGTCCGGTCTTAGCAGAACCACAATCCAGACTCGGGTCGGGCAAAGCCACGTAAGTTTTACGTAAACTGCCAAGAAGAAAAGTTACCTCTCGCTCGATTTGGAATTCGAACCATCCTCTCCGCTTTCATCGCCCCCCTTCATTCGGGGCTAAACCAAATCCGCGATAGCGTCAAATTCCTCTCAAACATCCGCTTATAGGCGCTCAGCGACGCTTGCGGCTGGTTAATGATATTTTCGAAAGCGATGACTTGGCTCACATGGTCTCTACTGTCCGCTCTCTTTGCAGCCGCCACTGCGATCTTGGCGAAGCTTGGCGTTAAGGGCATTGACGCTAATGTAGCGACTGCCGTGCGGACATCGGTTGTGGTCGTTTTCACTTGGTTGCTGGCCTACGTCGCTCGCCAGCCGGCCAGCTTTCAGGCCTTCTCAAAGAAGACGTGGCTATTCTTGGTTTTTTCAGGACTCGCAACAGGCCTTTCGTGGCTCTGTTATTTTCACGCTTTACAGATCGGTCCTGCCTCCCGAGTTGCGCCGATTGACAAGCTGAGTGTCGCTCTCGTGATCCTGTTTGCGGTGCTGTTCTTAGGAGAGCAGTTGACGTGGAGCAAGGGAGTAGGAGGTCTTCTGATTGTGGCCGGTGCAGTCATCATTGCGGTGGAATAGGCGATACGGCACATGAGACCACCTCCGTGCTCGGCGTTGGACCGGAAGGCGGGGACTTTCAGACGAAGATTCGCCGCCTTCCAAGTTTCCCGTCATCGTCGTTCTCCTCGTTGGAATGAAGCGTGACCGAGGCGCCGGCTAGCGGAACGCAATTACGAGTGAGATGGGCCGCATATGGGGTAGTGGCTGGAGTTCTCCTGGCGGCAATCGTCTTCATTTCCTCGCGGAATCTCACCCGCGAGGCTTCGCCCGCCCGAACTTTGGATGCGGTGACTGTGGTGCATGAAATCCAGTGCCTGAACGAGCTGGTATCCGTGAAATACACGGTCCAGAAGGTCGTGGGAATGGAAGAACAAAAGGTTCCCTTCGGATCCGAGAAGCTGCTTTTATTCGTGCAAGCCGAAGTTTTGGCCGGGATCGATCTTTCCGCTCTTGTGGCCGGCGATGGCAAAATGCTTCCCGCTGGGAGAATGCAGGTGGTATTGCCGCCTCCCAAGATCGTTCACATCGTGATTGACGATAAGCAGACCAAGGTCTGGGACCGCCGGATCACGTGGTGGACACCGTGGGTGCCGTTCAACCCCGACCTGGAGCGTCAGGCGCGTCTCGCGGCTAAGGACGCGATCGAACGGGGTGCCATCGAAATGGGGATTCTCAACCAGGCCCGGCGAAACGCCGATGCCGGCATTCGGAGCCTGCTGGAGACGTTGGGCGTCAAGTCGGTGACTGTCGAGCGCTGCGGGAAATACTTAGTCTGCGAATTCCAATCTAAGCCGCGCCGGACTTATTTCGGTGCTTGGCCCACAGCCGCGGCGGCCTGCTCTTCGGCACGGGCCCCCTTCAGGATACCTACCATGCCGATGTTACCCTCATGACAGGCGTACTCGTAGACCGGTTTCGGAGAGTGCCTCAACGGGATCATCAGGCTCCATGGCTTCGTCCACGTCCCGGGGTCATCGATCGTGATTTCGTATTGTAGAATCTCCGGGCCACTGCGGGAGAAGCGCTCAACTACATGCAGCTTTTCGCTGGATACCGACATAAAGCTTCTCGGTTTGTAGTTGGTCGTATCCACGACGAGAGTATCGCCTTCCCAGTGGCCGCGCGAATCCCCAAACCACTGCTGGACCGTAGATGCAAGGTGCGGACCCCCGTCCAGCGGAATAGCACGGGCATCGTGAATCATCTCCGTCATGATGACCACCGACTTGGGCGTCTGTACAACCTGATAGTAGCTTTGGTATCCCGCGACCATCTGCGGCGAGCCATAGGTGATACAGCGTTCTTGCAATGCTCGATCTTGCGGCCCGGCGGCCGGACGCTCCCTCGCTGCTGCATTGGCCTCGCGTCTCTTTTGCCCCTCAGGTGTCATGGGCGGGATGCGCCCGTCAGGCGGTTCGGTAATTAGCGAGGTTCGATTGTCCCAATCCCTCTCGTCGTTCCAGACTGAGCTGTAGTCGCCGGTCTCGCCGTCGGTGCTTTTGAACCCCTTTTTCGTTCCGTGGACATTCGCCCACACGGTTTGAAACAGGGTGTCGCCGAACGCAGCGTCTCCCTGCCCGTGGAAGAGCTCAGCCGCCTTCTTCTTGAGCGCCGCCACTTCCGCGTCGGTGAGAGATTCCCGCCCCTCCAACTCCTTAGGTCGCTCGAGCGGCGTTGCGTTGTTGTTGGCCCAGAATCCCTGAAGGTCCGGATGTCCGTCGGCGGTTCGGGGCGGTGTCCAGGTCTGCTTGACGGCTTTGGCTTTCGCCAAGGCCGAGTTTGGCGCGACTTGCCCCTGCGCCAGCGAAAGAAGCGTGGTGAATCCAACTACGAAATAGAGGCATCGATAGTTCATCTTCCCTCCCTGTACGTGTCAAGTATACGCCTTGCGGGCCCGCAGTGGTGGCCATGAGGTAGAATGTCCTCAGGTTCGTGATCCATTCACCAGGAGGCCAAGATGCCGGAACACATCACCCGTAGAGAGACTTTGAGAAGAGGATTGGCCGCAACCAGCCTGCTCGGGTTGGCGTCGGAGTGGGCCATGCCGGCGCTCGCGCAAGGCGAGACTCTCGTGCCCTTCACCGATTTTCCGGCGAACTTCAACCCCACGCCGACCCCCGACCGGCGAACTCTCGATGTCCGGAAGATCGATGCCCCGTTCACGCCCAAGGATCAGTTCTTCACCACCCAGCACTACGGCCATCCCGTCGTAGACCCTGCAACTTTTGCTCTGAAAATCTCGGGCTTGGTGGAGCGGCCGAAGTCGTTCTCACTCGATGATCTGCGAAAAATGCGCAGCACGGACCTCGTGTTCGGGTTCGAGTGCTCGGGCAATCGCCGTCCTCTGCAAGGCCTCGCAGGCAACGGACGCTGGACCGGTGTTCCGCTGAAGGCGGTGCTCGATCAGGCCGGCGTGAAGCCCCAGGCGCGCGAGTTTGTCTTCTTCGGCGCCGATCACGGCGAAGAAGAGGTCGACTTCCGCGGGCAAATCACCAAAGTGGATCAGCAGTTCGGCCGCAGCCTGACGCGCGAAAAAGCGTTGTCGCCAGAGCTCCTGCTGGCCTACGCGCTGAATGGAGAACCTCTCACGCGCCACCAGGGTTCCCCGCTCCGGCTGTTGGTTCCCGGATGGTACGGGGTGGCCAACGTCAAATGGCTCTCCAGCATCCACATTCAGGAAGATCCATTTCTAGGAAAGTATCAAGCCCGCTGGTACCGTACGCTGAGAGGCGAAATGATCGACGGCGAGATGAAGTGGACCGAGACCGCGGTTACCCACATGCAATTGAAGTCGTTTATCGCGCGCGTCACGCGCGACGGCAGCCGGTATAACGTGCTCGGTGTCGTGCTAAACGACGGGACGCCGCTGAAATCGGTCGAAGTCCGCGTGGACGATGGCCCGTGGCAGTCGGGGACGATGGATCCAGCTACGAACAGCAAATATTCCTGGAAACTGTTCAATTACGCCTGGAATGGCGCTACGCTGGGAGAACACACGCTTGTGTCGCGCGTGACCGATGTGACCGGGAAAGTTCAGCCGACCGCGGAAGACCTGGCAAACAAAAAAACATTCCTGGAAGACAACTCGCAATTTCCAAGAAAAGTGATGATCTCTTGAAGCGGGTCAGGCCTAATTACGGCAATTAGGGCATTGACACCGGCCTTTGCTTGAAATAGAATTCCTCCCAAGCTCCCTTTTTGGGTGAATGGAGGGCAATAGCATGACCATGAAGTCAGCGACATATGTCCTTGCCGCTTTAGTGGTCCTTTCCTTGTTCTCGTCGACGGCCTCGGCGCAGAGCACAATCGCAGGCGTAGCGAAAGACACTTCGGGCGCCGTCATGTCAGGCGTCAAAGTGGAGGCAGCCAGCGAGGCGCTGATCGAAAGATCGCGCACTGTCACCACCAATAGTGAAGGTCGGTACTCCATCGTCGACGTCCGGCCGGGTACATACACCGTGACCTTCACCATTGAAGGATTCACCCCGGTTAAAGAGCAAGTGGAAGTACCCGCGAACGTAACCGTGCCAGTGGATGCCGACCTGAAGCCGGGATCCGTGGGACAGACCGTGGAAGTTAAGGCCATGGTGGCTACGGTCGACGTCGAGAACGTGGCCCATCCGGAGGTATTGACGCGCGCCGACATGGATGCTCTTCCCACCGCGCGGAACATGCAGTCCATCGGTTCCTACGTCCCGAGTGTCCATCTGAACACGCCAGATGTGGCTGGCTCCATGCAGGTTCAGCAGACGTATATGGCGGCGCATGGCATGCATTCCAAGAACGACACGTACCTGCTGGACGGCATGCTGATCAACACCACCCAGACTGACGGCCAGATCCAAACCTACGTGGACAACGAGATCATCTCCGAGGCGACGTACCAGACCAGTAACGTCACCGCGGAAGTCTCGGCCGGAGGCGTGTATACCAACCTGATTCCCAAGGATGGCGGCAATGCATTCCACGGAGATCTATTCTTGGGCTACGTGAACTCGGCTTTTGTGGGATCCAACGTCGATCCAGCATTGGTTGCTCGCGGTGTGGCAGGCCAATCCGCAGTCAACGAGATCCAGGACTTCGACGGCTCTGTTGGCGGCCCCATCAAGAAAGACAGATTGTGGTTCCTGGTGACCGGCCGGAAGCAGCTCACCAACCTCCAGTCGCCTGGGTCGTTCCTCCCGAATGGCAGTCCGGGGATTGAATACTCGCATATTTACACCGGGACCGTCCGCCTGACTTACCAGGCGAATACCAAGAATAAGTTTGCCGCGATGTGGCAGCGGGACTGGAAGACCATTCAGGACGATATCGTTTCGGGCGCCGGCGGTTACAACGACACTAATCCGCTTGTGTCATCCAACCATCGTGCTCCGGTCATGTATTACATTCTGCAAACCAGGTGGACATCCATCCCGACACCCAAGCTGATCTTCCAAGCCGGCTTTTCCTTCGATAAGCTCGACTATTTCGTTGCCAACCAGCCGGGAATTCTGCAGACACCGTTCACCAACGCATGGTACGCCAACACAACCCAGTTGGATCTCACCAAGCTCACGCGCAGCGTCGCGGGCGGGCAAAATAGCTTCTACAAGTTCGACCGCTATGTATGGAATGCCTCGGGAGCCTACATCACCGGCTCGCACCAGATCAAATTCGGGATACAGGACAGCTTCGGGCCCGCTTACCAAAACTTCCTGTTCAACGGCGACGGCCTTGCGAATTTTACGAACGGCGTCCCGCTCAACTTTACTGCTGAAGATTCGCCAGCCTACGAAAAGTTTTACCTCAAGCATGACCTCGGCCTGTACGCCATGGATACCTGGACTTTCAAGCGCGTGGCGATTACCGCCGGCCTCCGCTGGGAATATCTGTCCAATCTCATCAACCCGCAGAGTGCGCCCGCCGGCCGTTTCGTGCCTGCCCGCACTTTCGGCAAGATCGATTGCGACACCATCAAGGGCATGTCGTGCTTCAAGGATTGGGCGCCGCGCCTCGGCCTGGTCTATGACGTATTCGGCAACCATAAGACCGCCATCAAGGCAGGGATCGGCAAATACAATATCCCTCTCGTCCAGGCGAATCTGAATAACTTCAATCCGATGTTCTTGACCAGCGAGACGCTGACCTGGAACGGCGGCAGCACGGCCTGCGCGCCCACATGTTTCCCAACCGGCGGTTTCGCCCCACCTGGCGCCAGCGCGGCACCCGGTGGACTTGGTCCCAATCCGAATCCAAACTTCGGACTTCTCAGTAACATCAACCTCGATCCCAACTACCATCGCGAATACAACTGGCAGTACAGCGCCGGCGTGCAGCGGGAACTCATGCGGGGCGTGACGCTCAACTTCAACTGGAATCACACCGCGGACTATCAGCAGACGCTGCTGACCAACTATGCCGTGCCGCCATCGGCCTGGACGCCCCAACAGATCTACAACCCGCTCGACGGCACGCCAATCACGGTGTACAACCTGCAGCCTCAATATTTCGGGTTGACTCCCATTCTCCACCAAACCAACTCTCCCCAGAGTCTGCGGTCCAACACCTACAATGGCTTCGAGACTTTCGTCAACGCCCGGCTCCCGCGTGGGGCCTTCGCCTTCTTTGGTTGGACTCTCGAGCATCAAACCGATCGAGAGTGTGACCAGACGGCTGCCGGCAATGCCCTGAACGACCCGAACTCCCTGCGGTACTGCGACTGGACGGGCAGCACCTTCCAAGACCTTGGGAAGGTCTCGGGAATACCTTACCGCAGCGAGTTCCAGCTACAGACCAACGTGCCGCTTAAGTGGGGTTTTGAGGCCAACGCGTCGCTACTTTCTCAACCGGTTTATAGCACCAACTTCAATACTCAGATCGGATCAACCTATGCGCTGCTCAGCGTATTCTCGGGCGCGCAGAGCGGCTTTAAGGAAGTCAACTGGAGCATCGGGCCGACCACCAAGTACCCGGCCGACTGTAGCTGTCCCAACCCGGGCGGCTTGGTTGATCCCAACCTCAAGCAAGGGTCGGAGCTCATCCCCCTCATCGCTCCGGGTAGCCGTCTTACACCCCGTCTAAATCAGTTGGATGTTGGCCTCCGGAAGACCTTTCATATTCACGAAAGATATACCATCATGGCCGAAGGGCAGATCTTCAACCTCCTGAACGTGAATACGGTCCTGACCGAGAGCTACACTCTCGGGTCGACGATCAAGCCTTATGTAGCAAGCGGTCCTGGCGGGCAGCCGTCAGCGATTGAAGCTCCGCGCATGCTGCGGTTGAATGTGCAATTCAAGTTTTAGCGATGTGGCGCAGATCTCCGACCTGCCGGCATTCTGCGTTCGGCCTACTGCCCCTTGGCTTGCTCCGGCGTTCCGAACTTCGCGTCGGGAATCGAGACGTTCACCTGCACGTCCTTGATCTCAATGGAATCCCGGCCGTCCAGCCAGGCAAAGGTCAGCCGATAAGGCATCTTGATTCCGTTAATGTCGCGATAGTCGGAGTAGTCTATCTGCGTGGGAACCCGACCAATCGGCGACCTGCTGTAGCGCAACTCCCGCAGCAGCAGACCTGACTTGTTGTCGAAGTATAAGGTTGCGACCACTCCGTTCGGACGGTCACCCTGCACCACTTGGACATCGTGACTCCCCAACGTCAACTCGGGCTGCTGCGAAGTCTGACTGGATGGCCCGGGAAGATCCTCGATCGTGGTCGGCAAGCTGACGCGCCAATTTCTGAGAATCTGCTTGATCTGCCCCGGAAAAGCCAACTGCGCGTCCAGCCTGGCGCCGTCCAGATCGCCTCCGCTCAACTGGTACTCCTTCAATACCGCGAGCGGCGTCTTGATCCAACCCGCGTGTCCGTTGAACGTCCGGATGGCGTCTCCCCGGTCCGGTGCATCCTTAAACTCGATAATCGTGGAGCGCTGATCGGAAGCCTTCGCAAAAATCTGGACCTGCCCGCCGCCGCCGAATCCTCCGAAGCCGACGCTGGTCCCGTGCGCGATATAGCTGGTGAGCCCGGCCAGCTTCTGAGCTCCACCGACGGCTTGAATATACTTGTCCAGAATCTGGTCAGCGGTAGGCTGTCCGGGAGCCTGTTGGAAGACGTCATCCGCCTCTAAGGACGGAGTGCCGTATACGATATCCATGCTCGGCGTAACTGCTGGTTTATCCCGGCCGCGATGGCAGCTCCAGCAGGTCACCATCTGGCGTCCCGTGAAATTGTCTTTATTGATGGCGGCCACCATGGTCACCATCCGGCGGGCGATCACTTTTCTCTGAGTGTCCGCAGCCCAATCCACGCGGTCGGTACCAGCGCCGGTATGACACTCCGAGCAGTCAAACCCCAGGGCAGCCGACATGACGCCCATGGTCCCCATGAAATCGTCCACGGGAATTCCCCGCAGCACTTGGACATTATGGAAGGCCTCTTCCGCTAATTGCGGCTTCGCGGACGAGGTGGTCTGGCCGCCTGCGAGACCAGCGCCAATCAGCCATAACACAACTATTCCAGCGACCGCGAGGATCAGTCGCTTCGACCAGAGATTCATGTTTTTAGGAAGCTATCAATTCACTTCTTTTCGCCGCCGGCTTCGTCGGGAGCACCCGTGCCAGTGGCGCCGATGAACAACTTTTGTCCATTCGGAAGAGTGATGTCTCTGCCGTTGGCCCGGTTCGACCCGTCCTTGCTCTGATATCCGTCAACGATGACTTTGGTCCCCACCGGGATGGTGTTCTTCGTGAAGCCGCGCCGCAACAGAACGTTGGGGCTGCCCGCCTCGAACATCCAGTTGGTCACGGTACCATCCGGACTCTTCACGTCGACATGGATCCATGAGTGGGGGTTGATCAATTCAACCTTCGTGACCTCGCCCTCAAAGTGGACCGGTTTCTTGGCGTCAAACTCCGCGGCAAATGCGTGATGCGCCCAGGCCGGGACGCCTGCCAGAATGAGGCCTGCGCCGACAACTGCGATAGCTAACTTAGTTTTCATTTCATTCTCTCCTTGACTTACTTCTTTCCTTTCGCGTCTTCCGCGGTCTTTTCTGCTAGGCGAGCGCCGCCGAGGATGTCCGGCATCGCGTAATTTCCCTCATGACACGCATATTCATAGATCGGACCACGAGTCGACAAGAATGGGTACTCGAGAGTCCACGGCTTGGTGAACGTCGTCGGATCATCGATCGTGACTTTGTAGAGGATCGTTCCCGGATCGACGCGCGTGAAGCGCTCAACCACATGCAAGTTCTCTCCCGATCCTCTGAACCTGGTCTTATCCGTGAAATTCGTTGTGTCGACTACCAGTGTATCGCCTTCCCAATGACCAATGGAGTCCCCCATCCACTGCCGCACATTGGACGGCAGATGCGAACGCTCATCCATATGGATGTAGCGGACATCGTGAACCATCTCTACCAGGATCATGATGGTATCAGGAGTCTCGACAATTTGATAATTGTTGTTGTACAACACCGGAAGCATGGGCGGACCGGACGTGGAGCCAAATCCTAACAGACACCGTTCGCCCAGCGGCCGGTCTTGCGGGCGGTCAAAACGTTGCTCGATCGCTAGCAGGCGGGCGGCGTTTCGCTTCTTCGCCTCGGGCGTCAATGCTGGGATTTTCCCGTCGGTCGGATCGATAATCAAAGACGTGCGCTTCACTCCATCGACTCTGGCCAGTTCGGTTCCGCGGTCGAAGAACAACGCGTTGTAGGCGTGATCGCGATCCTGCTCGGCGTTTTCGCTGCGCTTATCCCCATAAAGGTTGTCGTTGTTCTGTTTCTCGTACTTAGTCGCTTCTTCGTCCGTGGCCGTCAGCTTCCCGGCAAACTGAGCAGGCCGTTCCATGGGCGTGACGGTGGCGTTCGTCCAGATTCCCTGCAGGTCCGGGTGACCATCTGAGGAACGCGTCACGGCCGAGGACTTCGTCTTGGCCGCGACTCCCTGCGGCTGGGCGATTAGCGGCGCCATGCTCGCCACTGCCAAAGCAATCACGGATTCGAGAAGTCTGCGGCCCATAAGACGCTCTTTACTTGCTGGGTTTCTTTTCGAACTGCCCGTACATCAGGTCTTCCACGAACTCAACACACTTGAATTCCAACAACTGCGCGTTCTTTTCCACGTGCTTATAGAGCGGCATGCTGATCTTCCACGGCCGCGAGAAAACCTTGGGATCCTCGATGGTGGCTTCATAGTTAAGGATGTTCGGGGCCATCGGCGTATAGCGTTCCACCACATGCAGATCGTCACCGTGGTAGTCACCGGCGCGGTCGAACCAGGTCCGTTCGTCGAGGCCAGTCACATCCACTACCAGCGTGTCGCCCTCCCAGTGGCCATACGATTGTCCCATCCAGGTGTCGATGGGCGCCGGTCCCGGGTCCTTTAAATAGATGTTGCGAAACGCGCTGTCATATTCATAGGCGATCGCGATATAGTTCTGGCTCTGGAAAATCTGAAAAGGGTAGGGCAGGTAGGTGGCGCGCGGCACGCCAGGCAGATAGCATTTCACTTCGGGGTCGAGGGTCAACCGGTTCTTGTAGTTCTCTTGCTTCTTCGCCAACGCCGCAGGCAGGTATGGGATTTTGCCGCCTTCCACTACGCCGATACCGCCCGGTTCGGCGCCGAGCGTTCCCATCGCGACCACTTGGCTGGCTTGCGCGGCATGACCTTCGAGGTCCCAATCGGCCGTATTCAGGGTCTGCCAAATCCCGTTGAGGTCGGGATGTCCATCCGGCCCGCGCGGTGCTTTATAAGCCCCGGTCTGACCGGCGGCCGACATCGCCCCCAATAGGAGCACGCCTATTCCAGCAGCCATTAAGTCTCGAAACGTATTACGCATCGGATCGATCCCTCCCCACATGATACACAACGGGCCTGAAGGTACACCCCAGATTGCCTGATTGTGCCGATTTTGAGGTTACCTTCAACGCGTTTCGAATGTCAAGGCGTCCACTTCACTTACCCGGTGGCCCCTTCGCCTGGGCAACCGCCACCTGAACACGGATGGTCTCCGGAGTCACCCGGTCCACCACGATTCCTGGGGGCAGGTCCAGCGATTCCGGCTTCAGCCGCAGTGTATGCCAGCCGGCCTGAACGCCTCCCAGGTTGAAGCTACCGACTATCCTTTCCAAGTTGACAGAATCCATAATCCAAGGACTTCCCCGGACCTGGATTTCCAGCGCGTAGGCGGATTGGCTGCCGACCACCATGCCTGGCGGCACATTGCTGAATTCGATCGGCACACTTAGCGTTCGAATGGTTGTGCCGGAAGCAAGAAACGACATTCCCCAGATCACGCCCGCCAAACCTAGCGCCGCGAACTTCAGGCCCAGGTTCGTGAAGAACAGCCGGCGCAAGCGAACTGCAATTCCCTCGTGGACAGGACTGAGCAATCCGTCGAGCGTCGTGACGAAGTGCTCCACATCCGTTATTTGATAGATTCTTCCGCCATCCATTAACGACACTTCCGCGCGTTCTTCTGAAACGGCGACGACCAGCGCGTCGCACCGTTCCGCAAGTCCGACCGCCGCCCGGTGACGTGTACCGTAAGAGACCGGCAGGTCCTGCCGCCGTGTCAGAGGCAGCACTACATTAGCTTTCACCAGCTCGTCGCCTTCTATGATCACCGCGCCGTCGTGCAGCGGCGAGAGTTTCTGGAATATCGCTTCCAGCAGCTCGGAGGATACGGCCGCGCGAAGGGCCATGCCTCCCTCCAGCAGTTCGTTGATCGAATCTTGACGTGTAATTACCAGCAGAGCGCCAAGCTGCAATCGAGCCAGCCCGAAGCACGCATCGGCGATAGCTACGCTGGTCTGATTGCGAACCACCGCGGGCCGCGGCCATCGTTTCAAGGCGCTGTCAAGCCGCATGAAGGCGCGCCGAAGTTCAGGCTGAAAGACCAATAGTAAGACCAGGGTCGCCAGGATGGCAGCCGCATCCAGCACCCAGCTTGTAACCACCAGATCCAAGTGGCGCGCCAGCAGCGCCAATGCATGCAGCCCAACTACGCCCAACGCAATGCGCATGGCGCGAGCGGACTGAGCCCAGCGGAGCAATGCATAGAACGCCAGCGCGAGGACTAGAAAATCCGCGACAATTTGCCAACGCAGCGCCACTCTTTAGTATGCGCAAAACCGCTTGCTGACGGCGCGGCTGTTAATGCTTCTCGTCGTCGGGAGCGCCAGTGCCCGAAGAGCCAATAAACAGCTTTCGTCCATCGGGCAGTGTCACGTCGCGGCCGTTGGCTGTGTTCGATCCATCCTTGGCTTGATAACCATCCACCAGAACTTCGGTTCCGATCTTCAGCGAATCCTTTGTGAAGCCGCGTCGAAACAAGGTATTCGGCGTGCCCGCTTCGATCATCCAACTGGTCACCTTGCCGTCCGCGTCCTTCACGTCGATATGCATCCAGGCGTGCGGATTGATCCACTCCATCTTGGTTACCACGCCACGTAACTTCACCGGCCTCTTGGCGTCAAATTCCGCCCCGAATGCGTGATGAGGCCAGGCAGGCAGCGCGGTCAATAAAAGCACGGCGAAAATGGTAACCGCGGCTAATCTGGTTCTCATTTCAGCTCTCCTTGTTGTTCGCTGAGAACGCGGCATCGACTTAGTGTACTACCGGCATTACAACAATGTTAGACTCCGATAATAAGTCGTCAGCTAAGGAGGCGCGATGCGTGCTCTCGGATTTCTTCTTCTTTTTGTTGTGGGCGCGGCCACCGCGCAGGCTCCCTCATTCCAACCAGTGGGGACCATCAGCCAACTGATGATCTATGTCCTTTACCCGGCCTCGGACGCTTTATTTTATATTGAGCGGAATCCGCCCAAGACCGACGTGGAATGGAACGCCATTCGAAACCAGGCGCTCACGCTGGCCGAATCCGGGAACTTGCTGATGTTGCCCAATCGCGTCCGCGAAGGCGATTGGAACAAAGATGCCAAGATGCTGGTGGACGTCGGCACCACTGCATTCAAGGCCGCGATGGCGAAGGACATGGCTGGCATCGTTGCGCTTAACGATCAGCTCAATGATGCCTGCGTGGTTTGCCATGTGCAGTACCGGCCCGGGTACGGCAAAAGGCGGTCGGCCCAATAAACGGCCCGCCTTATTTCGAAGCGAATCCCTCCGTTAGCTCGATGCGCGTCCCCATCGGATCCAGAATGTAAGCGATCTTCAGCCCGTCCAGTTGCGGTACCACGCGATAGGCCGTATCGAAGGTCACGCCGTCGGCTTCCAGCTTCTTGCAGAACGCTTCCAGGTTCGTCACCTCGAACCCGATGTGATCGAGCGAACGGCCTTTTGTTGGCGCCGCGGCCGTGTCGACCTTGCGGAAGTCGACTTCGCCGCCGGGAACCATGGCCGCCATGAACTCGCCACGCTTGCCGGCCTTAGCGCCGAAGGTCTTCACATACCACGCTCGCACGCTTTCCGGATCGGTGGCCACCTCATGAATATGATGAAAAGCGATCGGGACCGTCAGCTTTGCGTCTTCGGTGAACTCCACTCTCACGCCATCCGGAAATTGCGCGATCATCTGCTTGTTCTCGGGACGATCCATGGTGAAGGTGACATTGGCGCCTGTGAGCTTGGCCTTGGTGTCGGCATAGCTCTTCACCAGAAACCCGAAGTGATTCACGGTCGATCCGTCGGAGCCCCCAGTAGTTGGGTTCCGCGCTTTCGCCACCACGACCAAGATGCCGGGAAATTTCAAAAGCTCGAGTGTCCCCGAGTGCGTCACTTGTGCGCCAAGGAGATCGACCCAGAGTTTCTTTTGCGCCTCAGGATCTGAAACATACAGGTGGACATGTCCCATGGAGATCCCGCGATCATTCGGCGGGGCCAGTTGTGCGGACAGATATGCGGCCGAAGCCGCGAGCAGAAATAGCCAGCGCATAGGTGCAACTTTATCACGGATGGCGATTGGTGGGGCCGCGCCCTGCCTGATTCCCGGCAACGGTCCTCCCGGGTGGAATCTTCTCAAAGAAATTCCTTGAGAGAAATGGCCTCTAGCGACGACAACTCTGACGAGTCTATTGCCAAACAGTAATCCACCCAGTTCAGACATGCCCGATCGTCATGCGCCAATGGCGTATAGTAGAAATGTAGAAACTGTTCCGATGACTCTGGTAGAGATGCCGGAGTTCATCGCGAGGCGAAGGGTCTCTTTTCGTCCGAGGAGCTCAACGCATTGCAGATTCACATCGGCATGCCTCCAGAATCGGGTGAACTCATGCCGGGTACGGGTGGCGTCCGTAAGCTGCGCTGGGCGCTGGAGGGTAAAGGAAAACGCGGAGGCGCGCGCGTCGTCTACTACTTCCACAGTGGGGCAATGCCGATCTTTTGCTGACCGTATTCGCAAAGAACGAGAAGACTGATCTTTCTAAGTCGGAAAAGAACGAGCTGAGGAAATTAGTTCCCATCCTTGTTCAGAGCTATCGGAATCAAAGGAGGGCGCCGTGGCCACGAAAAGCAAAAGGAAAGTGAACACCAATAACACCGTAGCCGGACAGAGCATTATCACCGGGGTTAAACAGGCGATTGCTTGGGCCAACGGTCGAACTGTTAGTGCCCGTGAGACCGTGGTTCATGTTCCCAAGGTCAATGTCCGGCGCCTCCGTAAGAAACTTCACCTCAGTCAAAGTTCATTCGCGGGGAAATTCGGGTTTCCAGAGGCGACCATTCGCAATTGGGAGCAAGGAAGGCGTGAGCCCGAATTGGCTGCCCGAATACTCCTCGCCGTCATCGATCTGCGCCCGGAAGTCGTAGAAGAGATCTTGCACCGAAAAGTCTTGCGGACCGGTGCGTAATTGAGTTTGCCGGATTTACTGGCCCTGGCGCGCGTCCCCGGACTGCCGCTGGCGTTCGAAATATCCGTCCAGAAAATCGAGCGCGGCCTTGTTGGGCACCGGCTTCACCTCGATCGAGTCACCGAAGCCCATCAGCATGTCGTCCTTCGCCCGATAAGCCGGCCACTTCAGCAGTCCCTTGCCATTCGGATCGCCAGTGGTCGCGAAGTTCACCCAATAAGACGACATGGTGTCGGCAAGTTTCCGGTCGACGTCCTGCCATGGTCGAGGGGCGTTGCCGCTGACCGCGAACGGCGCGACCTCTAAATTCCCGAACACATAGGCGATTTCGGAGCCGTGATAGGCTCCCTTGGCCCGGTTCTGCCCTGGGGGCACACGGCTGAAGAAGTAAAGATACACTTTGGACTTGCCCGTCTTAGTTTGCATCCGCGCCCAGGTGCGCATCTCCCACCCGAACACCTGATCGCGCATGCTGGCGGCCTGCGCCGCCCAGGCTTCCTCGTCGGTATTGAAGGGATACAACGTCAGGAACGCATCGGCATCAGCGCCATAACGCTTCACAGCGGTTTCGCGAAACGTTGCGGCCTTCGCCGTCGGCGGCGTGAACATGGTCCCTTCATCGGCGTTCGATCCGATGAGCAGCGGCACGTCGTTCTGTTTTCCCTGAGCAAAGATAGTGTGGACATCTTGCGGCAGTAGCCAGCCGTCGACATTCGCTGAGGTTGCAAATCCACTGGCCTTGAGCAGATCATCGGCGGGCTTGGCGCGCAGTGCGGCCAACGAATCTGCGCCGACGGAGTGGCCGAATTTCACGCCGGCCTGTTCCATGTTCGCCAGTTTGGTCGCGGGCGCGAACTCGCCGCCGCTTTCTCCGATGGCTCTTTGGAAAAGCCCGTGCGCCAACGGCGACGCCACCAAATAGTTAACGCTCCACGACCCTGCCGATTCGCCGAAAATAGTCATGTGCTTCGGGTCGCCGCCAAACGCCGCGATGTTCTTCTGCACCCATTCGAGTGCCGCGATCTGGTCCAGCAGGCCGTAGTTACCGGAAGAATTGCGGTCGGATTCTTTGGTCAGCTCTGGATTCGCGAAGAAGCCAAACACGCCCAGGCGATAGTTCACGGTCACCACTATGACGCCCTTCTTGGCTAATGCTTCGCCGTCGTAGAGCGAGCCCGCGCCACCAGTCAGCGCGCCGCCATGAATCCACACCATCACCGGGCGGTGATCCTTGGCAGATTTCGCGGCCGTGTAAACGTTCAGGTAAAGGCAGTCTTCGCTCATCGTACGCTCGGCCGCATTGGCCGGACGCCTCTGCATGCAGGTATCGGAGAATTTGTCGGCCGTCCGTACGCCTTCCCAATGCAACGGAGCTTTTGGTGCGCGCCAGCGAAGTTCGCCAACTGGTGGCGCTGCGAAAGGAATGCCTTTGAAGACGCGGACGTTGGAGTCCGTGCCGGCTACTCCTGAGACCAGACCGTCCGCAACATGGACCGGTTCAGTGATCGCTGCGGACAGCGGCAACAGGGCCGCAATAAACGTAATCGCACGGAAAGTACGCATAAAAAAATGATAGCTGATCAGTCGCAGCGCAACGCGACCGCGGGATCGAGCCGGCTGCCGCGCCGCACGGGCAGGTAGGCAGCCAGCAGCGTCATCGCGAAAAAGAAGAGCACCACTGCGACGTACATCCAGGGCGAGCCCTGCACCGCCGCGCTCGAGAGAGTTCGTACGGTACTTCGGGTTGCGAGCCCGAGGCCCAGACCACCGGCCAGCCCCGCTACCACCCACATCGTCGTTGCTCCAAGAATGGTCCGGACGATAGCTCCGCGGCTGGCGCCCAACGCCATGCGGATCGCAATCTCGCTGGTGCGCTGCGAGACCAGGCAGGAGATCACGCTATACATTCCGGCCGCCGCCAGCGCCACAGCCAGCAGCGCGAACGCGCCGATGAGAAACGCGTCGAACCGGGGCTCGCTTACTGAATCGGCGATCAGCTCGTCCATGGTCATGACGCCGAACACGGCCTGATCGGAGTTCGAGTATTGAATCGCCGCCTTCACCATTTTTACCAGTTGCGCTTGCGGAATCGCGGAACGCACCACCAGGTAAACGTTCACCCAGTCAAGCTGTAAGGACGATACATAGACTTCAGGAAGTGGGGCGGTTTGGAGGCCGCGCGTCCGGACATTGCCTACCATTCCGACAATCCTGATTGGCTCGCCCGGCTCATCGAGCTGTTGCCCGACCACGTTCGCCCCCAGTCCAAAGCGGCGCGCGAATTCCTGATTAACGATCGCAACGTTCACCCGAGGCCCCGAATCGGACTTGCGAAACGTGCGGCCAGCCAGCAGTGGAATGCGCAGCGTCCGGAAGTAGCTCGGGCTGACTAGATGGTTATCCGACCAGATGGTTTTGAGTCGGCCGGTTGCATCAGTGAAGCCCACCAGTTCGGCATTACCCGTGCGCGCATTGCGCAGCGGCGGGCCGGTCACCGTCGCTGCCGACTCCACTCCAGGGATGGCTTCGATCTTTTCCAGATACTCCTGGAACGCCAGGCCCGCTCTGGGATCTATCGCGTCGTTGTTTTTAGATGTCGGCAGCTTCAACCGCATCGCCAGCACATGCTTCGGGTCAAATCCCATGGGCGCAGAAATGAGGGTCCAGAGGTTCTGCACCACTAGCCCGGCTCCGCACAGCAGGAATACGGAAAGCGCCGCCTCGATCGCGATCATCGCGTGACGCCAGCGATTTCCTTCGCCCCCGCTGGCACGCGCATTGAGCGACGGCCCGAGCGACCACCGGCTTCCCTTCACGGCCGGGGCTATCGCAAACACGAGCGCCGAGATCAGGGATATCACCAGAGTGAATCCGATCGCGCGCACGTCCAAATGGGCCGACGCGAGGAGCGGACTGCGTACCGGAAGCACGGCCACCAGGAGTTGTACAATCCACCCGGCTGCCAGCCATCCCGCGACGCCGCCGCACGCCGCCAGCACCAGTCCCTCCAAAAGGAACTGTCGAATCAAACGCGGCCGGCTCGCGCCCAGGGCAGCACGAATCGCTATCTCTCGACCTCGCCGCAAGGAGCGCGCCAACAAAAGCTGCGCCGTATTCGCGCACGCAATCAGCAGCAGTACGCCGACCCCTCCCAACAGCAGCCACAGCAGGGAACGCTGTGTCCCCACGATGGCGTCTCTGAGGGGCAGCATGACGAAGTGAAAGACGCTCGGATTATGCTGGGGATTCGGAAAGCCCGAAGGATTGTCGTGCGTGATGGCTGCGGCGATGCTCCTCAGATCCACGTCCGCCTGTGCGTTCGTGACCCCCGGGCGCAACCGGGCGAGCACACGAACCGCCACGCCCCGGCCGCTTCCGGCCGAGAGCATTGGATAGGAGTGCTCCAGCGGATACGAAACGTAGATGTCCACTGGTTCTGGAATGCGCAGCGTCGGATAGTCGAAATGGAACCGGGGCGGGAGCACGCCCACCACCAGCGCAGGCTGGCCATCCAGGCGGAGCGTCTTTCCGACGGCGCGAGGGTCGGCGCCCAGTTTCGAGCGCCAAAATGCGTTGGTGAGGATAACCGCCGGCGTTCGGCCCGGCTGATTCTCTTCCGCGAGAAACGTACGGCCCAGCGAAGCGCTCACCCCCAGCAGTGGAAAAAACGAAGCCGTCACTCGGGCCGCGAAAACACGAACCGGCTCACCCGACCCGGAGAGCTGCATATCGCGGTGTTCGGCAAATCCGATCTGCTCGAACGACCGGCTGCGCGCTCGAATCTCCACAAACTCGGCGGTGCTGGGTATCCAGCCGTTATTTTCCGCGATGGTGACCAACCGCCCAGCGTCGCGATACGGCAAGGGGTCCAGGAAGGCAGCTTTCAGCAACGTGAAGATTGCCGCGTTGCCGCCGATCCCCAATGCCAGCACCAAGATAATCAGGGTTGAGCTACCGGCCTCGCGCCGCAACAAAACGAACCCATGGCGGATATCCGTCCACATCATCGAGCCTCTATGTATTAGTATACTAATACACTTAGCCAAGCGTATCATAACCATAACAAGGGCGCAAGACCTAATGCAGCCAAACCGACCAATAAGCTCAAGCTCTGAATGCCCGTCCTTCGATCCGACAAAACGTACGCATAAATTCCCTTTACCAGGTTGTTGCTGGATGCGGCGATTAAGATCCCACCCGCAGCAACTGGCAAGGATGCGCTGGATTGAGTCATGCCCAAGATGAATGGATCGACGTCCACCACACCCATTATCGCGGCCAATGAATAAACCCCGGTCTTTCCCAGGTGCGCGATAGCCCAGTGCGTGGCCACCAGCATCGCCAGAAACAAAGCCGCGAAAGTGAAAGCGACGCGCAGATCGAGAGGATTTTTCGGCTCATATTCGCGGCGGACTTCGTGATCCCCCGGGTCAGGCCGGCGCGACCACAGCCAACCGATCCCGACGGCTAGCAGAGCCAGCACGCCGAAGGACGGCCCGAGCGCGACCAGGAGACCGCGGTTGAACAGCGCTAGCAGCACGGCCAGGCGCAGGTACATCACACCGGAAGCGATTAAAGTTCCGCCGGAGAACAGATGCGGCTGATGCTCGCGAGCGGCTCTGCGCGCCAAAACTAGCGTTGTGACCGTGGACGAATAGGCCCCGCCCAGGAAGGCCGCCAGGACAACACCGCCGCCTTTGGTGAGACGGCCGATCACATAGCTCCCGTAAGAAACAGCGCTCACCGCCACCACCACCAGCCAAGTCTTGAAGGGGTTGATCTGGAACGGGCCGAAGTCCTGGTTGGGAAGTATGGGTAGAATCACCGCTGTGAGGAGCAGGAATTTCGTGAAGGTGAGGATCTCCTGGGCCGGAACCCGTTTGGTCAGATTCTCCAGCGCCGTCTTCAACTCCAGCAAGAACACGCCGGCGACGCTGAGCGTGGTCGCGATCCAATATTGTTCGTGATACACGAGCGCGCCCACCAAATATGTCGCCAGTGCGGACATCTCGGTCGTCACTCCGGCCGGGGCGGCGCCTTCCAACTTATGCCAATAGGACAGCATCAGGAATCCGCCAACTACGGCGAAGCCCAGGGTGACCGGCAACAATTGATCGCCAGAGAGAAGCGCCATGGCGTAACCGATCAACCCGATGAGCGGGAAGGTGCGCACGCCGCCGAAAGTGTACTGCTCGCTGCCGGCCTTGTGCTCCTCGCGCTCCAGCCCGATCAGGAATGTCAGAAACAGGACCAGGAGGATTTTTACGCCTTCGGGCGGCAGCCATCGATAGAGGTCGGTCAAGGGGTTCTTCCGCTTCTCATTCTAGACGGCAGGCTTGGTACACTCAGCCCATGCTGAACTGGAAACGGCCGCTGATGGTATCCGCACTGCTGATAATTGCGCAGACGCAACAGGTCGCCCCAGCGAGTAAGCCACGCTCGCATTCAACCGCTGGACGTAAAGGAATGGACCGACGAGCAGCGTGAAATGCTCGGCCCCATGGCTCGCGGCGACCAGACGACCAACGTGTTCAAGACCTGCCTGCGCAACCCGGACTTGTGCCGCGCCTGGATGCCGTTCGCTTTGTACCTTCTGAGCGACAAGAATACGGTTCCCCCGCGCGACAAGGAGCTGCTCATACTGAGGACGTCGTGGCTGTGCCGCGCGGATTACGATTGGGCTCACCACGTCGCGAGGGCCAAACAAGCGGGACTCACCGACGAAGAGATCCAGAGCATTCCCAAGGGGCCGGACGCACGGGGATGGAGCCGCTTCGACGTCTTGCTTTTGCGCGCGGCCGACGAGCTTCACACCGATCAGTTCATCAAGGACACAACCTGGAAGGGTCTGGCCGATCGCTACAACGAACGTCAGCTTATGGACACGGTGTTCACGGTCGGCCAATACGCGATGGTGTCGATGTTTCTTAACAGCGCCGGCGTTCAACTGGAACCCGGCGTCACTGGGCTCCCGAAGTAGTTTTCCTACGTTAAACTGGTGTTTCGATGCACGGCATCAGGATCTAAAACACGATGAAGTTTACAAATCTTGGTAAGACTGGAATCACCGTATCCCGCCTTTGCTTGGGGTGCATGAGTTACGGTGGCGGCGAGATGCCGGCCTGGGCGCAGGGCACTCGCGGATGGCACGTCAACAAAGAGGATGCGCGCGAGCACTTCCGAATGGCACTGGATGCCGGAATCAACTTCTTCGATACGGCCGATGTTTACTCCGCCGGGCAGAGCGAAGAGATCACCGGGTTTTACCTCAATGAGATGGCTAGTCGCGACGACGTCATCCTGGCGACCAAGGTCCACGGGGTGATGGGCGCGGGCCCCAACCGGCGAGGCCTGAGCCGCAAGCACATCCTGGAAGCTTGCGATAACTCTCTCCGTCGTCTGCGGATGGATTACATCGATCTGTATCAGATCCATCGCTGGGATTCCAAGACGCCGATCGAAGAGACTCTGGACGCCCTCGACTCGTTGGTTCGCGCCGGCAAAGTGCGTTATCTGGGCGCCAGCAGCATGGCGGCGTGGCAACTCTCAAAAGCGCTGTACACAGCGAAAGAGAATCGCTGGCACAGATTTGTCGCGATGCAAAACCATTACAACCTGGTGTATCGCGAAGACGAGCGCGAGATGATTCCTCTGTGCATGGATCAGGGATTGGCCGTGATTCCGTGGAGTCCGCTAGCGCGCGGATTTTTGACGGGCACTCGCAAGCGCGACGGGGGGTCCACCGCGCGTTCCCAAAACGACGGGTTTGCCAAGGAGATGTATTACAGCGACGATGACTTCGCGGTGGTCGACGCCGTGGCCGATGTCGCCAAGCAGCGGGGAGTCTCAGCCGCCCAGGTGGCGTGTGCATGGGTGCTGCAGGCTCCCGGCGTGACGGCGCCGATCATCGGAGCCACCAAGCCGCAGCATCTCAAAGAGCTGATCGCGGCGGTGGATCTAAAGCTGAGCGATGAAGATGTAGCGGCACTCGAAAAACCGTATCGGCCGCACGGAATTCTGGGCCACATGCAGCCGAAGCCGAAGGCGATGCACGCCTGACAGGTAGAACGTGACCTTCAGCGCGAATCTCCCTAGTCACAAGGCGTGATATTCTAACGCTCACGGAGGGCATCACCTTGGGCATGTTCGCACCTCGAGCAACCTTGCTCGGCCTTTGTTTTGCGGCTCTAGCCGGCAACGTGGCCGCACAGGTCTTGAACATGAGCCACGATCTCGTGACTTTGGGAATCGCCCAGCAGAACCTCACGCCGAATAATCCTTCGTTGGATGCAAGGCCGCTCTTCCAGGCCGCACTCAATTACGTCCAGAACCATCCGGTGCAGACGTTGACGCTGGATACAGGCGCATACTATTTGCTGACCGCAACACAGAACAATGCCGTCCTGTTGTTCCCTAATCTCAGCAACATGACCATTGATCTGGCGGGTTCCACGATCTACTTCACTGGCCCTCTGCTCCCCAATGGTCTCGACCTCAATTACTGTTTCAACCTGACCCTGACCAATTTCAGCGTGGACTTCATTCATCCCCCGTATACTCACGTCCAATTGGTTTCGGTCGATACCGTGAACCGGCTTCTGACGTATCAAACGCTGGCCGGTTGGCCAGATCCCGCCTCATTCAACAGCCTGAGCGGGTCGATCGAAGGATACTGGGCAGCCATTTTCCGAAACGGTTCTATGGTTCCCGGGACCAGCCGGACGCTCTTACAGGGGCCCTTCACCAATAGCACCATAGTCATCCAGGACGGCTTCCCGTGGGCGCAGAGTGCTACTCTCGCCACTCTTCATGCCGGAGACACGGTGGTGGTGACGACGCGTGGAGGCGGACCGACAATCCTGGTCTGGGAGTCGGATTCGATCACTCTTTCGCACATCGACATCTACGGATCGGCGGAACGGGCGGTCAGCGCCTTCCAAATGAGCAACTCGACCGTTGATACAGTGCGTGTCATGCCGCGCCCCGGCTCCGGCCTGATTGGAGGCGATGCCGATGGCATACATTTAGACCATGCCGGTCCGAACAACCACGTTCGAAACTGCTACGTCGCGCGGGTCCTGGACGATGCCCTCATCATCGAGAACAACTACTCCGGAATCGTGGTGAGCCAAACGGGGCCACGCCAGCTCACCGTAAAGCGGGAAACGTATGTGCGTTTCCCCAACGGGACGCCCGTGAATTTTGTCGATCGAGGAACGACGCTGGAATCCACTGGAGCGACGATCGTGGCTCAGAATCCGCCGGATATGCCCCAGCTTGCTTTTGCAGGCAACGTGGATCTGACCTTCGATCGCGATCTGCCCTCGATTGCGGCCGGCACGATCATGACGTTCGGCTCGGCGGCCATGCGCTCCCAGGGTTCCACTTTCGAAGACAACGTGGTTGAAGATACTTACGGCGGCCGTGGCGTCTGGCTCTCCGGTGTCGAGGGCGTCACGGTACAGCGGAACGTGCTGCGCCGTACAAGTAACGCGGGAGTCGTAGTTCAAAACAGTACGGAATCCGTCGTTGATCCGAGTGACGCAGGGCCACCCTCACACGGCATCACGATCACCGATAATTCCCTCGAAGGGAGCCTCGGCCCGCAAGCCGCCGGGACCGGATTGGAAGGTGCGCTGGCCGCGATACAAGTGGTCACAACCAGCGATCCTTTTTTCGTCTTTGCGACCACGCCGTCCAATACGAACATCACGATCCAAAACAACTACATTGCGGATTCCGAACGCTCCGGAATATGGATCGGCGAATTGAACGGTGGCACTCTCCAGAACAATCTGGTGATCCGCTACAGCCAGAATCCGACCCTGGGCGGAACGGCCGGCATCCCGCCCCAGTTCGCCAGTCAGGTCATGCAGGACGCTTTAGTGCCGGTCGTGATTCACTACAGCTCGGCAGTCGCCGAAATCGGCGACATGATCAGCGCTACCTCCCCGATCACAGCGCCGGTCACCATGACGCCACCCAACGCCGCGTGGCCCATGGTGGGCGGTGCGGGAAGTTTTAGCCTGCAGACGGCCGTTTCAGGTTTCGGCTGGAACGCGGTCAGTGATTCAGCGTGGCTGACGGTCACTTCGCCTGTTCCTGGAGCTGGTTCGGGCACGGTGCAATATTCGGTTTCTCCCAACAACACGGGGGCGTCGCGAAGCGGGAACATCACGATCGCCGGAGTTACGTTTCCTGTGTTGCAGACGACACTTACTACTCCCGTCCTTGCTATTACGAAGACCCACACCGGAAGCTTTGTACGCGGCCAGACCGGGGCCACCTACACGGTGACAGTGTCCAATCAGTCAGGCGCGGTTCCGACCAGCGGTCTCGTGACAGTGAGCGATAGCTTGCCGTCCGGCTTGACGCTGGTGTCGATAGCGGGATCCGGATGGGCTTGCACAAGCCTGAATTGCACCCGGAGCGATGGCCTGCCGGGCGGCGCAAGCTATCCGGCGATTATGGTGACGGTGAACGTGGCGGCCAACGCAACTTCGCCGCAAGTGAATCAAGCCAGTGTCTCGGGCGGTGGATCGGCATCCGCTGCCGCCAGCGACTCGACGATCATCGTTAGCCCAGCAGCCATGTCGCTCAGCCCCGGCACTTTGAAATTCGGCTACGCGGGGCAGCTAATTACGGGCACGCAGACGGTCGCACTGAACTTCA